>Ga0307296_10000144_pt1 | contig 29565 bp, 27 predicted proteins | sample ER_DNA_153_FD_194467 | JGI IMG/M metagenome (GOLD analysis project Ga0307296, IMG submission 194467) | Bulk soil microbial communities from the East River watershed near Crested Butte, Colorado, United States - ER_DNA_153 | ecosystem: Environmental > Terrestrial > Soil > Floodplain | place... | reverse complement strand
TGTCTGCCCCTACGCTTAAGGTCGCCGCGGCAATCGGCGCCCTCGAACCATCGAAGATTTCCTGCCGCAAATCCGCAGCCCTTGCCCTGACGATTGTGCGCGACGGCGTGATCACCGGCGAAGGCCCCACCACCAAAGGCCGCATTCATTTTTCCCGCGCGCTGGACGCCGATGACGCCGCGTGGTGTGCGCGCATCCTGACCGCGACCGCGGTCGAGCATCAGCCGGTCAGCCGCGCGGAAGCCGAAGCGCTGTTCGAGATCGACGATGCGGCCGCCGAGCGCAGCGACGAGGGGCGTTTCGAGGATTTGCTGGCCAAAGCGGTCGTGCATCACGCGGCCTCCGCGTCCGGTCTGCCGGTGCCTCCGCGCACTGTCGCGCTGTCGCCGGAAACCGCGATCGAAAGCTGGGCGCCGACCAGAGCCGTGGGCGTCGATACCGAAGTTCTAGAGTGGATCGCAAGACAGATGCGCGGCAAGCGCCGCAGCAACCGTACTCTCTTGAGGCTGGTCGCCACCATCGTCGGCGCGGCGGCGCTGCCGCTGGCGCAACTGCCGAACGTGTTCGACATCGGGATGTGATTGCAGCCGGCGACGGCGCCTGTCACGACGGCGGGGTTAGTTCCCCGCCGTTTTTTGTTTGCCGCCTTCCGCGTCCAGTCCGACGGTTCGTCCGGGAAATCCCGCTGCATCGAAATAGCGCTGGGCCAGCACCCGCTGATACTTCACGACCGTCTTGAGGCCGTTCGCTGCGGGCTTGGAGACGAACGTTCCGGCGACCGCTTTCGGGGTTATTCCATTGGGCAGCGCTTCGGACATGACCCGGCCGATCAGCCCGCCTTCGTTGACGGGGTGCAAATCCATCAATTGTGCGATGGTCATGCCGACGTCGGCATTGCCGACCGGCAGTGCATCGATATAGCCCGCCTTGAAGTCCGGGCCGATCGCCGCCATGAAGTTCATGGTGTCGGCACGGCTGAAACTGCCGTGCATGCCCTGGCCCTGCCGCAACACCGTATCGGCGACCTCGACGGTGCAGTTGACCGGCTCGTCACATCCGGTCGCGAAGGAACGGAAATTGACCACGATCGAAGGAGTAGGCGTCACCGCCTTGCCCTTGAGGTTGAGCTGCGACAACGGCAGCGTGCCGGGGAAGCGTCCGAGCTTGTCGTCGACGAACAACCCGCTGACATAGTCCTGTCCGAGCAGGGCCTTGACCGTGCGTTCCGCGAGCTTCTTGTCCTTGTTCGGCAGGTAGATCAGGTCCGATCCGCCGTTGGTGGCGACCACCAGATCGGGCTTTGCGGGATCCTGCCCGAGCGCGCCGTTTCCGAACTTGGGATGGGTATTTTCGGCAATGCGCGCGTTCTTGTCGTTAGGATCGAACAGCGGCAGGTTGAGCGCTTTAGCAAGATCGATCGAGAGAAATCCCATGGGGAGGAAATCCCTGGGCGTGTCCTCGTAACTGGCTTTCGCCGCGGGACTGGTCTTGCTTTCCTTCGAAATCGTCGAGAAGCCATGGTCGGCGGCGATCATGATGTTGGTGGTAGCGGCGAGGCCGAGATCGTCGAGCGCCCTGCGCAATTGCGCCAGGTTGTTGTCGGCATTCTTGATGCTGGCGAGCGAAGTCGGGCCGTTGATGCCGGGCGTCAGGGTGTTGAGGCTGTCGCCCATGTTGTGCTGGGTGCCGTCGGGGTCGCGCGACCAGAACACCAGCACGAACGGTTTTTTGCGCTCCTTGAACATCGGCATCACAACCTTGCTGGCAACGTCGGCGAAATAGGCCTGCTGCGCGGTATTGGGCACCAGGGTGCCCGGAGTCTTGGCGTCGCCGGACTTGCCATTGTCGCCGCGCGAGGGAGTCGTGGCCGGAAGGCCGGCCTTGGTCAGCGCGGCCTTCATCTCCTCGGAAAGCGGGACGCCGTTCTTGCCGCCGGTTGAATCGTCGATGACAATTGAATGAAGACCAGGGCGGTCGGCGCGGTCGGTGTGGTCGAACAGCAGCGTCGGTCCGACCTTGCCAATGGCCGCGGTAGAAAACCCCTTGCCGCGCGCCATCTTCAATATGGTTTCTTCATTGAGATAATCGCCGCCGAAATGCTCATCGACATCGGCCAGGACCGCATCGTTCTCGATGAAGGGCACGACGGTATCGCCGGCGGGCGCAGAGGGATAACCGGTATAGATCGTGTTGCTGAACGTTCCGGTATCGCCGAGATAGTGGCCGGTCGCCATGCCCGAGGCGTTGGCCATGGTGAAGGTCGGGAACAGCGAATGCGGGTTCTTGAAATTGACGCCCCTGTCGCGCACCTCGGCCATCGCCGGCGCGGTTTCGGGCGTGACCTTCAATGCGCGCAATCCGTCGGGAATGAACAGGATCATATTGTGCGGCGTGCTGTTCTGGGCAAGCGCCGTGCCGGCGGACAGCACCGCCAGGCCAGCGGACAGCAACAGGATTGAGCGGCGCATGAATATCTCCCCCTGAGACGCGGATTTGCGGCCCATCGGCCGTGGCCTCTCTTTAGTTTTGCTATGCGACAGATTTGTTACATCCGTCCTCGGCCGGTTGCGCGACAATTATACGCCTTCCGAAAGCCTGCGGCCTGGGCATCTTCCTCAGAACAAAACCAGCGATCCGGCTTGGTGAGAGCAGGGTAACTGCGGCATGCCTGCAGGTGATAGACGCCCACATTGCCGGTAAAGCGGGCACGCACGGCAAATTTACCCTTGATGCTGCAACCCGGTGGCATGGCGGGTTCATCGGGGAAGAGCACCGCGCGGATCTCGCGATCCTTGTCAGTCCTGCACGATTCGCCCAATAGAGCGCCGTCCTTTCGGCCCCAGCGAAATTCCTGGGGCGCTACAAAGCAGCCTTTCCAAAGTCCGCGGCGATTGCCTTTCGCGGCGACCTCGTCTTCCCTGAATCGCCCTCTTGCATAGGGTTCGAAATTCAACGCAAGACCCTGACGAACAAGAAGCTGATTTAAACTGACGTTTTCGCCCTCGACAGTGCAAATGCCGATATGTCGTTTTTTGTAGGTTGTACCTAAACCGAGGTCCTCACAGCGCACCTGGCGGTTACCGATCAGGTTGGACAGTTGATCGCGGGCTTCAACGCCGCAGGCCCACGCATCGGCATGCTCGTCGATGCACAACTGGTCCAGCTCCGGCGCGTCTATCCCATCGAGCCTGTAAGTCACACCGGCTACCTGGAGCGTGCCGCCATCCCTGACGATCGCGCCGGCGGCCAGGCTTTGGCTTGCCGAGAGGACCGCCAGTATCACGATAAAAGACCGCATCAGCCGTTGCCTCTCGTCCGTTTTGCTGTACGACGGAATTGTTACATCCGCCCCCGCGTGCCAGATTGCGGTCCCAGTATCCTGCCCAAGGTTGCAAGCAAGCAAAAAATGTTCAAACGAATTCTGATCGCGAATCGCGGCGAGATCGCCTGCCGGATCATCAAGACTGCCCGCCGGATGGGAATAGAGTCGGTCGCGGTCTATTCCGAGGCCGACCGCGACGCCCTCCACGTCGAAATGGCGGATGACGCGGTTCTGATCGGACCGCCGGCTGCGGCCGAGAGCTATCTGTCGATGGAGAAGATCATCGAGGCCTGCCGCAGGACCGGCGCGCAAGCCGTGCATCCGGGTTATGGATTCCTGTCCGAGCGGGAAGCGTTTCCACGCGCGCTCGAGGCGGCGGGGATCGTCTTCATCGGACCCAATCCAGGCGCCATCGCCGCGATGGGCGACAAGATCGAGTCCAAAAAGGCCGCCGCGAAGGCAAAGGTCTCGACGGTGCCGGGCCATCTTGGCGTGATCGAAGACGCAAAACACGCGGTGAAGATCGCCGAGCAGATCGGCTATCCCGTGATGATCAAGGCTTCCGCCGGCGGCGGCGGCAAGGGAATGCGGATCGCGCATTCCACTTCCGAAGTCGCCGAAGGGTTTGGTCTCGCCAAGGCGGAAGCCAAGGCCTCATTCGGCGACGACCGGGTTTTCATCGAGAAATTCATCGTCGATCCCCGCCACATCGAGATTCAGGTGTTAGGGGACAAGCATGGCAACGTGATCTATCTCGGTGAGCGCGAATGTTCGATCCAGCGCCGAAATCAGAAGGTGATCGAGGAAGCGCCGTCGCCGCTATTGGATGAGACCACCCGCCGCAAGATGGGCGAGCAGGCGGTCGCGCTCGCCAAAGCCGTGAATTACGATTCGGCCGGCACCGTCGAATTTGTCGCCGGCCAGGACAAGAGCTTTTATTTTCTCGAGATGAACACGCGGCTGCAGGTCGAGCACCCCGTCACCGAATTGATCACCGGCATCGATCTGGTCGAGCAGATGCTCCGCGTGGCCGCTGGCGAGAAGCTGTCGCTTTCGCAAAAGGACGTCACGTTGACCGGATGGGCGGTGGAGACGCGGGTCTATGCGGAGGACCCGTTCCGCAACTTCCTGCCTTCGATCGGGCGGCTGATAAAATATCGCCCGCCGCTCGAGAGCAGCATCGACGGCATCACGGTTCGCAACGATACCGGCGTGCAGGAAGGCGGCGAGATCTCGATCTATTACGATCCGATGATCGCCAAGCTCCTCACGCATGCGCCTTCGCGCGCCGCGGCAATCGAGGCGCAGGCGACCGCGCTTGATTCATTCTACATCGACGGCATCCGCCACAACATTCCGTTCCTGTCGGCGCTGATGCATCATCCGCGCTGGCGCGAGGGCAAACTTTCCACCGGATTCATATCGGAGGAATTTCCGAAAGGCTTTGCGGTTGGTGCGCCCGAAGGTGAGATCGCGCGCCGGCTCGCGGCAGTTGGGGCTGCGATGGATCATGTGCTCGGCGAACGCAAACGGCAGATTTCCGGCCAGATGAGCGGCCGGCTGGTGCAGCGCGAGCGCCGCCGCGCGGTGTGGCTGCAGCGCAGCGAAATCGCGCTCGATATCGCGCGTGACGCCGAGGGCATCGCGGTGCGCTTTGTTGGCGCCGACGGCACATCGGGCAACCCGCATCATCTGGTCTCGCCGTGGGTCCCGGGTGAAGCGGTGTGGCAGGGGACCATCGACGGCCAGTTGGTGGCCATGCAGGTGCGCCCGATCGCCAACGGCTTCCGCCTCGCGCATCAAGGCTTTGAAGTGGCGGTCCAGGTCTTCACCGAATCGGAGGCCGCGGCGGCGCGGCTGATGCCGGTGACGACAGCGGCCGATAGCGGCAAGAAATTGCTGTGCCCGATGCCGGGGCTGGTGGTGTCGATCGCGGTTGCCGAGGGCCAGGAGGTCAAGGCCGGCGAAACGCTGGCCGTGGTCGAAGCGATGAAGATGCAGAACGTGCTGCGCGCCGAGCGCGACGGCACGGTGAAGAAGATCCACGCCGCTCCCGGCGCGACGCTGGCGGTGGACGCGCTGATTCTCGAATTCGCGTAGAACCGTCATCCCGGGGCGATGCAAAGCATCGAACCCGGAATCTCGAGATTCCGGGTCTGGTGCTAGCGCACCATCCCGGAATGACTGTCTTGGATTGCCTCGTCGCGTCGCTCCTCGCAACGACGACAAAATACGGCCTGATTCCGTTGGCCGCATTTCGGGTGACACACTAAGGATTGCACGATGACCTTCCAAAAGCGCCGCGATGCCTTGCGTTTGATCCTGACGGGATCGAGATGCATTCGCCCGGGCTCGGTCTATGACGCGATTTCGATCCGTATTGCCGAGGATCTCGGTTTCGAGGCCGGCATGTTCGGGGGATCGGTGGCTTCGCTCGCGGTGCTGGGGGATCCGGACGTTACCCTGATCACGCTGACCGAACTCGCCGAGCAGATGCGGCGGATGTCGCGCGCTTCATCTTTGCCGGTGCTGGTCGATGCCGATCACGGCTACGGCAATGCGCTGAATGTCCGCCGCACGGTGCAGGAGCTGGAGACCGCCGGCGCCGCCGGCCTCACCATCGAGGACACCTTGCTGCCCCAAGCCTTTGGCGCGGAGGCGCCGCAGTTCATTTCGCTCGAGGAGGGCGTCGGCAAGATGAAAGCCGCGCTCGACGCGCGAACCGACCCGGCGCTGGTGATCATGGGCCGCACGGGAACGCGGGGCGGAGGCCCGTCACCCTCGAGTCTCGATGACGTGATCGCGCGTGCCGTGGCCTATGAGGGCACCGGCGTCGATGCGTTGTTCCTCACCGGCATCAAAACCCGGGCCGAACTGGAAGCCATTTCGGCTGCGACGAAACCGCCGATCGTGCTGGGCGGTTTCCCGGAGGAATTGATCGACCTCGACTACCTCGCCAACAGGCGGGTACGCATTGCATTGCAGGGTCACGCACCCTTCGCCGCCGCAACGCTGGCCGTCTACGAGACGCTGAAGGCATTGCGCGCCGGCACCGCTCCGAAGAACCTGAAGGGCCTCGCGTCATCCGAACTGATGGGCCGCCTCACGCGCGACGCGAACGTAAGGCGCGCGGCGCCGAATTCCTTGGGTTCAAGAAGTAGATGAGCGACGCGATCCGTCAGGTGACGATCCGGGGCCGGGTACAGGGCGTGGGCTATCGATACTGGCTCGAGCAGCAGGCGAGGGCGCACGGACTCGAGGGATGGGTGCGCAACCGCCGCGACGGCAGCGTCGAGGCATTGTTTGCGGGCCCGCCAGATGTCGTATCCGGGATGATTGCGTCATGCCGGCGCGGCCCCTCATCGGCGCGCGTCGACGCCGTCGGGGAAGAACCGGCCAATGCCGATGCGCTAGGACTGCGACGGCCCGGAGAGCGGTTTTCGGTGCTGCCGACGATTTAGCGCCTTCACCGGCCCCTGGCGGCTTGGGCCGTTCTCCCGACGTGGTGATCGCTGCGAACCCGATCATCGCCGCCGCGATAATCATGCGTCACTTCGGCATCGAGGCTCCACCGCCCCGGTCCGGCGACAAAGAACAGCAGGAAGATGAAACAATAGAGGATCGCCGCATCGCCGCCGTTGACCAGGGGGAAGAAGCCCTTTGACGCATGGCCCATGAAATATGCCACCGCCATATTGCCGGACAGGATGAATGCGACCGGCCGCGTGAAAAGACCCAACGCCAGCAGCGCACCGCCGACCAACTCGATCAGTCCCTGAATCCACATCAGCGTCATGAATGCAGGTTCACCGTGCGGGGACGGTGGGAAGCCCAACAATTTCGCGCTGCCGTGCTCCAGGAAGAGCAGGGCAACGACGATACGAACAACGCTCAGCATCTCTGGCGTATATCTTTCCACTCGATCCAGATTGATATCATTCATGGACGGCTCCCGCGACAGTCAGTTCCATAGAACAAACTTGTCGAAGGATCTGTGGTTTCCGCCAGGGATCAGCGATCACGGGGGTTTGAATCGACTGGAACATTGGGGCTGTCGGTTCCGGTTCCATGCGGGTATCCGACATCGATAGAGCGCTTGAGCCGAAGAAAGTGAATCAGGTCTCGCCCGGCGACGAAGTTGCGTCGCAATTGGTTCCGGGCCGATGGAATTTGTACGCCGCCAGCCATCAGGTTTGAATCCGGCAGACGCTAGCTCAAGGGACCAACGCTTCCGACCCGGCTGTCGATTTCACTGCGAAGCGCAGCAAAGTCGATCGGTTTGGTCAGCAGCGCCTCCGCACCGCCTTCCAGCGCTTTTCGCCTGGTGTCGGCGTCGCCATAGGCGGTGATCATGATGACGGGAACGTCCGGTCGCGCGGCTTTCGCCTTCGGCAAAAGCTCAAGTCCGCTCATTCCGGGCATGTTGATGTCGGACAGGATCAGGATCAAGGACGCGCCCGCGGCATCGTGGATACGTTGCAGGGCGCCGTCTCCGGATTGAGCAAAATCCATCGTAAAGCGGCCGGCGCGGAGGTCGCGCCGAAATTGCTGGCGAAACAGATCCTCGACATCGGATTCGTCGTCAACGACAAGAACAAGGAAGCTCATTTGTCTGCTCCGGGTTTGCTCGGGGCCGCCATCCGTGGAAGAATTACCCTGAATTCAGTAAACTCGCCGGGCCGGGTGTCGACCTCGATCGATCCCGCGTGTTGCTTGACGATAATGTCGTGGCTGAGGGAGAGGCCAAGACCGGTGCCTTCGCCGGGCGGTTTGGTCGTGAAGAATGGATTGAACATCTTGTCCTTCACTTCAGGAGGGATGCCGCTGCCGTTGTCGCGAATGCTGATCTCGACGCAGTCGCCCAGGTCTCTGGTCGCGGTGGCAAGGGTAGGCTCGTAGCCATCTCTCATCTGGGCCTTGCGCTTCATCGCGGCATAGAAGCCGTTCGAAATCAGATTGAGCAGCACCCGCGTAATCTCCTGCGGGAACAGATCGACCTGTCCGGCAGCCGGGTCGAAGGATCGTTCCAGCTTGATCTTGAATTCCTGGTTTCGGCGCGAGCGCCGTGATATGCCAGATTCAGGCTGTCTTCGACAACCGCATTGAGGTCGACCGGCCTGCGCTCGCCGGAACCCTCGCGCGAATGCAGCAGCATGTTCTTGACGATCGAGTCGGCGCGCTTGCCGTGCTGGACCACCTTTTCGAGATTGCCTTTCAGCATTTGGGTTAGCTCGTCGAGTTCTTCTCGCTTTTTGTCGTCGACAGCAACCGGTTTGAGAGCATCGCCCAGTTCATCGACCAACTCCTGGGAGAGCGCGGAGAAATTGTTGACGAAATTCAGCGGGTTCTTGATCTCGTGCGCGATGCCTGCGGTGAGCTGCCCGAGCGAGGCGAGCTTCTGCGTCTGAACGAGGCGATCCTGTGCGGCGCGCAATTCATCGAGCGAAGCGGCGAGTTCTTTGGTGCGCGCCTGCACCTGTTCGAACATACGGACATTGCCGATGGCGATCACGGCCTGATCGGCAAAAGTCTGCAGCAAGGCGATCTGTTTGTCGCTGAAAGGGTGTGCTTCCAGGCGGCGAAGAACGATCGCCCCGATGCTCTCGCCCTCGCGCACCAGGGGTACGCTCAACATAGCGCGGTGTCCCAGGCGGCGTGCTCTCCCCTGCGATTCCGGAAATTCGTCGCCTTCGGCTGACTGCAAGTCGCGCACATGTACGGGTTTTTTGTCGAGGACCGCGCGCCCTGTGGCCGAGTCGCGGTTGATCGACCATTTTTCCGTACTTATCGGTATCGCGCCGTGATGCGCGCCAGGATGCAGACCGTCACCAGCCTTCAGGCGCACTATGGCATCATAGGCATCGCAGAGCTCACAGGCACTCTCGACAATGGCCTTGGGCACCGGGCCGACATCGGTCGGCGAAGATGCAATCACGCTGAGGATGTTGCCGCTGCCGGTCTGGTAGGTCAGTGCTTCCGAAAGGTCGCGGGTCTTTGCTTGCACCTCCTCGAACAACCGGACGTTTTCGATGGCGATGGCCGCCTGGTCGGCAAAAGTTGTGACGAGCTCGATCTGCTTGTCGGTGAATGGCCGCGCTTCGGATCGCGTCAGGCCAATTACCCCGATCGGAACGCCCTCGCGCAGCATCGGAACGGCGAGCATCGTGCGGAAACCACCCAATCGCTGCGCTTCGGTAAAGGTGTAGTCGGGGTCTGCCTTAACGTCGGGAATGTGAACCACGGCCCCTTCCAGCAGAGCCCGCCCAATGGCCGAGCCTCGGTCCGGTACAACGGGAACGGTTCTGACAAAGTCCATGAATTCGTCAGAAAACCCGTACGCCTCGGCTCGAAAAAACACACCGTCTTTTTGGCGGGTAATGGTGGCCTTGTCAGCTTCGCAGAGCCGGGCCGCCGATTCAACCAGCGTTTGTAGTACGGTCTGCAGATCGAAAGTCGAACGGCTGATGACCTTCAGCACATCTGCGGTCGCGGTCTGCTGCTGCAGCGATTCGCGCAAATCCTCCGTGCGGGCTTCCACTTCGTCGAACAAACGCACGTTTTCAATCGCGATCACCGCCTGGTCGGCGAACGTCGAGACGAGCTCTATCTGCTTATCCGCAAAAGGCCGAACCGTCTTACGGCACAGGCTGAGCACACCGATCGGCTCGCCCGCCCGCAGCAGTGGAACGCCAAGGAACGTCCGATAACCAGCCTTTTTCTGTTGCTCCAGATAAGCGTATTCCGGATCAGCAAGCACATCGGCGACCTGCACCGTCCTGCCGTCGAGCAACGTCCTGCCAACGATGCTTCCACGCCCTGGCTTCAATGGAGTAGACCGAGAATACTCAACCCAATCGGGAGGAAACTTATAATTCGTTGCGTGATAGAAGCCATCGATACCTTGGCGCGAAATAGTCGCCATATCCGCATCGCATAATCGCGCCGCCGACTCGGTGAGTGTATCGAGCACGGTTTGCAGATCGAAAGTCGAACGGCTGATCACCTTCAGCACGTCGGCTGTCGCAGTTTGCTGTTGCAATGATTCGCTCAAATCCTCCGTACGCTGCCGCAATTCCTTTAGCAGCCGCGTGTTCTCGATTGCGATCACGGCCTGCCTGGCGAAGTTGGCGACGAGCTCGATTTGCTTGCCGGCGAATGGCCGGACCTCCTGACGGTAGATTCCGATCGAGCCGATCAGTTGGTTTTCCCTTAGCATCGGGACGATGATGAGCGTGCGGGCCCCCGCAAGGTCGGACATCGCAACAACGGCCGGATCGCCCTCGAGATACGGCGGTTGTATCCGGAGATCCTCGATGTGGACCACCTGGCGGGTCCGGGCAAGGGTGCCGAGTCCGCTTTTCGGATGCGGACGGATCGGCTTATCCATCTGCGCTGAGGCGTAGGCGTCCGGTACATTATAGAGCGCAACGGTAAGAAAGCTGTCTCCGTCGTACAGGGCCATCGTGCCGAAATTTGCACCGCAGATCCGCGTCGCGTTCTCCAGCATCTTCTCGAACACCGGCTCCAGTTCGCCGGGCGAGGCACTGATGACCTGGAGGACTTCTGACGTCGCCGTCTGCTGCTCAAGCGATTCCGCCAGATCACGCGTGCGCGCCTGAACCTCATCGAACAGCCGAACGTTTTCGATCGCGATAACTGCTTGGTCAGCGAAGGTCGTTACCAGCTCAATCTGCTTTTCCGTGAATGCCTGGGGTTGGCGGCGGGCAATCATGAAGACGCCGATTGTAGTTCCTTCGCGCAGGAGAGGAACACCCAGGATGGCACGAAACCCGCCCAATTGCTGTGCTTTTGAAGCCGTGTATTCCGGGTCCGCGAATACATCGGGAATGTGAATGGTGCGGCCTTCAAGCAAGGTGCGTCCGATCAGCGTGCCTCGTTCTGGCAGTAGCGGCCAGGTTTGCATAGCATCGAACCATTCCGGTGAGAATCCGAAACTCGCGACGTGATAATGGGACGGACCGCCATCTCTCGGGCGCGTTACGGAAACCATGTCGGCCTCGCAAAGCTGCGAAGCGGACTCTACTAATGTTTGAAGCACGGCCTGCAGATCGAAAGTCGAGCGGCTAATGACTTTTAGCACCTCGGCGGTGGCTGTCTGCTGCTGAAGCGATTCACGCAAATCTTCCGTGCGCGCCTGAACTTCCTCGAACAGACGAACATTCTCGATGGCGATCACTGCCTGATCGGCGAAGGTCGTGGCCAGTTCGATCTGCTTTCTCGTAAACGGCCGAGCTTCCACACGGCTTAATACCAGCACGCCGATCGGCGGCCCTTCCCGCACAAGGGGGACGCGGAGTATCGTGCGACTGCCTCCGACACGCCCGATCTCGGACCAGTCGTATTCCGGATCGGTTTTGGCATCGTGAATGTGGACTGTTTTGCCCCCAAGCAGCGTACGGCCAATGGCAGTGCCCCGCCCCGGTTTTATCGAACGCTCTTCGAGTTTCTTCTGGTGCGAGGCCGTCAGATTGAAGGCTGCGGCGATTTTGTAAACGCCTTCGAAAGGGCGCCAAATGATCGCGCGCCCTGCATCGCACAGTCGTGTCGCCGACTCCACCAGGGTGTCGAGCACCATCTGCAAATCGAAAGTCGAGCGGCTGATGACGTTGAGAACATCGGAAGTCGCGGTCTGCTGCTGGTGGGCCGCTTTCTCCCTTTCCAGCGCCGCCGCCAACTCGCGCTTAAGCCTCGAATTTTCTTTTTTTGCATCGACGCCCGCTGGCGCACGTTTGCGCGTCGTCGGCGCTTTGCGGGCTGTTGGAGGCTTGCGCACCGTTTTTCCGCGCTTCACCATCGAGGTGGGCTCCGGCCCGGGAAAGCTTCAAATAATAAAAAAGTATCAGCGCCAAGCCTACCCAATCAGGGGCCAGCCGTACAGCCAGTCAGACGACCAGCGGCGAATGACTATTCGATCACTCGTCGGCGCGCACCCTATCAATGGAGCTATTGCCTGGATTGTACAATCACATCGCGACGCGAGGAGTTTGCTGTGCCGCCCGCGTGAACGATGGTCAAATTGTTACTTCCGGCCGCCGCGCTTTCGCTGCGCCGAACACTTCCTCGAACGCCTGCTTCAGGGCGATATCGACATCGGCCATAGTCACAGGATGGCCGAGATCGACCAGGCTCGTAACGCCGTAGCGTAGGTCCGCCACGCCGCAGGGCACGATCGCCTCGAAATGCGTCAGATCGGGTTCGACATTGATGGCGATGCCGTGGAACGACACCCAGCGCCGCAGCCGCACGCCGATGGCGGCGATCTTGTCTTCGAACCCAAAACCCTTGTCGGGCCGGTTCACCCAGACGCCGACGCGATCCTCGCGCCGCTCGCCGCGCACGTTGAAGGCCGCCAGGGTACGGATGATCCATTCCTCAAGGCCCGCTACATAGGCCCGCACGTCAGGCCGCCGTTGGTTGAGGTCGAGCATGACGTAGGCCACCCGCTGGCCGGGGCCGTGATAGGTGAGCTGGCCGCCGCGCCCGGTCGCAAACACAGGAAAACGGGGGTCGAGCAAGTCCGTGGGCCTGCCGCTGGTCCCAGAGGTGTAGAGCGGAGGATGTTCCAAGAGCCAGACCAGTTCGGGCGCCATCTGTGCGGCAATATCGGCAACCCGCGCCTCCATGGCCGCGACGGCCTGCGGATAGGGCACTGGCGTGTCGGATATCCGCCATTCGACCGCGCCTCCGCCGGGAGGCTGCGCAAAGGTCGTCAAATCGAGGGTTTGGCGGTCATTAACCATTGGCTAACCATAACGTGGTGATCTGGAACCAGGCAATTTCGCAAGCGTCCGTTCGGGTCTTTTCCGGTGCCAACCCTCGATAACGTCAGCGTCGATCTCATGGTGGTCCTCGGCACCACAACCATGCCCATCCATCAGGTAATGCGGCTAAGCCGCGGCGCCATCATCGAGCTGGATGCTACCGAGGCGGACGAGGTCAAAATCCTCGCCAACAACCTGCCGGTCGCCAGCGGGGTAGTGCTAGTCGATCGCAACCGTATTGCGGTCGAAGTCAAGCGAATGCTGCCAAGGCTGCCGGGCACCCGCTAGGCCTGTCACCATCTGACGTTCGGCTGAGCCACGACCGCCAGCGGGCCTTGTCCCTCCATCCCTGATTTGTTACATCGGCGCCGTTGATCCGGTCCGGCGCAAGTTCCGTGCCGATCTCCCAAGCGCTCGTGGCGGAATTGGTAGACGCGCTGCCTTGAGGTGGCAGTGAGTAACATCGTGGGGGTTCGAGTCCCTCCGAGCGCACCATCTCGAAGATCGTGACGAACTGAGCCGTCGCGCGCTCATTGCGCGCCGATCGGCACCGGCATAGTGCGCCCGGAATCGCCGGCATCAACAGAAGTCAGCTTTGCGAGACCGTCCGTTTGCTCCCTCGGGACCGGTCGTTCCGCGTGATGGGAGGGCGGAGCGATCCCTTGCATGCCCGGACGCGGCTTTTCCTGTATTTCGAAAATGATCTGCGCCGGGACGGGCAGGACAACGGCGGCGCTGTCAGGCGCGAGCGACGATTGCCGGGGCCAGGGCGCTTCCCGCGGCAGCGGAACGCGGCGTGCAGGCTGGCTGGCGCGATTCGACGCCTCCGCGAGCGTCATCGACTGTCCGTCACGCCAGTCCAAATCCGACAGCGCGGGGCCGGGAAGCATCTCGGCGTTGGAAAAAACGAAATTGGGAATTTTTGGCCAGTGCGAGATCGCGACCGTTTCCGATGGCGGATGAAATTGCCATTGCTGCGGCTCCGTCGGCGTCGCCGGTTGCTCCGGCGTCGCCGGCACCACGTGGACGATGCCATAACCGCGCGCCTTCAGCTCACGCAGGATCCTCGGCAATGCGGCGACGGTTCGCGCCTGAATATCGTGGAGCAACAGAATGCCTCTTCCCTTGGCTTCCAGCCGCTTCATCGCGATGTCGTACACCCGCGAGGACGAAATATGGTGCCAGTCGTCGGCCGGAAAATCGGCGCTCCAGATCTGGATGCCCTGCGAGGCGAGATAATCCTCGACAGCTTCGGTGCGGGAGAGACCGGGGATACGGAAGAACGGGGAGAGCGCAGTGTCATCCCCAAGCGCAGTTTTTACCGACGCGATGCCGTCGTCGATCTCCTTCCTGGCGCGCTCGATCGACATCCGGTTCATGCTCGAGGGATGATTTTGGGTGTGGGTGCCGATGCTGTGGCCGGCATCGCGGAGCTTGCGGACGCCTTCCGGAGCGGCCTGGGCCATGCGGCCGATGGTGAAGAAGGTCGCTTTCACGCATTGCGCGGCGAGGATGTCCAAAACCTGATTGCTGTTATGCGGCAACGGCCCGTCGTCGAAGGTCAGCACCACCTCGTGGTCGCTGAGCGGCAGCGTTTCGGCATATTGCATGGTGCCGATGCGGGGATGCTGCCTGGGATCGACCACCAGGGTGCGCGAGGTGCCAAGCGCGCCGGGATGGCCGGGACAATCGGCAGCCGATGCAGTTTGTGCGGTAAAGAAAGCGAGAATTCCCAAACACACGGCGGCCCATTGCGGGGTCCGAACTCCAACCAACACATTGCCGACCATGAAGCCCCCGCCCGCATTCCCAATTGCGCATACGATAATTGCACAGACCGCTATGAACAGCTTGTTAATTGTTTGACTGGCTCGCCTGGTTCAGGTTCACCGGACCATCAAAATCGGCCCTGGGAGCAGCCGGGACAAGATGGACCACGCGATAGTGATGGTCCTTCAGGTAGCGCAGGAAAGCCGGCAGCATTGCCGCGGTGTGCGCCTTCGGATCGTGCAGCAGGATGATCCCCTTGCGGGCGGCTTTCAGCCGATCGGTGAGCAGCTTCAATTCGTGGCTCGGCGTCATCGGATTCCAGTCGCTGGCCCAGAGGTCTGCACCGAACACCGCGATCCCGCGCGATTGCAGCAGGTCGAGGGTCGCCGGCGTCGTCTCAAAGCCGGGAAAACGAAAGAACGGCGTGCTCGGGGTGGTGGTCGCGACACCGTGAAGCGCCATTTCATCCGCGGCAATGCCCCGGTCGATTTCCTCTCGGGTCTCGCTTACCGGGATTTGCATCAGGCTGCGGTGCAGCCAGGTGTGATGTCCGATGGTGTGGCCCTCGGCCGCGATCCTTCGCACCAGGGCAGGGTGTTCTGAGGCCGGCTTGCCGATCAGGAAGAACGTCGCCCGCACGCACTCCTGGGACAGTGCCGCCAGAACGCGCGGCGTCGTCGGAGGCCACGGGCCGTCGTCGAATGTGAGCACGACCTCGTGATCCTCGAGCGGCAGCGTCTGCGCAAAGTTTTTCAGGCCGACCCGCGGGGTGGTGACGGCATCGACGCCAAGAATGCGTGAGGTGCCGAGCGTTCCCTGGCGCGGACAGTCCGCTGCCAGGGCCGCCGCGCTCCATGCCATCGAGGCGGCGAGGGTGGTGCCCAGCAGGTTCATGAGCATCCGAGTCTGCCTTTGCTGGCGCATCTTTGTCATTGCGCTAGGTGATGCCCATTGGGTAATGCGTGAAGCGATAACTCAGACTAGTTCAGCAATTCTGTCAAACCGGCGAGGCGTGGCATGGCCGAAAATATCGACGCTGCCCATCCTGCCGACACGTCGGTGCTCGACCGCCTCCCGATGCGCGACGAAGATGGCGAAATTCGGCAGGAATTTATCGAGGAAATCGCGCGCGCGATACATGCCGAAGACGCGCCGTTGCTGCGGGCAATTGTCGCGGAACTGCATGAGGCCGACCTTGGCGATCTGATCGCCGCGCTCGAACCCGATGACCGTGTCAAGCTCGTGGAGCTGACCGGCACGGACTTCGATTTTTCGGCGCTCAACGAAGTCGACGACACCGTCCGCGAGGAGATCCTCGAGGAACTCGAACCCGAGACGGTCGCCGAGGGCGTTCGCGAACTCGAATCCGACGACGCGGTCGAATTGCTTGAAAGCCTCGATGAAGAAGACAAGGTCGAGATCCTCGAAAAGCTGCCGCCATCCGAGCGCGTCGCGCTCGAGCGTAGCCTGCTTTATCCGGAAAATTCCGCCGGCCGCCGGATGCAGACCGAGTTCATTGCGGTGCCGCTGGACTGGACCGTGGGGCAAACGATCGACTACATGCGCGACACGCCCGATTTGCCGGATCGGTTTTACGAGATCTATGCTGTCGATGACGCGCAACACTGGCAAGGCGCGGTTTCGCTGGACATGCTGTTGCGTTCGCGCAGGCCGGTGCCGCTTTCCGATCTGATCGATGAAGACCGCCGCCGCGTCTCGGTCATGGACGACCAGGAGGAGGTGGCGCGGCTGTTCGGCAAGTACAATCTGGTCGCAGCACCCGTTATCGATACCGCAAACCGGCTGGTCGGCGTCATCACCATCGACGATGTGGTCGACGTGATCGAGGAAGAGGCCGAAGAAGACTTGAAGGCGCTCGGCGGCGTCACCAGCCGCGAAGAATTATCCGATAACGTCTGGACCATCGCCAGAGGCCGCTTCAACTGGTTATTGGTCAATCTTGCCACCGCGTTCCTGGCGTCCTCGGTGCTCGGCCTGTTCGAGGGCCAGCTGGAAAAGATGGTGGCGCTGGCAGTGCTGGCGCCAATCGTCGCCAGCCAGGGCGGCAACGCCGCGACCCAGACCATGACGGTGGCGGTGCGCGCACTGGCGACCCGCGAGCTCGGCTCCAACAACGCGCTTCGCGTTATCCTGCGCGAGGCACTGGTCGGCCTGGTCAACGGGCTGGCGTTTGCCATTATCACCGGCGTTGCCGCGGTGGCCTGGTTCAAGATCCCCGGACTTGGCGTCGTGATCGGCCTGGCGATCATTTGCAATCTCATTGCCGGCGCGCTGGGCGGCATCCTGGTCCCGATGGTGTTGGAACGGGTGCGGGCCGACCCGGCAGTGGCGTCGGGTACGTTCGTCACGACGATCACCGACGTGGTCGGTTTCTTTTCGTTTCTCGGCATCGCGACGCTATGGTTCGGGCTGAAATAGCCCGATACACCGGTCCCCCGCATCGTTAATCAAACCTTAACGCCCATCGCCGATCATTCCCGCGGGGGTGGAATCGGCATGCAGCGCTTGCGGCTGAAAGCGGACGGACGAATCGTCGAACTGCGCGACGGACGCGAGTTTCCGCTCGCGCCTTCGATGCCATTCGCAGCACCGGCGAGGACCTCGGTCGCACCGGCGACGGCAACTGCCGCACCGGCGACGACAACTGCCGCACCGGCGACGACTACTGTCGCGCTGGAGATGGCGACTTCTCCGATGGTTCGCGACCTTCGTCGGCGCGCGCGCCTGACACAGCAGGAATTCGCCGCGCGGCTAGGGGTGCCGGTTGAAACCATCCGCAACTGGGAGCAAGGCAAACGCATGCCGCGCGGACCGGCGCGGGCACTGCTCGCCGTGATCGCCCATGCCCCGGAAACGGTGTTTGCCGCTCTGGCCAGGCCTTGATTCTGAAAAGGCTTTGATCCTGAGAAGCGCTTGATTCCGGCGCTGATCCGAGCCGCGAAACTTCTTCGCGGCAAATGTTGGCAGCGCGATGCTCAGGGAACATAATGGGGCTCGATCTGCTCGAGTAGCTGCGATGCAATTTGTCGAGGCCAATGGCGCCAGGATTCCCGCCATCGGATTGGGCACCTGGGAACTACGCGGGCGGACCTGCGCACGCCTGGTGGAGCAGGCGCTGAAGCTGGGTTATCGCCACATCGACACCGCACAGGCCTACGATAACGAACGCGAGGTCGGCGACGGGCTGCGCGCTTCGAGGGTCAGGCGCGACGAGGTGTTCGTAACGACCAAGGTCTGGACCACTCATTTCGCGCCGAACGATCTCGAGCGATCGGCCAAGGAGAGCCTCACAAAGCTGCGCCTTTCCGAAGTCGATATGTTGCTGTTGCACTGGCCCAACCCGCAGGTGCCATTGCAGGAGACGTTGGGCGCGCTGGCGCAGGTCAAGAAACTCGGTATGTGCAGGCACATCGGCGTCTCGAACTTCACCGTGGCTTTGATCGAAGAGGCCGTCGCGGCGTGTCCGGAGCCGCTGGTGTGCGACCAGGTCGAATACCATCCCTATCTGGATCAGACCAAGGTAAAGGACGCGTGCGCACGTCACGGCATGGCTTTGGTCGCCTATAGCCCGGTCGCCAAGGGCCGTATCAAGAACGACCGGACGCTGGCGCAAATCGGGCAGGCGCACGGCAAAACCGCCGCCCAGGTTTGCCTGCGCTGGCTCGTACAGCAGAATGTTGCCGCGATACCGCGGACATCGCGGATCGAGCGGCTGTCGGAAAATATCGACATCTTCGACTTCGTGCTGTCCGATGAGGAGATGCGCCAAATCTCCCTGATGGGAAACGCTAAAGTCCGGCTCACCGATTTCGGTTTCGCGCCGAAATGGGATTGAGACCGCCGCGGTGCCCGCTATGCTGGCGGCGGGGGCGATTTCGAAAAACGTGATTGAATACGGTGGAACCACGGCGGTTCATACGCTCAGGCATCGCAGCATCGGCAATCGGCCACCTGTCAATTCTGACGGCGGTCCTGATCTTCACCGAGGTGCATCCGTTCGGTACGGTCACGGCCGAACCGATCACGGTCGATATTGTTTCGCCGGACGAGGCCGCCAAGAAGGCGGAGCCGATTCCGACACCGAAAACGGAGCCTTCCGACTCCTTCGACCTTTCCTCGAAATCCGCGCCTTCGAGTTCACCGGCACCTGTCGCCGCGGCGACGGCTACCCCGCAGCCGCAAAAGCAGGCCGCGCTGTCGGCTTCGACCGTCAATCGGCCACAGACTCAACAGGCCAATGCGCAGCCGCAACCACCGTCGACATCGCCGTTGCCTGCCTACCGGCCTCCGGAGCCCGATCTTTCCATCAAATACCACGTGCTGCTGGGCCTGCCCCCAGATTTGCCCCAGGCCAAGTCCGGCGACTTCGACGCCCCGGCGTCAAAGACCGCCGACATTGCGTCCAGTCTCATCGCGGAGTTTCGGCGTCATCTCAAGGCATGCTCGAAACTGCCGGGCTCGATCGCACTCTCCGACAAGGTCAAGGTTACGCTGCGGGTGCTGATGATGCCTGAAGGCAAGCTCGCGGCCGAACCGATTTTGATCGAAGCCAGCGCGTCGACAAAGGGACCGGCGTTGATGCAAGGCGCCATCACTGCGCTCCAGGCCTGTCAGCCCTACGCGATGTTGCCGGCGGACCGGTATGGCGAATGGAAAGTGCTCGACTTAAGCTTCACGCCGCAGGATTTTTCGGGCTCTTCTTGACCCCGATCGCGCGCCGGGGATTCGAGGCGAACTGCCTGCGCCAGCAAACCAGCAAGGGATTTCTTCGAGATGGCTTTGAAGCTCGTGATCGGCAACAAAAACTATTCGTCGTGGTCGATGCGGCCGTGGCTGGCGCTGCGGGCCAGCAACATTCCCTTCGACGAAGTCTTCATTCCGCTCTACACCGGGGAAGCCGACAAGAAACGGATTTTGAGTTTCACGCATTCCGGCAAGGTGCCGGCGCTGATAGATGGCGACGTCACGGTCTGGGATTCACTGGCCATCGTCGAATACGTCGCCGAACGGTTTCCGCAGACCAGATTGTGGCCCGAGGACCCGGCTCGCCGGGCACATGCGCGTTCGATTTCGGCAGAGATGCATTCGGGGTTTGCGGCGCTCCGCAACGAATGCGGCATGAACCTGCACCGGCCGGTGCGCGCAATAGCGCTCTCGGCCGATGCGCGCGCCGATATCGAGCGCATTCAGCAGATCTGGACCGAGTGCCGCGAACGCTACGGAAAGATCGGACCGTTCCTGTTCGGAGACTTCGGCGGCGCGGACGCCATGTTTGCGCCGGTGGTGCATCGCTTTCGGACCTATGCGATCGAAGTAGCGCCGGAGGTTCACGCCTACATGGACACGATGATGTCGTTGCCGGCCTTTCAGGAGTGGACACGCGCGGGTCTTGCCGAGACCCTCGTGATCGAGAAGATCGAGACGGTGTAGGCCCGAATTGCCCAGGGGTTTGGCGCAACAACTCCCCACCCCCGCGGATCGGCCCAAGCCGGACCGCAAGCTGGCGCATACGGCCTGGGCCTTAAATGGGTTCCGGCCGGCGGCAGGGTGATTCGTCCAGAACCGGCAAAATCGCGTTTATCGCACTGAAAAACCTGCAAAATCCGCGTATTTGCCATGTCCCGATGTGACTGGCCAACGCAGCGGGCGCTGTGCTATATAGTCGCGGGGTTTTCAATCTGGCCGATGCAGCGGGACCGTGAGCACGGCCGGCTTTTTGCGTGATGGGAGAAGGCGTTGAAGCACAAATTCACCGTTGGAGAGACCGTTTATTTTACTGCCAGCAATGTCGCGCGTCCGGCCGCCAGCGGCACCTATGAGGTGATCCGGCTGCTTCCGACCGACGGGGATGACTGCCAGTACCGGATCAAAAGCTCGACCGAGGCTTTCGAGCGGGTGGCCAAGGAAAGTCAGCTCAACATTTCCTGAGGAATCGCGCATGGCCGGGCGAAGCGGATTCCGTTTCGCCCGCCGTCAAAAGGCCCGGTTCACAGCACCTTTTCTGCGCATAATGAGTGCGGAGAAAGGCATTCACTTCCGCGGAATGCGTTTTATGCCGCGTTGAGGGGACATCGCGCATGAATTGGGCCTGGGTTACATCGCTCGACCAACTCTGGCGGTCGCCGACCTTTCCGATGTGGCTGACATTGGCGGCGTCGGGATTTTTCGGGATTATCGTTCTCATCACGATGTTGCGCGCAGAGAGGTCCGTCGCCAACGGCGCGCTGACGGTCATCACGCTGCTGGCGATCGGCATCGCCGCCACCGCCACCATTCGCGGGTTCGGCCCCGGCCAAGGCGCGTCCGTTGAGACCCGATCCCCCCAACCGATGACCGCGGCGCTGCCGGCATTGTCGTGCATCGACGATCTGGCGGGAGAAACCGTTTTGACGGCATGCGAGAAGGTCTTGTTTGGTTCGGCCGAATCCACCGCCGCCGCACTTTCATATGCGGCGTCCCAGATTACGCGGCTGACCGCGTTCGGCGATATCGCCGCGGCAAATGCGAGCATGACACCCGAATTGCAAATGATGCGTCGTGCGGTCGAACGCGACCGCTACGGGCTGATGGCTTACGTATTGTCCGCGCGCGACCATTGTACGCCCTCGGACTGCGCAGCGTTTCGGGCAGTTACCGATCGCAACCAGATCGTGGCTAATATGAATGAGCGGACCTACGAGGGCCTGATTGTGCGTTACGCGCCCTCGTGGAACATGCCTGGGGCGACGCCAGGACCGGTCGCGGCACTTCCGCCGTCGATGCCACTCGGCAAGCCCACCAACGCCGAATTCCCGAGCGCAGCCTCAACCCCGCCCATTAGCATTATGGCGCCGGAGCCGGGGCAGGCGACGACGCCCACTGCACCGCGCCCGCCGGCATCAGGATTGTCATCTCCACCATCTTCAACACCCCCGCTGACCAATGCGCCATTGCCGTCGCCACGGCCGACCCCGGCGACAGCTCCGGCGCTGGCGGCGGCCAAAAAGCCGGCGGCGCCCAAACCGGCCCGCACGGCCGCGCCGGTTCAGCTGGCACCGGCGGCGCCGGCTCCTGCAGCGGCTGCGCCAGAGCCCGCTCCCTCGGCGGCGAATGATTGATCCTTCCAAAAGCCGGCGCTGATCGTTAAACCTTCGATTCATGCCGCTTCATCTCATCAAGCTTGCCGTGGGCTGCGAATCGGTAAAGGAGCTCAAGAGCTGGGTCGCGGAGCGTATGCAAACCGCGAAGCGAAAGGGCCTGCCGCTACATCATATTCACATCACCCGGATGACGCCGAAGCGCGTCGACGAATTGCTTGCAGGCGGCTCGCTCTACTGGGTAATCCGGGGTGAGATCGCGGCCCGTGAGAAAATCATCGCGATCGAGCCATTCCGCGACCGCGACGGCATCGGACGATGCCGGCTGGTGATGCAGCCCAAAGTCGTCGCGGTGCTGCCACGACCGATGCGGCCGTTCCAGGGCTGGCGCTATTTCGTCCAAAGCGGCGTTCCGCCGGATCTCAAATCCGCAGGCGCCGGCATCGCGGCGATGCCCGAACCGTTGCGCCGCGAACTGCGCGAGCTCGGGCTGCTTTAGACGGCGACGTTATCGATCAGCCGGGTTGCTCCGATCCTGGCCGCCGTCAGGATCCGCATCGGTCCGTCATTCACCGAGGCGATCTGTGCCAGCGTCCCGGCATGGCGGACCTCGAAATAATCCAGCGTGAACCCGGCGCCGGCGGCGAGTTCCGCGCCGCCGGCCATCGCAGCTTCGATGTCGTCGCCTGCGCGCAAGCGCCGGGCGGCTTCCTTCATGGCGCGGTATAGTCCCGGCGCCGTGCGGCGTTCTTCCGGCGACAAATAGACATTCCGCGAAGACATGGCGAGGCCATCGCGCTCGCGCACGGTTCGCGAGCCAATCACCCCGACGCCGAGGTCGAGATCCCGGGCCATCTGCGTAACCACCCGCAATTGCTGAAAATCCTTTTCGCCGAAAACCGCGAAATCCGGCCGGACTTGCGTAAACAGCTTGCCGACCACGGTGGTGACGCCGCCGAAGAATTGGGGGCGGAACCGATCCTCCAGACCCGCGGTGGCCGGTCCCTCGGTCAGAATCCTGGTCGCAAAGCCGTCGGGGTACATGGTTTTGACGTCAGGATTCCAGATCAGGTCGACCTCCTCGGCGGCAAGCTTGGCGACGTCAGCCTTCCAGGTGCGCGGGTAAGAACTGAAATCCTCCGAGGGCGCGAATTGGGTGGGGTTAACGAAGATCGAGACGATCACCCTTGTGGCGCGACGTTTCGCCAGCCGGACCAGCGACACATGGCCGTCATGGAGTGCTCCCATGGTTGGCACCAGCGCGGTCGTGGCCTTTTTCGCCTTGAGGCTATCGACGGCGCGACGCAAGGCGGGGACCGTGCGGACGATCATGGGGCTTCGCGACATCTGGGCTCGGTCTCTGGGGTCAGGGAGGCTGCGGGGCTTGCGGCGGGGACGCCGACCTTATCAAGGCCGGTGCTTGGCCGCCAAGCCGGCGGGCGCGGATAACACCGGTCGACCTTGACGAGCATCCGCCAGAAAATGTGCACCGAATGACAGACACGTCGCGCCGCGCATGCGATTCATCGTCGAGGCGTGGATGATCAACCATTTGATGACGTCGTTTGCGCATTTTACTTGACCGCGGTCGCACGTAATTTGAAGATGTCGACAAGGAACGAAACATGTTGGTGCAGGCTAGTCAGGGTCAGTCGGGCTCGGCGCATGTCGTCGTGCTTGGCAACGAGAAGGGCGGTTCAGGGAAATCCACCACCGCCTTGCATATCGCAGTTGCCCTGATGAAAGCGGGCCAGCGGGTCGCCACCATCGATCTCGATTGCCGCCAGCAAAGCTTTACCCGCTACATCAACAACCGAAGCGCCTGGGCGCGCCGGACCGGGCTCGATCTGGAACTCCCGGTGCATTGCTGCATCAAGCATGGCAACACCATGCAGATCGCCGACAACGAGACGTCCGAATTTCAGCAATTCATGGATGCCGTTAGCGCGATCGAGCGGACGTTCGACTTCATCGTTATCGATACCCCGGGGTCGGACAGTTATCTGATGCGTCTGGCGCATTCGATGGCCGATACATTGGTGACGCCGATCAACGACAGCTTCCTCGATTTCGACGTCCTCGGGACGGTCGACCCCGCGACCTATGCCGTGACCGGCGAAAGCCATTATGCGGAGATGGTGCGCGACACCAGGCGCAAGCGCCGCCAACTCGACGGCGCCTCTACCGACTGGATCGTGGTCCGCAACCGATTGTCGATGATTGGATCGCGTAACAAGCAGCTCGTCGCCGACGGCCTCAACGAACTGTCGTTCCGGCTCGGCTTCCGCTCGATCGATGGTTTCGCCGAACGCGTGGTTTACCGCGAGTTTTTTCCGCGCGGCCTGACCGCGCTCGACGACATCGACGAAACAACCCTTGGCACCCGTCCGAGCCTGGGCCACGTGACGGCGCGCGAGGAGGTCACCAGCCTGCTGCGCCAGTTGAAACTGCCGCTCGATGAGCGGGGCCGCCGCCGCGCTGCCAACCGGGCCGAATGGTTCACCCAGGTCGACAAACCGCTCGAGCTCCACGACATCCTCGGTGCCTAACCTACGGTAAAATATTACCCCCTATGTCGCGGGCTCGATGCCATCTTGATCGGGCCAACATAACTTCGACGCCGAGCCGGTTTCGGTGGAACGAAGGCCCCGGAACCCGGTTTTAGCCACTGCTTGTCCGTCTGCCCATTTTGGGTGCACCGCACAATATTCCGGCGCTTTATTCACAATATTTACTCTTCCCGTCACGTCGCCGTGACATATATCATCGACAAGGGACCGCAGAGTCTCGAACGATATGGCCCCTCAGGGTTGGTACGCCGAGGACGAGCATGAAGCGTGGGATTGCGATACTGGTTTCGCTTGGCGCGCTGTTGACCGTCGCCTATTTCACCACGAACAAATGGGCGATCCGTCACGAGACACTGACCTTCTACGATGCGAGCCGCGATAACCGTCCGGTTGCCGTGGACATCGCAGTGCGGTTCGACAAGGAAATGCAGGCGAACGCCGGCATGATCAAGCTGCCGGTAGCGATCCTCAACCACGGCAACACCGTCAAATTTACCGAGTACTCTTTCCTGGCGAACGTCTTTGCCGTGCGCGGGTTTTTGGCGGTCAGCATCCAGCATGATTTGCCGACCGACGCACCGATGGTGACCAAAGTCGGCGAACTCTATGTCGGCCGGTTGCCGCAGATCCAGCGTGGCATCGCCAACATCCGCTTTGCCGCGAGCGAAATGAAAAACGTGCAACCCAACGCCGATTATGATCACCTGACCATGGTGGGACATTCCATGGGGGGCGACATCTCGATGTATTTCGCCAAGATGTATCCCGATCAGGTGAAGAAGCTCGTGACCCTCGACAATCTGCGTGTGCCGTTCATGACCGACGGTAAATTCAAGATCCTCTCATTCCGCTCGAAGGACCCCGTCTTCAAGACCGACCCAGGCGTTCTTCCGGACGAGGAGGAGCGCGAGAAGGCTGGAATTACCGTCGTCCATACTAGTTTCCAGCATAATGACATGCGCGATACCGGTCCGGATGAAGCCAAGGCATCGATCCAGGACATGCTTGACAAATTCCTCGTCGACGAGAGCCCGCTCAAACCGGTCGAAACCAAGACGCCACCTGCACTGACCGATCCGGGCCCGGTTGCGCTGTACGGGCCAGCCAAGAACTGACATCGCGCTGATCGAAATCCCGAACTCTCCGGGCGCGAGAAGGATCGGCGCACCTGCCGAGCATTGACCGTCCCCTGATCCCGGCCCACATAAGGCTTGCTGCAATTCGCGAGCGACTATGTCCGGCGAGCCTATCAAACCGAAACCAGCAGGCGATGTGACCTCGGCGCAAAAGGCCGGGTCCGGCAAACCCGGTTCGTTGCCGGAGACCAAGCCGTCTGCGTCGGAAGACATCGCTGCCTTCGTCGCCAAGGCGCGCGCGATGTCGCCCAATGCCGCGGGCGCGAAGGGCCGGCTCGTGTTCGCGCTCGATGCCACCATGAGCCGGCAGCCGACATGGGATATGGCCTGCGCACTGCAGGCGGATATGTTTCGCGAGGCGGCAGCGCTGGGCAGTCTTGATATCCGCCTCGTCTACTATCGCGGCTTCAATGAGTGCCGCGCGACGGGGTGGATTTCCGACAGCGCGCAATTGGCGAAGCTGATGGGCAAGATCGATTGCAGGGGCGGCAACACGCAGATCGGCAAGGTATTGTCCGAGGCGCGACGCGAGGCCACGGCCTCCGGCGTGCGTGCAGTGGTTTTTGTCGGCGACGCCATGGAGGAAAGGGTCGACGATCTCTGCGCCAAGGCAGGCGAACTCGGCCTGCTCAAGGTGCCGGTATTCATGTTCCAGGAGGGCCATGACCTCGTCGCCGAGCAGGCGTTCCGGGAAATCGCGCGCCTGACCGGCGGCGCGTGGTGCAGGTTCGATCCCGGCGCTGCGGCGCAACTGCGCGAGCTTTTGCGCGCCGCGGCAGCCTATGCCGCCGGCGGGCGTCAGGCGCTGCTGGCGATGTCGAAGACCGGAAGCGGCGCCGCCAAATTGCTTGGTCAGATGAAGTGATCCCGGTCGTGCTAATGTGGTTCTAGCGGGCATCGCAAAAGATTTGCCGATGATCCATCGTGCCGCAGGCGAGAGCGTCATGCTTTTTGCCGCTGATGCCACTATATTGGACAAATGCCCACACTGATCGCCGGCGTCGTCGCTGTTATCCTTCTTTACGCGCTGCTGCAGATGTTTCGCGCGGCCAACCCGGTTGTGCTTGCGCGCGCGATCAAGATTGGCGGCGGCGTTGTGGCGCTTGCGGCCGCAGCCTTTACCGGCGCCAAGGGTGAGCTCGCGGTGGCAATCCCGCTCGGCATCTTCGGCGCAGGGCTGCTCGGCTGGTCGCCTTTCGGGACAAGTGGGTTCGGCAATATCGGCGGGTTGTTTGGCGGCGCAAGTTCGCAACGCTCGCCGGGACAGACGTCGCGGGTCCGATCGCAGTTTCTCGATATGACCCTCAATCATGACAGCGGCGAACTCTCCGGCCAGATCGTGGCCGGGCCGTTTGCCGGCCGTTCCCTGGGCGAATTCGATCTGCCGCAGTTGACGGCGATGATTCCGGGCTTCGACGCGGAAAGCGTGTCGCTACTTGAAAGCTATCTGGACCGCAGGTTTCCCGCCTGGCGTCAGGACGCGCAGGGAAATGCGGCAGGGGGGCAGAGCCGCCCGGCGGCGAGCGGCAAAATGACGGACGAGGAGGCCTATCAGATCCTTGGCCTGCAGCCGGGGGCGGGGCGTGACGAAATCAGCCGGGCCCACCGCGCGCTCATGAAGAAACTGCATCCCGACCAAGGGGGGTCGACGTACCTCGCCACCCGTGTAAACGAGGCCAAGGATACTTTGCTTCGCGCGCATCACAGCTAACTCCGGGCAACGCTACCAAACGCTACGAACCGCGAGCTGCTCCTGCTTTCTGGCTGACGCCCATTGCCGCCCGCCGTTGTCCGGCGTGGTCGATCGTTCACCTTGCAGTTCTAACCGCAAAGTCTTGACGGAAGGTTTGCAGGAGGCGGATTTGCGTGCGGGTAGGTGCCTTAGCCTACGCTACGATTTTCGGCCAAAATGGGGGCTATCGATCAGTTGCGGACGGCGATGCAGGACATATCGGAGCGCTTCAACGTCCGGCATACGGCTTCGGCCTGATCGCGGTCGAGGCCGGCGAAACGGGCCCGGAACAGCTTCCTGTCGCCTTTGGCGACAACAGGCTCGGTAAACGGGTCGGCCTTCGCCAGCAGGCCGCGGGCCTGATTGCGCGCCGCCTCGATGCGCTGCCGCGCCTCGCTTTCGCTTTCCAGCGCGCCGACCTGAACGATCCATCCGGTATGGGCGGTCGCCGGCTTGATGGCGCCGTTTTGCTGAATGATCTGCGGCTGGGGCTGCGGCGGCTGGGCGCGGGGAGCGGGATCGGCGTAGGCCATTGCCTGCGGGACGGAAGAGGGCGGCAGGCTGGATGCCGGAAGAACGCCGAGCAAGCCGTTTCCGGTGCCGTGGTTTGCCGGCTGCGGCGGCATTTCCGTTCGGGCAACTTCAACCCTGTTGGTTTCAGCCCTGCTGGTTTCAGCTCTGTTGGTTTCGGCTTTGTTGGTTTCGGCTTTGGCCACAACTGCGCTTGATGTCTCAGGCACTTCCGGGCGGGCCGGCGGTATGGCGTTGGTGATGGCCGCGGGCGGCTGGGCCGAACCGGCCGAGGCCAGCTTCATCTGTCCGGCCTTGACCTGGACGGTCTTGACCTTGACGGGCTTCATGGGTTCGGACGAGCCCGGAATGGCGGCGATCGACTGCGTCTGGATCACCCCGCTGGTCAGCGGCGCTGGTTCGGGCTTGGCTTGCGCCGGCGGGACGGCCGCTGCCGCCTGCGCGATCACCGATCGTGTTGCCGGTGCAGCGGGACGCACCGGCGGTGCGGCACCTGGCTCGGTTGATGCCGACACGACCTGAACTGCCCCCTGGGCCTGAACCGTCCGTGTCGGCCGTGACTCGGCTTCTGCTTCCGCGACGTCTGCATTTGCGTCCGAAGCACTGCGCTCGATGATCGCCGCAACCGTGCGTTTGGTCGCGGCTTTTTCGAGGTTTTCGGCAAGCAGGCTGCGCATGGCGGCGTCACGCGAACCGCCGCTGCGGCCTCCCATCACCACACCGACCAGATGGCGGTTGCCCCGGCGCATCGAGGTCACGAGATTGAAGCCGGAGGCGCGGGTGTAGCCGGTCTTGATCCCATCGACACCCTCGACATTGCCGAGCAGGCGATTGTGGTTGCGGATCGAATGACCGCGGTAATTGAATGCCACGGTCGAGAAGTAGCGGTAATACCGCGGAAAACGGTCCTGGATGGCGCGGCCCAGCATCGATTGATCCCGCGCCGTCGTAACCTGGTTGTCGTCGGGCAAGCCGGAGGCATTGCGATAGACAGTCCGCGTCATGCCGAGCGCGCGCGCCTTGCGCGTCATCTGCCTGGCGAAATCGCCTTCATCGCCGGCGATCGCCTCCGCGATCACCACGGCGGCGTCGTTGGCGGAACGCGTCACCAATCCCTTGATGGCGTCCTCCACGCGGATGGTTTGACCGGGGCGCAGGCCGAGTTTGGTGGGAGCCTGCTGGGAGGCGTACGTGGAAACTTCCATTTCGGTATCGAGCTTCATCTTGCCGGCGTCGAGGCGCTCGAACAGCAGATAAAGCGTCATGATCTTGGTGAGCGAGGCAGGATGACGGCTCGCATCGGGATTGTTGGCGGAGAGCGTTGCGCCGGAATTGCCGTCTACGATGATGGAAGAGAATGAAGGGTTGTAGCTCTCGCGTGCTTCTTGATGGTGTTGGCGCGCATGTTGACGGTGTCTGGAACGGCGCGCATCGGCGGAATCGGTTGTGAAAATGATCGCAGTGGTGATCGTGAACAGCGCGAAAACGCTAACTCGCAGAACACGCGAGGAAGCCAAGGTTGTGCGAAGCATGAACTTCCCCGTCCCAATTTCTGTCTTGATCACCGGTTCGTGAGGCCAAATTATGCCCAACCGGCGATGTTTCCCTGCTCGAGGCGTCCGACC
>Ga0307296_10000138_pt1 | contig 30262 bp, 30 predicted proteins | sample ER_DNA_153_FD_194467 | JGI IMG/M metagenome (GOLD analysis project Ga0307296, IMG submission 194467) | Bulk soil microbial communities from the East River watershed near Crested Butte, Colorado, United States - ER_DNA_153 | ecosystem: Environmental > Terrestrial > Soil > Floodplain | place... | reverse complement strand
GGGCATCGCGTTCCAGATTGCTGATCTTGACGTGATGGCCTCGGCCGCTCATCAGCTCGTGTACGCTGCGGCGGCCATGCGTGATCATGGCGTTGGCGGACGTGAGTTCAATCGAGCGGCTGCGATCGCAAAGCTCTACGCTACCGAGTCCGCGGTGAGCGCCACGCGGGTCGCCACGCAGGTATTCGGTGGCTATGGGTTCATGGAGGAGTATCCGGTGGCGCGCTTCTATCGCGACGCAAAGGCTCTCGAGATCGGTGAGGGGACCTCTGAGATCCAGCGGCTGTTGATCGCCCGCAGGCTCGGGCTCCCTGTGGAGTAGTCGATCATGGACGGGATCAATGCCGCGCGCGACCGTACGCTGGCTCCAACGGAGCGGGCCGCCGCCAAGCTGGCGAGCGCAAACAAGCTCTACGTGCGTGCGCGAATCGACTTGCTGTTCGACGACTGTACTTTCGTGGAGGACGGCCAGCTCGCCAATGCCCTGGCCGCCGATCTGCCAGCCGACGGCGTGGTCACCGGCCGCGGCCTAATCCAAGGACGACCAGCGCTCGTGGTGGCGAATGATCCGAGCGTCAAGGCTGGCTCCTGGGGCGCCCGGACGGTGGAGAAGATCATCCGGATGACCGAAGTGGCGCTACGTGACGAGTTGCCGATCTTCTGGTTTATCGACTCGGCTGGTGCGCGGATCACCGACCAGATCGACCTATTTCCCGGCCGCAGGGGGGCGGGTCGGATCTTCCACAACCAGGTCGCGCTGTCTGGCAAGGTTCCCCAGATCTGCTGCCTTTTCGGCCCGAGCGCGGCCGGCGGGGCGTACATTCCATCCTTCTGCGACATTGTGATCATGGTCGAGGCGAATGCCTCGATGTACCTGGGATCGCCCCGGATGGCCGAGATGGTGGTGGGTGAGAAGGTCACGCTCGAGGAGATGGGCGGCGCCCGGATGCACGCGACGATCTCAGGTTGCGGAGATCAGTTGGCGGCTGACGACACCGAGGCGATCGAGCAGGCAAAGCAGTACTTCTCATATCTGCCACAGAACTGGCGAAATCCATTGCCGGCCTACGACTCGGCAGAACCGGCGCGACGTTTCACCGATGATCTTGTGCCGGCGCAGGAGTCAGCTGGGTACGACATTCGCACGATCATCGAGGCGATCGTGGACGACGGTTCCTTCTTTGAGGTGAAGCCACTGTTTGCCCCCGAGTTGGTGACCGGCTTGGCCCTGCTGGATGGCGAAGTGATCGGCATCGTGGCCAATCAGCCGGCCGTCAAGGGGGGAGTGCTATTCGTCGATTCCGCCGACAAGGGTGCCCGCTTCATCTGGCAGTGCGACGCGTTCAGCATCCCACTGCTCTACTTGGCTGACGTACCGGGATTCATGATCGGCAGTGCCGTGGAGCGGCAAGGAATCATCCGGCACGGCGCGAAGATGATCACCGCAGTGGCAGAGGCTACCGTACCGACTGTCTCGTTGATCATTCGGAAGGCGTACGGGGCGGGACTCTATGCCATGGCTGGCCCTGGTTTTGGTCCCGACGCCTGCCTGGCGTTGCCCACCGCCAAGATCGCAGTGATGGGTCCTGAAGCCGCCATCAACGCGGTCTATGCGAACAAGATCGCCGAGGTCAACGACGAGGCTGAACGGGCGGCCTATGTCGAGCGGCTGCGCAAGGAGTACGAGATCGACATCGACATCCTGCGGCTGGCCAGCGAGCTCGTTGTTGATGCGATCGTCGAGCCGCGCCACGTACGTCGTGAGTTGATTGCACGCTTCGCAGCTGCAACCACCAAGGACCGTCACTTTTCCTACCGGCGGCACGGCGTACCGCCGGTTTAGAGCGCCGAGCTCAAATGGGGCGCGAGCGTCGGGAATCGCGCGCCGCCGCACGGAGGAGGAGAGAGCGGAGCTCAAATGGGCGCGAGCGTCGGGAATCGCGCGCCGCCGCACGGAGGAGGAGAGAGCGGAGGCGTTCTTTCCTCTGCGAGCGACGACGACGGCGGCGGATTCTAAGCGCGATGCGCGAGCGCCCCCAAATCAAAGGGGCAGCTTGCGGAAAAGCGGACGGGGCACGTGCCGAAGGCCCGACATCACTACGCGCAGGGGTCCTGGCACCCAGACGAGCTCGCGTTTGGCCTTGATGGCGTCGACGACCGCGTCGGCCACCTGGTCTGGCGTCACGGAAAGGGGTACTTCGTCGAGGCCAGTGGTCATCTTCGACTTGACGAAACCGGGCCGGACCACGAGCACGCGCACGCCGTAGTCGCGCAGCGCCTCACCCAGGCCTAGGAAAAACCCGTCCAAGCCCGCCTTGGTCGAGCCATAGACGAAGTTGGAGCGCCGTACCCGCTCACCAGCGACGCTGGACAGCGCCACAATCCAGCCGTGCGCCTGGGCCTGCATGCGCTGGCCCAGCAGTACGCCGAGATGCACTGGTGCGGTGTAGTTGACCTCAGCCAGCTCGAGGGCAAGGTCGGGGTCACGCCACGCCCGCTCCGGATCCCCGAGCAGGCCGAAGGCGATCACGGCGATGTCGATATCACCGCCAGCGAAGGCCTGCTCGATGGTCGCCGCGTGCGATTCATGATCACGCGCATCAAGATCAACTTCGGTGACGTTGCAGCCGAGACTCGCGAGATCGCTCGCCGCGGCCGTACGCCGGTCACTCGGGCGGGCGGCAAGCACCACCCGCAGTCCGGAACGCGCATACCTGCGGGCGATCGCCAAAGCGATGTCGGAGGTGCCGCCGAGCAGCAGCAGTGACTGGGGTGCACCGACCGCGTTGATCATGCCGCACCGCCGGACGTCCGGTTGCTGAGCTCGAGCCGACGATCAATATCGGAATTGAACATCCCAGTCGGATCGACTTCGCGGCGCACGGCGAGAAATTCGTCCAGCCGCGGGTACATCTGGCGGAACGTCGCCGCGCTGAGTCGCGAGTCCTTGGCGAGGTACACCCGACCGCCTGCTCCGACCACTTCGGTATCAAGGGCGTCGCACAACTTGTCCAGCCCTTCTTCGATAGGCAGATCGACGGTCAGAGTCCAACCCGGCATGGGAAACGATAGCGGCGACGGGTTGCCGGGGCCGAATCGCTTCAGCACATTGAGGCAGGACAGGTGGCCGGAGTTGACGATCATCTCCAGGCAGCGCTGAAACACCTCAGCCTCCTGGAACGGCACGACGAACTGATATTGCAAGAAGCCGTTGGGCCCGTAGACCCGATTCCACTCGGCCACCATGTCCAGCGGGTGGAAGAACTGCGTGATGTTCTGCAGCTCACCGGTGCGATGTTTCGGCGCCTTCAAATACCATGCCGTGCTGAAGGCTTTCGCGGTCGCCTTGTTGATCATCCGGTTGGGAAAGATCTCGGGGAGAGTTCCCAGGGATGGCGCCACGAACTTCAACGGATCACGCCTCAGCTTGAGAGGCAGCTCCGCGAGTGAGGCTTTATTTCCCCGGGTGAGCACAGCTCGACCCATATGGCGTCCCTTGGTCACGGCATCGAACCAGCCGACAGAGTAGGTGTAGTTCTCATCGCCCACCGACATCTGCTGCATCAGGTCATCGATGTCGGTGGCTCGATGGGTATCGACTGTGAAATAGGCGGTCTCGGCGCGCTGAAGGGCCACAGTGGCGCTCAAGATCGCGCCGGTGAGACCCATCCCGCCGATCGTTGCCCAGAACAGCGCCTCGGTACCGCCGTCCGGAGTCACTGTCCGCACCTCTCCGTCTGCCATCAGCAGATCGAGCGAGCGCACATGGTTCCCGAAGCTTCCTTGAGTGTGATGGTTCTTGCCGTGCACATCGGCAGCGATGGCGCCGCCCACGGTCACCTGCCGTGTGCCAGGTAGCACCGGGACCCAGAGCCCGAAGGGCAGCAGTGCGCGCATCAGCAGATCGAGGCTGACTCCGGCCTGGACCGTCACGGTTGCCGGTTCGCTCGAGGCGTTGAGGGACAGAATGCGGTTCATCTTGGTGAGATCGAGCGCGGTGCCGCCAGCGTTCTGGGCTGCGTCGCCGTAGCTGCGACCGAGACCGCGCGGTACCACACCCCGGTTGTCGGATCGGCGCAGTGCGCTGACGGCGTCGGCCACCGAGTCGATCTGCGCAAGATGCGACATCGTTCCGGAGGCTCGACCCCAGCCGTGAAGCTCCACGAGCGGTTGCGGAATCATGGGCTGCTCCTCCGGCAAGGAGGGCTTGATCGCCGGCACGGCTTCGTCACTCATTCCCAACCCGCTCACTAGAAGAAGACCCCCACGGTGATCACCGCGAGCCACACCACGCCAAGCCCTTGCAGCACATGATCATGCAGTACGACATCCTCCGGCTCGCCCGCGGTGCCGGCGTCGACCTCCAGGGCGTACTGCAGCAGCCCCAAGGTAAAGGGTGCGATCGAGATGGCGGTCCAGGGGATGCCAAGCGCTCCATCGCCGCGATTCTCAAAGGCCCACAGGCTATACGAAATGAGCACCATGACCGCGGCCATCATCCACGCGAAGCGAAGATAGGACTCGGAGTAGCGGGTCAGTGATCGTCGCGTGCCCGCGTCGCTGCCGAGCGCCTTCATCTCCGAATATCGTTTGCCCGAAACCATGAAGAAGGAACCAAAGGCGGCGACCAGCAAGAACCACTGACTCAGTGGAATATCGGTCGCCACACCGCCAGCGATCGCGCGTAACAAAAAGGCGCTGGCCACTACGGCCAGATCGACCACCGGAAGGTGCTTGAGGTAGGCCGAGTAGAGCAGCTGGATAGCTACGTAGACCACCATGGTGATCCCCAACGGCACGGACACCACGAAACCAAGAGCCAGCCCGCAGAGGCCGAGCACGACTGCCAGCGCGAGGGCAGTGGCGGGCTTCAATTCGCCGGCGGCGATCGGCCGGAAGCGCTTGGTGGGATGCTGCCGGTCCTCCTCCACGTCGCGTACGTCGTTCACGAGGTAAACGGCGGCGCTCACTAGGCAGAACGCGACGAAGGCCAATGCGGCCCCCTTGATCACGGCTGGCTCGAAGAGTCGGCCAGCGGCCAGGGGCGCGGTGAAGACGAGGAGGTTCTTGACCCATTGGCGGGGTCGCGTAGCGCGGAGAGTGGCTGGTACCCGGCTGCGACGAACGGCAACCTCCGTGGACTGAGACATCAAGACGCTAGGTTATCCATCCCTTGTAGCTGCGGCCGCCATGCGTTGAGGACACTACCTTGGAGCCCGTGCGGATCAAGGGTAGTCATGTGGTCGCGGCCACGGCGGCGCTTCTTGGGTGTCTGCTCGTGGGGTGCAGCGCAGGCTCTCCGGGTGACGCCAGTTCAGCTGCGCCGACTGCCTCATCCGTGCGACCGCCGTCGATTCCGCCGGACGGCATCACACTGGCTGCCCTCGGCTACCTCAATGGTCCGGTTCAGGAGTTCTCGCTGCCGCGTACCGCCGTTATCACGGCCAAGGTGGACCAGCCGAACAACGTCGCTGCCGTCCTTTCGTCTCCGTCGCCGGCAGAGATGAGGTCGTACCTGCTCCGCGTATTACCGGCAACCGGCTTCGAGATCACCGCGGATCGTCCGGCGGCGAACACCATAACTTTTGCTGGTTACGGCTGGAGCGGGAGCTTCACCGGCGATGATCGCGCATCGGCGGTGCTGCTGCGGCCGCGCTGAGACGGTTGGTCTTAGACGTTATGCGCGCCGGCGGTAGCCTCCTCAGAGCAAGGTCGGATACTACGTCAGGACGCATGAGTTGATGCTGCTGCAGAGAGAAGAGAGAGATGCTCCTGCAGCGCACCCGACTGCTTGGCCCGGCCTTCGTCGCCGCCGTTGCGTACGTCGATCCGGGCAATGTTGCGACCAACACCCAGGCTGGCGCCGCGTTCGGCTATTTGTTGCTCTGGGTGCTCGTCGGCGCAACGTTGATGGCTGGTCTGGTGCAGTATCTATCGGCGAAGGTGGGCTGGCTGACCGGAGAGACACTGCCGGCGCTGGTTGCCCGGCGCAATTCTCGACTGCCGCGACTCTGCTACTGGATCCAGGCCGAACTGGTAGCGATGGCAACCGATCTGGCCGAAATTGTCGGCGGCGCAGTCGCGCTTAACCTGCTCTTCGGTGTGCCGCTCGTGGCCGGAGCGCTCATCACCACTGCTGTGTCCACCGGACTGCTGTTCCTGCAAAACAGTCGCAGCCAGCGCACGTTCGAGCGTGTCATCACCGGCATGCTGGCTATCGTCACGATCGGTTTTCTCGCTGGCCTGGTCGCCTCACCGCCGGACCCCGGGGAGGCTATTGCCGGCCTGGTGCCACGACTAGATGGCGCCGAAAGTGCAGTCCTTGCGGTCGGCATGCTCGGCGCAACCGTGATGCCACACGCGATCTACCTCCATTCCGCATTGATCCGCGACCGGCATGGGCGGGCGGATCCGGACTGTGCCGCTCCAATGTTGAAGACAATCCGACTCGACGTTGGGTTGGCCATGGTGGTTGCGGGCACCGTCAACGTCGGCATGCTGCTGCTGGCCGCCAGCACCCTGAACGGTTTGAATGTCGACGGGTTGCAAGCCGCTCACAGCGCCATCGGAGCCGAGCTGGGCCCGCTCCTCGCCGGGCTGTTTGCATTGGCCCTGCTCGCCTCTGGCTTGGCCTCAACCTCGGTCGGCGGGTATGCGGGCTCGGTGATCATGGATGGCCTGCTGCGACGCCGGATCCCGATCATTTGGCGTCGGGTGCTGACCGCGGTTCCGGCATTGATCTTGCTCGGGCTGGGGCTGGAACCAACTCGATTGCTGATCTTGTCTCAGGTGATCTTGTCGTTTGGCATTCCGTTTGCGCTGGTCCCGCTGGTTCGCATTGCTTCCGATTCCGAGCTGATGCACCTGGTGCCGACCAGACGAGCCACAGTTGGCGTCGCCTGGTTAGTGATCGGCATCGTCACAGCGCTGAATGTGATCTTGATCGTGCTCACCGTTGCGCGGCCTTAAGGGCTGACGCTCACTGGTCGCGTACGATCACTCGTCGCGCTGTGAGAGTCGAGTCGTCCTTCGTGGCGACTACCAGGACCCGGTCAGAGGTATCGATCTCTGACAACTTTGACTTGTCCCCGTTCTCCCGCACCTGGGTGTCGTCGCTCAGCACGTACGTCTCGACGACGCCGTCGTTACTCTTGACCGTCAGCGATGTCTGGCTGACCTTCTGCACACCGCCGCGTTGGAAGGCGATCACTCGATGCTTCTCGCCGGCAAGGGTGACCTCGCCATGCAGCGCGCGCCCCACAGATCGCAGCTGCCGGCGAACAAAACGCTTGCGGAAGCCGTTCTGATCACGCTTGCCACTGGGTTCGGCTGTTTCCGTTGGGCTGGTCGGCGCTGTCGCGCTCGGATTTGATGCCGGCTCGTCCGCTGGCGTGTCCGCGTACGCGATTCCGGCGCCAATGCCTCCGGCCAGAGCAACGGTGCTGACTCCGGCAACGATGATCTTGGTGAACTCGTTCACAGTGGGCTCCCCTTTGTTCTGGACAGTCGGCCACGGACCTCTCCCGGGCTGATCCCAGTTTTGGACACGAGTCGCGCAAACCCCGGCTGACGACGACGGTCCTTCAGCAACCCTTCAGCTAGCAGCAGCAAGTTCAGCTGTCGCTCGCGGGTCGCCACAGACTCGGCCAGGAGATACCGAGCTCGTTCAGAATGGTGCGGAGCAGCGGCAGGCTCAGACCGACAACATTGTGGTGATCGCCCTCGATTCCGGCGATGAACGGGCCGCCGAGGCCGTCAATGGTGAACCCGCCGGCTACGTGGAGGGGCTCAGCGCTGGCCACATAGGCTTCGATCTCCTCGTCGGTGAGCTCGGCGAAGTGCACCAGGGTGGACCCGACTGCGGTTCGGGTGGTGATTGCTTTGCCTTGATGAAGCATCACGTGGTGACCGGTGTGCAGCAGCCCAACACGCCCGCACATCCGTTCCCAGCGTCGCGCAGCCTCGGCTGGTGTTGCCGGCTTGCCATGGCCCATGCCATCGAGTTCGAGCATCGAGTCGCAGCCGATCACCACTGTCGTCCCGAATCCGTGGTCGATCCGGGCGCTGACAGCTTCTGCCTTGCGCTGCGCGAGCAGCGCGGTCAGCTCCGGCACACTCTCGACTGAATCTGAGTCTTCGTCCACTCCAGACACGATGACCTCAGGATCAAGACCGGCATCGCGCAGCGTCCGAAGCCGGGCGTCAGATGCCGAGGCCAGAACAAGCCGAATCTGGGATGCCACCAGCGCTCAGATCCGAGCGAGCGCGGCGCGCAGCGGATCAAGTCCTAATGGCCCTAGATTCAACGCGTCGGTGTGGAACTTACTGAGGTCGAAGGCGGCGCCTCTTCGCCTGCGCGCCTCCTCACGAGCGTCCAGCCAGATCCGCTCACCGATTTTGTAGGACGGCGCCTGGCCCGGCCAGCCGAGATACCGATTGAGTTCGAAGCGCAGCGTCGGCTCGTCGGTCGAACAGTTGTCCATCATGAACTCAAATCCGGCGGCCGGGGTCCAGCGCTCGCCGGGTCGGAAGCGCCACGCATTGATCTTGGGAATCTGCAACTGCAGATGCATGCCGATGTCGATGATCACCCGGATCGTCCGGAACGCTTGGGCATCCAACATGCCCATCCGGTCGCCTGGCTCGAGGTATCCGAGGTCATCCATCAGCCGCTCGGCGTACAGCGCCCAGCCCTCACCATGGCCTGAGCAGAAGAAGAGCTTGCGCTGCCATCGGTTCAGCAGCTCGGACCGATAGGCATTCTGCGCGATCTGCAGATGATGACCCGGCACACCCTCGTGGTAGACGGTGGTGACTTCTTTCCAGGTGGAAAAGGTGTCGATCCCCTCCGGTACCGCCCACCACATCTGCCCTGGCCGAGAGAAGTCTTCAGCCGGATCGGTGTAGTAAATGGAGCCGTCGTGAGTCGGAGCGATACAGCACTCGAGCTTTTTGATCGGATCTGGTATGTCGAAGTGCTTGCCCGCCAGGTTGGCAACGGCCTGGTCGGCGAGGTCTTGCATCCATGACCGGAACGCCTCCGCACCCTCGATCCGGCGTAAGGGATCTGCATCGAGTGCCGCGCACGCCGCTTTGATGTCTGGCTCGCCCACGAGATCTTGAGCAATGGCCCGTTGAGCCTCCTGGATTCGATGCAACTCATCGAATCCCCACTGATAGGCCTCGTCGAGGTCGATCACCGCCCCGAGGAAATAGCGTGAGTCAAGGGCGTACCGCTCCTCGCCGACGGCATCGAGACTTGGGGCAAGGGGTGCCAGTGAGCTACCCAGCCAGTCAGCGAAGCCTGAGAACGCATGCCTTGCCTCGTCTGCCGCCACGCTGAGATCGGATTGCAGTGTGTCGTCCTTTGGCGCTCGGGTGATCAACGCCGAAAAAAAGTCGTCGTCTCCGGTCTCGCCCGTCCAGGACCGGATCTGATCGATGGTCGCGTAGATCTGTCGGACCGCGGAGATATTGCCATCTCGAGCCTCGGCGCTCAACGTCTCGCGGACCTGACCGAGCGGACGATGCACCGAGCGAAGCCGGGCGGCTATGTTGCGCCAGGCATCCTCGGAATCGGTCGGCATCAGATCGAAGATGGCGCGGATTTCCTGTGCCTGGCCGCCGATCACACTGACCCGTGAGGCCGCGATGTGGGCGTCGTACAGCTCGACGTCCATGCCAAGCCGCTCCAGCATGGCTTCCTTTGCCGTGTTCTCCCGCTCATCGCAGGGCGCGGCCGCATGCAGTGCAGCGATTGTCCGGCGGATATGGGCGACCCGATCCGCCAGGCCGCTTGGGGAGTAGTCGCTCCAGGAGTCGTCGTGTTCGGGGATCCCAAGGAAAGTTGCCGTCTCCGGATAGCGCGCGACGCACTCATCGACGTAACGATCCGCAATGGCATCGACCTCGCGAATGCGTGGTGTGGAGTGCTCGTCCGAATCTGGCTGAGTCCCTGAGCGCGCGGACATGAGGGACAGCGTAGAGGGGTGCTCAGCTGCGGCTTTCGTGGGCCCGCGAGATGGCCCCGAGCCCTCGCTAATGAGGCCGGGCCGTGGAGTTAGCGACGCCCGGCTCCGAGGAGGCCACCCAGCACGTCGAGGATGGACCCGCCCGACGATTGCCCAGAGCCACCCGCAGCTGCGCCACCTCCGAGCATTGAGTTCAGCAGATCATTCAGCGGATTGCTGGACCCACTGGCGCCGCCACCCAGGACGGAGCCCAGCGGATCGTCCTGGCCGCTTCCTTGGTTCCCTTGGCGCTGGCCCATGAGGCGCTTTGACAGATAGGCGAGCACGATTGGCGCCAAGATCGGCAGCAGGCGTTGGATCAGCCCGCCTGCCTGTCCGCCGAGATTGCCGCCCAGGGTCTGCGCGACTTGATCTTGATTGGGGCCGAAGATGTTGCCGACGATCTTCTCACCGTCATCGGGGTCCACCTGGTCAAGATCGACTCCGCCCTCGATCAGCTCGCTGGGATGGTCGCCGAGCGCTCCAGCCAACGACGTGGCGCCGGCGGGATCCTCGGCGTTAGCCTGCATTCCGCCGAGAAGCGCGGGAATTGCCTGACGCGTCGCCTGTTCGGCGGTGGCCTCGTCAACTCCCAGCTGCGCAGCGAGCTGGTCCATCGGAATGTCGGCCAGGATGTCTTCTACAGCAGTCACCGTTGAGCCTTTCTGCCAGCTGCCCAGAGGCAGCGCCCGGGTCGGAACATAGAGGCACTGATGGCGAGATTAGTACCGAATAGTCGGCAGCGACACTATTGCGGCTGTCCAGACATTCGCCAGGCACTCGGACCAGGTTGGATCGGGCTACGGACCGATCGCCAGTACGCCGACCAGCCAGACCGAGCTGGCGTCGCCTCGCCTTCGGGCGGTCGAGCGAAGTGCGTCGTGAGCACGGTTACCACTGCTGCGAGCTCGTCCTCCGTCGGTGAGCCTTTGACAACGGAGAACTCCAGCTTCTGATCATCGGCGCTGTTCATAACGGGATGTTGCCGTGCTTCTTCGGAGGTAGGGTCTGGCGTTTCGTACGCAGCAACCGCAGCACGCGGGTGATCTCCCCGCGCGTCTCGTGGGGGTTGATCACCGCGTCGACGTAGCCGCGCTCCGCAGCAAGATAGGGGTTGGCCAGTTCGTCCTCGTACTCAGTGATCAGCCTCGCGCGCATCGTCTCAGGATCATCGCTTGCCGCGAGTTCCTTGCGATACAGGATGTTCACCGCTCCCTGTGCTCCCATGACCGCGATTTGGGCAGTAGGCCACGCCAGGTTGAAATCTGCGCCTAGATGCTTGGATCCCATCACGTCGTACGCGCCACCGTAGGCTTTGCGGGTGATCACCGTGACGAGCGGGACCGTCGCCTCCGCGTACGCATAGATCAGCTTCGCACCGCGCCGGATGATGCCGTTCCATTCCTGATCAGTTCCCGGAAGGAAACCGGGTACGTCGACGAAGGTGATCACTGGGATGTTGAACGCATCGCAGGTTCGGACGAATCGCGCAGCCTTCTCCGAAGCGTCGATGTCCAAACATCCGGCGAAGTGCAGGGGCTGATTCGCCACCACACCAACGCTGCGTCCATCGATCCGGCCAAAGCCGACCACGATGTTGGGAGCGAAGAGTGCGTGCACCTCCAGGAAGTCCGAGTCGTCAAGAACGCGCGAGATCACCTCGTGCATGTCGTACGGCTGGTTAGGGGAGTCCGGGATCAGCGAGTCAAGATCACGGTCCAACTCATCTGTTTCGAGTGCATTCTCCACGTCAAATACCGGCGGATCCTCGAGGTTGTTCTGTGGCAGGAAGCCGATCAGGGTTCGTACATAAGTGATCGCGTCTTCCTCATCTGCAGCGAGATAGTGGGCGTTGCCCGACTTGGTGTTGTGGGTACGGCCGCCACCCAGCTCCTCCATGGACACGTCCTCGCCGGTCACCGTCTTGATCACATCTGGGCCGGTGATGAACATTTGCGAGGTCTGGTCCACCATGACGACGAAATCGGTCAGGGCAGGGGAGTAGACATGGCCGCCGGCAGCCGCACCCATGATCAAGGAGATCTGTGGAATGACTCCAGAGGCATGCGTATTGCGCCGGAAGATCTCCCCATACAGACCCAGGGAGACAACGCCTTCTTGGATGCGAGCGCCGCCGCCCTCGTTGAGACCGATGATCGGACAGCCCGTCTTCAGCGCAAAGTCGATGATCTTGACGATCTTCTCTCCGTAGACCTGGCCTAAGCTGCCTCCGAAGACGGTCACGTCCTGGCTGAATACGCAGACCGGCCGTCCGTCAATGGTGCCGAAGCCAGTGACCACGCCGTCACCGTAGGGCCGCCGCTTCTCCATGCTGAACGAGGTCGAGCGATGCCTGGCAAACTCGTCCAGCTCGGTGAATGTGTCCGGGTCCAGTAACATCGTGACCCGCTCACGGGCTGTCTTCTTGCCTCTGGCGTGCTGCTTCTCGACGGCGGCTGCTGACCCAGCGTGGACCGCTTCCCACATCCTGTGGTCCAAGTCGGCCAGCTTGCCGGCGGTGGTGTGGATGTCCGGCGCTGGAATCGTACGATTCATGAATCGGACTCTAACCAGTTACAAAGCCTCTTGTGCATGACGCCAGATCGGCACGGCTAGGGTCCCCCTATGCCGACCGATGACGTGATTGACCTCGCGGAGCTCCGGCAGGAGCTGATTAGGCCGGGCGGGCTCTGGCAGAAGGTCGATCTAGTGGCCGAGACCGGGTCGACGAACGCCGATCTGGCGGCTCGGGCCCGGCAGGGCGAAGTTCCGGGCACGGTCTTGATCACCGACTACCAGTCGGCAGGTCGCGGCCGGCAGGGCCGTTCCTGGACGGCGCCACCCGGATCGGGCATAGCGATGTCCGTCCTGGTGCGGCCGGACGGTATCGATCCGAGCCGCTGGACCTGGTTGTCGTTGTTGGCGGGTCTTGCGGTCTCCGACGGCGTGCGACGCGCAGCGAACCTGCCTGCGGTGCTGAAGTGGCCCAACGATGTGCTGGTTGCCGGCCGCAAGCTTTGCGGCATCCTCTCCGAGCGAGTCGACACCTTCCAGGGCCCGGCCTGTGTGGTTGGTATCGGCATCAATGTCAGCCTCGACGAGGAGCAACTGCCGGTACCGACTGCCACCTCACTTGCCATCGCTGCTCGCGGGCTCGGTGCCTTGCCGCCGTCGCGTACGGCGGTCATTGCTACTGTGCTGGCCGCATTTGAACTCCTCTATGGCCGATGGGAGGCGCAGGCAGGCAACGACGCCTCTCTCGCCGCCTCCTATGCGGAGCGCTGTGACACGATCGGTCGCCAGGTTCAGGTGCTGTTGAGCGCGCAGCGGAGCGTGGAGGGAATCGCTGACCGCATTGATGGGGACGGTCGACTCGTCGTCCGGACTAGCTCAGGATCTGCCGTGTACGGTGCCGGCGACGTCGTTCATCTACAGTCCTAGTGGCCGTATTGAATTGGCACTCTGACAAGCTGTTCGGAGGTCCGACTCCTTCGTCGCTTGCGTTGCAGGCGGATGTGTCATCGTTGCTCGGTCCGCAAGCTCCTGCAGTCGTCGGAGGTCCGACTCCTTCGTCGCTTGCGTTGCAGGCGGATGCGCCATCGTTGCTCGGTCCGCAAGCTCCTGCAGTCGTCGGAGCGAACAGCTCGTCATAGTGCATGTCTGTGTCAGCATTGAGGGTGTGGCTCTCCCGGCGAAACTGCTCAGTGCGGACGAGCACGTGGTCATCCATACCAGGACACACGTCAAGGCGATGCTTCTGCCTGCGCTGGCTTTCGTTCTGATCGCTGCCGCGGTTGGTGCTGGAGCCGCCTTGATCCCGCGCGAGGCCCGCCCGATCGGCCAGCTCGCCATCGCCGTGCTCGGTGTGGTGCTGGCCATCTGGCTCGTGTTACTGCCGTTCCTGCGCTGGCGGACCACCACATACACGATTACCAACCGGCGTCTGATCACCCGCAGCGGCATTGTCAACAAGGTCGGCAAGGATCTCCCGCTGAACCGGATCAATGAGGTGTCCTACGAACGCAGCCTGATAGATCGGATGCTCGGTTGTGGCTCGCTCAATGTTCAGACTGCCGCCGAGGACGGCATGGTCGTGCTGCGGGATGTGCCCAGTGTTGAGCACGTAAGTCGGGAGATCACCCAGCTGCTGTTCGGTCCCCAGGGCACTCAGACCCCGCCTGCTTCTCGCTCATGACTGTCGAGATCGGGCGACCCTCGGCGCACGTAGCTGAGGTGATCATGAACCGTCCGGAGGCACTGAACGCGCTGTCTACCGATCAGGTCATGCGCCTGGGGGCGGCAGCAACTCAGCTTGCTGCCGATGATCAGGTAAGCGTCGTGATCATTTCCAGCGCTCTTGATCGGGCCTTCTGCGTAGGGGCTGATCTCAAGGAGCGTCGTGGCTTCGACAACGGTGATCTTCGCCGCCAGCGGCCGGTATTCCAGGAAGCCTTCGGGTCCCTGCGCGCATTGCCAGTCCCAGTGATCGCGGCTGTAGAGGGATACGCACTGGGAGGAGGCTGTGAACTCGCGCTCTGCTGTGACCTGATCATTGCATCCGCGACGGCAACTTTTGGACTGCCCGAGGTGGGGCTTGGCCTGATTCCCGGCGAGGGCGGCACACAGCTGCTGCCTCGTCGCATTGGGTTGAACAGGGCCGCCGATCTGCTGCTGACCGGACGGAGGGTTGGACCCGAGGAAGCGCTCAGGATTGGGCTTGTCGACCGACTCGTTCCCGAAGGCGCGGCTCGTACCGAAGCACTGGAACTTGCCGCGGACATCGCGAGCAAATCTCCAATTAGCCTCCGTGCGGCCAAGCGCGCGCTGCGGCAAGGTGTCGACGTCGACCTTGTCAGTGGCCTGGAGATCGAGAGCCGCGCGTGGGAAGAAGCCGCATTCTCCACCGACCGGGTGGAGGGCATCGAGGCCTTCAACCAGCGCCGGACTCCGCGTTGGCCGAGCTGGCAAGAAAGCGGTTCATGACCGAGCATCCCCACCAGTTCCCGCAGCCAGTCGAGCTGCCGGTTGACGAACGTGAGAGCGCCCTCCCACTGCCCGCCCAGCTCACCCGATTCATCATCACCGGCGGTTTCTCGGCGATCGTCGACTTCGGACTGTTGGTGATCTTGATGGCTGTGGGCCTGGGGCACACACCGGCCAAGGCACTCTCCTTCATAGCCGGAACCACAACCGCGTATCTGATCAACCGGCGTTGGACCTTCCGGGCCTCGCCCTCGACGCGCCGATTCATCGCGGTCGTGGTCTTGTACGCCGTGACCTTTGCCTTGCAGGTCGGCCTGTTCAGCGTGCTCTTCACTTTTCTCACCACTCAGGGCCTGAGCCGGCTCGCGGTTCAGATCATCGCGTTCGTGATCGCCCAAGGGGTCGCCACCACCGTCAACTTCATCGTGCAGCGTTCGGTGATCTTCAGACTGCAGTGAGCGGTACGCTTCCGCGAGTGACCAGTGGTCGGACCTTCACCGTCGGCATCATCGGCGGTGGTCAGCTTGCTCGGATGATGCACGCCGCATCAATCGGTCTAGGAATCAACGTGCGGCTGCTCGCCGAGGGCGCGGACACCTCGGCTGCAGCCGTGGTGCATGAGGTCACGGTCGGCGATTACACAGACCCGGCGACCGTGCGGCGCTTTGCCGCCGAGTGCGATGTGGTGACCTTCGACCACGAGCACGTACCCACCGGTCTGCTCCGAGATCTTGAGTCGGCCGGGGTAGTGGTTCGGCCAGGGCCGGCGGCGCTCATCCATGCCCAGGACAAGGCGATCATGCGTGATCGATTGACAGCTCTCGGTGCTCCCTGTCCCATCAGTCGGGTGGTAGCCGACGAAGCGGCCCTGGCTGCTTTCGGCGGCGAGCTGGGCTGGCCGATCGTGGCGAAGGCCTCGCGTGGCGGGTACGACGGCAACGGTGTGTGGCGACTCGACTCCGCTGCGGAGGCGGGCGAGCCCTTCGCGCGCTTGAGCGACGGCGTACAGATCATCGGCGAGGAGTTCGTGGATTTCACCCGGGAGCTGAGCGCCCTCGTTGTCCGCTCGCCGTCCGGGCAGGCAGCCGCATACCCGATCTCGGAATCCGTGCAGCGCAACGGGATCTGTGTCGAGACCATTACACCTGCACCTGGCCTGGAAGATGAGCACGCGACCGCCGCCCAGCAGCTGGCCCTGATGATCGCTCACGAGTTGGGGGTTGTGGGAATGCTCGCGGTCGAGCTGATGCAGCGCGCTGACGGATCAGTGGTAGTCAACGAGCTCGCCATGCGGCCCCACAACACCGGCCACTGGACGATCGACGGAGCTCACACGTCGCAGTTCGAGAACCACCTGCGCGCTGTGCTCGATCTACCGCTCGGCGACCCGCGCAGCAAGGAGACATGGACCGTGATGGCCAATGTGTTCGGCGGCGGCATCGAGGACTTGCCCTCGGCGTTGCTGCACTGTTTTGCCCGTGACCGGCGGCTGCGGGTGCAGCTGTACGGCAAGCAGGTCCGGCCCGGCCGCAAGGTGGGCCATGTCACGACCTTCGGAGATGATCTTGACGAAACACGGAAACGGGCGCTGCACGCCGCGGCCTACTTGATGGGAGATCCCAATGCCTAAAGACATCCTTCGGCCACGGGTCGGGATTGTGATGGGTTCGGATTCGGACTGGCCGGTGATGAGTGCCGCCGGGCTGGCACTGCACGAGTTTGGAGTGGCCTTCGAGGCCGATGTGGTCTCAGCGCACCGGATGGCCGACGCGATGATCAACTACGGGCGTACCGCTCACAGTCGCGGTCTGGAAGTGATCATTGCGGGGGCGGGCGGCGCGGCGCACTTGCCCGGCATGCTGGCAGCTGTCACGCCGCTGCCGGTGATCGGGGTGCCGGTACCGCTGAAGTACCTCGACGGTATGGATTCCTTGCTGTCGATCGTGCAGATGCCGGCGGGGGTTCCCGTGGCAACTGTCGCCATCGGCAACGCGCGTAACGCCGGCCTCCTGGCGGTGCGCATCCTCGCGGCCAGCGATCTTGACCTGCGCCAGCAGATGCTTGATTTCCAAGATCAACTTCGACAGGCGGCAGAGGCCAAGGGCGCCGCCGTCCGGGCAGACGCGCAGAACCAGGTCGGCGGACTCCGCTAGTCTCAGCGCGATGGTGCGGTCAGCGGTAGGCGAGTTGGTGACCGGTGCCGGGTTGCTGACGAGGGGTTTGAGCCTGATAACGCGTCGGCCTCGGATATTCCTGCTGGGGGCAATCCCGCCTGCAATCACCTCGGTGATCTTCACCGGGTTGCTGATTGTGCTCATCACCCAGCTTCACCCGCTTATCGACTGGCTCACGCCGTTTGCCGACGGCTGGGCTCGAGGTTTGGCCACCACCATCCGGGTGCTCATCGGCAGCGCCGTGGTCGCTGGTGCCGTGTTGATCATGGTGATCTCCTTCACCACGCTGACCCTGGCCCTCGGGTCGCCTCTCTACGACAAGCTGTCGGAGTCTGTCGAGGGAGAGTTCGGTGACGTACCTGAGCTCAACGAAAACGTGGCACGCGGCATGGCACGGGCCCTGCGGCAGGCGCTCGCGCTCATCGCGGTCGCCATACTCGGGGCGCTGCTACTGTTCGCGACCGGGTTCGTGCCGGTCATCGGACAGACCGTCGTGCCGGTTCTCTCGGCGATCTTTGGCGGCTGGATGCTCGGGATCGAGCTGGTCGGGTCGCCCTTCGAACGACGCGGGCTGCTTCGACTGGCGGATCGCCGGGCTGCGATGCGCGCCCGGCGACTTCGAGTACTCGGTTTCGCGGTGCCCACCTTCCTGCTACTCGCCATCCCGTTCGTGGGGATTGTGGTGTTCCCGGTTGCCACAGCCGGCGGCACCCTCCTCGCCCGTCAACTGCTCGACGAGCCCACGTAGCATGCCCACTGTCAAGAGGAGGTCGTTCATGTCCGAACTGTCGGTCCAGCTGTACACCCTGCGCAAGGATCTAGAGCAGGATTTTGGTGGCACCTTGGTAAGGCTCGCTGGGGTCGGGTTCACCCAAGTTGAGCCATTCCAGCTCGTCAAGTTCGCCGATGAGTTGCGCACCGGATTCCGCCAGAGCGGCCTGACCGCGCCGACTACACATGTCGGCTTGCTCAGCGGTAACCAGGACGAGATCTGTGCGCTCGCAGTCGAGCTCGGCATCCAGACAATCATCGACCCGTACGTCGACCCCGCCCGCTGGCAAACGGAGGCTGACGTCAGCCAGATCGCATCCGAGCTCAACGCAGCAGCGAAGAACGCTGCCCGTCACGGTCTTACGGTCGGCTACCACAACCATCACTTCGAGCTGGAATCCATGATCAACGGCGCCCATGCGCTCGAGGTGCTGGCAGCTCAGCTGGCGCCTGAGGTGGTCTTAGAAGTGGACACCTATTGGGCGTACGCGGGTGGTGCCGATGTGCCCGCTCTGCTCAAGCGCCTCGGTGATCGGGTGGCCGCACTGCATCTCAAGGATGGCGATGGGAGTCTCGATACGAGCAAGCAGGTGGCGGTGGGATCCGGCGTGCTGCCGGTGTCGGAGATCATCGCTGCGGCTCCAGACGCACTACGGGTCGTCGAGCTGGATGACTCCGAAACCAATCTGTTCGACGCTGTACGGGCGAGCCGGGAGTTCCTGCTCCGCGAGCAGGTCCAACTGTGAATGGCCCTGTAGGCATCGGGGTAATCGGGGCTGGAACGATCAGCGACACCTATCTGGAGAACCTCACCAGCTTCGCCGACACCGACGTCCTTGCGCTCGGCGACATCGTTCCCGAGGCGGCTCGGCTGAAGGCCGCCAAGTACGACGTTGCCGCCGCTGGAGATGTCGACACCGTGCTCGACCACCCGGGTGTGGAGATCGTGGTTAACCTGACGATCCCGGCGGCTCATGCCGAGGTCGCAAGTCAGGTGATCGCGGCCGGAAAGCACGTCTGGAACGAAAAGCCGCTTGCCCTCGATCGCTTCAGCGGCGAGAGGTTGCTCAACGACGCCGCGGCGGTGGGGCTGAGGGTTGGTTGTGCTCCTGACACCTTCCTGGGCACCGGCTTGCAGACGGCTTGCCGGCTCACCGAGCAGGGGATGATCGGGACGCCGCTCACGGCTCTGGCGCTGCTGCAGTTGCCTGGACCGGAGTCGTGGCATCCCAACCCCGCGTTCCTGTTTGCCGCGGGAGCTGGCCCCCTCTTCGACCTTGGGCCTTACTACCTCACGGCGCTCGTCCAGGTCTTCGGCTCAGTTTCCTCTGTCGCTGCGCTTGGGTCGAAGGCCCGAGAACGGCGGGTGATCGGCTCTGGGCCGAAGGCAGGAGAAGAGTTTGACGTGATGGTGCCCAGTCACGTGAGTGCGCTCGCCCAATTTGAGTCGGGGCAGTCTGTGCAGGCAATGTTCTCTTTCGACTCAGCCCTTCCGCGTACTCTGCTGGAGGTCAACGGCACTGACGCAACAATGCTTTTTCCTGATCCCAACTACTTCGACGGCGACATCGCCATCAGACGACGAGACGGCGAGGATTGGGAGACGGTGGCCACCACGACAGCGAAGTCCTTCCGCGGCACTGGAGTGCTGGAGATGGCTCGCGCTCTTCGTGAGGGCAGGCCGCATCGCGCTCAGGGAGCGCTGGCTTATCACGTCCTTGACACCATGATCGCCGTGGCAGAGTCGGTCGAATCGCGTGCCTTCGTCGATGTCGCGAGCTCAGTCGACAAGCCCTCGCTACTGCCGGATAGCTGGGATCCGCTAGCCCGAACGGTCTGAGCAAAGTGCCCCTTGTCGGATTCCTAGGTAGACATAGGTTGTTGGTGGCCTGCACAGGTTGCTACCTATGCAGACCGTCAGAAAGCTACGTGCACGTAGGTTTCGAGCCAGGGGTCGAGCGTGGCGTCCGTGCGATCGCTGCCGGGCTAGGCTCCGCGTGTGAGGGACTTTGCGGATATTTACCGACCCACTGAAGAGCATGAGGCATTCCGCGCCGCTGTCCGGGAAGTGTGCGAGGAGAAAGTCGCTCCGAACGCCGCCGAGGCCGATGAATTGGCGGAGTTTCCCAAAGCATCCTTTGAAGCGCTGGTCGCGGCGGATTTCCATGCGCCGCATATACCCGAGGAGTACTCAGGCGTTGGGGCGGACGCGCTGGCGACGGTGATCGTCATCGAGGAGGTCGCTCGGGCCTGTGCCGCCACCTCACTCATCCCGGCCGTAAACAAGCTGGCAACGCTGCCGTGGCTGCTCGTCGGATCAGAGGAGATCAAGCGGACCTACCTGCCGCTTATCGCCCGAGGCGAGGCGATGGCGTCCTACTGCCTGTCCGAGCCGGAGTCGGGGTCCGACGCGGCGAGCATGCGGACTCGGGCCGTACGCGACGGCGACCACTTTGTCCTGAACGGCGTCAAGCGCTGGATCACCAACGCAGGGCTGTCGGACTTCTACACGGTGTTCGTGGTGACCGATCCAGACGCTCGTTCGAAGGGCATCAGCGCCTTTGTCGTTGAGAAGTCCGACGTCGGAGTGTCCTTCGGCGCCCCGGAGAAGAAGCTGGGCATCAAGGGTTCTCCGACGTGTGAGGTGTACTTGGACGGCGTGCGCATCCCCGAGTCGCGGATGATCGGCGCAGAGGGAACCGGCTTCGAGACGGCAATGCACACCCTTGACCACACTCGAGTCACCATCGCCGCGCAGGCAGTGGGCATTGCTCAGGGGGCTCTGGACTATGCGCTGGGCTATGTCAAGCAGCGCAAGCAATTCGGCAAGGCACTTGCTGAGTTCCAGGGCTTACAGTTCATGCTCGCCGACATGGGCATGAAGCTGGAGGCAGCGCGGCAGCTCACCTACGCCGCGGCCGCCAAGTCCGAGCGTGGAGACGCCGATCTGCCCTATTTCGGGGCTGCCGCCAAGTGCTTCGCCTCAGATGTCGCGATGGAGATCACCACGGATGCGGTTCAGCTCCTTGGCGGTTACGGCTACACCAAGGACTACCCCGTTGAGCGCATGATGCGGGACGCAAAGGTCACCCAGATTTATGAGGGAACCAACCAGATCCAGCGGATCGTGATGGCGCGGCAGCTGTTGGCTGGGCTGGCGCGATGATGTCATGTGTGCTACTTGACATCACTCGGATGAGCGTCATGCTGGAGGCATGGCATCGCGCGCTGTCTTTCCACTGCGTTGGCGCAATGAGAGGCTTCGAGCCCTAACCGCTGAGGTCGCCGCCCGGCTGGGCATCAGCCAGAACGAGCTCATCGAGCAGGCAATCGAACACGAGGTCGTGGCCCGGGGAGCGATGCTCAGTGAGGATCTACGAGCAGCCGCCGATCGGTTGGCCGAGCTCACCCGGGAGCAGTACGAACGACTCCAAGCCCGCAACGTCGAGGGTTTCGTCGCTGGCGAGGGTCTTCCTGAGCCGGTTCAAGCTCGACTGACACCGCGTGCCGCCACAGTCGATAGTGTCGCCGTCGACCGTCCTGCAATCGCCCGGGACGTCACAGCGATCTACAGATCGGCACGCACTGAGCTCGCATGACGGCTCCGTCGTGGCAGGAAGACGACCCAAACAATCTTTCCCTCATTCAGAGCAATGCCGCTCAGTTGATTACCGAGCTGCGTGCTGCCGCTGCAGAGCGGATCCTGCCAACGCGCGAAGAACTTTGCCGCTGGCATGCACGGCTGTATGCCGGCTGCGACGTGCCGATCGTGGGCTACGTCGGACACTTCCGCGGGGACCCGACCGTCAAGGAGCTTCTCGACTATGAGGTCGGCCTGGGGGCGCGGCTCAAAGACGGCAATCTGGAAAAGATGGGCGTCTGGGCGCGTACGGTGAATGACGAGATGAACGCGGTGCTCGCTGGCCTTCACGCGGTCTTCGCTGAACTGGACGGGCGGCTGCCTGTCGGCCAGTCACCTACAACCGCCGACCAGATACTCGAAATGATCAGCTTTGCCGCGCTTGCCCACGGCGAATGCCTGCGGGTCCACCCCTTCGCCAACGGCAACGGCCGCATCGCGCGGCTGCTGGTCGCGTTCATCTGTCTGCGATACAGCCTGCCAATGTTCTTGTATATCAAGCCGCGGCCGGAAAGTGACGACTACATCCGCGCCAGCCGCGACTCGATGGGCCGACCACCGGACTTCGTGGGCAATCACACGACCACGACTGCCGTCTTCGCGCACATGCTTGCCGATGTGCTGGCCGGTGAGCGGGTCTCATGATCGCTAGAGTGGCGCGATGATCACCGACTTCACCCTCGCCGCGTGTGCGGAAATGATCTTCACTGAGCTGCCGATCGCCGAGCGAGTACGGCGGATTGACGATCTTGGTTTCCAAGTGGAGATCTGGGATTGGACGAGGCATGACATCGATGGTCTCGCCTCGACCGGGGCCAGGTTTTCCTCGATGACGGGTTATGTGACCGGCGATCTCATCGACTCGGATGGGGCCGACGAGCTGCTTGCCACAGCTGAGCAGTCCATCCCGGTGGCAGCGAAGCTCGGCGTCCCTCGACTCAACCTGCATGGCACAGGCTTGGACAGCCGAGGCTTCCCCATCAAGGCAGTGGAGGTGATCACCGGCGACATGTGGCTGAAGGCAGAACACACCTTGGCGCGGATCGCCGATCTCGGCCAACGCGAGGGAGTGATCTTCTGTTTGGAGAATCTCAACACCGCTGTTGATCATCCTGGTACCCCGTTCGCGAAGGCTGCCGACACCCTCGCACTAGTCGCAGCCGTCGACAGCCCGCATCTGCGGCTGATGCTGGACATCTACCATGCTCAGATCGGCGAGGGAAACCTCGTTGAGCTGATCAATAAGTGTGCGCCGTACATTGGCGAAGTCCAGGTTGCCGATGTTCCGGGCCGTTGCGAGCCTGGGACCGGGGAGATCAACTATCCCCGCATTGCCCAGGCGCTACGCGAGATCGGCTACCAAGGCACCGTTGGACTCGAGGCTTGGGCATCTGTGGACAGCGAGCTCGCGCTGGAACGCTTCCGGACTGCGTTCGCTGTGGCACGTTAGCTGTTCGGTATGCTGCACGACGGTCGGGCAGCTACTCCGCGGATGCGTGAGTGGCCCGGGGCACGACCGCTACCGGCAGCCGGGCGCGTCGGATCAGCCGCGACGAGACGCCACCAAGCAGAACCCGGCGGGCTGGGCCATAGCCTCGGGAGCCACTGACGAGCACGTCGACATCGTCCGGGCCCAACGCAGCCAACGACTCCACGACCGCTCCCTCGAGGAGGACCGTCCGCGGCTCGAGCTCGGGCGGCACCCCCGCCGCAGCAAACTCCAGCGCTGTGCGAAAGGAGTCGCGCGCCTTGTCCCAGAACGCCTGCTCGTCCGTCCTGCCGACGAGGTAGGAATAGCGCTCCGACGATTGGCCGAGAACCGTGTAGAGCGTCAACCGGGCCGGGATTCGCAGGGCGACCCGTACCGCCATCCGCAACGCCTCGCGGGCGTCCCGGGTGTCGATGAGGCCACCCCGATGCGGGAGATCTGGTCCGGTGCTGACTTCCGCCACCCCGGCGGCACCACGGTGACCGGCACCGTGGCCCCGTGCAGCAGCCGCTCGGTGCTGCTGCCGAGCAACGCCCGGGTGAGACCGGTCTCCTGTGCCGTGCCCACAATCACCAGGACCGCCTCGACGTCCTCGGCGAGATCGGCCAAGCCGTGCGCCGCTGATGTCGAGGCGACGTTGCGGTAAAGCGCTGCGTCGCCGTTCCACCGCGCCGATCGAGACCAGGACGTAGATGAGGGTGCAGATGACCAGCGATCCGATGATCGCAACCGGAAGGTCACGCTTCGGGTTCTTGGCCTCTTCGCTGCCTGGAGAATCTCAACACCGCTGTTGATCATCCTGGTGCGCCCGCTCGCGAAAGCTGCCGATTCGCTCGCGTTGGTGGCGGCCGTCGACAGCCTGCCTCTCCGGCTGATGTTGGACATCCAAGCCCAGGTCGCCGACGTTCCAAGGCGGTGCGAGCCCGGAACGGGGCAGATCAACTATTCCCGCATTGCCCAGGCGCTGCGCGCCATTGGCTACCAAGGCACGGTCGGACTGGAAGCTTGGGCTTCTGGCGACAGTGAACTCGCGCTTGAACGCTTCCTGACTGCCTTCACAAAGGACCCGCATCGGCTAGACGAAACGGATGTGGGCCGAGCCTGTCGATGTGCCCTTCGACAAGCTCAGGGCGCATTTAGATGACGCAACCCGCGTTGGCAATCTCACCGTCGGGTCACCGGCCACGGGCAGCCTCGCGACCTGAGTCCGTTCAATGCAATTGACCAAGGACCCTCCGCAGATATTCGGCACTGGTCCGTACGTCCGCGAGAGGCCCTTCGTCTCTGGGTTCTTCGGTGAGGATCGTGTCCTGTTCGAGGGTGTACCAGCCGCCGTAGCCGTTTGCCCATAGGTGTTCGATGATGGCGGGCACATCGACGTCCCCTTGACCCAGTGGCCGATACATTCGGAGTTTCACGGCCTCGCTGTACGTGAGCTGACCGGACTGCACCCTTGCCGCAATCGTCGAGTCGACGTCTTTCAGGTGCACATGTGCGATCCGCTCCGGGGCTTGTCGTGCCAGCTCAGCAGGATCGGTCCCGCCGATGAGTAGATGACCGGTGTCCAGGCACAATGAGATCGACGAGCCGTGCAGCACCTGCTGAATCTCGTCCCCTGTCTCGATCATCGTTCCGACGTGCGGATGCAGCACCGCCAGGACGCCTCTGTCAGCGGCCGATTTGGCCACCCGATCAAGGCTGGATACCAGTCGTTGCCACCCCGCCTCATCGAGCTGCGGCCGGGCGTCATAGCCGGCGGAGCCGGTGACGGCTGACAACACGAGGACCTGTGCTCCGGAGGCGACATAGCCATCGAGGATGCGGTCCACCTCGGGCAGCGGGTCGTGTCCTGGCACGTGCAACAGCAAAGGCGTGAACCCACCAACAGCTTGCAGCCCGTGCTGGAACAACACAGCGGCAATCGCCGCCGGCTCGCTGGGCAAGAAGCCCTCGGGTCCGAGCTCGGTCGCCAGTAGGCCAACCTCACGCATCTCCTTGAGCACCCGCTGAGGACTCAGCTGATAGCCCCAGCCCGGCACTTCGCACACACCCCAGGAAATTGGTGCGCCGGCGATCTTGTGCTCTAAACGGGTGGTCTGCTCGGCGATCATGTGTTCCGCACCTCCTCGTACGCGTCCACCCAATCGGGGTTCGCCACCGCCGCCGGCCGGCGACCCGCGAGCACATCGACGACACCGCGCGCTGCGTCGACGAAGGTGGCAGCCGCGGCGCGACGCGTCATTCCCATCAGATGCGGCGTGAGGACCACGTTGGGGTGGTCGAACAAGGGATGGCGCTCAGGCGGTTCGGGATCGAAGACATCGAGGCCGACGCCGGCGAGCCGCCCGGACTCGAGCGCTGCGAGGGCCGCATCGAGGTCAACCAACCCGCCGCGACTGCAGTTGATCAGAATCGTTCCGGGCCGTACGCGGTCCAGAAATGCCTTGTCGATCAGGTGACGGGTTTCGTCGGTCAGGGGTAGGTGCAGCGTAACGACGTCGCTTGTCAAGGCAAGCTCCAACACCTCACGACATGCAATCTCCGCCGGCGGCCCGCTGAAGGGGTCGTACGCCAGGAGGTTCATCCCGAAGGCTGTGGCAAGCTCGCCGACCCGTCGCCCGATCCGTCCGTAGCCGATGATGCCGATCGTGGCGCCGTCCAGGTCACCCATGGAAACCTGACTGCGATCCGCCCACCGGCCGTGCCGGACGAGATCGGTGAATGGACGTAATCGCTTGACCAGATGCAAGGCCAGTGCGAACACCCCCTCGGCCACAGCTCGCGTGCCACTGCCCGGCGTGATCACAACGGGGATGCCCCGTGCGCTGGCCGCTTGGAGATCGACGTGGTCGACGCCGACACCAGTGCGCGCGAGGACGCGCAGCCGCGGGGCGCACTCGAGAAGCGCGGCATCGACGACGGCGTCGGCCCGAACGATCGCGCCGACGGCGTTGGCGATGTCGTGCGCGCTTGGATCGGCGACGAACGCAACCTCCTCGCCGAGGACGCCAGTGACCAGCGCTGGATCTACGGCGCCGAGTGCCACGACCACCCCACGCTCGACAACCATGAGCTCACCCGCTCGCGGTAGCGGGTGCCACCGGGTCGCCGCCGAACGTCGCACCCGGAACCACTGGGACTTGCTGCCATGTGCCGCGTTCGGTGGAGGCGGCAGCGGCCGCGATGACCTCAGCCACATGATGGGCGTCGTCGACTGTGGAGTTACGACGCTCGCCACCGGTCACCGCGACGAGGAACTTCTTCGCCTCGATGACTTTGAGATCGTCGTGGCCCATGCTGGTGCCCGGACCCGGCTGAAAGTGTGCATAGTCGCCGAGGTGGGAGTTGCCGAGCACGGTGGTGTAGCCGAAGTGCGGGCCACCTCGACCCAGGCAAACCCGCAATTCGTTCATTCGCTCGAAGTTCCATGTGGCCGAGCCTTCGGTGCCGTAGATCTCGAAGCCGATGCCGCATTGGGGTCCGACAATAACCCGGGAGGCCTCCAGCGTGCCGACTGCTCCCGCCGCTCGGGACTCGGGTGCAAAACGAACCAGCGCGGCGGCGTAGTCGTCGTTTTCCACCGGTGCCATTTCACCGTCTTCGATGACCGCGAAGTGCGTGCCAGAGCCCATCGGCAGAATCGGCCGCTCGGTGTAGACCGTGCTCGTCAAGGCGGTCACCTCGCTGATCGGCCCGAGCAGGTACTGCACGAGGTCGATAACGTGGCTCAACAAGTCACCGAGGGCACCGAAACCGGCGAGATCGCGGATGAACCGCCACGACAGTGCACCCTTCGGTTCGGAGGCATAGCCGTTGAAGAAGACCGCGCGAACATTCGTGATCCGGCCGAGGTCACCGTTCATGACGAGTTCGCGTACGTGCTCCACGGCCGGGGCGTGGCGGTAGTTGTAGCCGACCGAGGTGACGATGCCGGCGCTGCGAGCGGCCGCGGCCACGTCGGCCGCCTCCTTCGCGTCGCGTCCGACCGGCTTCTCGATCCAGAACGGCTTGCCGGCCTCGGCAGCTGCGACGCCGATTTCCCGATGGAGACCGGTGGGCGCGCAGATCGAGACCACGTCAACGTCCGAGTCCGCGAGAACCGCCCGATAGTCAGTGCTCGCTCTGGCATAGCCCAGGACATCCCGTGCGTATGCGGCCCTGTCTGGTGCAGTGTCCACGGCATGCACCAGACGGGGCCGCAGACCCAACTCGGTGTAGACCGTTGGAAGCGCCTGGTACGCCCGCGTGTGCAGCTTGCCCATCCAGCCGACGCTAATCAGACCGACGCCAACGTCGTGGATGGCGCCGCCGTCCGCACTTGTCATGACTGAGCTCCTGTCTGGGCGCTGGCGAGCTCCGCTGTGAGGGCGGCCGCCAACAGCGTGGAGTCGGAGCCGACACCCACGAAAGTCCACCCCTGCGCACGCTTCTCGGCCGCTGCCGCCCCATTTGGAACCAGCAGCCCACAGCTTTTGCCGAACTGTCGCGCCGCGCCGCGCACCCGGTCGAGAGCTTCCAGGTAGCTGGGCGCCTGCACGTCGCCGGGCACCCCAAGGTCATGAGTAAGGTCTCGCGGGCCGACGAACAAGACGTCGACTCCGTCTAAGGCAGCAATCTCCTCAACCTGCTCCACTGCCCGAGCCGACTCGATCTGTACAACCGCGAGGACTTCGGTGTTGGCGCGGTCAAGGGCAGCTGGGTCAAGGCCGAAGCGGCATGCTCGGTTGTAGGTGGCCACACCGCGATCCCCCTCTGGCGGATAGCGCAGGTGCCGCAGCGCCGCCGCGACCTCTTCCGCACTGTCCAACCGGGGCAGCATGACACCGGCCGCACCGAGGTCAAGAACGCGGCCGAGCCGAATCCTCTCCGCGGACTCGACCCGGACTACGGTCGGCACCCCGTACGCGCCGGTCGCGACAACGACTGGACCGACCTGCTCCTCGCCGCCGGCACCGTGCTCAAGATCGAGCAGGACCCAGTCGACGCCGGTTGCGGCACACACTTCCGCCATCACCGCCGAAGCCGCGCCCACGAACGTGCCAACAGTGGGCTTGCCCGCAGCGAGGCTGCTGCGCAATCTGCCGCGATTCAAAGGGGATGTGACGCTCCCCGCGATATCGGTAGCCGCGGTCATCCGAACCACCGCTGGGAGGCCAGGCCGGCTTCGTACTCGGCTCGCAATTGGGCGACCGTTTCCTGGTCGGAAACCTCAGCCGGGGCGACATCCCACCAGACACCGGCACCGGGCAGCTCGGCATGCGGGATTGCCGGGATCACAATGACAACCGGCCCGTCGTGATCGCGAGTTTCAGTCAGCGCGTTCCGGACCTCTGCAGCGGTGGTTGCGCGAACCGCGCGCGCTCCCAAGCCGCTGGCAATCTGGACGAGGTCCACTGGCAAGTATTCGCCATCCAGTCGAGCCGGCTTGTCCACCGGTTGGCCGTTACCGAGAGCGAGTGCGTCGTCTCGATAGCGGAATTCGTTGCCGAACTCCCGTCCGCTGCGCAGCATCTGCAGCCGGTGAATCGCTTGGTAGCCGTGATTCTCCGAAATCACGACCGTGACGGGCAACCGCTCTTGGACTGCGGTGACCAGCTCGGTTGGGGCCATCAGAAACGTGCCGTCGCCAATGAACGCCAACACCCGCTTGCTGCGGTCCGGAACAGCCAGCCGAACCCCAAGCGCGGCTGGGAGCTCGTAGCCCATGCAGGAAAACCCGAACTCCAGGTGGCAGTAGCGGCGCTCGGTGGCGTCCCACACCTTCTGGAGGTCGCCCGGCGGCCCACCCGCTGCCGCGATGATCGTGTCCCCGGGTCGCGCGTGTTCTTGCAACACACCGATCATCTGTCCCTGCGTGAGCAACGCGTCAGTGCTCGTCACGACATCCGTGTCAGCCGGGACCGCAGACTTATCGAACGTTGTGTCAGGATCCAGCGCGGCTGCCCGCTCTTCCAGCCACCGATCATTGCGAGCGCGGACTTGGCGCTGCCATTCGGCCGCGCTCTTGATGCCGGAGACCTCGACGGCCCGGGTCAGCGCAGCCAACGCCCGCTTCGCGTCCGCAATGATCGCAGTCGCTCCCAGCCGCCCGGCGTCGCGTACGTCGACATTGATGCTCGCGAACCGCACATCGGGATTTTGGAACAACGATTGAGAGGCTGTTGCGAAATCTGTCAACCGGGATCCGACAGTGAGCACCAAGTCCGCCTCGGCGGCCAGCCCGTTGCTTGCCGGCGTACCCTCCAGTCCTATTCCGCCCAGCTGCCACCAGGCCCGCTGCTGGATGGCACCCTTGCCGGCGAACGTCTCCGCGACCGGGATCCCCGCAGTGGCAGCCAGCTCACTCAACTCTGACGTGGCCCCGGAGTAGATGACCCCACCTCCGGCGATGATCAAGGGCCTTTCGGCAGCGGCCAACAGCCTGGCGACGGCGTCGACCTCTTCCAGGTCTGGCACGGGGCGTCGGATCACCCAGTCGCGTTCGCTGAACATCTCCGCCGGCCAGCCGTACGCGTGCGACTGCACATCCTGTGGCAGCGACAGCACCACGGCGCCGGTGTTCGCAGGATCGGTGAGCACCCGCATAGCCGCCGGCAATGCCGTCAACAACGCCTCCGGCCGACTGATCCGATCGAAGAACCGGGACACCGGCCGGAGTGCGTCGTTCACCGACGTATCCGCCTCGATGGGGTGCTGCAACTGCTGCAAGACCGGACCCTGTCGGCGGGTCGCGTACGTATCTCCCGGCAGCAACAAAACCGGCAGCCGGTTGACCGTCGCCAACGCCGCCCCGGTGACCAGGTTCATTGCTCCGGGGCCGATCGACGCCGTCACTGCCAACGTCGCATGCCGTCGCGTCGCTTTGGCGTAGCCAGACGCCATGTGCGCTAGCGCCTGCTCATTGCGGCCCTGAATGAACGGCAATTCGCTGCTGAGTTGGTCCAATGCCTGGCCCAGGCCGGCCACATTTCCGTGGCCGAAAATGCCCAGTGCGGCCGGGATCAGCCGGCGGCGATGCCCATCGGCCACCGAGTACTGCCGGGACAGGTATGTGACGAGGGCTTGCGCAGCGGTCAGCCGCACCGTGCCTCGGGACGTGTTCGTCATGAATCGAACTCCTTTTTTGATTGCTCCGCTCGCTGCGCTCGCTCCGCGCGGATCGCGCTTTGTAGCCGCCTACTTCGTCGTCGCTCGT
>Ga0307296_10000136_pt1 | contig 30439 bp, 35 predicted proteins | sample ER_DNA_153_FD_194467 | JGI IMG/M metagenome (GOLD analysis project Ga0307296, IMG submission 194467) | Bulk soil microbial communities from the East River watershed near Crested Butte, Colorado, United States - ER_DNA_153 | ecosystem: Environmental > Terrestrial > Soil > Floodplain | place... | reverse complement strand
GCCCAGCGGCGGTGCGAATCGGGCAGCTCGAGCGCGCCGGAGAACGAGTCGAGCGTCCAGGAGCCTGCGAGCGGCAGCACCGCGCCGGCGCGCTGCTCGCGGTCGTGGTGCTCGGGGAACCACGTGACGTCCTCGCCGAGGCCCTCCTCGCCCCCGCCGCGCAGGTGCACGACGCTCGTGACGCGGGTGAAGCCGCGGGTGACGGGCTTCTCGAGCCGCTCGAGCTCGTACGCGTCGGCCTGGAGCGGAAGCTCGGCGAAGCGCTTCCATAGACTCTCTCGCATGGACTTCGACCTTACCGACGAACAGCGGCTGATTCAGAACACCGTGCGCTCGTTCGTGGACGAGCGGGTGCTCCCGAACGCGATCGAGAACGACATCGCGCACCGTCTGGACCTGGGCGTGATCGAGGGCATGGCCGAGCTCGGGCTGCTCGGGATCGTGATCCCCGAGGAGTACGGCGGCGCGGGGCTCGACTTCGTGGCGGAGGCGCTCTCGTGCGAGGAGATCGAGCGCGGCGAGGCGGCTTTCCGGACGCTGATCTCGGTGCATGTGGGGCTGAACTCGCTGTCGCTGCTGCGCTACGGGAGCGAGGAGCAGAAGCAGCGCTACCTCGTGCCGCAGGCGAAGGGTGAGAAGCTCGCCTGCTTCGGCCTGACCGAGCCGGCGGCGGGGTCGGACGTGGCCGCAATGCTGACGACCGCGCGGCGCGAGGGCGACTCGTACGTGCTGAACGGTCAGAAGAACTGGATCTCGTACGCCTCGGTCGCGGATCACCAGCTCGTGTTCGCGAAGACCGACCCTGGCGCGAAGCACAAGGGCATCTCCGCGTTCATCGTCGAGCGCGAATGGCCGGGGGTGACGACGCGCGACACCGAGCACAAGCTCGGAGTCTGGGCGGGCTCGACGGGCGAGCTCTTCTTCGAGAACGTCGAGGTGCCGGCCGAGAACCTCGTCGGCGAGGAGGGCCAGGGCTTCGGGATCGCCATGTACGGCCTCGACCAGGGCCGGTTCACCGTCGCTGCGGGCGCCTGCGGAGTGATCCGTGCGTGCCTCGAGCGGTCGGTCGAGTATGCGCGCGAGCGGCAGACGTTCGGGCAGCCGATCGGCAAGTACCAGTTCGTCCAGGACATGATCGCGGAGATGGTGCTCGGCTACGAGACGTCGAAGCTCCTCGTGATGCAGGCGGCGTGGCTGAAGAACCAGGGCGTCAGGAACACGCGCGAGACGTCGCTGGCAAAGTGGCACGCGACGGAGTCGGCGTTCCGGGCGGCGCACCTGGCGATCCAGGTGCACGGCGCGTACGGCTACTCGGCCGAGTATGGGATCGAGCGCTACTTCCGGAACGCGCGGGCGCCGATCATCTACGAGGGGACGACGCAGATCCATAAGCTAATGCAGGCCGAGCACGCTCTCGGCTACCGGCGCCTGAACGGCGACGACGACGCCTCGCCGATCGCGGCCTGGGCCCCGGCGCTCGCCCGGGCCCGCTAGCCGGGCCGTGTCCTAGGGACAGTCCCTGGCCCGTGGCCAAAACGGTCAGGCTCGGTAGCGCAGGAACAAGCGCCCTCCGGACCAAGGCCAGTCGCTCGCGAACTCGCAGAGGCCGGCCTTCACCGGGTTCTCGATGACGTACCGGCACGTCTTCTCCCAATGCGGCTCGTCGCGCATGACGCGTGCCGAGAAGCGGTTCTCGAACAGGTGGCCGACCCGTCCGTACCGGCGGTTGAAGCGCTGCGCGTAAACGCCGCTCAACCAGTGCATTCCCTGCGACATCCGAGGAACTGGCGTCCGCACGACGAGATGAAAGTGGCTGCTCATCAGGCAGTAGACGTCGTAGTGCCAACTGAAGCGACGCTCCGCCGCGCTGACGAGGTCCAGCAGCGCCTCCCAGTCGCAGGTGTCGCGCACGATAAGGCCGCGATCGACGCCTCTCGCGGTCACGTGATAGACGCCGTCCGGTGGGAGCTCGCAACGCGGTCTGCGCGGCATTCGTCGACCGTACGACCGCTTCGCGCCGGCGGCTGCGCGCCCGCAGAAGTCGGTGCTTCCTCGCTCTCGTTTCGGCACAAAGGGGCCATGGCCTAGGGACTGTCCCGAGCCCATGGCTCCAAGAGCCAGGTCTCTCGGCTCAGACCGCGGTGGCTTCGACCCCGGTCTTCGGCTCGACTTCCATCAGCCGAACCAGCAGCGGGATCGCCGCGAGGATCGGCAGGCCGCAGATGGGCCAGAGGATCTGGTAGCCGTCCGTCGCCTGCAGGTACGGGCGCGCGAGGTCGATCGCGAGCCCCGCCACCGGCGCGCCGATCAGGATGCCGATCCCCTTCGTCGTCGTCGCAAGCCCGGAAACCGCGCCGCGATGCTCCACAGGAACGATCTTGTACAAGAGCCCCCAGGCGAGCGTCATCACGGTCCCGCCCGCGATCGAGACCACGACGATCAAGCCGAAGTACCAGTCGTGCCACTCCTGCGCGAACCCCGCCACGATGAAGCCCGGCCCATAGATGAACGAGGCGAAGAAGATCACGCGAGCAAGCCCGAACCTGTCGCCCAGCCGCCCCGCGAACACCGCAGCGATCACGTACCCGACCGCAACCGCGCCGAGCACCGCCGACGACTTGAACTTCGACTGGTCGAGACCTGCGGTGATGTACAGCACGACGAAGGTCCTGGCCGCCGCGAACGTCCCCTCCCAGGCCGAGTTCGCGAGCAGGAAGCGCCGCACGTCACCGTCGGCCCAGAAGATGTGCCAGCTCCGCTTGATGTAGGCGACGAACCCCTCGAAGACGCGGCCGTGCCCGCCGTCCTCGCGCACAAGCATGATCGTCAGCCCGCACGCCGTCGTCGTCAGGATCGCCGCGAGGATGAACGGCGCCGGCTGCCAGATCTTGAACAGCAGCCCGCCGCCGACGAGCGCGATCCCGATCGCGATCCCGCGCTGGATGTGCTGAACCCCCTGCGACCGGCCAAACGTCTCCGGCGGGAGCACGTCCGGATACAAGCCGCGGTACGGGGTCTCGTAGAGGTAGTAGGCGAAGAAGAACGACAGGACGATCACGACCGTCGTCCAGAGGTTCGGCATCAGCGGCATCAGCAGCAGGCAGAAGCCCATCGGGAAGAGCGCGACGAGCATGAACGGGCGCCGCCGGCCGAGCGGCGTGTGGAAGGTGTCGCTCCAGGGCCCGATCACCGGCGAGATCGTGAGCGCAAAGAGGCCCTCGGCCCCGAGCACGACTCCGATCACCCACCCTGAATCCGTGAAGCGGTGGAGCAGCGGCCCCAGGTAGGCCGCGGTGGTCGTGAGCGAGAAGGCGAGCCCGAAGGCGCCGAGGCCCAGCGCCCAGAAGAGCCGCCGCTGGACCCCAGGCAGCCCGACGAGAGCGTCCGAAGCCGATGTCGTCGCCACTAGGCGTCAGCCGTCGCGAGCTCGGGAGCCAGGCCGCCGGTGACGATCTCGACGAGCGTGCGCTCGGCACGGGCGACGTCCTCCTCGGAGTCGGGCAGACGCCCGAGCACCCAGCCGGTGAGCAGCTCCTCGACCGCGCCGTAGAAGACGTAGCTCGCCAGTCGCGCGTCGAGGTCGGCCCGGATCGAGCCGTCGGCCTGTCCGCGCTCGACGATCTCCTGGATCGCGGCGAACGACGCCACGATCTCGTCCATCTCGCCGGGGAGATGCTGGCTCCGGGTCACCTCGAGCACGAGCACCCGCACGAGGTCAGGATCGCGCCGCCACGAGCGGAGCAGGATCTCCGCGACCTTCCGGAGCTGCTCCGGCGGCGGGTCGCCGGCCTGCTCCACGCTCTTGATCGTCTCGATCAGCGCGCGCCAGGTCTCCCGGAACACGCTCAGCAGCACGTCCTCCTTCGAGGCGAAGTAGTGGTACAGCAGCCCGTACGCGACGCCGGCCTCCTCCGCGATGTCGCCGACGCGACTCGCGTGGTAGCCCTTGCGCGCGAAGACACGCACCGCCGCGTCCAGGAGCAGTCGGCGCTTCTCTTCCTGCGCAGTCGACCGGTCAGGCACCGCGCCGGAGTGTAGTAGCTTCGTGCCGGTGGAACCGCTCGCGGGCCTGCTGGTGGTCGATCTCACGCGCTACCTACCCGGGCCTTTCGCGAGCCGCGAGCTGCTGCGGCTCGGCGCTCGAGTCGTGCGGCTGGAGGCGCCCGGCGGTGACCCGATGCGCGAGCTCGCGCCGGCCTGGCACGAGGCCCTGAACGCCGGCAAGGAATCGGTCGAGGTCGACTTGAAGGCGGATCCGGAGGCCGGTCGCGCTCTCTGCGCTGAAGCAGACGTGGTGCTCGAGAGCTTCCGGCCCCGTGTCGTCGAGCGGCTCCGGATCGCACCGGCGGATCTCCCGGAGCGCGTCGTCTACTGCTCCTTCACCGGCTTCGGCGCCGACAACCTCACCGCCGGCCACGACCTCAACTACCAGGGCTGGGCCGGCCTGCTCGCCGACACCGCTCCGGCGCTCCCGCCGGTGCAGGTCGCCGACCTCAGCGCCGCGTTACGCGCGGTCGCCCAGATTCTGGCCGCGCTGCTCGAGCGCGAGCGGACCGGCCGCGGCCGGCACCTCGTCGTCTCCCTCACCCACGGCGCCCACGACCTCGCAGCCCACCGCCTCGGCGGCGAGCCGTTCCCGCGCCTGCTGACGGGCGGCCTCGCCTGCTACCGGATCTATCCGACCGCGGACGGCCGCCATCTGACGGTCGCCGCCCTCGAGCCCCGGTTCTTCCAGCGGCTCTGCGGCCTGCTCGACCGGCCGGAGCTCGCGGAACGGCAGTGGGACCCCGACCAGGAGCCGCTCGCGGACGCGTTGGCCGAGGCGTTTGCGTGCAAGCCGCTGGCCACCTGGCTCGAGCTGTTCGAGGGCGAAGACGTCAGTGTCGGCCCGGTGGCGACTCTCGAAGAGGCCGCGCGTCAGCTCGGGGACAGACCCAGCGCGGCCGGCAGCGCGAACAGGTCCGGCAGCCGGTCGGGCAGCTCCGGGTAGCGGTTCTCGCGGTCGAGCAGGAACGCCGTCGGGATCCCGCTCGCGCGGGCGCCCTCGACGTCGTCCTCGATCGAGTCGCCCACCATCGCCGCCTCCTCGGGTTCGACCTCGAGCCGCTCGAGGACGGCGCGGAAGATCGTTGGGTGCGGCTTCGTGCGGCCGAAGGCGCCCGACCCGAGGGCCGCGTCGACCCGCAGCCGGTGGTGCGCGATGAAGGCATCGAGGTCCCGCCCCGTGTTCGAGACGAGCCCGAGCTTCAGCCCCAGTGCGCGCAGCTCCTCCAGAACGGGCGGTGCGTCCTCATAGAGCTCGAAATGCGCCGCGTGCTCCCAGGCCTGCGTCATGGCGACGGCGCACTCGTAGGCCGAGTCGGCGTCGCCGCCCATGCCACGGATGATCCGCTCCGTGAACGCGACCCAGATCTCCTCGTCGTGCTCGAGCTCCGGGTGGCGCTTGATCCCCTCGACCGCCTTCGCGCGAGCCTCGGGGTACCGAGAGGGGTCGAGGTCGAGCCCGAAGCGCTCGCCCAGCCGCCGATAGCCCTCCGGCCCGAGCTCCGGGCCCGGGCGCGCGATGGTGAAGTCGACATCGAAGAGAACTGCTCGCACTGTCATCGGTGCATCCTGCCGGAGAGAGTGTCGACCGGTCAGTTCAGACGGACACACAGGCAGAGCCCGCGCGTCCGAGTCGGCATCGCAAGCGACGCCTCAGCCTGCTTCTAGCAGCCAGCGCGCCGTCTCGACGTGAGTCTGGTGATGCTCACCGTCGAAGGACCAGGCGATCGTCTGGCCGATCGTCCAGCCGCGGGCGCGCTCGCGGTCGAGGCCCAGCTCAGTGGTGAGCCGGTCGAAGCGCTGCAGGACATCCCGCTTCGAGTGGCCCAGCTCACGCGACCGGACGATCGGCGCGATGCCGAACTCACGCTCGCCCGCGAGTGGCTTCGGGTCGATCGCGAGCCACGGCTCGCGCTGGGCGGCAAGGACGTTGTCGCCGTGGAGGTCCTGGTGGAGAAGAACGTGCTGCCCCTGCGTCCGGGGGAGCTCGTGCAGCGCCTCGAGCGCCGCATCCAGCAGCCGCCGCTCGAACGGCTTGGCGAAGCGCTCCCAGGTCTCCTCCAGCGAGTCGGCCCACCAGGCCGCCTCGGCAGCCAGCGTCCCGAACGGTGCGCCCGCCGGCTTCCAGAGCCGTGGCAGGAGCTCGATGTAGACGGCGAGCGCAGTCTCGGCCCCGGCCGCCGAGAGCGGCGTACCCGGCACGCAGCGCTCCAGCAGCAGCGCGTGCTCCTCCGGGTCGGAATCGACCAGTCGAATCGCCCCGTCGCCGTCCCAGAGCTCGAGTGCGGCGGCCTCGTGCTCGCTCTCGCGGTGCGGCTCCTGCACCTTCAGCACGACGTCCGCGCCCCCGGCCGTGACCGCGGGTGCCACGAGCACGGACGCGACCCCACCCTCGAACGGCTCGCCGAGGACGAGGCCCCGGCGCTCGATCAGACGCTCGCCGGCCAGCGGTACGCGTCGGCCTGGCGGTTCTTCAGCGACGGCAGCATCTCCCGCACCGAGCGCAGCCGGGCCCGGTCGATCTCCGCCGAGATCACGCCGACCTCGTCGGGCGCCTGGGCCAGCACGATTCCCCACGGATCCACGATCAGCGAGCGGCCGTAGGCGGGCTTGCCCGGCAGCGTCTCGCCCACCTGAGCGGGCGCCGCGACGAAGTACTGGTTCTCGATGGCTCTCGCGCGCAGGAGGACGTGCCAGTGGTCCTTGCCGGTCGGGGTCGTGAAGTGTGCGGGCACGGTCACGAGCTGCGCGCCTTCGAGCGCCAGGATCCGGAAGAGCTCCGGAAAGCGGACGTCGTAGCAGACGGTCAGCCCAATCGGCCACCCCTCGCCCTGCACCACGACCGGCTCCGCACCCGGCTCCTCGGCTTCGGACTCGCGGTAGACGTGCCCGCCGACCTCGACGTCGAAGAGGTGGATCTTGCGGTAGACGCCGAGCAGGTCGCCGTCGGGCCCGAACGCCAGCGAGGTGTTCGAGAGCTTCTCGCGCCCCTTGCGCTTCTCGGAGATCGAGCCGCCGACGAGCGTGATGCCGTGCTGCCGGGCCCAGTCGCTCATCGCCGCCACCGACTCGCCGCCCTCGAGCGGCTCCGCTGCTGCGTGCAGCTGCTCGGTGGTGCCGATCGCGTTCCACTTCTCCGGGAGCGCGACGAGGTCGGCGCCGGTCGCCGCGGCCCGCGCGACGAGCCGCGCCGCCGCCTCGAGATTCGCCGCCTTGTCGGGCCCGCTCGTCATCTGCACGCAGGCCACGCGAAGAAGGTCGGTCACGGGCGCAGGATAGCTTTCGGGCTATGGAGGCCACGGCCGCCGCCCCCTCTCGCGCCCGCGTGCTCCGCGCGTTCCGGAGCCGCGATTTCCGGATGCTCTGGACCGGGCAGGCGATCTCGCTGCTCGGCGACGCGGCCTTCGTCGTCGCCCTCGGCTGGCGCACGTTCACGCTCACGGGCTCGGCCCGCTCGCTCGGGATCGTGCTCACGTTCCAGGGCGTCGGCCTCCTTGCGACAGTGCTCGTCGGCGGCGCGCTGGCCGACCGCTACGACCGCCGCACGTTGATGCTCGTATCCGACGGTGCCCGCTTTGCGGTGATCGCGTGCCTGGCCGTCGTCGACGCAACCGGCCACCTAAGCATCGGTTCCCTGGCCGCGATCGCGTTCGCCGAAGGCCTGGCGACAGGGTTCTTCACGCCTGCGCTGGGCGGCCTGATCCCGCTCGTCGTGCCGGAAACAGGGCTCGGCTCGGCGAACGCGCTGATCGGCTTGGCCCGGCAGGGAAGCTTCCTGATCGGGCCTTCGATCGCGTCGGTGCTCTACGCAGTCGCGGGCTCGACGGTCGTGTTCGCCTTCAACTCTGTGTCGTACCTCCTGTCCTTCGCGTTCGTCTACGCGACGCGCCCCCGAACGGCCGAGCGCGGCGCGGCCGAGGGGACGTTGCGCGAGATCCGCTCCGGGATCCGCTACGTCGCGGGCATCCCCTGGCTGTGGCTGACGATCAGCCTCTTCGCCTTCGTGCTGATGTTCCAGTGGGCCCCGATCCAGGTGCTGACGCCGAAGCTCGTGCGCGAGCACTACCACCTCGGCGTGGGCGCCTACGGGCTCGCCTTTTCGATGATCGGCGCGGGGATGGTCGTGGGCACGGTGCTCGTCGGCCAGCTCAACCCGACGCGCAGGCGCGGCCTGATCTCGTACCTGATCTGGATCGTGAACAGCGTGCTCGTGATCGTGTTCGCGCTCTCGCCGTGGTTCCCGCTCGCGCTCGCGGCTGCCTTCGTTCGCGGGGCGTGCATCGGCTTCGGCGTCACGATCTGGGAGACGATGCTGATGCAGCTCGTGCCGCAGCACATGCTCTCGCGGGTCGTGAGCCTGGACTGGTTCGGCTCGCTCGGCCTGACGCCGTTCGGCCTGTTGCTCGTCGGAGCCGTGTCGGGCCTCGCGCCGCCGGGGACGATCATCGCCCTCGGCGCGTGCATCTCGATCTGCATCATCGCCGCCGGCCTCACGTCGAAGCAGATCAGAACGATCGATTAGTTGGAGGGCATGACAAAGCATCGACTGTGCCGCTGGGCCGCGCTGCTCGCCCCGATGCTGCGTCCTCAGTCGCGCCCGTACCTTCCAGGTACGAACGCTCCCTGCGTCCTTGCCTCGGAACGACCATCGCACCCCAGCGACGAGCGATGCTTCGCCACGCCCTCCTGATGCCCGTCTACTGGAAGCCGAAGTACGGCACCCGCTCCTCGCGCCACCGCGCGTGGTCGAAGAAGCAGGCGCAGCGAGAGGCGGCGTTGCGGCGCGAGCCGAAGCCCTCGCTACGAGATCGCCTGCGGCGGCTACTCAGGCGCTAACCTGTCTCCGCTCGGGGTGTGGCGCAGCCTGGTAGCGCGCTCCGTTCGGGTCGGAGAGGTCCCCAGTTCAAATCTGGGCACCCCGATCGAGCCGCGGGGGAACCGGCGGTTCCCCCGCGAGGAACTCGCTGATCGCGTCGGCGCAGGCCTCCGGCCGCTCCGCGATCAGCAGGTGCCCGCAGTCGGCGATCACGCGCAGCCGCGCCTGCAGTCGTCTCGCGTAGTCGAACGCGTCGCCGACCGGAAGCTGGTTGTCGCGCGCGCCCCAGAGAACGAGGCTCGGGCACTGCACGCGGTCGAGGTCCGTGCGCGGGTCGTCGCGCACGAGCGCCGTCGCGGCGCTGACGGTGTCGGTGTGCCGCGCAGGGCCGGCGAGGAACGCCTCGACGAGGTCGGGCGGCAGGGCGGCCGGGTCCGATGCACCCCAGCGTCCGAAGACGAGCCGCTTCAGCCGGTCCGAGCGGGCAATGCGGCGACGGTACGGCGCGATTCTCCGCCCCGGCTTGACGATCCCCGTGATCGTCAGGGCGTAGCGCACGCTGCGCGCCCCGGACGAGATCCCGGCCGCGCCCGCCAGCACGAGGCTGCTGACAACCCCGGGCCGGCGGATCGCGAGCCGTAGCGAGATCGCTCCGCCGAGCGAGTGCCCCACCACCGCGGCCGGCGCCATCGCCTCGTGTTCCAGCAGCAGCCCGAGCCGGTCCGCGTACACATTCAGCGACGGTGCCGCGGGCAAAGGAGCCGAGCCGCCGTGTCCGGGAAGCTCTGGGACGAGCAACCGCCGGTCCGGCAGCAGCAAGGGTGCGAGCGCGAGCCAGTTCGCGGCCCCGCCGCCGAGACCATGGACGAGCATGAGCGGCTCGCCCTCGCCTCCGACGAGGTAGCGCAGCCTGCAGCCACGCACCTCGGCGAAGCGCTCCTCGAGATCTGCGAGTTCAACCTTTGCGTCTGTCACCCCGGGCGATTATTGTTCGACGCGATGGATCGTTCGGGGAGGCAGGACCCCTGATTCCTGCCGGACACCCAAGAGGAACAGTCGGCTAGCCCGCTGGCGCTGAGAGCGCGGCGGGCTTTTTGTTGCCCAGGAGAGGAGCGAGATGGCGAACCACTTGACGCCCGAGGAGCTGTCCAAGGAGCTTGGGATCGACCGCACCGAGGTGATCCGCGTGTGCCTCGAGGAAGGGGTCCCGATCTACCAGGGCAAGATCGACAAGACGCTTTTCCAGGCACAACTCGAGGCGCTCGGGGCGATCCCCCAGCCTCACTAGGTAACGAGGACTACTTCGCCGCGGCGCGCTTGCGCGGCGCGGCCTTCTTGCGTGCGGCCGGCTTGTCGCCGTCCGCCGAGCGGCCCTTCGTGGCCGCGACGCTCTTCTTGAGGGCATCCATCAGGTCGATCACCGGGGCGTCGGCAACGGGCTCCGGCATCGCGATCTCCTCGCCCGCGAGCTTGGCCTCGAGCAGCTGGCGCAGGTTCTGCCGGTACTCGCTCTGGAGCGCCTCCGGCTCCCACTCGCCCACGAGGCTGTCGATCAGCTGCCGCGCGAGGTCGAGCTCGGGCTCCTTCACGTCAACGGCCTCCACGGCTTCGTCGATCTCCGCCTGCGAGCGGACGTCCTCGGCCAGGAAGAGCGTCTCGAGCACGAGCGCCTCGCCCTTGGGCCGGATCAGCACGAAGTTCTCGTTGCCTCGGATCACCATGCGTCCGATCGCGGCCATGCCCGTCTCCTTCATCGCGTTCAGCAGCAGCACGTAGGGCCGGCGCTGCGCCTCCGCACTGGAGGGCGCGAGGAAGTACGTGCGGTCGAAGAACATCGGGTCGACCTCGGCGAGCGGCACGAAGCGCGAGATCTCGATCGCGCGCGAGGTGTCGCGCTGCTCGATCGCCTCGAGGTCGGCGTCCTCGACGATCACGAACTGGCCCTTCGAGACCTCCCAGCCCTTGACGAGCTCGTCGTTCGCGACCTCCCGCTCGTGGACCGGGCACCAGCGCTTCTGCTTGATCGGCGTCTTGCACTCGCGGTGCAGCGTCCGGAAGCTCACATCCGAGGCACGGGCCTTGGGCGCCGTCGCGGGCGCGAGGCCGACCGGGATGGTTACCAGGCCGAAACTGAGTGATCCATTCCAGGTTGTTCGCATGTCGAAATCTGTGGAGAAGTGTAGTAGGACCGGGCAGATTCGCCGTCTCGAGGGTCTTCCCTCCCCCACTTTCGGGAACGTAAGCTGAGGGCCTGAGCGAGACGACCGCATCGGCGCCGCCGGAGCCTGCCGCCCAAACAGGCGGCAGCCGCACGATCGGCCGCCTGTGGCGCGACGGGGTGTCCGCAGGGCGGACCAACGCGGCGTACCTCGTCGAGGGCCCGGACGGGTGGAGCGAGGTCTCGTGGGATGAGGCAGCGCGCACGGTCGACGAGCTCGCGAACGGCCTGCTGGCGCTCGGGATCCGTAAGGGCGACGCGGTCGGGATCCTGGCGCAGACGAGCCTCGAATGGGCGCTCTTCGACTACGCGCTCGGGCTGATCGGCGCCGTCGGAGCCGCGATCTACGCGAACAGCTCGCCGAAGGACTGCCGCTACGTGCTCGAACATTCGGACGCGGTCGCCGTCCTCGTAGAGGACGAGGCCCAGCGCGCGAAGGTCGCGGATGCCGGAGTCGCGCACGTCATCACCTTCGACGAGCTCGACGCGCTGCGGGAACGGGGCCGCCGGTTCGCCGCCGAGAGCCCAAAGGCGCTCGCCGAGGCCGAGGCACAGGTCAGCGAGGCAGACCTCTTCACGTTCATCTACACGTCCGGCACGACCGGCCCGCCAAAGGCCTGCATGATCCGCCACCGCAACTACTACGAGATGGCCGGGTGCGTCGACCACGTCGAGGCGTTCGCGCTCGCCGACGACGTGATGCTGCTCTACCTGCCCCTGGCCCACAACTTCGGCCGGCTGATGCACCTGCTCGGCGCGCACACCGGCTACACGACCGCCTTCTGTCCCGACCCGTTGCGGGTCGCCGAGGCGCTCCCTGCAGTCCGGCCGACGCTCCTGCCGAGCGTGCCGCGCCTGTACGAGAAGGTGCATACCGCCGTGCTCGGGCAGTTCGAGCAGGTACACGGGCCCCGGCGGCGGCTCCTGGACTGGGCGCTGCACGTCGGGCGGCGGGTCAGCACCCTGCGCGAGCGCGGAGAGGCGCTGCCGGCGGGCCTGGCCTTCCAGCACCGCCTCGCCGACCGGCTCGTCTACTCGAAGATCAAGAAGCGCCTCGGCGGGCGCCTGCGCCTCGGCGTCTCGGGCGGCGCGCCGCTCGCGAAGGAGATCGGCGAGTTCTTCCACGCGCTCGACATCCTGATCATCGAGGGCTGGGGGCTGACCGAGTGCACGACCGCCGCCTCGGTGAACCGGCCGGACCGCTTCCGCTTCGGCACCGTCGGCCCGGCCCTCCCGGGCTTCGAGGTGCGGGCCGACGAGGACGGCGAGCTGCTGATCCGGAGCGAGACGGTCTTCGCCGGCTACTACAAGGACGAGGAGGCGACGCGCGAGGTGCTGGGCTCCGACGGCTGGCTGCGCTCCGGCGACGTCGGCTCGATCGACGAGGACGGCTTCATCACGATCACCGACCGCAAGAAGGACATCCTCGTCACCGCCGGCGGGAAGAACGTCGCGCCGCAGAACCTCGAGAACGCCCTCAAGACGGCGCCGCTGATCTCGCAGGCGCTCGTGCTCGGCGACTGCCGCCCCTACGTGGCAGCACTGATCACGCTCGACCCGGCCGCGGCCGAAGGCGTGCCCGCCGCGGACCTGGAGCAGCGCGTGCAGGAAGTGGTCGACGGCGTCAACACCGAGCTCTCACAGTTCGAGCAGATCAAGCGCTTCCGGATCCTCTCGCGCGACTTCAGCGCCGAGGAAGGCGAGGTAACGCCGACGCTGAAGCTGAAGCGCCGCGTCTGCGCGGAACACTTCGCCGCCGAGATCGAGGAGCTTTACGCGGCTTAGAGCCTGCGAGCGCCGACGTAGCTCGACGCGTACCAGCCGGTCATCGAGGAGATCTTGACCACGTCACCGGTATGCGGCGCGTGGATGAAGCTGCCGCCGCCGACGTAGATCCCCACGTGCCCGAGACCGTCGAAGAAGACGAGGTCGCCGGCCTGCAGGTCGCCGCGCGAGACCGGGCTGCCGTACCCGTACTGCGCATAGGAGCTGTGCGGCAACGAGACGCCGATCTGGCCGAAGGCGTACATCACGAGGCCGGAGCAGTCGAACCCGGAGGGCGAGGCGCCGCCCCAGACGTAGGGCGTGCCGAGGTACTGCATCGCGACGCCGACGACGCCGCCGTAGCGGGAGGGCGGGGCCGGGACGCCCGGATCCGGAGTCGTCACGGGCACCGTCGGCGCGAGGGCGGTCGCGGGCGCTGCCTGCTGCTGCGAGAGCTGCGCCTGCAGCTGCTGCCTGAGCTGGGCCTGCCGCGCGGCCTCCTGGGCCTGCAGGTGGGCGATCTCACCCTTGATCGAGCCGAGCAGCGCCTGACGCTGGCCGAGCTGTGACTCGACCGAGGCGCGGGCGGCGTTCCGCTCGGCGACGACCTGAGACTGCTCCGCCTTCGCGTGCTTCAGGCGGCGCTGCCGCTGCTGCACCTCTCGGCGGAAGACCACGACCTGGCGCAAGACCAGCGCGTCCTGCTGCGAGACGCGGTCGACGGCGTCCATGCGACTGAGCATGTCGTCGAGGCTCGACGCGCCGAGCAGGACCGCGAGGCCCGCGCTCTGATCTTCCGAGGTGTAGATCTCGACCAGGCGCGTCGAAAGCTGTCGCTGCGAGACCTCCAGGCTCTTCCTCGCCACCACGAGCGCGTGGCCGTTCGAGGCGAGGTCGTGCCTGATCCGGTTCAGCTGGACGTTGGCGAGGTTGTACGCCTCGATCGCCCGCTCGAGACTCGAGTCGAGCCCCTGAATCTGCTGCATGACGCTCTGTGCCTCCGCCTGCTTCGACGCGATCGACGGATTTGCCGACGCGGAAGCAGCAGTCAGCACATAGGCCGCAGCCAGTGCGATGACTATTGCCGGCGCCTTTCGTCTGGTCGAGCGGAGGGGGGGCTGGAAGCTCGACAGGCGCCCTCGAAAGAGGGGCCGGTGCGTCACGAGCACGGCACCCTAACAGAGACCTCGGACGGCCGCGGACGGCTTTTGTAGCCCAAATGGGCCAATGTGACCAGGGGCGGCTTTCCGCACAAGCTGGTCTGCTACGGTCCGCCCTCGTGCCGGGGGAGATTCGCACGCTGCGACTCTGGCCGGTGGTCCTCGGAGCAGTGCTGGCGCTTGTCGGGCTCTTTGCTGCGGGGGTTGCCGCCGATTCGGCCACGGGTCTTCGCGACCAGGCCTCGCAGCTCACTCAGCAAAACGCCGGCCTAGCCGCGCGTTCGCGCGGAGTCGTGCTGGAGCTGTACGCGCTGGACTCGCAGCTTGCTCGTGAACGAGCGCGGCTCGTCGCGCTCCGGATCCGCACGGCAGAGGTGAAGGCCGAGCTCGCCCAGGCGACGGAGCGGCTCAGCGCGGCACGCCGCTCGCTCTCGGCGACGCACGTCGCGCTCGCGCGGCGGCTGCAACTTCTGTACGAGCAGGGCGACTCCGACCCCGTCGCCGTGGTGCTCGGCGCGTCGTCGGTCTCCGACGCCCTCGACAGTCTCGACTCGCTCGACCGGGCGGCAGACGAGGACCGGATGGTGATCGAGCAGGCCCACGACGCGCGCCGCAACGCGACCCGCCTCGCCCGAGCACTGAGGTCGAAGGAGCGCGCACTCGAGCGGTTCGCGCAGCAGGCCAAGCAATCGACGGTCGAGCTCGAGCAGGCCCATGCGCAGCGCTCTGCCTACCTCGCGCGCCTCGCCGGCCAGCAACGGCTGAACGCTGCCGCGATCGCCGCCTACCAGCAGCAGGCGCTCGCCGTGCAGGCGAGGGCGGAGGAGGTCTCGGTCGTCTCGCCGCAACCCACCTCGCCGGTGCCGCCCGGAGCCGCGGGAAGCACGATGACGGTCACGGCGACCGGCTACGCGATCCACGGCCACACCGCGACCGGCGCGCCCACCGGCTGGGGCGTGGTGGCCGTCGACCCGAGCGTGATCCCGCTCGGGACGCGCATGTCCATTCCCGGCTACGGCTCGGGTGTCGCTGCAGACACGGGCTCGGCCGTGCAGGGCGCGACGATCGACCTCTGGTTCCCGACCCTCGCGCAAGCACGTGCCTGGGGCCGCCGGACCGTCACGATCACGCTGCGCTGACTACACTTCGACGCGCTGTCGCTCGAAGGGGGGACTTTCTGAGCGAAACCGTCGAAGTCGGAGAAGAGCGCAACGCGAACAGCATCCGCGTGCTGCTCGTGGACGACCACGACCTGTTCCGCACCGGCCTGCGCAACCTGCTCGAGGAGCGCGCCGTCGAGATCGCCGGAGAGGCGGGCACAGGCGCCGAGGCGGTCAGGCTCGTGCGCGAGCTGGCCCCCGACGTGGTCGTGATGGACCTGCACATGCCCGGCATGACCGGTATCGAGGCGATCCGCCAGATCCATGGCTTCGCGCCGCTCACGCGCGTGCTCGTGCTGACGATCTCGGACCAGGACGACGACGTGCTCGACGCGATCCTCGCCGGAGCGTGCGGCTACCTGCTGAAAGACGCCTCCGTCGAGGAGCTGATCCGCGGGATCGTCTCGGCGTCGGTGGGCGAGTCGCTCGTCTCGCCGGCGATCGCAGGAAAGGTGCTGCAGCAGGTCCGGGCGACCGCGATCTCGCCCGAGGCGGCCGACACGATCCGGGCGGAGCTCTCCGAGCGGGAGCTCGACGTGCTGAAGCTGATCGCCGCGGGCAACGACAACGCGATGATCGCCGCGCAGCTCCACATCAGCCCGAAGACGGTCAAGAACCACATCTCGAACATCCTGATGAAGCTGCAGATCGAGAACCGCATCCAGGCCGCGGTCTACGCGGTCCGCAGCGGGCTCGTCTAGGCGCGCGAACGAACCGCGGTCGCGTGCGCGCGGAGGCGCAAGAGCGTCCCCCGCAGCCCGGTGAGCGTGCTGGAGTTGCTCGAGAGCCGCTGGGAGAGCTGAGCCAGCTCCTTCGCCTTCAGCTCCTGGTTGCCATCGTCGAGCTCGCCCGCGAGCTCCGACATGCGCCGCTCGAGCCGGAAGCGCTCGGCCTCGAGCCCGAGGGCGTACGCGTAGCCGTCGGTCAGCGTGCGCTCGAGCCTGGCAAGGGTCGCAGGCTCCTCCCTGGGGGAGGGCTCGGCGAGCAGCTCGTCGATCTGCTCGAGGAGGGCGGGGATCGCGTCAGGTGCCACAGGCTCTCGTGCCGATTATCAGGCCGTCCTGCAGTGCCGTACAAGGGCCGCCCGGCCTATCAACGCGTCTTCCGAGGCCCACCCTTGACGCGAGTATCGGCTCTCCGAAGAATGGTGCGGATGACCCGCAGCCGTCTGCCGGTTGTCGTCGCCCTCGCCCTTGTTCTGGCCGCTCCGGCGGGGGCAGGCGACGCGCCTCTAGCCAAGCGGCTGGCCCGCGCGCTCGCGGTCCCGCACGTCTCGCACGACCGCACCGCGGCGGTCGCGTTCGACCTGCAGACCGGGGAGACCGTGTTCTCGGAGCACGGCGGCCTGCCCCTGGCCCCCGCCTCGAACGAGAAGCTCGCGGTCGCCTACGCCGCCCTCGTCACGCTGGGCTCGGGCTACCGCATCGACACCGCCGTGCTCGGCCGCGGCGAGCAGAACGGGACCGTGTGGCAGGGGAGCCTGGTGCTCGCCGGCCACGGCGACCCGACGCTCTCGAGCTCCGACCTGGCGGACCTCGCCCGCCAGGTGCGCGCGGCCGGGATCCTGCGCGTGACGCGCGGGGTCTTCGGCGACGAGTCGTTCTTCGACGCGCGGCGGACCGCGCCCGGCTGGAAGTCATGGTTCTACGTGAACGAGTGCGCACCACTCTCGGCGCTGACCGTCGACCGGGCGCGCTACGGCGGCCGAACCTCCGGGAGCCCCGCGCTCGCGGCGGCCCTGCTCTTCCGCGACGCGCTGCGACGGGCCGGGGTCGCGGTCGTCGGTGCCGGGATCGGGCGCGAGCACGGCGACGAGGTGCCGCTCGCCTCCGTGGAGTCGGCTCCGCTTTCGGAGATCGTCGAGCGGATGGGCCGGGTGAGCGACAACTTCACGGCGGAGATCCTGCTGAAGCAGCTCGGCGCGGCCGGCGGCGGCGTCGGCACCAGCGCGCGCGGTGCTGCCGCCGTCCGGGCGGCGCTGGCGCAGGGCGGCGTGCCGCTGACCGGCGTCAGGCTGTTCGACGGCTCCGGCCTCTCCTCGCTCGACCGCCTCACGACCCGCGCCCTGGCGGCGCTCCTACGCGCCGCCTGGGCTGACCCCGACGTCCGCCCCTACTTCCTCGCGGCTCTGCCCCTGGCCGGAGTGAACGGGACCCTCGCCGACCGGATGCGCCGGCCGCCCGCGCGCGGGAACGTGCGCGCGAAGACGGGCACGACCTGGCTCGCCTCGGCGCTCTCCGGGTACGTCAAGCGCCGCTACGTCTTCTCGGTGCTGCAGAACGGCAGCCCGGTCTCGTCGTTCTGGGCGCGGCGGGCCCAGGACCGCTTCGCGACCGCGTTAGCGGCGCAGTAGCTTCTTCAGCGCCGCCTCGTCGAGCACCGGCACGCCGAGCTGCTCGGCCTTGGCGAGCTTCGAGCCAGGGCTCTCGCCGGCGATCAGGCCCGTCGTCTTCTTCGAGACCGAGTCGGCCACCTTGGCGCCCTTCGCCTCGAGTGCCTTGCGAGCTTCGTCGCGGCTGAACCCTTCGAGCGTGCCCGTGACGACGTAGGTGGAGCCGCTCAGCGGCCCCTCGACCGGCCGCTCCTCGGGGCCGGCCTCGAACCGCAGGCCGAGCTCGCGCAGCTCCGCGACGAGCGCACGGTTCTCCTCGTCCGAGAACCATTCCGCGATCGCCTCCGCGCGCTCGGGCCCGATCCCCTCGACCTCCTCGATCTCCTCCAGCGTGGCGCCCTCGAGGCGCCCGACGCTGCCGAAATGGCGCGCGAGGCTCTGCGCGGTGACCCAGCCGACGTCGGGGATGTTGAGGCCGAACAGCACCCGGCTGAACGGGATCTGCTTCGAGCCGGCGATGCCGTCGACCACGTTCGAGGCGCTCTTCTCCTGGAAGCCGTCGAGCTCGAGCAGCTGCTCCTTCGTCAGCCGGTAGAGGTCCGGCAGCGAGCGCACGATGCCGAGCTCCCAGAGCCGGCGGACGAGCTGCTCCCCGACGCCGTCGATGTCGGCGGCGGCCATCACCCAGTTGTTGAGCGTCTCGATCCCGCGCGACGGGCACGCGCGGTTGGGGCAGCGATGCATCGCCACGCCGTCCGGCTTGACGATGTTTTCCCCGCAAAGCGGGCACTTCTTCGGCATCTTAAAGGCCTTCGTGCCCTTCGCGTGCGCGCCCGCGGGGCCGACGATCTGCGGGATCACGTCGCCCGCTCGCTGGACGATCACCAGGTCGCCCTCGCGGATGTCCTTGCGGTTGATGTCCTCCTCGTTGTGCAGGGTCGCTCGCGAGACGGTGACGCCCCCGACCTGCACCGGCTCGAGCATCGCCCAGGGGTTGAGCGCGCCGGTGCGGCCGACGCGGATCAGGATCTTGTTCAGCTTCGTCTGCGCGGTCATCGGCGCCCACTTGAACGCGCGCGCCCAGCGCGGTCGCGAGTGCAGCGCGCCGAGGATCGCCTGCTGCTCGAGCGAGTCGACCTTGATCACGATCCCGTCGATCTCGTAGTCGAGCTCCGCGCGCTTGCGCTCCCACTCGGCGCAGCGCTTGGCGACCTCCTCGATCGAGTCGAGGCGCTCGGCGAACGGATTCGTCCGGAAGCCATGCTCGCGCAGCCACTCGAGCGTCTCCCATTGCGAGTCGAGCGCGATCCCTTCGCCCGCTCCGAGCCCGTAGACCCAGACCGCGAGCGGCCGCGAGGCGGTGATCGACGAGTCCTTCTGCCGCAGCGAGCCTGCCGCGGCATTGCGCGGGTTCGGCGCAAGCTTCTGGCCGAGCTCGGCCACACGCGCGTTCAGGTCGCGGAACCCCGAGAGCGGCATGTAGACCTCCCCGCGCACCTCCGCGACAGGAGGCAGCCCGTCCCCGCGCATCTTCAACGGCACCGACGGGATCGTGCGGAGGTTGACCGTCACGTCCTCTCCCTGCACGCCGTCGCCGCGCGTTGCACCGCGGATGAGCAGACCGTCCTCGTAGGTGAGGTTGATTGCGAGACCGTCGATCTTGGGCTCGATCACGTAGGCGACGGGCTCGTCCGAGTCGAGCCGCTTGCGCACGTCGTCGGCCCACTTGAGCAGGCCTGAGTCGTCCGTCACCTTCTCGAGCGACCCCATCGGGGTGAGGTGCTGCACCTTCCGGAAGCGCTCGCTCGGCGGCGCGCCCACCCGCTGGGTCGGCGAGTCGGGAGTGATCAGGTCGGGGTGCTCCTCCTCGAGCGCCTTCAGCTCGTCGAAGAGCCGGTCGTAGTCAGCGTCGGAGATCTCCGGCTCGTCGAGGACGTGGTAGCGGTAGAGGTGGTGATTCACCTCTTCACGCAACGCGTCGAGCCGCTTCTGGTGGTCCTTCTGCGTCCGCGTCGCCATTGCTGTTGATGCTACCCAGGCCCTAGCATGGAGCCGTGCGTACCGCCCTCGTCGTCGCGCTCGCCCTCGCCTTCGCCGCACCGGCCCAGGCAGTTCTGGTGCAGTTCCGCACGCCGTCGGCGAACATCGGCTGCGTCTTCAGCTCCGAGCCGGGGCGCATCGGGCCCTACCTGCGGTGCGACATCCTCAGCGGGCTGAAGCCGAAGCCGGCCCGCCCCAGGGGCTGCACGGTGGACTGGGGCTTCGGCTACCAGATGCGCTGGAAGGGCCGCGCGACCACCGTCTGCGCGGGCGACACCGCCGTCGACAGGCGGGCAAAGGTGCTGCGCTACGGCACGACGTGGTCACGTGGGGGCTTCACCTGCGTGTCGCGGAAGACAGGGCTACGGTGCAGCAACCGCGCCCGCCAGGGCTTCTTCCTCAGCAAGCAGCACTCGTACCGGTTCTAGTAGCGCACCGAGACGAGGTAGAGGCCCCACGGCGGCGCCGTCGTGCCGGCCTCGGTGCGGTCGTTGCCTGCGAGGAGCTGCTCGAGCTCCTGCGGCGAGCGCTCCAGCATCGTGCCGACGAGTGCGCGCACCATGTGGCGCAGGAACGAGTTCGCCGTCAGCTCAAGCTCGAGCGCGTCGCCGCGGCGGTGCCAGGCCGCGGACTCGATCGTGCGAGTGAAGACGCGATGCTGGCTCCCCCTAGGTGTGAAGGCTCTGAAGTCGTGCTCGCCGGGCAAGATGTCGGCGGCCTCCGCGAGCTTCTCTTCCTCGAGCGGGTACGGGTACCACCAGGACCGCCGCGACTCGAAAGCCGACCGCTCCGGGCGGCGGTAGACGCGATAGCGGTAGCTCCGCGCCACGGCGGAGTGGCGCGCGTGGAAGTCCGGCGGAACCGGCTCCGCCGAGCTGACCGCGACGTCCTCCGGCAGGTCCGCGTTCAGCGCCGCGGCCGCCCGCTCGACTGGCGCGCCGCCCTCGACGTCGACCGACGCGACCTGGCCGAGCGCGTGCACCCCCGTGTCGGTGCGGCCCGCCACGGCCAGCTGGGCCCAGCCCGGATACACGCGGTCGAGCGCCTCCTGGAGCGTCCCCTCGACGGTCCGCAATCCCGGTTGAAGAGCCCAGCCACGGAAGCCGGTGCCGTCGTACTCCAGCGTTAGCCTCAGGCGCACGTCAGGCGCCCCTGACGTGGTTTGTAAGGTGTTCCTTATGCTCTACTGGTTTGCGCTTTGATTGGTATACTCTACACATGACTTCGCGCGAGACATTCCTTTTGCAGCGGGTGCAGCCGGCCCTGACCGGCCTGATCGACGGCTCGCTGTCCACGATTGCACCGATCTTCTCGGTCGCGCTCTACACGCATGATCCCCACGCCGCCTTCATCGCAGGGACGGCCACCGCGATCGCTGCCGGGATCAGCATGGCGTATTCGGAGGGACTCTCCGACACCGGCGAGCTGACGGGCCGAGGCAATCCGGTCAAGCGCGGGGCGATCACCGGGGTCGGCACCTTCATCGGGGGGATCCTGCACACCCTCCCGTTCCTGATCCCGCACTACCGCGCGGCGCTGATCGTCGCGGCGATCGTCGTCGTCTTCGAGCTCATCGCGCTCGCGTGGCTCCGCTGGCGCTTCTTCAAGACGAGCTTCGTCAGCTCACTCGCCTACGTGACGCTCGCCGGGATCGTGATCGGCGCGGTCAGCGCCACGCTCGGCGCGGCCGGCTAGGTCGCGGTGGCGGCTTCGGGCTCGGCCTCGACCGGCTCTTCTTCGCGCTGGGTGCGTGCCGGGCGAGGCGCGGGCGGCTCGGGCAGGAAGTCGACCAGCTCGAGGTAGACCATCTCTGCCGCATCGCCCTGGCGGGGCCCGATGCGGATGATGCGCGTGTAGCCGCCGGGCCGATCGGTGAAGCGAGGGCCGACGTCGCTGAAGAGCTTGTGCACAACGTCCTGGGAGCGCAGGTACGCAAGCGCCTGACGTCGCGCGTGAACGCCGCCGCGGCGGCCGAGCGTGATCATCTGCTCGACGATCGGCTTGACCTCCTTGGCCTTGGCCGCGGTGGTCTTGATGCGCCCGTGCTCGATCAGCGCGCTCGAGAGGTTCGCGTAGAGCGCCTTGCGGTGCGAGGCGTCGCGGCCCAGCTTGCGTCCGGACCGGTGGTGCCTCACGCGGAGGGGACCTCTTCCCCGCCGCGCAGGTTGAGGCCGTGCGTCGCCAGCGTCTCCTTGACCTCTTCGATCGACTTCTTGCCGAAGTTCGGGATCGCCGCGAGCTCGTTCTCGGTCTTCGTGACGAGGTCGCCGATCGTCTCGATGCCGACGCGCTTGAGGCAGTTGTACGAGCGGACACCGAGCTCGAGCTCCTCGATCGGGAAGTTCTCCATCCCGTGAGCGAGCGCCGGCTCGGCCTGCGCCTCTGCCGCCGCCTGCTCGCCGAAGCCCTCGATGCGGTCGAGGTCGGTGAAGATCGCAAGCTGGCGGATCAGGATCTCGGCAGCCTGGCCGATCGACTCGCGCGGATCGATCGAGCCGTCGGTGGTGACGTCGATCCGGAGCTTGTCGTAGTCGGTGCGCTGACCGACGCGGGCGGCCTCGACGTCGTACGAGACGCGCCGGACCGGCGAGAAGATCGAGTCGATCGGGATCACGCCGATGGTGTGCTCGGGCCCGCGGTTCAGCTCGGCCGGCACGTAGCCGCGGCCACGGCCAATCGTGAGCGTCACCTCGAGCTTGCCCTTGTCGGAGAGGTTCGCGATCTCGAGGTCCGGGTTGAGGATCTCGAGCTCGGCCGGCGCCTCGATGTCGGAGGCCTTGATCGAGCCGGCGCCCTTCTTGGACAGGCGCACCTCGATCTCCGGCGACTCGCCGTGCAGCCGGCAGATCAGGTTCTTGAAGTTGAGCAGGATGTCGGTCACGTCCTCGCGAACGCCCGGCAGCGTCGTGAACTCGTGCGCGACGCCCTCGATCTTCACCGAGGTGACGGCGGCGCCCTCCAGCGAGGAGAGCAGCACGCGGCGCAGCGAATTGCCGAACGTGTAGCCGAACCCGCGGTCGAGCGGCTCGATCACGAAGACGCCGCGGTTGTCCTCCACTTCCTCGTGGACGATCCGCGGGATCTGGAACTCCATCAAACTGGTACGAACTGCCATTGGATCCTTTCTACTTCGAGTAGAGCTCGACGATCAGAGATTCCTGGACGGGGGTGTCGATCTCCTCCCGCTCCGGCCACTTGAGCACCTTGCCGGTGAGCCCGTCGTGGTCGGCCTGCAGCCAGGGCGTGACCGAGGCGGTGAGGTCGGTCGCGTCGCGCACGACCTGCTCGGCCGGGCTGCCCGGCTTGAGCATGACCACGTCGTCCGGGCGCACCTGGTAGCTCGGGATGTTCACGCGGCGGCCGTTGACCTGGAAGTGGCCGTGCCGCACGAGCTGCCGGGCCTGCGCGCGCGAGGCGGCGAAGCCGAGGCGGTAGATGACGTTGTCGAGGCGCGTCTCAAGCATGCGCAGGAGCGTCTCGCCCGTGATGCCCGAGCCCTTCGCGGCCTTCGAGTAGTAGGTGCGGAACTGCTTCTCGAGCAGGCCGTAGTAGCGGCGGGCCTTCTGCTTCTCGCGCAGCTGCAGCAGGTACTCGGACTGCTTGATCCGGCCGCGTCCGTGCTCGCCCGGCGGGTAGCTGCGGCGCTCGACGGAGCACTTCTCCGTCAGGCAGCGCTCGCCCTTGAGGAAGAGCTTCATGCCCTCGCGGCGGCAGTTGCGGCACTTGGGGGTGAGCGAGCGGGCCACTAGACGCGCCTCCGCTTCTTGGGGCGCACGCCGTTGTGGGCCTGTGGGGTGACGTCCTTGACGCCGAGGATCTCGAGCCCGGCCGCCTGCAGCGAGCGGATCGCCGTCTCACGGCCCGAGCCGGGGCCCTTGACGAAGACCTCGACCTTCTGCAGGCCGTGCTCCATGCCCTTCCGCGCGCACGCGTCGGCGGTCACCTGGGCGGCGAACGGGGTCGACTTGCGCGAGCCCTTGAAGCCGGCCGAGCCGGCGGACTCCCACGCGATCACGTTCCCCTCGTTGTCGGTGAGGGAGACGATCGTGTTGTTGAAGGAGGTCTTGATGTGCGCCTGGCCGATCGCGATGTTCTTCTTCACGCGGCGGCGCGCACGACCTCTCGTCGCTTGTCGTCTAGGAGGCGCCATCTCAGGTCTTGGTCGGTGCTCTCTTGCCGCGGCCGACGGTCTTCTTCGGGCCCTTGCGGGTGCGGGCGTTGGTCTTCGTGCGCTGGCCCCTCACGGGGAGGCCGCGCCGGTGGCGGATCCCGCGGTAGGCGCCGATCTCGCCGAGGCGCTTGATCGCCTGCGTGCGCTCGCGCCGCAGGTCGCCCTCGACCTGCAGGTTGCCGTCGATGTACTCGCGGAGCTTGGTGATCTCCTCGTCGGTCAGATCCTTGATCTTCTCGTCGCGCGAGAGGCCCGTGTCGGTGCAGATCTTCTGCGCGGTCGAGCGCCCGATCCCGTAGATGTAGGTAAGCCCGATCTCGAGGCGCTTCTGGTTCGGGAGGTTGACTCCGGCGATTCTGGCCATCTAGCCCTGCCTCTGCTTGTGGCGGGGATTGGTGCAGATGACCATGGTCCGACCATGCCGCTTGATCACGCGGCAGCGCTCGCACATGGGCTTGACTGAAGCTCGGACTTTCATCGGTGTCGGTACGTGATCCTTCCTCGGGTGAGGTCGTAAGGCGACAGCTCGACCTTCACGCGGTCGCCCGGGAGGATGCGGATGTAGTGCTTGCGCATCTTCCCCGCGATCGTGGCTAGAACCGTGCCGTCCATGCCGTCCACCTGCACGCGGAACATCGTGCTCGGTAGGGCCTCGACGACCTCGCCTTCCACCTCGATCTTCTCTTCCTTTTGAGCCAAGCAACCTCGCTCGTAGACACGAAAAAACACGGCTTCCGCCGCGGGTGACCATGGTAGCAAACCTCTTAGATCTGCCAGGCGCCGTCTTCCTGGACGACTTTCCCGTCCAATTCAATCCGCGAGCCGGGCCGGCGCATGTCCTTGACGATGTCCCAGTGGAGCTGGCTGACGTTCGTCCCGCCCACGCCGGGAAGGCCGTTTCCGAGCGCGAGATGCACCGTGCCGTCGATCTTCTCGTCGAAGAGCGTGTTCTTCATGTGTCGCGTGATCCCCGGATTGCAGCCGATTCCGAGCTCGCCGAGGCGGCGCGCGCCCTCGTCGAGCTCGAGCATCTCGAGCAGGAACTCCTCACTTGCCTCGGCCGAGGCGTCGACGACCTTGCCGCCCTCGAAGCGCAGGCGGATCCCGCGCGCCTCACGGCCCCCGTAGACCGCGGGGAACTCGCCGAAGACGATCTCGCCCTCAGCGGAGTCCTCGACCGGTGAGGTGAAGAACTCGCCGCCCGGCATGTTCGCCCCTGCGGCGTCGACCAGCGTGGGCCGCCCGGCGATACCGAGCCGCAAGTCGGTGTCGGCCGCGACGAGTCGAACCTCCTCGGCCTTGTCGAACTGCTCCGCGTAGCGGCTCATGCGCTCGCGCTCGGACTCCCAGTCGAGCAGGCACGCCCCGTAGAGGAAGTCCTCGAACTCGCGCAGCGACATCCCGGCGTCCTGCGCGAGCGCGGGGGTCGGGTACTGGCAGCCGACCCACTTCAGGTCCATTGTCAAGACGCGCTCCAGGTGCGGGCGCAGGCCGGCCTGGAGCATCGCCAGTCGCTCCGCGGAAAGGGCGGTGAGCTCGCGGGTGTTCTCCGGCGCCTCGACCGCGACCAGCGCGTCTGCTTGCTCGAACGGGTAGGTCTCGATCGCCGAGGGTGACGAGAGCAGCTCCTCCGGGGCCTCCTGCGCCCACGGGACGTTGATCCCCTGGCCGCCGAGGTTCACGCGCTGGATGGCATAGGCGCCGCGTCGGCCGATCTGGCGGCTGACCGCCTCGAGCAAAGGACGCCCGAGAACGCCGCCGTGCACGAGCACCTGCCAGCCCGGCTGCACGTCGACGCAGGTCTCGACGAGCAGGGCCGCGTACTGGTCAATGCGTGGATCGTTCAAGCCGCATCCTCCTGACCGACGACGTGCCGACCGGTCAGTTCAGACGGCCGCCCGGGCGACGCCCGGACGACCTGGTGGCGCCGTCGCAAGCGCCGGCTCACGAACGGACGGCCGTCGTCGCGGCCGTCAGGATCCGCGGCCCCTCGGCGGTGATCGCCACCGTGTGCTCGAAGTGCGCGGCGAGCGAGTCGTCCGCCGTCGAGATCGACCACTCGTCGTCATGGAGCACGACGTCGGCCCCCCCGGCCGTGATCATCGGCTCGATCGCGAAGGTCATGCCCTCGGCGAGGAGCGGCCCGCGGCCGGGCTCCCCGTAGTTCGGGATCTGCGGCTCCTCGTGCATCGCGCGGCCGACGCCGTGGCCGACGAGGCTGCGGACGACCGAGTACCCCAGCTCCTCGGTGGCGCGCTGGATCGCGTGGGAGATGTCCGAGAGCCGGTTGCCGACTCGGCACTGCTCGATCCCCGCAGCGAGTGCGGCCTGGCAGCCCTCGAGCAGCGCCTCGGCCTCGGGCGAGATCTCGCCGATCCCGAACGTGTAGGCCGAGTCGGCGACGAAGCCGTCGAGGGTGACGCCGACGTCCACGGACAGGATGTCGCCGTCGCGCAACGCGTACGGGCCGGGGATCCCGTGCACGACCATCTCGTTCGGCGAGGCGCAGATCGAAGCCGGGTAGCCGCGATAGCCCTTGAAGGTCGGCGTGCCGCCGCGCGAACGGATGTGCTCGTCGGCGAGCTCGTCCAGCTCCTTCGTGGTCACCCCGGGGCGGACGTGCTCGCCGATCAGCGCGAGCGTCTCCGCGACGACCTCGCCGGCGCGGGCCATGCGCTCGATCTCGGCCGCTGCCTTGCGGATGATCATCGGACGGCCATTTGCTCGAGGGCCTGCTGGATTTCGGCGAAGACCTCGTCCACGGAGCGGTCGGCGTGGATCCCGACCAGGTTGCCGCGCGTGCGGTAGTACTCGATCAGCGGCTCGGTCTCCTCGTGGTAGAGCCGCAGGCGCTCGTTGATCGCCCCCGGGGTGTCGTCGGTGCGGCCTTCCTCGGCGGCGCGCCTCAGCATTCGCTCCCGGCCGACCTGGTCCTCGAGCTGGAACTCGAAGACGACGCCGAGGTCGCGCCCGATCTCGCGCAGCATCTCGTCGAGGGCCTCGGCCTGCCGCATCGTCCGCGGGAAGCCGTCGAGGACGAAGCCCTCGCGTGCGTCGTCCTGGCCGAGCCGCTCGCGGATGAGCGCGACCATCAGCTCGTCCGGCACGAGGTGGCCCGCGTCGTAGATCGGCTTCACCAGCCGGCCCAGGGCGGTGTCGGCGGCGATCGCCTGGCGCAGCATGTCGCCCGTGGCGATGTGCGGGATGCCGTTCGCATCCGCGATCAGCCTGCCCTGGGTTCCCTTGCCGGCCCCCTGGGGGCCGAGCAGCAGGATGTTCACTATTTGAGGAAGCCCTCGTAGGAGCGCATCATCATCTGCGACTCCATCTGGCGCATCGTGTCGAGGGCGACGCCCACCACGATCAGCACCGAGGTGCCGCCGAGGGCTCGAGAGGTTGCCTGCGAGAAACCGCCGTAGCGGATGAAGATGCTCGGCAGCACGGCCACGGCCGCCAGATAGATCGACCCGGGCAGCGTCAGCCGCGTCAGCACGCGGTCGAGGTACTGCGCGGTCGGGGGGCCCGGCCTGATGCCCGGGATGTAGCCCCCGTGCTTGCGCAGGTTGTCAGCCTGGTCGACCGGGTTGAACTGCACCGCCGTGTAGAAGTAGGTGAAGACGATGATCAGGAACGCCTCGAGCGCGAGGTAGGTCAGGCTCGACGGCTGGAAGTGCCGGTTGACGAAACCCTGCGTCTGCGGGAAGTACTGGCCGATCGTCGGCGGGAACGCCATCACGGCGGCCGCGAAGATGATCGGGATCACGCCGGCCATGTTCACGCGCAGGGGCATGTAGGTCGACTCGCCGGTCGTCATCTTGCGGCCGATCATCCGCTTCGCGTACTGGATCGGGATGCGGCGCTGGCCCTCCTGGATGAAGACGACTGCCACGATGATCGCGACGGCGATCAACGGGAAGAACAGCTTCTCCATCGGGCCGCCGTTGTACCAGGCGGTCACGCCGGCGGGAGCCGAGACGAGGATCGAGGCGAAGATCAGCAGCGAGATCCCGTTGCCGATCCCGCGTTTGGTGATCAGCTCGCCCATGTACATCAGGAGCGTCGTGCCGGCGGTGAGCGTGATGATGATCAGGACGAGCCGGCCGGAGTTGGCCGTCAGCGCGCCCTGGCGCTGGAAGAGGTACGCGTAGCCGGTTGCCTGCGCAGCAGCCAGCGCGACGGTCAGATAGCGCGTGTACTGGTTGATCTTCGCGTAGCCGGACTCGCCCTCTTTCTGGAGCTCCTCCAGCTTCGGGATCACGACTGTCAGGAGCTGCAGGATGATCGAGGCGGTGACGTACGGCATGATCCCGAGCGCGAACAGGGAGAACTGCGAGAGCGCGCCTCCCGAGAAGACGTTCAGCAGGCCGAGGATCGTGCCGCCCTGGCCGCTGAAGTACTGCTTGATCTGGTCGGAGTTGACCCCCGGCGCGGGGATCCACGAGCCCAGGCGATACAGCGCGAGGACGAGGGCCGTGAACAGCACCCGCTTGCGGAGCTCGGGCACGCGCCACGCGTTGGAGATCCACGAGAACATCTAGTTCTCCTCTGCCTCCGGCTCGGCCTCCGGCCCGGTTTCCTTCGGTTCGGCCTGGGTCTCCTCCGCCTCTGCCTCCGGCTCCGTGTCCTCGGTCTCCTCGACCTCGGCCGCCGGCTCCGTACGCGCGCTCTCGGGCTTGCGCTTCGGGCGGCGCACCATGGGCTCGCGCAGCAGGGTCAGCGTCCCGCCGGCGCCTTCGACCTTCTCGCGCGCGGTCGCGGAGGCCGCGTGCACGGTGATGCTCAGCTTCTTCGTCAGCTCCCCCTGGCCGAGCAGCTTGACGTCGGTGCGCGTGTTGCGGATCAGGCCTTTCTCGACGAGCGCGTCGATCGTGACCTCGGCGCCGGCGTCGAAGCGCTCCTCGAGCGCGGCCACGTTCACCGGCGCGGTCGAGGTGCGGTGCGGGCCGACCGCCATCGCGTCCTTCGACCCGCCGCGCTGCTTGCCGAGGCGCATGTAAAGCGGGTTCTGGCCGCCCTCGAAGCCGGGCCGCATCTTGTGCGAGCCCGAACGGGACTTCTGGCCCTTCAGCCCGCGCCCCGAGTAGCGTCCCTTGCCCGAGCCAAGGCCGCGGCCGACACGCTTGCGATCCTTGCGCGCCTGGGCCGGCTTCAGGTTCGAGAGGTTCAGGTCGTCAGGCATCGGAGTCCACCCTCACGAGGTGACGGACCTTCCTGAGCATACCGGCGAGCTGCGGGCTCTCGTCCTTCTCCACGCTGCGCCCGATCTTGCCGAGGCCGAGCGCGCGGATCGTGCCGCGGTGCCTGGCGCTCTGGCCGATCGTGCTACCCGTCTGCGTGATCTTCAGCTTCGCCATCGTCCGTCGTCTCCTGGGCCACCGGCGCAACCGGGACCTCTTCGTCGGGCTTCTTCGCCGGCACTGGCAGCACCTGGCTGATCGTCAGCCCGCGCGTGGCGGCGACCTCCTCGGGGCGCCGCAGGCTCTGTAGGCCCTGCACCGTCGCCTTGAGCATGTTGATCGGGTTCGTCGTGCCGAGGCTCTTGGCGAGGATGTCGCGGATCCCGGCCAGCTCGAGCACCGCGCGCACGCCGCCGCCGGCGATCACGCCGGTTCCCTCGCTCGCCGGGCGCAGCAGCACTCTCGCCGCGCCGAAGCGCCCGAGGATCTCGTGCGTGATCGTCTTGCCGTGAAGCGGAACCGTGAACAGGTTCTTCTTCGCGTCGTCGACGGCCTTCGAGATCGCCAGCGGGACCTCGCGCGCCTTGCCGTAGCCGAGCCCGACGCGATCGACCTCGTCGCCGATCACGACCAGCGCGGTGAACGAGAACCGCCGGCCGCCCTTGACCACCTTGGCGACGCGGTTGATCTCGACCACCCGCTCCTTGAGTTCTCTCGATTCCTGAACGTCAATAGCCACTTAGAACTTCAATCCTCCTTCGCGTGCCGCGTCGGCCAGCGCCTTGACGCGGCCGTGGTAGAGGTAGCCGCCACGGTCGAAGACCACCGTCTCGAGGTCGGCCTTCTTGGCGTTCTCCGCCAGCAGCTTGCCTACCTCCGCCGCCTGCTCGGTCTTCGAGCCCTTGAACGACGTCTTCAGGTGCAGCCAGCTCGCGGCGGCCAGGGTCTTGCCTTCCAGGTCGTCGACGAGCTGCGCCTCGATCCCGCGGTTCGAGCGGAACACGACCAGGCGCGGCCGCTCGGCGGTGCCGGAGACTTTGCCGCGCACGCGCTTGTGACGGCGCTCGCGCGCCTTCCGGACCGTAAGTTGCGTCACGCGCCCTGCTCCTCGCGGTCAACGGGTCGACCGGTCGTTGCAGACGGCCGCACGAGCAAAGCCCGTCCGGCCTGACGCCGACATCGCAAGCGAAGTCTCATGCGCGCTTCCCGACCTTCCGGCGGACGTACTCGCCCTCGTAGCGGATCCCCTTGCCCTTGTAGGGCTCGGGCGGGCGCACCTTGCGCACCTCGGCGGCGGCCTGCCCGACCTGCTGCTTGTCGATGCCCTTGACGATCACCTCGGTCGGGGTCGGCACCTCGTAGGTGATCCCCTGCGGAGCCTTGAGCACGACCGAGTGCGAGAAGCCGACGTTCAGCTCCAGGTCGGTGCCGCGCACCGCGGCGCGGTAGCCGACGCCCTGGATCTCGAGGCGCTTCTGGAAGCCGCTCGTGACGCCCTCGACCATGTTCGCGATCAGGCTGCGCGTGAGCCCGTGCAGGGCGCGGTCGTCGCCGCGC
>Ga0307296_10000135_pt1 | contig 30485 bp, 26 predicted proteins | sample ER_DNA_153_FD_194467 | JGI IMG/M metagenome (GOLD analysis project Ga0307296, IMG submission 194467) | Bulk soil microbial communities from the East River watershed near Crested Butte, Colorado, United States - ER_DNA_153 | ecosystem: Environmental > Terrestrial > Soil > Floodplain | place... | reverse complement strand
GAGGTTGGAGCGGCCCTTCGATGCGTTGATGTCGTCATAGAGGCGCTCAGAGTCGATCAGGGCCGCATGGGCTCGCTCCATCGCTTCGTTCCAGGTCAACTCGCCGGGTCCGGACATGGCACTCCCATTCCCTTGCCGTCGATACCGGTGGTCCTTATCTGGGTGCGACACGACGACGGCGGCGGCGACCAGGACGCTGCCGGTCAGTGGGTGGCGGCGGGGATCCCGTGTGGTGGGGTGAGGTGGTCACCTGGGCGCGCCGGTGCAGCCTGGCGACCTCGCTGGCCTGCTCGGGCAGGACCAGGGTGACCACGGTGCCCGCAGCCCCGGCGCGTGCGGTGCGTCCCGAGCGGTGCAGGTAGGCCTTGGGCTCGGCCGGTGGGTCGAAGTGGACCACCAGGCCGATCCCGTCCACGTGGATCCCGCGGGCGGCGATGTCGGTGGCCACCAACACCGGGACCGTGCCGGCGGCGAAGGCGGCCAGGGCACGGGCTCTGGCCGGCTGGGCCAGGTTGCCGTGCAGGGCTCCGGCCCGGACGCCGGCACGATCGAGTTGGCGGGCCAGGCGGGCGGCGCGGTGCTTGGTGCGCACGAACACCAGGGTCCGGCCGGGATGGCCCGCCAGCTCGGCCGCGACCGCGACCTTGTCGGTTGCCTCCACGGTGCGGATCTGGTGGTCCATCCGGGCGGCCGACGCCGCGGTGGACGCGACCGTGTGCCGCACCGGGTCGGTCAGATAGCGGCGGATGAGGGTGTCGACCTGACCGTCGAGGGTGGCCGAGAACAGCAGCCGCTGCCCACCGGGTGGGACGCGGTCCAGCAGCGAGGTGACCGCGGGCAAAAAGCCCATGTCGGCCATGTGGTCGGCCTCATCCAGCACGGCGATGTCGACCCGGTCCAGCGAGCAGGCACCCTGGCCCAGCAGGTCCAGCAGCCGCCCCGGGGTGGCCACGACGATGTCGGTGCCGCGTCGGAGCTGCTGGATCTGCCGGCCGAGCGGCACCCCGCCGTAGACGGCCAGCAACCGCAGGCCGAGTGCGGCGGCCAGCGGGAGGAGCTCGTCGTGGACCTGGTCGGCCAGCTCCCGGGTCGGGACCAGCACCAGCCCGCGCGGCTGCCGCGCTGTCCGCTGGCTGCCCGCGGTGGCGGTCCGGACCAGCAGAGGCAGCCCGAAGGCCAACGTCTTGCCCGAGCCGGTCTCGGCCCGGCCCAGGACGTCACGGCCGGCGAGGCCATCGGGCACGCTGCGGGCCTGGATCGGGCGGGGGGTGGTGACGCCGCGGGCCCCGAGCACCGCAGTCAGGATCGAGGGGACACCGAGCTCGGCAAAGGAGCTTCCCGGCGCGGTAGGAGGATCAGTCGGGATGGCAGAGGAGGCAGGCAAGTGGAAACGACACTCCGTTCAGGGTCGGTCGGGGTCGGGCGCCCCAAGTGCCGGACGGCGCCGGACGACCTGCGCCGGGAAGCCGGCGCGCGGACCAACGAAGTACGTGGCTTGTGACGACCGCGAGGACAGATCGCCCTCACACGGTGTGACCGGCTTTACCAAGGTAGACAGGAGCCTGCCCGGCCGCCTGCTGGGGCGGGGGCAGGCTCTGCAGTCGCTATTGGCGCTCCAGCGGCCGCACGTTGGCGGCCTGGGGGCCCCTCTGGCCCTGGGTGATGTCGAACTCGACAGTCTGCCCCTCATCAAGTGAGCGGTAGCCGGCCGACTGGATCGCGCTGAAGTGCACGAAGACGTCTTCGCCGGACTCGGGGGCGATGAAGCCGAAGCCCTTTTCGGCGTTGAACCACTTCACGGTTCCAACAGTCATGTAGTTGTCCCTCCCTCCATCATCTCGGAGGTATCGACCACACCGGCACCGTGGTGGCGCCGACGGCAAGGGACAAGCTCGACCGTGCGATACAAAGTCAACCGTGAACCTGTGCCGGGCCACGGTAGCGGCTGTGGCCACCGTGCGCCACTCACGCCGGTCAGAAGGCCGGGGGCGGGGCGAATGGCGCCACGACTTCAGCCGTGATCTGGGAGATCACCCACCGACCGGTAGCTGCCGTGCAGGTAGGCCAGCGGATCCTCCAGGTCGGGCAGCTCCAGCTCCTCGATCACGCCCTCGACCAGCTCACCATGGCCAACCGTCGCCGATCCGGCCAGGCGGCAGGCCGCTCGCGGGCGACTCCCACCGAGCACCGGACCCCAGGGTGAGTCGGCCACCTGCAGGCGCTCGAACGGGCCTCGGATGGGAGGGCGGACCTCGCTGAACCGCTCGGCCAGGGCCCGGTCACCGGCGGCTAGGACGTGGACGACGAACGCGCAGGTCTCCTGCGCGGTTTCCCAGAATGCCGAGGTCGGGTCAATCAGGCCGAGCAGGCGTGCCGGCTGGCCCTCGGCGACCAGGACCGAAGAGACCGTCAGGCCGGCCCCGCCCGGCACATGGCCGGCGGTCCAGATGGTGACCGGTGCCACCAGCCGCCCCCGCAACCGGCGGGCCGGGTCGCGACGCTCGGGCGGGACCGCGAAGGGAGGCTGGCTCCCGACGCGGATCGGTTCCTGCCCTCTGGCCATGCCAGCATTGTGCCCGCCCTCTCCTTCAGAGCCGGCCACCCGTTCGAAGCCCGCCGCCTAGGCCGTTGCGGTCATCGGCTGGAACGACGCGACCACGGCGACCGCCTCGACCTCGATCAGCAGGTCATCGCGGACCAGCCGCCGGACCTCCACGGCGGTGCTGGCCGGTGGCTGCTGGGTGTTGACGTACTGGTCGCGGACCTCACGCACGACCGGGAGCTGAGTGGCGTCGACCAGGTAGTAGCTGAGCTTGACCAGCTGCTCGAAGCCGGCCCCGACCGCTTGGAGGGCCGCCTGGAGGTTGTCGAACACCTGCCGGGCCTGGGCGCGGATGTCGCCGGGACCGACCAGCGCCCCCGTGGGGTCGAGGGCGACCTGCCCGGCGATGTAGACCGGCCGCCCGGCGGTCACCTCGACCACGTGGGTGTAGCCAGCCGGGTGGTGCATCGCCTCGGGATTGATGAAGTTGGCCGTGACGGGCAGCTGCCCGGATGCGGCATCAGTCATGCAGCACTCCCTTTCTGCTGGTTTGGTGGACTGACGGCGGCGCAGGCTCGGGTGCAGAGGAGGTATCCAGCGTGGCGCTGGCCAGCGGTGCTACCGCCAAGGATGGCTCCGGAGACCAGCATCCCGCCCCCATCTCGTTCCCGTCGGTGACAGTAGTCCACCGCCCCACTGCCGTGGTCGGTCGGAACACGCCCGTCCCACCTGCCAGCCCTCCACCCCTCAGCCTCGGCGGGCATGCTGGGCCCCTCGGCGGCCGTCCGTGCCCGCTGCTCAATGCCGTCAGGGCGACGGCCACCGCAGCTGCAGTTGGGTTGGCGCGGCCGGTCGACTGGCTTCGGGATAGCATGCGCCCAGTCCATGTTGGAACCGGGTTGATCAGGCAGGGACGGCGCGGTCGGACGACGAAGGGCCAGACGGCATGCTGAGCGCCTATGTGCTGGTCGAGAGCGAGGTCGGCAAGGTCGCCCATGTCGCCCAGGCGATCACAGAGCTTGATGGTGTGCAGCTGGCTGAGGACCTCGCCGGCCCCTACGACGTCATCGCCAGGGTGGAGGCGTCCGGTCTCGATGAGCTCGGCAGGCTGGTCGTCTTCCGGATCCAGATGTTGGACGGCGTCACCCGCACCCTGACCTGCATGGTGCTGCACCGGTAGCCGACCCCACCCGCACCAGTCGCTCCTGAGCGCTAGGTATCACAGTGAACGCCGCGCGGTTCGGACCAGAGCACCCGCGACAGGTCAGCTGAGGAATTGTTCGGTGATGATCCGCTCCTCGAGCGAGTGGTCGGCGTCGAAGAGCAGTTGCACGGTGGTGGAGGCGTCTTCCCGGATGGTGACCGACACGACGTGGAACAGTTCGTGGAAGTCGGCGGTGGCGGCCAGGGGTCGCTTGTCGGCATCGAGGTTCTCCACCACGATCTCGGCGGTATGCGGCACCAGGGCACCCTTCCACCGTCGCGGCCGGAACGGACTGACCGGGGTGACGGCGAGCAGGTTGGAGCCCAGCGGGATGATCGGCCCGTGGGCTGAGAGGTTGTAGGCGGTGCTGCCGGCTGCGGTGGCGACGATCAGCCCGTCACCCATGAACCTGGCCATCCGCTCCACCCCGTCGATGGACAGGCGGAGGTTGGCCGAGTGGGCGGAGGAGCGGGTCACGGCGACCTCGTTGAAGGCAAGGGCGTGTGAGCTGCGTCCGTCGGCGTGGGTCGCGGCCATCCGCAGCGGATGCACGCTGATCGGCGTGGCGGCGGCAATGCGTTCAAGCAGGCCGTCGGGCCGGTACTGGTTCATGAGGAATCCGACGGTTCCGCGGTTCATGCCGAAGATCGGGCGACCGAGCTGCAGGTGCTCGTGGATGGCGTGGAGGAGTAGGCCGTCGCCGCCGAGGGCCACGATGACCTCGCAGTCGTCGGGATCGACCAGCTCGTAGCGGGCCGCGAGGTCGGCCAGGGCCGCCCGCGCCGCCGCCGCGTTCGACGCCACGCAGGCGAGACGCGGCTTGGACCCAATCCAGGACATGGCACTATCCGCCAGCGTCGATCAACGAGCCGACACAAGCCTCGGTCGGGTTCTGCTCCCGCCTGGGCAACTCGCACGGCGTCCGACCTCCTCGTCGAGGGATCAGCAGACGCCGCGGTTGCCCTCTGCGCACGCTCATGACACCGCCGCCAGGAGCCGGCCGAAAGCTGGCCCGTGAGCGACCCGACCTGGACCCCGACCAGGGTCTGAGGTCCGCGGTCGCGGTCTGCTGCCAGAGCGCGGCGTGGGACAGCCGTCCCCAGCCCGACGGGCTGGTCGGAGACGCCCCGTGCCTCGAGTTGGCCAATGGCATGCCGCCCATGATGCCGGGTTGGCCCTGCTCTGGGTAAGCCTCGAGCTGCCCGCCGGGTCGAGCGGCCACGATTCGGGCCCAGCGCCCCGAGGGCTCAACTACCGCCTGCTGGGCGTCAGCGGGCGTTGCTGGGGACCGGTGGGGTGGTGCGGTCGGCGATCACGAGCTTGAGCTTGCCGCCGGCTGAGCGGGGGAGCTCCTGGCAGCGCTCGACGGTGACCTGTGGGTCGTGGACGCCGAGCCCGAGGAGTTGCTGGGCGACGGCCTGGCCGAGGCGGGTCTCCAGCCTGTCGTCGCCGGCTGTCGCTGCTCGGCTGGGGACGATGAGGACGCGCAGGGTCGGGCCGTCGTGGACGACCTGGAACTCGCGGACCTGGGGGTCGCGGGTGAGCAGGGCGAACTGGAGGGGGTGGACGGCGACCCGGCCGCCGTCGCGGGCGGCAAGCGACAGGACGTCGTCGCTGCGGCCGTGGACGGCGCTGGTGCGGACCAGGGGGCGCCCGCACGGGCAGGGGTCGGGGTCGAGGGTGACGAGGTCGGTCACCTCCACCCGGAGCAGCGGCTGGACCAGGTTGTACAGGTTGGTGACCAGCAGCCGGGCCCCGGGCTGGCCCGCCGGCACCGGTTGCCCGTCGGGGCCGAGGTTCTCGACCAGGGAGGTGTCCTCGAACAGGTGGATGCCCTGGTGGTGCTCGCATTCGGAACCGAACAGGCCCTCGGTGGAACCGTAGACGTCGAAGGGCCGCACCCCGAAGGCGTCCAGGAGCCGCTGGGTCATCCCCGGGGTCCGCAGCTCCCCGGCGGTGACCAGGATCTGGGGTGCCAGCCGCAGGCGGCCGGCCTGCTGCTCGTCGGCCAGCCACATGGCCACCGACGGGTAGACATTCAGGTAGGTGGGCTGGAACTGGTTGAGCGCCTCGACCAATCGCCGGAGCGGCAGGGTGACCGGCAGGGCCAAGACCCGGTGCAGGCCGATCGCCAGGGTGGCCGCCCCCTGACGGCTGATGTGGGAAGGGCTGGCACCGCCGAGCCAGGCCACCCGCTGCCGCGGCACGCTGGGCCGCAGCCCCGCCCAGCCAGAGCTGCGCAGGAACTGGCTGGTGATCGACCGCCAACCGGCGGCGTCGTAGACGAACAGACCCGGGCGGCCCGACGATCCGCTGGTCAGCAGCACCCGGTAGCGGCCCAGGTACAGCTGGTCCAGGGTCTGTCGTCCGGCCCAGTCCAGCAGCTCGTCCCGGCGCAGCCGAGGGTCACAGACCAGTTCGTCGAAATGCTCCATGAGCAGCGACTTGTCGAGCACGGGTAGGCGCTGGAGCTGGACTGGCTCCTCGCCGAGGGCGCCGGTCCGGGCGAACCAGCGGCGGTGGAACGGGGAGTGGGTGGCGGCGTGGCGCACCACGGCCTCCAGGCGCTGCTGCTGGTGGGCGGCCAGCTGGGCGCGTGGCCCGTGCTCGCGGCTGACCTGGCTCCGGGCCAGCCGCAGGGCCGCGGCCGTGTCGGCCAGGCGCCGTTGGTGATAGCGCACCGTGCTGTTCATCGGATCCCCCGATCCTGCGGTGGGCCGTTGCTGCCGGCCAACGCTTCGGGCGCGCCCAGGACCGCGTTCAGCAGCAGCCACCCCAGGCGCCGCGCCATCACCCCGTCCATCGCCTGCGGCTGGGTGAGCCGCTCCAGGCCCAGCCCAACCTCCATCGCGTTCCAGGCCAGTACCACCTGGCCGGCCGTGACATCGGCGGGCAGGGCCAGCCCGCGGTCCTCGGCCAGCGCTCGCACCGCCTCCGCCAGCGGCTCCAGGAAGCGGGCGTGGATGGCCGCGAAGCGCTCGCGCAGCTCGGGATGGCGCAGCGCATGCGCCCAGAACTCAAAGAACACCGCCAACCAGCCGTCGTCGCGGTCGCGCCGCTCAATGGTCCCGGTGGCCAGCCAGTCGAAGGCGTGTTCCGCGCCGGCTTGGCGCAGGCTCGGTACCACCTCGGTCAGCGTCTGCTCGACCCGCCGCTCGTAGACGGCGAAGAACAGGTCTTCTTTGGAGGCGAAGTTGGAGTAGACCGCTCCCTTGGTGTAGCCGGCCCGCTCGGCGACCTGGTCCACCGAGGTGGCATGGAATCCGCGGGTGACAAAGCAGGCCTCGGCCGCCGTGACCAGCTCCTGACGGGTCTGCTCGCGCCGCTCGGCCCGGGACAACCGTACCGTCATACCATCACCATCCGCATACCGCTAGTATTGGATACTAGCGGCATAGTGATACTCTCAGTATCCAATGTCAAGCGGAGCCTGAAGCCGCAGGCCGAGCTTGGCGGCGGGATCTCGAGCAGCAGCGGTTGACGCCCAAGGGCGCTCAGACCTGCTGGAGCGGACGGCCAGCAGTCACGAGCCGGACCCTGGGTTGGATGTTGGGGTGGTGGGGCAAGTCAAGGATCGGAGGTCGCCGGGTGCGATGATCCCAGCTGGCTTCGCGTTCGCCCAAGGAGGGCGTACAGGTGGGGAGGTTGGGTGAGGTGCCGTGAGCCGTGGTCGCCGCGATGTCATGGTGCTGGTGGCCAGCCTGGCGGTATTCGCCGTCTGCGCGGTGATCGCCGCCGACGGACGGGTCGGGCTCATCGAGCGGGCCGCCTTCCACGCCGTCAACGGGCTGCCCGACTGGCTGTATGGGTCCATGCTCGCCTTCCAGTACCTGGGCGTGCTGGCCATGCCGCTGGTCGTGGCCGTCGGGGCGCTGGCGTTTCGGCGCTGGCGCCTGGCCGCGGCGCTGGTGCTGGTGGTGCCCTGCAAGCTCGCCACCGAGCGGCTGGTCAAGCTGCTGGTCCAGCGGGAGCGGCCAGGGACCACGGTGCCGGACGTGGTCCTGCGCGGGGTGCACCCGGCCGGGCTGAGCTTTGTCTCCGGGCATGCCATCATCACCTTCGCCATCGCCGGCCTGCTGGCCCTGGTGCTACCGCGCCGCTGGGGGGTAGTGGCGTTCGTGCTGGCGACCCTGAATGCGGTCGCTCGGGTGTATTTGGGAGCGCACAACCCGCTGGATGTGGTCGGTGGGGCCGCGGTCGGTCTGGCCATCGCGGCCGTGCTGGATCTGGTGCTGGACGTGGCCCGTGACCGGGGCGGCAGCCGGCCCGGGCGGACCCCTCCGGCCGGGGAGGACCGGGCTGCCTGAGCCTGGCAGCACCGGTCGGTCGTGGTTGCCGTTAGCGGGGTGCGCCGGCCGCGGGCGCCTCCTGGTGTGCCGTCACCGCCGCCCTGCCGTGCCCGGGTCCAGTGACCGCGCCAGGTCGGGCCGGCTCATCGGGCCTGCCCTGGGTCGAGTTGGAGTCGCCCGTCCGAGCGCCGGCTGAGTGCCTCCTGGAGCGCCGCCCGGCTCGTGAATCCCAGGACCTGTGGCGCCTGGCCGGCGAACTCCCCGTTGGGGTCGGTGGTCAGGTGCAGGCGGCTGGTCACACAACCACCCGGGAACCGGTCGTACCAGGTGGCGGTGAACTGGCCGGTGGGCGACTGGATCCGCTGGTAGTGCCGCACGCCGGTGGTCGCTGACGGCCCCTGGACCGCTCCGCTCGGGTCGCAGGTGGCGGTCAGCCGCACCACCAGGGCGGCCGGGCCGGCCCGGTCGTGGTCCAGGGTGAGGACCGACCGACCGTCGTTGACCGTCACCATTGCCACCGACCAGCCGACCGGCAGGTACCGGACGCACGGCACCTGTGACGCCGACGGCACCGACTGGGCCTCCAGCCACAGCGGCTCCAGGTCGCCACAGCTGAGGTTGGTGTTCTGCAGCGGCGTCTTGCCGGCCTCGTTGGTAGTGAAGCTGTCGACAATGACCGATCCGAACAACGCCATCACGGTCACCACCAGCGCCCACAGCCCGACTCGGCGGAGGGTCCAGCGTTGGATGGAGACCGGCTGGGGTGGGCTGGGGAGCAGCCGCAGGAACTCGGCGTGCAGGTCGCGGCCCTGGTCGCGCAGCATCCGGCGCAGCTGGGAGGGCAGGGCCAGGCCACGGGCGGCGGCGAAGCCCTCGGTGATCTCGCTGACCGAGAACTGCCCCAGGGCCCGCCCATAGACCCGTTCGGGGCTGGAACGCAGGCCCAGGCACAGCATCATGTTGGCCAGGTCGACGGCCTGACGCCAGGGCGAGGGCCGGGCCTGGACAAAGGCGACATCGATCAGCAGCAGATGGCCGTCGCCGACCAGCAGGTTGGCCGGCTTGATGTCGCGGTGGGCCAGCCCGGCGTCCCACAGCCGCCGGATGATCGCCAGGCCGTCGTCGATCACCTGGTCGTCGATCTCGGCCTCGCCCAGCTCGCTGGCCCCGGCGAAGAACTCGGTGACCAGCAGGTACTCGCGTTCGGGGGTGAGCTCGACAAAGCCGTAGGGGGTGGGGCTGGGCAGCCCGGCCCGGGCCATCAGCGACAGCGCGTAGTCCTCTTGTTGGACCAGCCGACGCACGGTGTTGAACGGTTTTTCGTCTTCCAGGCGGCCATACAGCAGCTCCCGGCCCAGCTTGTACCAGCGGTCCGAGCGCAGGTGGGTGCGGGCATAGAGCTTGCCGAACAGGACCGTTGGGGGGTCGCCGGCCACGGTGATACGCAGGGGGGTGGAGCCGGCCGAGCCGGCCAGCCCGAACGGCTTGACCTCGGTGGCGACCAGGCCCAGCTGGTCGTGCAGGGCCTGGCCGATGGCCGCCCCCCGGGCCCCACCCACATCCAGGTGGGCGCCGCTGCCCCGCCGATAGCTGATCGGGAAGACCTCACTGGGGGTGAACCACCGATAGGCGAGCAGCGGAATCGTCACCCCCAGGGCCACCCCGACCAGGATGTCGGTGGGGGCGTCGGCGCCCAGGGCGATGCGGCCGACGGCGGTCAGCGCGATCAGCGCCGTCACCACCCACTTGCCGGTGTTGCGCCAGCGGCCCTCCGGCACCAGCGTGTACAGGATCGTCACCAGCCCGAGGGCGAAGAGGGTGACCTGGATCGATGGCATGGCCCAGCCGCCCCAGCCCTCCCGGATCACCACCCCGAACGGCCGCGGCCGCTGGGCGACCAAGCCGACGGCCACGACGATCAGCGCCAGCAGGGCGGAGACGACCAGCCAGATGATCAGGTGCCGGAAGCGGCGCAGCGCCAGCAGGACGATGATCAGCGCGTAGGACACCGGGGTCAGGACCCACCAGGAGCTGAGGGCGACCAGGCCCCGCATCAGCCCCTGGAAGCCGGGCAGGTCCACCCCGGCCAGCCAGCCGACCACGGCGTCGTCGACCACGGTCACCTCGACCGCGATCCCCCGCATGCCGCGGGCGAAGACGGCGACGGTCAGCGCCACCAGCACCACCATGGCCACCAGCCACCTGACCCCGCTGGTCTGGAGGTGATGGGGCAGCGGCGGCGGCTCCCCGGTGGGCCGGCGGCGGCGGTGCGGCCGGGCCGTCTCCCGCGCAGCCTGCTGGGGCTGTCCGGCGGTCCGTGTCGACCGGTCGGCAGGCACGTCCATCCGGCCCCTTCCGCAGGCAGTTACCCGGGCATAAGGACCATCGGTGCTGGTGCGCCGCTTGTCAAGGCGCCCGCCCCGCCTGGTCGATGGCGCGCAGGATGCGCTTCTCCGACACCGGGTAGGGGGTGCCGAGGGCCTGGGCGAAGTAGCTGACCCGCAGCTCCTCCAGCATCCAGCGGACCTCGGCCAGGGCGGGGTCGCCCGGCCGCCGGTCGCGGGCCTGACGCCAGGCGTCGGTCACGTAGGCGATGCTCTCCATGCGCTCGGCGTCGCCGGCCAGGTCGCCGGGGAGCCGCTCGAGGCGCTGGACCATGGCCCGCACATAGCGCAGCAGGTCGGGGAGGCGACGGCGGCCGCTGGCCGTCACCCAGCCCGGGTAGACGAGGTCGTCGAGCTGGGAGCGGACGTCCGCTGTGGCCGGGCCGAAGGCCGGGTTGGCCAGGGCCGCCAGGCGGTCCTCGACCTCGCCGGCCACGGCCAGGACCCGCTCGACCCGCGCGACCACGTCGAGGGTGGCGTCGGCCAGCTCGCCCCGGACCGTCTCCAGCAGCCGCCGGAACCCGGCCTCGTCCCAGGCCGGGCCGCCGGTGGCGGCGATCAGGTCGTCGGCCGCCGCGGCCAGGCAGTCGCCGAACAGCTCGGTGGCGCTGCCGTGCCGGTACCGGCTCAGGGTGAGCTTGGCCTGGTTGGTCTGGCGGCCGAGCACGTACCGCACCGGCGAGGGGACCTGCTCCAGGAGCAGCCGGCGGGTGCCGGCGGCCATGGCGGCGGCCTGCTCGGCCTCGGTCTCGAGCAGGCGCACGGCCACCCGGCCGTCGTCCTCCTCGACCAGGGCCGGGAACCCCTTGACGGCCCGGCCGCCACGGCCCTCCTCGACCACCCGGGGCAGGGCGCCGAGGTCCCAGGTGTCGACCCGGTCGCGTTCCAGGCCGGGGGCGGCGGCGGCGATGGCGGCCCGCATCCGCGGGGCCAGGCGCCGCTTCAGCGCGTCCAGGTCCTTGCCCTCGCCCACCACCCGGGCCGGCCCGCGCCCCCGGCGGTCCACCACCCGGAAGGTCATGCGCAGGTGGTCGGGCACCTTGGCCAGGTCGAAGGCGTCGGGCGGGACCTCGACCGGCCCGGCCCGCTCCAGCTCGCCGGCCAGCACCGCCAGCAGCGGCCCGTCGGCCGGGCCGATCCGCTCCAGCGCCGAGGCGGCCCAGTTGGGGGCGGGGATGAAGCTGCGCCGGATCGCCTTGGGCAGCGAGCGGATCAGCTCGGTGACCAGCTCCTGACGCAGCCCCGGGACCTGCCAGTCGAAGCCGTCCGGCTCGACCTGGTTGAGCATGGCCAGGGGCACGTGGACGGTGACGCCGTCGGCGTCGCTGCCCGGCTCGAACTGGTAGGTCAGGCGCAGCCACCGGCTGCCCTGGCGCCAGGTGTCGGGGTAGTCGCCGGCGTCGGGGGCGTCGGCGGCGTCCTCGATCAGCATCGAGCGCTCGAAGTCGAGCAGGTCGGGCCGGTCCTGGGCGGCCCGCTTCCACCAGGCGTCGAAGTGGCGGGCCGAGACGACCTCGTCGGGGATGCGCCGGTCGTAGAAGTCGAACAGGGTGTGGTCGTCGACCAGGATGTCGCGGCGCCGGGCCCGGTGCTCCAGCTCCTCGACCTCGGCCAGCAGCCGCCGGTTGCGGGCGAAGAACTCGTGCGAGGTCTCCCAGTCGCCCTCGACCAGGGCGTGGCGCAGGAACAGCTCCCGGGCCAGCGGCGGGTCGATGGGCCCGTAGTTGACCGGCCGCCCGGTCACGATCGGCACCCCGTACAGGGTGACCCGCTCGGTGGCCATCACCGCCCCCCGCGAGCGGGACCAGTGCGGCTCGGCGTAGGTCCGCCTGACCAGGTGGGCGGCCAGCGGCTCCACCCACCCGGGCTCGATCCGGGCCACCTCCCGGGCCCACAGGCGCGAGGTCTCGACCAGCTCGGCCGCCATCACCCACTGGGGCGGCTTCCTGGCCAGGGCCGAGCCGGGGAAGATGGCGAACCGGGTGCCGCGGGCGCCCAGGTACTCGCGGGTGTCGCCCTGCTTGAGCCCGATGTGGCTGAGCAGGCCGGCCAGCAGGGCGGTGTGGATGCGGTCGGTGTCGGGCTCGTCCCGGGCCGGGTTGAGCTTGATGCCGAGGTCGCGGGCGGCCGCGCGCAGCTGGCCGTGCAGGTCCTGCCACTCGCGCACCCGCAGGTAGTTGAGCAGCTCGGCCCGGCACAGCTTGCGGAACTGGTTGGAGGACAGCTCGACCTGGCGTTCGTGCAGGTAGCGCCAGAGGTTCAGCCAGGTCAGGAAGTCGGAGGCCTTGTCGGCGAAGCGGCGGTGCAGCTCGTCGGCCCGCTCCTGCCGGTCGGCCGGGCGCTCCCGCGGGTCCTGGATGGACAGGGCGGCCACGATCACCAGGACCTCGCGGGCGCAGCCGAGCCGGCCGGCCTCCAGCAGCATCCGGGCCAGGCGGGGGTCGGTCGGGACCTGGGCCAGCCCGCGGCCGACCCGGGTGAGCCGGCCGCCGTCGAGCGCGCCCAGCTCACCGAGCAGGTCGACGCCGGCCTTGACGCTGCGCCGGTCCGGCGGGTCGATGAAGGGGAACGCGGCCATGTCGCCCAGCCGCAGCGAGGTCATCTGGAGGATCACCGAGGCCAGGTTGGTGCGCAGGATCTCCGGGTCGGTGAACTCGGGCCGGGCGTCGAAGTCGTCGGAGCTGTAGAGCCGGATGCAGACGCCGTCGGAGGTGCGCCCGCAGCGGCCCTTGCGCTGGTCGGCCGACGCCTGGGAGATCGGCTCGATGGGCAGGCGTTGCACCTTGGACCGGTGGCTGTAGCGGGAGATCCTGGCCGTGCCCGGGTCGACCACGTACCTGATGCCGGGCACGGTCAGGGAGGTCTCGGCCACGTTGGTGGCCAGCACCACCCGCCGCCGGTCGTGCGCCTGGAACACGCGGTGCTGCTCGGCCGCGGCCAGCCGGGCGTACAGGGGCAGGACCTCGACCCCGCCGGGGCTCCCGGGGAAGCTGTGGCCGCGCAGGGCGTCGGCGGTGTCGCGGATCTCGCGCTCGCCGCTGAGGAAGACCAGGACGTCGCCGGGGCCCTCGCGGCACAGCTCGTCGACCGCGTCCAGGATCCCCTGGGTCTGGTCGCGGTCGTCGTCGGCGTCCTGTCCCACGGGGCGGTAGCGGACCTCGACCGGGTAGGTGCGGCCGGACACCTCGACCACCGGGGCGCCGCCGAAGTGGCGGCTGAACCGCTCGGGGTCGATGGTGGCCGAGGTGATGATCAGCTTGAGGTCGGGCCGGCGGGGCAGGAGCCGGTGCAGGAAGCCGAGCAGGAAGTCGACGTTGAGGCTGCGCTCGTGGGCCTCGTCGATGATGATCGTGTCGTAGCGGCGCAGGGAGCGGTCCCGTTCCAGCTCGGCCAGCAGGATCCCGTCGGTCATGAGCTTGACCTGGGTGTCCCGGCCCACCCGGTCGGTGAACCGGACCTGGTAGCCGACCACCCCGCCCAGCGGGGTGCGCAGCTCGGCCGCCACCCGCTCGGCCACGGTGCGGGCGGCCAGCCGCCGCGGCTGGGTGTGCCCGATCATCCCGCGCACCCCACGGCCCAGCTCCAGGCAGATCTTGGGCAGCTGGGTCGTCTTCCCCGACCCGGTCTCCCCGGCCACCACCACCACCTGGTGATCCCGTATTGTCTTGGCGATCGCTTCCCGCCGCTGGCTGACCGGCAGCTCCGGCGGGTAGGTGATCCTGGGCGTACGCATGCCTCTCACGATAGGGAAGTGACCATGGACTGGAAGCTCGAGCTGGTCGCGGTCCCCGTCACCGACGTGGACCAGGCCAAGCGCTTCTACACCGAGCAGGTCGGCTTCAACGCCGACCACGACCACCAGGTCGGCGACGACCTCCGTTTCGTCCAGCTCACCCCGCCCGGCTCCGCCTGCTCCATCGCTCTGGGCACGGGCCTGACCGACGCCGAGCCCGGTTCGGTGAGCGGCCTCCAGATGGTCGTCTCCGACATCGAGGCCGCCCGTGCCCAGCTCCTCGACGGCGGTGTCGAGGTCAGCGAGGTCCAGGACTTCCCCTGGGGCCGGTTCGTGTTCTTCGCCGACCCCGACGGCAACCGCTGGGCCGTCCAGCAGCTCGTCCGCCCGGCATAGGGGCCGACCTCCGGCTCCCGCTAGCCGCGGATGGCGACGACCTCCAGGTAGTCGGAGGGCATCGCCACCGACGGCCCCGGGGCCCGGTCGTGCTCTCTGGCCAGGGCGACCAGGTCCTCGTACAGCCGCTCCCGGCCCGGCTCGTCCAGGGCCTGGAAGGCCTTGTGGACCGGGCCGTAGTTGTCCCGGAAGAACCGCACGAACTCGTCAGCCGACCGGAAGCGGAGCACCAGCCGACGCCGGGCGACCTCCAGGCGCGACACCGCCGGCCCGAGCAGCTCCTGCAGCCGCTGCTCGGTCCCCCACAGCCCGGGCGGCCGGACCCCCGCCGGTGCCGGGACGTAGCCGGTCACGGTCCGGAACATCTGTCCGATGAAGCTGGACGGGGTCCAGTTGGCCAACGCGATGGTGCCGCCGGGCCGGCACACCCGGACCAGCTCGGCCGCGGCCCGCTCCTGGTCGGGGGTGAACATCACCCCGACACAGGACAGCACGGCGTCGAAGGCCCCGTCCGGGAACTGCAGGGCCTCGGCGTCGCCTTCGGCGAAGTCCACGCTGAGCCCGTCGGCGGCGGCCCGCTCCCGGCCCCGGTCCAGCAGCTCGGGGACGTAGTCGACGCCGGTGACCTCGCAGCCGTAGCGGGCCGCGGCCAGGGCGGCGTTGCCGCTGCCGCAGGCCACGTCCAGGACCCGCTCCCCGGCCCGCAGGTCGGCGGCGTCGGCCAGGCGTTCGGCCATGAGGACGATCCGGCTGGCCACGGCCGCGTAGTCGCCGCTGGCCCAGGTCTGCCGCTGGCGGGACTTGACCGCCACCAGGTCGGGCTGGTGGGTCTCGGTGGTGCTCATGCGTTCCTCCTTGTCGGCTCGGTTGTCAGGAGGATCGGGGGCCGGCGTGTGAGCGGGCGTGTGAGGGACCGGGGCGGAGGCGGCGGACGGTCCGGTTGGTATGCTCCGTTCCCCCCGCGGCCGCGGAGCCGGTGGGCTTCAGATGTACTGGAGGGACTCATGGCGCCCGAGGGCCCACCGACCCTGGCCGACCAGGTGAGCAGGCTCTACGACCTGATCGCCGGCTACCACGTGACCCACCTGCTCGAGATCGCACGGGAGCTGGGGATGTGGGAGGCCCTGGTCCGCGCCCCCGGCCGCACCTCCGAGGGCCTGGCCACAGAGCTGGGCACCGACCCCTTCTACACCGACGTGCTCTGCCGGACCGCGTTCTCCTTCGGGCTGCTGGAGCGCGAGGGCCCCGGGTGGCGCATGGCGGCCCACTTCGACCAGATCCTTGGTGACCCGGAGTCCAGCTTCTACCTGGCCTGCGCCCCCAGGGTCCACATGGTGCTGGGCGAGGACTACCGCGACTACGTCGCCCTGTTCCGGTCCGGGACGACCAGGCCCTACCAGGAGCACGGCGAGGCGTTCATGCGGGAGATCGCCGAGGCGCTGAAGACGCTCCCCCGCATCTTCCTGGACCTGGTGCTGCCGCGGCTGCCCGGCCTGGGCGCTCGGCTGGAGGAGGGCGGCCGGGTGCTGGACGTGGGCTGCGGCGGCGGCTGGGCGCTGGTGCAGCTCGCCGAGCGGTTCCCCAGGACCTCCTGTGTTGGGATCGACGTCGAGCCCTACTCGGTCGAGCTGGCCCGGCGGCTGATCGAGGAGCGGGGGCTGGCCGGCCGCTGCCAGGCCCGGGCCCAGAGCGTCGATCAGGTCGGCGAGGAGGGCGCCTACGACGTCGCCACCAGCTTCCTGGTCGTCCACGAGATCGCCCCGTCCCTGAAGCCGACGGCGTTCGCCGCGGTGGCGCGGGCCCTGAAGCCCGGCGGCCACTTCCTGATCTTCGACGAGGCCTACCCGGAGACCGACGCGGCGCTGCAGACGATGCCCACCCGCTTCGCCGCCCTGGCCCAGTGGTACGAGCTCACCTGGGGCAACGTGGTCGACACCCGGACCGCCCTGCACGAGCGCTGCCGCGAGGCCGGCCTCGAGGTCGCCGAGGAGACCACCTTCTCCCGCTTCACCATCACGGTGGCGCGGAAGGCGTAGCCGGGAGCGAGGCTAGGTCGTCCGCGGCCAGAACGGCGGCGGGGCCGGGATGCGGGCCAGGGGCGAGCGCAGGCGCCCGAACCGCGGGTGGCCCGACTCCCACTGCCGGTAGGCGCTGTCGAGCTCGTCGCGGCTGCGTACGACGAAGTTCCACCACATCAGCACCGGCTCGGAGAACGGCTCGCCGCCGAGCAGCAGCACCCGGGCCGGCTCGGCCGCCGACAGCACCAGCTCCGCCCGACCTGCCCCCAGGTAGGCCAGCTGGCCGGGCCGGACGACGCGGTCGTCGACCAGGACCTCGCCGTCCAGGACGACCAGGGCGTGCTCGAAGGACGGCTGCACCGGCCACGCGCCCGTCCCGGGCCCCAGGGCCACGTCGGCGCCGACCAGCTCGGTGTCCCGCCGGGCGGACGAGGCGGCCCCGGCGAAGCTCCCGACCAGGACGGTGGCCACGGCGTTGCCCAGCTCGACCCGGGGCAGCTCGGCGTGGTGCTCGAAGGCGGCCCCGCCGTGGCGGGTCGCCTCCGGCTGGGCCACCCACAGCTGTACCCCGTGCAACTGGCCGCGGTAGCGGCCGGTCGCCTCCTCCGAATGGGTCACGCCCTCACCGGCGGTCATCAGGTTCAGCTGGCCGGCCCGGATGACCTGCTCGCTGCCGAGGCTGTCGCGGTGCAGCACCTCGCCGGCGACCAGCCAGGTGACCGTCTGCAGGCCGGTGTGCGGGTGCGGGCCGATGTCCAGGCCGCGCGTCTCGGTGACCAGCTCCGGACCCATGTGGTCGGCGAAGCACCACGCCCCCACCGTCCGCCGGCCGATGCGGGGCAGCGCCCGGCGCACCCGCATGGCCCCGACGACCGATTCGCGGCTCGGGGTGATCTCGACGCAGGCCGGCCTGACGGCGCTGGCCTGCGCCTGCGCGGGAGAGGCGTCGGCGACGCCGACCGGACCGCTCATCGGAGGCCATGCTGCGTCGCGGCGGGCGCCCTGTCCAGCCGGGCCGCCGGCCGTAATGGTGCCGTGATGGTGGAGGGCGACACTCGACGGCGACGACGGCGTGAGGAGGCGCGACGGTGACCACCCCAGGCATCCGGCGGTCGGCATGGCCTGGGCCGGCCGCGACCCGGCTGGCCTGGGCGCTGTGTGTCCTGTCGGTGACCCTGGCCGTGGCCGCGGTTGCGTTGGCCTTCTTCAACGGCGAGAACCTGCTCGAGCTGGTCGCGGCCCACCACGCCATCGGCATCCTGGATGCGCTGGTCCTGTCGGTCGTGGGCGCCCTGATCGTGGTCCGCGACCGCCGCCACCTGCTCGCCTGGCTGCTCCTGGTGGAGAGCCTCTTCCTGGCCGTCTTCAACTTCACTTCCCAGTACGCGCCCCTGGCCCTCGGCCTCACCTCGCGGCACCTGTCGCTGCCCGGCGGGGACCTGGCCAGCTGGCTGGCCAGCTGGACCAACGTGCCCGGCATCGTGATCGGCGTCGTCTTCCTGGTCCTGCTGTTCCCGGACGGGCGCCTGCCGTCGCGGCGCTGGTGGCCGTTGGCCCTGGCCGGCGCCCTGACCGCGGTCGTCCCCACGGTGCTCCTGGCCGTCGGCTACTGGCCGCTGCGGGGGCCGGCGCTCCTCACCCAGGAGGGCGAGGTGCCGCCGCTGGTGGGCGAGATGTTCTGGATCGCCTTCGCGGGGTCGCTGGTGCTGGGCGCCGTCAGCGTGGTCGCCCTCGTGCTGCGGTTCCGCCGCGCCGGTGCCGTGGAGCGCCAGCAGATCAAGTGGTTCGCCTACGGGGCGGTCCTGAGCATCCCGCTCAGCCTGTTCCCCGAGGCCGATCCCTGGGGACCGTATGCCGAGCTCCTGGGGACGGTGCTGCTGCTGGCCGGGCTCGGCGTCGGGATCCTGCGCTACCGGCTGTGGGACATCGACCGGCTGGTCAACCGCACGGTGGTGTACGGCCTGGTCACGGTCATCCTGGGCGGCACCTACGCGCTCGGGGTGCTGGTGCTGGGCCAGGCGGTCGGCGCCGGGCGGAGCCCGTCCAGCCTGGTCGTGGCCGGGACCACGCTGGTGGTGGCGGCGCTGTTCCAGCCGCTGCGCCGCCGCGTCCAGCGGGCCGTGGACCGGCGGTTCGACCGCCGCCACTACGACGCGGCCCGCACCATCGAGGCGTTCGCTGCCCGGCTGCGGGACCACACCGACCTGCATGCCCTCTCGGCCGAGCTGCTGGCCGTCGCCGACCAGACCCTCCAGCCCACCCAGGTGTCGCTGTGGCTGGCTCAGCCGCCGACGTGGATGGCCGGCCTTCGGCGCGGGTCCTCCTCGCCCTCGCCGAGGAGCAGGTAGCGGAACAGGGACGCCAGGTGCCTGGTCTGCATACCTCGCCGGCGGTTTTCTCAGGCACCATGCTGCGCGTCCACTACGACCACGACCACCGGAAACGAGCACATGCACGTGGTGCAGCTGACGCCGCGCGGCTCCGGCTGCTCGATCGTCTTCGGCGACCAGGACGGCAGCACCTTCTTCGGCTTCGCCGACCCCGACGGCAACACCTGGGCCGTGCAGGAGCTGAAGCTGCGCGTCCAGAAGCCGCTCATCCCGGTCGAGGCCCGCGGCCGGTTCGGCGCGTCGTGACGTGTTCTCCCCGCGCTTGGATTGGTGGATAATCTCCGCGACATGGGCAGGCGGGTCACAAGCGCCGCCTTCATCGGTCGCAGGGGGGAGCTCCGCGCGCTGAAGGTGGCCCTGTCGCGCGCCGCCGACGGTGACCCGGCCGTCGTCCTGGTCGGTGGCGAGGCCGGCATCGGCAAGACCCGCCTGGTGTCCGAGCTGACCGCCGCCTGCGCCGCCGACGGGACCCGGGTGCTGACCGGAGGCTGCGTGCCCGTCGGCGAGGGCAGCCTGCCGTATGCCCCGGTCGTCGAGGTGCTGCGGGCGCTGGTCGCGGAGCTGGGCCCGGACACGGTGCGTGAGCTGGTCGGGCCGTCCTGGCCCGAGCTGGCCCGCCTGGCCCCCGGGCTGGGCCGGCCGCAGGGCGACCCGGACGGCCACAGCACCCAGTCCCGGCTCTTCGAGCTGCTGCTCGGCCTGCTCGGACGGCTCGCCGAGCAGGCCCCGCTCGTGCTGGTCGTGGAGGACCTGCACTGGGCCGACCGCTCCACCCGCGAGCTGCTCGCCTTCCTGGTCAGGAACCTGCGCCACGAGCGGGTCCTGCTGGTGGCCACCTACCGCGACGACGAGCCGGGCCAGCAGCGGCTGGGCGCCTACCTGGCCGAGCTGGACCGCGGCCCGGTGGAGCGCCTCTCGCTGCCCAGGCTCGACCGGGCCGGGACGACCGCGCAGCTCACCGGCATCCTGGGGGCGGCGCCGGCGACGGACCTGGCCGACGCGGTGTTCGCCCGCTCCCAGGGCAACCCGTTCTTCACCGAGGAGCTGCTGGCCGTCGTGCGTGCCGGCTCGGGCGACCTGCCGGCCACCCCGCGCGACCTGCTCAGGGGCCGGGTGGACGCCCTGGCCGAGCCCGCCCGGCGGGTGCTGGCCGTCGTCGCGGTCGCGGGCCGGCAGGTCCCCCACCGGCTGCTGGCCGCCGCGGCCGGCCTGGACGACGAGGCGGTGACCGAGGGCCTGCGGGCCGCGGTCGCCGGCCAGCTGCTCGTGAGGACGGGAGGCGACGATGGGTACGACGTGCGGCACGCGCTGCTCCGCGAGGTGGTCGAGGCCGACCTGCTGCCGGGCGAGTCGGCCCGGCTGCACGCCCGCCTGGCCCAGGCCCTGACCGACCATCCCGGGCTGGGCGACGGCTCGCCGGCCATGGCCGCCGCCGAGCTGGCCGCCCACTGGGACCGGGCCGGTGAGCCGGCACGGGCGCTGCCGGCCCGGGTCCAGGCCGGGCTGGCCGCGGACCGGGCCCATGCCTTCCCCGAGGCCGGGCGCCACTACGAGCGCGCGCTCGAGCTGTGGGAGCAGGTGCCCGACCCGGACCGGGACGCCGGCCTGGACCGGGTCGAGCTGCTCACCAGGGCGGGCGCCGCCGCCGGCGCCACCGCCCAGGTCGAACGGGCGACCATGCTGCTCACCATGGCCCTGGGCCAGGTCGACCCGGCCGCCGACCCGGTGCGGTCGGCGCTGCTGCACCTGCGGCTGGGGGAGCAGCGTTGGCACGGTGACGACGAGAAGGGCTGCCTGGCCGCCCTGGAGGAGGCGGTGCGGATCCTGCCGGCCGAGCGGTCGGCCGACCGCGCCCGCGTCCTCACCTACCAGGCGCAATGGCTGATGCTGGCCGGCCGGTGCCACGAGGCCGAGGGCCGAGCCGCCGAGGGGCTGGCCGTCGCCCGGGCGGTCGGGGCCCTGGCCGAAGAGGGTCACGCCCTCGACATCCTGGGGAGCTGCACCTTCGACACCGGGCAGCTCGAGGCGGCCTGCCGCATCGCCGAGGAGGTCGGGAACGCCGAGGGCATCGTCCGCGGCTACCTCAACCTCAGCTCGACGCTCTGGACCATCGGCCGGCTGCGGGAGGGGCACGCCACCGCCCGGCGCGGTCTGGCGTTCGCCCGCGAGCTCGGGCTGGAGTCGACGCTCGGGAGCGTCCTGACCGCCCACGTGGCCGAGGGGCTCTACGAGCTCGGCGACTGGGAGGAGGCCGACCGCGTGCTGGCGGGAGCGCTGGCCCGCGACACCTGGGCCGCCGTCCCGCTGCACGGGATCGGTGGGCTGCTGGAGCTCGGGCGGGGCGACCTCGCCGCGGCCCGCCGGCACCTGGACCTCGCCGGCCGGACCGACCCGTCGGCGGGCGGGGGCGACTTCGTGGTCAGGGGCCTGGTCGAGCTGGCCGTCCAGGAGCGCCGCTACGGCGACGCGCGCGCCGCCGTGGACCGGGCCCTGCGCGCGGTCGAGCGGCTGGGCCCCGAGGACGACGAGGGGCCGCTGGAGTTCTCCGGGATCCACGCGCTCGGGCTGCAGGTGGAGGCCGGCCTGGCCGAGGTGGCCCGCGCGGCCCGGTCGGCAGCCGGCGTCGAGGAGGCCCGCCGGCGGGCCGAGCCACTCCTGGCGACGCTCCGGGCGACGACCCGTCCGGGTGCCGCGGACTGCATTGGCTGGGTGGCCTGGGACGCGGCCCAGGGAGAGGCCGAATGGTCCCGGCTGGAGGGACGATCGGACCCGCGGCGCTGGCAGGAGGCCGCCGAGCGCTGGGGGCGGCTCGAGCTGCCCTACCGGGCCGCCTACGCCCGCTTCCGGCAGGCGGAGGCCCTGCTCGCCGCCAGGGCGCCGCGGGCCGAGGTCGAGCCGGCGCTCCGGGCCGCCCACCGGGCCACGGTCGCGCTGGGGGCCGGCCCGCTGCGACACGAGATCGAACTGCTCGCCCGCCGCGGCCGCCTCCGGCTGGAGGACCTGGAGGACCCGGCCGCCACGCCGGCGCCGGCCACCCAGCTGGCCGCGTTCGGGCTCACCCGAAGGGAGACCGAGGTGCTCGAGCTGGTGGCCGCCGGCCACACCAACCGCCAGATCGGCGAGGAGCTGTTCATCACCCCCAGGACCGCCGGCATCCACGTCTCCCGCATCCTGGCCAAGCTCGGCGTGGCCGGTCGCGGACAGGCGGCCGCGGTCGCCCACCGCCTGGGACTCGGCCGGTGACCGGCCGGCGTCGCCGGTGGCTGGCCGGCCTGGCCGCGGCGACGCTGGTCGTGGTGGGGGTCGCGGTCGCGACCCTCCGCGGCGGCGGCGCCGACGACCCCGGCCCTCAGCAGGTCGAGGTCCGGGAGGGCGGCACCGTCCGGGTGGCCAGCACGATCGAGGTGACCGGGTTCAACCCCAACACCTCCGAGGACTCCGGCCCCGCCGTCCAGGACATCGCCGCGACCGTGTACCCGTCGGTGTTCCGGGTCCACCCGGACTTCTCGGTCCGGCTCGACCAGACCTTCATGGTGGCCGCCGAGCTGACCAGCCAGGACCCCCAGACCATCACCTACCGGATCCGGCCCGAGGCCCGCTGGTCGGATGGCGTGCCGATCACCGCCGCCGACTTCCGCTACCTGTGGCAGCACCTCAACGGCACCAACCCCAGGACCGACGCGGCCACGACCACCGGCTACGACCGGATCGAGCAGGTGACCGGCTCGGGCGACGGCAAGACGGTCACCGTGGTGTTCGACCAGCCGTTCGCCGAATGGAAGAGCCTGTTCGCCAACCTGCTCCCCGCCCACCACGTCCGCCGGCAGCCGGGCGGCTGGAACAACGGCCTCGACAAGCATCCCGAGAAGATCCCGTCGGGGGGACCGTTCCGGATCGCCGGCTTCAGGCCAGGCGAGACCGTGACCTTGAAGCGCAACGACCGGTACTGGGGCCCGAGGGCCCACCTGGACCGGATCGTGACCCGGCTGGTGCCTGACTCGGACGCCCAACTGGACGCGCTGCGGAACCGCGAGGCCGACCTGATCAGGCCCCAGCCCACCACCGACCTGATCAACCACGTCAGACAGCTGCCCGGGGTGCGCAGCCAGGCCCTCCCGAGGATGGGCTTCGAGCATCTGACCTTCAACCTGAAGCATCCGATCCTGGCCGAGCTGGCGGTCCGCCAGGCGATCGCCACCGCGATCGACACCGAGCAGCTGGTCGACCGCCTGCTGCGGCCGGTCGACCCCAACGCCCAGCCGCTCGGCAACCGGATCTGGCTCGCCAGCCAGCAGCCCTACCAGGACCACGCCGGCGGCTACGGCAAGGGCGACACCCAGGCCGCCAGACTGCTGCTCGAGCAGGCCGGCTGGAGGCTGGGCGGCGACGGCGTCTACGCCAAGGGCGGCAAGCCGCTGCGGCTACGCTGCTTGACGTTCAGCGGAGATCAGCTACGGACGTCGGAGGACGTCCTGCTCCAGGCGCAGCTCGCCAAGGCCGGCATCCGCCTCGAGCTCATCGCCCGAAGGATGACGACCGTCTACGACTGGGTGTACGACGGCAACTTCGACATCGCCGACATCGCCTCGATCGGCAACCCGTTCGTCCTCTCCGGCAGCCAGGAGACCTACCGGACCGCCGGCAGCGGCAACCCCGGCCGGTTCTCCGACCCCGAGGTCGACGACCTGTTCCAGCGCGCGACCGGCGAGCTGGACCCGGCCAGGGCGGCCGACCTCGGCAACGAGATCGACCGCCGGCTCTGGGCCCAGCTCCCCTCGATCCCCCTCTACCAGCCGCACGGCTTCCTCGCCTGGCGCCAGGACCTGGTCAACGTCGAGCACAACACGACCACCGAGGGCCCGTTCTGGAACGCCGGGACCTGGTGGTTCGCCAAGGCGTGAGGCCCGAGTCGCCCCGTCCGGTTCCGGTAGGTCTGGACGAAGTGGCAGACTATGTGCAGCCGGGGCCGTGGGGGGACACATGACCGAATCCCAGTCGGAGTTCGGCGGGCCGACCGTCCGCCGCATGCTGGTCGGAGCGCAGCTGCGCCGGCTACGGACCGAGCTGGGCCTCTCGCGCGAGGAGGCCGGCGAGACCATCCGGGCCTCGGAATGGAAGATCCACCGGCTCGAGAACGGCCAGGTCGGCTTCAAGGAACGCGACATCATCGACCTGCTCCGCCTGTACGAGGTCACCGACCCTGACGACGTGGCCGCGTTCCTCCTGCTCATCCGTGAGGCCAACACCCCCGGCTGGTGGCAGCACTACGGCGACGTCCTGCCCCGGTGGTTCCGGACCTATGTGGACCTGGAGTCGGCGGCCACCCTGATCCGGACCTACGAGGGCCAGTTCATCCCCGGGCTGTTGCAGACCGACGACTACATGCGGGCGGTGATCGGGGGTGCCCAGCTGGAGGAGTCGTCGGAGGAGATGGGCCGGCGGGTGCGGCTGCGCATGGCCCGCCAGACGCTGCTGACCCGTGAGCACCCGCCGCGGCTGTGGGCGGTGGTCGACGAGGCCGCCCTGCGCCGGCCGGTCGGCGGCCCCGAGGTGATGCGGGGGCAGCTGGAGCGGCTGATCGACGCCAGCAAGCTGCCCAACGTCACCCTCCAGGTCCTGCCGTTCGCCGTCGGGGCGCATTCCGGCATGCCGGGCGCGTTCAGCATCCTGCGGTTCGCCGACCCGGAGCTGCCCGACGTGGTCTACCTCGAGCACCTGACCAATGCCGTCTACCTCGACAAGCGCGACGAGGTGGAGCGGTACCTGGACGTCATGGAGTCCCTCTGCGACGACAGCGAGCATCCGGGCAGGACCGTCGAGCTGCTCGAGAGGATCCTGGACGAGGTCTGACCTGCTAGGCTGCAACTCCCCCGCTGTGCTCGCATGGAGGATCAGGTGGCCGACGACTGGACCACCAGGATCAACACGGGCGTGCCCAACCCGGCGCGCATCTACGACTACTTCCTGGGCGGCAAGGACAACTTCCCGGCCGACCGTGAGGTGGCGGAACAGGTGGTCGCCATCGCCCCGGTCGCCCGGGACATCGTCGAGGACAACCGGGCCTTCCTGCGCCGGGCCGTCCGCCTCCTGGCCGGCGAGGCCGGGATCCGGCAGTTCATCGACCTCGGCAGCGGCCTGCCGACCCAGGGCAACGTCCACGAGATCGCCCAGGCCGCCGCCCCCGACGCCCGGGTCGTCTACGTGGACAACGACGCCATGGTGGTCACCCACAGCCGCGCCCTGCTGGCCGGCGACAACACCGCCGCCATCGAGGCTGACCTGCGGGACCCCGACTCGGTCATGCGGCACCCGGAGGTCCGGGAGCTGATCGACTTCGACCAGCCGATCGCCCTGCTGCTCATGGCGATCCTGCACTTCGTCCCCGACGAGGAGGACCCCTATGGGATCGTGGCCCGGTTCCGGGACGCCCTGCCGGCCCGCAGCTACCTGGCCATCTCCCACGGCACCAGGGACATCCCGGCGCGGCCGGACATGTCCCCGGAGGCCATGGCCGAGATGGGGGCCAAGGTCGAGCGGCTGTACCAGCTGACCACCGCGTCCCTGGTGACCCGCACCCACGCCCAGGTCGAGCGGTTCTTCGACGGCTTCGACCTGCTGGACCCCGGCCTGGTGGAGATCCAGCTGTGGCGGCCCGACGAGGCCGACGCGCTGCTCCCGGGCGGGTTCTACGGCGGGGTCGGCCGCAAGCGCTGACGGTCCCGGCGATGAGGACCCCTGGGCCGCTGGTGGTCTCGCGGGCCAACCCGCGCTACTTCACGGTCGCCGGCGGCGACCGGGCGGTGTACCTGACCGGCTCCCACATCTGGAACAGCTTCCACGACGGCCTGGGCCCCGGAGCCGCGTGCGCCGACACCCCGGAACGCAACGACTACCGGGCGTATCTCGCGTTCCTCACCGACCACGGGCACAACTTCATCCGGCTGTGGCGCCTGGAGCATGTCAGGGCGCGGGCCGAGGGCGGCGCCTTTCACCTGTGCATGAGCCCGCAGCCGTGGCCGCGCACCGGCCCGGGGACGGCCGTGGACGGCAAGCCGGCGTTCGACCTGTCCCGATTCGACCAGGCCTACTTCGACCGGCTGCGGGACCGGGTCGAGGCCGCCGGGGACGAGGGCATCTACGTCGCGGTGATGCTGTTCGACGGCTGGGCCCTGCACCTCAGCCCCCCGCCCGACAACGTCGAGGGCCACCCGTTCGCCGCCGCCAACAACGGCAACGGGATCGGGATCGCCTCGATCGTCGACTACCAGGTCCTGCCCCTGGACCCGGCCGTCCAGGCCCTCCAGGAGGCGTACGTCCGCAAGGTCGTCGACACCGTCCAGGACCTGCCCAACGTCCTGTACGAGGTGGCCAACGAGTCGTCGGGCGTCGACGCCCCCTTGGTGGCCCTGCCCGACGGGTCCTCCATCCCGACCCCGGTCGGCGACTCGACCGGGTGGCAGCACTGGGTGATCGACGTCGTCCGGCGCCACGAGCGGGACATGGGCCACCAGCGCCATCCCGTCGGCATGACCGCGCAGTTCCCGGTCCTGGACCAGGCCAGGGTCAACGACCCGCTGTTCGACGGCCCGGCCGACTGGGTGTCGCCCGCCTTCGACGACGCCGTCTTCACCGGCCGCTGGGCCACCGACCCGCCGGCCGCCGACGGCACCAAGGTGGTGATCAGCGACACCGACCACTACGCCCCCGGCGGGGGCGACGCCCTGTGGGCGTGGCGGTCGTTCCTGCGCGGCCACCACCCGATCCTGATGGACTACGGGATCATCGACGTCGTCCACCCCCTCGACCCCTCCCTGGGGGTGCCGCCGTACGAGTCCCTGGAGCCGGCCCGCCTGGCCATGGGTGACACCCTCGGCTTCGCCCGGCGGATGGGGCTGCTGGCGATGACCCCGCGCGGCGAGCTCAGCTCCACCGGCTACGCCCTGGCCGACCCGGGCCGGGAGTACCTGGTCCTGCAGCCGGCCGGGGGGGCCGAGCCGTTCACCGTCACCCTGCACCCGGGCGGCTACCGCGCCGAGTGGTTCGCCGTCGACGGCCGCGACACGACCCCGGCCGGCCCGGTGACGGTCGAGGAACCGGCCAAGGTCGGGTTCGCCGCCCCGTTCGCGGCCGGCCCGGCAGTGCTCCACCTGCGGCGGGTCTGACGTCCGACGGGTCCGGTGTCGCCTGCTCGCCGGGGTGGGTGCATGCTGGGGGGCATGGCCGGCACGCCGATCCGCAGCAACGTCGCCAACGTCCTGGTGATCGGGACGGGGGCGGCCGGGCTGCGCGCCGCCATCGCCGCCCACCAGGCCGGCAGCGAGGTCGTGGTGATCGGCAAGCGGCGCCGCGACGACGCCCACACGGTCCTGGCCGCCGGCGGGATCAACGCCGCCCTCGGCAGCGTCGACCCCCAGGACTCCTGGCAGCAGCACTTCGCCGACACCCTGCGCGAGGGCTACTTCCTGGCCGACCCCCGGGTGGTCGAGCTCATGGCCAGGGAGGCGCCGGCCGCGGTGCTGGAGCTGGCCGACTGGGGAGCGCCGTTCGCCCGCACCCCGGACGGCCGCCTCGACCAGCGGTATTTCGGCGCCCACCGGTGGCGGCGGACCTGCTATGCCGGCGACTGGACCGGCCGGGCCATCCTGCGCACGCTGGCCGCCAAGGTCGCCGAGCTCGGCCTGGCCGTGGTCGACGACCAGTACGTGTCCCGGCTGCTGGTCGGCGGCGGCGTCTGCTTCGGGGCGCTGGCCTTCGACCTGGAGACCGGCGAGCGGACGGTGTTCCTGGCCGACGCGGTGGTCCTGGCCGCGGGCGGCCATACCCGGATCTGGCGGCGGTCGTCGTCGCGGCGGGACGAGAACACCGGCGACGGCATGTACCTGGCCCTGCGGGCCGGCTGCCGGCTCCAGGACATGGAGCTGGTCCAGTTCCACCCGACCGGGATGGTCGCTCCCGAGGACGCGGCGGGCACCCTGGTGACTGAGGCCGTCCGCGGCGAGGGCGGCAACCTGACGAACGCCCTGGGGGAGCGGTTCATGGCCCGCTACGACCCCGAGCGGATGGAGCTGTCGGCCCGCGACCGGGTCGCCCTGGCCAACTACACCGAGATCACCCAGGGCCGCGGCGGCCCCAACGGCGGGGTGTTCCTGGACATCACCCACCTGGGCAAGGACGAGATCTTGGAGCGGCTGCCCCGCATGTACCGGCAGTTCCTCGAGTACCAGATGCTGGACATCTCCCAGCAGCCCATGGAGGTCGCCCCCACCGCCCACTACTCGATGGGCGGGGTGGTGGTCGACCCCGACACCCACGCCACCGACGTGGCCGGCCTGTACGCGGCCGGTGAGGTGACGGCCGGGCTGCACGGGGCCAACCGGCTGGGGGGCAACTCCCTGTCCGAGACGGTCGTCTTCGGCCGCCGAGCCGGCGAGGCCGCCGCCGGCTGGTCGGCCAGCCGCGACCTCCAGCTGCGCGACCGCACGGTGGTGCGGGCCGCCGACGAGGAGCTGTCCGGCCTCGTCCGCCACGGTCGCCAGTTCGCCCGCCCCCTGCAGCGGGCCCTGCGCGACGCCATGTGGGAGACCTGTGGGGTGGTCCGCGACCAGGACGGCCTGCGGCGCGGCCTCGACCGGGTGGCCGAGCTGCGGGAGCTGGCCGGCCAGGTGGACGTCCGCCCGACCTCCGAGGGCTACGCCGACCTGGCCCACGCCCTGGACCTACGGGCCTCCCTGGTGACCGCCGAGGCCACCCTCCTCGGGGCCCTGGCCCGCAGCGAGAGCCGCGGCGCCCACCAGCGCCGCGACCACCCCGAGCTCTCGCCCGAGCTCCGGGTCAACTTCCAGACCCGCGCCGACGCCGACGGCCGCCTGCGCACCGCCGGCCGGCCCGTCCCCCCGGTCCCGTCCGAGCTCCGGCGATGGGTCGACAGCGGCGAGGACCTGACCACGGCCGGGCGCCTGCTCGAGTAGTCAGGCGGGACGGGCCACGAAGATGCAGAACGGATGGCCGGCGGGGTCGGCGTAGACCCGTAGCGGCTCCACCGGGTCGTCGGCGTCGTCCTCGAGCAGCCGGGCGCCCAGGGCCAGGGCCCGCTGGTGCTGGACGTCCAGCTCGGCGGTGTCCGGCACCGTCAGGTCCAGGTGCAGCTGCTGCGCCACCGGGCCCTCCGGCCAGGTCACCGTGGGCAGCGCGGCCACCTGCTGGATCGCCACCTGGACGCGCCCGGCGGGGTCCCGCAGCACCAGCCAGTCCCGCCCCTGGGGGTCCGGCTGGCCGGCCGGCGGCGGCTCGTCCCCGGACCGGTACCGGTAGCCGAGCAGCCGCCGGTAGAACTCCGCCAGCACCCGCGCATCGGTGCTGTCCAGGACCACCTGCCGAAGCGTCGGGAACCCTCCCTCGCCCTCCACGCAGACCGCCTCCTCGATCTCGGCTCCAGGAGATTACCGTTCACCCCTCGGGAACGTCGCGATCAGCGTCCGGCCTCCAGGAGCCCGGGTGCCCCGTCGAGCCTGTCGTCCTCGGAGACGAAGAAGAGGAACGGACCAGGCCGAATCCCGCCAAACGGGGGACGGCGGCTACGGCGAGGGTAGGTCGCCATCCACCCGGGGACGGAGCAGCCTCCTCGCTTTGAGGCCGGCGTGGGGTCTCGACCCCCTCCGGCCCCACGTCGGCCTCGGCCTGAGGGGGGTGGTGCCTGCGGAGCCTTCGTGTTCCCCCATCCCCATCTCAGGTGAAGAGGAGCCGGTCCATGCCCGACCTCTGGAATCCCGATCCCGACGACGTCGGCGAACCTGGTGAGCCGCTCGACCCGGCCTCCGCCGGCCAGGAGGACCACACCAGCGAGGTGATGCTCAAGGACCATCAGGGGAGGCTTCGGCTGCCCGCGTACGTCCTGATCGCGCTGGTGGTCGCGCTGGCGACCGTCCTGCTCCTGACCGTCGTCATGCTGTTCGCGTCGAGGTAGCCGCCGCTACCAGTGGCCGCGGTGCACGACCTCGTCGAACGGACGCCGCTCGGGCCGCTCGATCGGCGCGAGCGGGCGGTCGGCGGGGACCCCGAGGCTGACGAGCACGGCGCAGAACCGGTCCTCGGGGAAGCCCAGCAGCCGCCGAGCCAGCTCCTGGTCCTGCACACCCGCATGGGCGCTGCCGATGCCCAGGTCGGCGGCGGCCAGCATGATGCTCATCGTCGCCTGGCCCAGGTCGAACTGGACCAGGTCGCGGGCGCGGGCGTCGTCGGAGGCGGGGGCCACGAGCGCGAGCGTCGCCGCCGACCCGGCGACGTGGCGGGCGCCGCGCCACACCCCGGCCAGCTGGGCGAGCTGCTCGGGGTCGGTGCAGACCACGAAGTCCCAGGCCTGCTGATTGCCTGCCGAGGGGCTCCGCCGCCCGGCCTCCAGGATCCGGTCCAGGTCCTCAGGCGCGATCGCCTGCCCGCCGTAGGACCGCACGTTGCGACGGGACCTGATGGCATCCCACGTCTCCACCTCGACCTCCCCAGCCTCTCCCCGCCCGCCCGGCCGGGCGGCCT
>Ga0307296_10000133_pt1 | contig 30757 bp, 30 predicted proteins | sample ER_DNA_153_FD_194467 | JGI IMG/M metagenome (GOLD analysis project Ga0307296, IMG submission 194467) | Bulk soil microbial communities from the East River watershed near Crested Butte, Colorado, United States - ER_DNA_153 | ecosystem: Environmental > Terrestrial > Soil > Floodplain | place... | reverse complement strand
AGGTCCTGGCCTGGAGGTCGCTCGCGGTCCTGATCATCGTCGGCGGTGTGCTGGGCGTGCTCAGGCTCGTGGTCAACCTGCTGGAGGCCGCACCGGCCCGGTCCGTGGCCTATCAGGTCGTCCTGCTCACCCTGAACGGGCTGGCGTTACTGCTCGTGATCACGCGGCTTCGCTCGCTCCGCCGACGGTAGCCGGCCGCAGCTACACCAGCATGGCGGCCACGGCCACGCCCAGGCCGATGCCGGCCGAGGAGGCCGAGATCTGGAGGGCCCGGCGGCGGTCCTCGGACTGGGCCTGGGCGGTGATGACCCGCTCCTCGTGGCCGCGGGTGTCGAAGTTGTAGACGCCGCGGAAGCCGAAGTTGGCGCAGAAGCGCTGGCGGGCCTGGAGGTAGCCGGAGGCGGCGCCGGCCGCCGGCAGGGCCAGGGTGAGGCGCCAGGCCGGGTGGAGGTCGGAGCGGAGCAGGGCGACGGCCAGGGCGGCGGTGACGGCCACGCCGACGTGGCCGGCCCGGCGGCGGAGCGCGATCTCGTCCGGGCCGATGTTGCAGGTGCCGGGGACGTACTGGTCGGTCATGGCAGGCCCTTCACGTTGGCGGCCCCGAGGGCGGCGTGGATCGCGTCGGCCAGGGCCAGCGCGGACGCTTCGCTGAGCTCGACGGCGACCCGGGCCGACGGTCCCTGGCCGGGGTTGAGGAAGTCGATGTTGAGGGTGTGCTCGGCCGGGGTGTGCTGGGGGTGGTCGAAGTAGACGCAGGCCAGGCGGAGCGGGAACCAGCCGTCCGGGCCCTTGCCGCTGCCGGCGACCTCGACCCGCTCGGTGTGGTAGGTGCACATCGGCGATCCCTCCCTAGGCGGCCAGGTAGCGGCCGAACCATTCCCAGATCCGCTGCCAGCCGTCGGCGGCCGCCTGGGGACGGTAGCTCGGCCGGTCGACGGCGAAGAAGCCGTGGCCGGCGCCCGGGAAGGTGTGGAACTCGAAGGTCTTGCCGAGCCGGGCCAGCTCCTGCTCGAGCCGCGCCGTCTCGGCCGGGGACGGGTGGCCGTCCTCGGCGCCGAACAGGCCCAGCAGCGGGCACGACAGGTCGCCGGCCAGCCCGACGACCGGGCCGACCTTGAGCGGCATGCCGTCGGGCGGGAGGTCCATGACGAAGGCGCCGTAGCAGTCGACGGCCGCGTCCAGGGGCAGGCGGCAGGCGGCCAGGAACGCCTGGCGCCCGCCCGAGCAGTAGCCGATCACGCCGACCTTGGCCGAGCCCAGCGATCGCAGGTACCGGGCGGCGCCGTCGACGTCGCCGACCAGGCGCTCGTCGGGCACGCCGCCGGCGGCCCGGGCGGCCGCGGCGGCGTCGTCGGGGCTGGCGCCGCGCGCGTCCCGCCAGTGCAGGTTGGGCATGATCGCCGTGTACCCGTTGGCCGCAAAGGTCCGGGTGATCTCCTTGGTCGCCTCGTCGTAGCCGGGCATGTGGTGGATCACGACCACGCCGGCGGAGGAGCCGGGGGCCGGCGGGTGGGCCAGGTAGGCCGGGATCTCGTCGTCCTGGTGGCCGGTGATCCGCACCGTCTCGGTGGTGGCCTCGCCGCCGATCGTCTCGCCGGACATCGTCTGACCTCCTCGTCTCGCCCGATCCCCGCTCAGCTTGCCCGAAACGCAACGGTACGACGCAATTCCAAGAGTATCATCCTTACGTAAGCGTAAGGTTCGAGGGGCGCGGGGAGGGACTGGATGCCGGCGGAACGGTACAAGTGGGTCGCCCTGTCGAACACGACCCTGGGGATGCTGGTCGCGACCATCAACTCCTCGATCGTGATCATCTCGCTGCCGGCCATCTTCCGCGGCATCGGCCTGGACCCGTTGCGGCCCGGCAACGTCAGCTACCTGCTCTGGATGCTGATGGGGTACCTGGTCGTCAGCGCGGTCCTGGTGGTCGCCTTCGGGCGCCTGGGGGACATCTACGGCCGGGTGCGCATGTACAACCTCGGCTTCCTGATCTTCACCGCGGGCTCGATCGCGCTGGCCTTCACGCCCAACGTCGGCTCGGCGGGCGCGCTCGAGCTGATCGGGCTGCGCATCGTCCAAGGGGTCGGCGGGGCCCTGCTGGTGGCCAACTCCATGGCCATCCTCACCGACGCCTTCCCCGTCAACGAGCGGGGCATGGCCCTCGGGATCAACCAGGTGGCGGCGCTGGCCGGCTCCTTCATGGGCCTGCTGATCGGCGGGCTGCTGGCCGACACCAACTGGCGGGCCGTGTTCCTGGTCAGCGTCCCCTTCGGGATCTTCGGGACCGTCTGGGGCTACCTCAAGCTGCGCGAGGTCGGCCAGCGGGGTCAGGGCCGCTTCGACTGGGCCGGCAACCTCACCTTCGGCGTCGGGCTGATCGCCGTGCTGGTCGGCATCACCTACGGGATCCAGCCCTACGGCGGCCACACCATGGGCTGGACCAGCCCGCTGGTCCTGACCCTGCTGCTCGGCGGGGCGGCCCTCCTCGGCCTGTTCCTGCTGGTCGAGCACCGCTCCAGCGACCCGCTGTTCCACCTGGACCTGTTCCGGATCCGCGCCTTCTCGGCCGGCAACCTGGCCGGGCTGCTGGCCTCGGTCAGCCGCGGCGGCCTCCAGTTCATGCTGATCATCTGGCTCCAGGGGATCTGGCTGCCGCTGCACGGCTACAGCTTCGCCTCCACGCCGCTGTGGGCCGGGATCTACATGATCCCCCTCACCCTGGGGTTCCTCGTCGCCGGGCCGGTGTCGGGTTGGCTGTCGGACCACTACGGCGCGCGGCCCTTCGCCACCGGCGGCATGCTGCTCACCGCGGCCAGCTTCGCCGCCCTGATGCTGCTGCCGATCGACTTCCCCTACCCGGTGTTCGCGATCCTGCTGCTGGTCAACGGCATCGGCTCCGGGCTGTTCGCCGCCCCCAACACGGCCGGGATCATGAACGCCGTCCCGGCCCGCCAGCGCGGCGCCGCCTCGGGCATGCGGGCCACCTTCCAGAACGCCGGGTTCGTGCTCTCCATCGGGCTGTTCTTCTCGCTGATGATCGCCGGCCTGGCCGCGCGGCTGCCCGCCACCCTGTACACCGGCCTGACCGCCAACGGGGTGCCCCCGGCGGCCGCCGAACGGATCGCCAACCTCCCGCCCGTGGGCAGCCTGTTCGCCGCCTTCCTGGGCTTCAACCCGATCCGGACGCTGCTCGGCCCGGCGGGGCTCCAGCACCTGAGCCCGGCCCAGGCCGCCAACCTCACCGGGACCAGCTTCTTCCCGCGGCTCATCGCCGAGCCGTTCAAGCACGGCCTGGCCATCGTGTTCCTGGCCGCGCTGACCATGTCGCTGGTCGCCGCGGCCGCCTCCTGGCTGCGCGGCGGCCGCTACGTCCACGAGGAGCTGGAGGCGTCCGTGGCCACCCGGGAGGAGCAGCCGGCATGAGCACGGCGGGCGCACAGGGAGCGCGAGTGGCTACCGAGGTGCGCCAATGACCGGCCGGCGGCTGCGCATCGGCGAGGCGGCGGCCCTGGCCGCCGTGTCGGTCCGGACCCTGCGCTACTACGAGGAGCTGGGGCTGCTCACCCCGTCGGCCCACAGCCCCGGCGGGGCCCGCCGCTACGCCGAGGAGGACGTGGCCCGCCTGGCCCGCATCCGGGAGCTCAAGGACCTGCTCGGGTTCAACCTCGACGAGGTCAGGACCGTCCTGACCGCCGAGGACCGCCTCGGCGACCTGCGGGCCGCCTACCACGCCGAGGAGGACCGGGCCGCCCAGGGGGCGATCGTGACCGAGGCGCTGGACATCAACACCAGGCTCCAGGCGGCCGTCCAGGCCAAGCTGGAGCGGCTGGCCGCCTTCAAGGGCGAGCTGGAGGCCAAGGCGGACCGCTACTCGGCCCACATGGCCGGCCTCCAGCCCCCGAGCGACGCCGGCGTGCCCGGCTAGGCCGGGGTGGCGGCGCGGTCGCGGACCTCGGCCCAGAGGTCCTGGTAGCTGCGGGTCACCCGGCTGCGGGGGGCGAACACGGGCAGGGGGGCGCGGTGGACCGACATCTGCTCGACCAGGGACAGGGCGGGGATGACGGTGGCGGCCAGGTCGGTGCGGCGGGCCCGGAGGTCGTCGATGACCTCCCGGTGGAGGCGCTTGCGGCCGTCGACCAGGGTGAAGAAGGGGAACAGGGCCGGCGGCCGGTCGAGCTCGGCCACGAACCCGGTGAGCTGCTCGAGGGTGCGGACCGACAGGGTCGTGGGGATCATCGGGACCAGCAGCGTGCCGGCGGCGTGGACGACGTTCTCGGAGACCAGCGAGATGCCCGGCGGGCAGTCGAGGATGGCCAGGTCGTAGTCGTCGGCGAGCGGGCCGAGCAGGCGGGCGATGCGCTGGGTGGGCTTCTTGGTGGCGTCGAGGACCAGGTCGAGGTTGCGGTAGGTGAAGTCGGCCGGGACCAGGTCGAGGCCGTCGAACTCGGTGGGCTTGACGGCCTCGTCGAGCGAGGTCTTGCCGCGGATGAGGGCCTTGCCGCCGCCCTTGACCCGGGGCCGGATGCGCAGCAGGTAGCTGGCCGCGCCCTGCGGGTCGAGGTCCCACAGCAGGGTCCGGTGGCCGTCGCCGGCGGCCAGGTAGGCGAGGTTGACGGCGGTCGTGGTCTTCCCGACGCCGCCCTTGATGTTGTAGGTCGCCAAGGTGTTCACGAGACCTCCGTCCTCCTCGTCGCCTCTTCCAGGGCCCCGACCAGACGGTCGACGTCCTGGTCGGTCGTCCACAGATGCGGGGAGACGCGCAGGGACGCGCCCCTGATCCCGACGAAGACCCCGGCCTGGGCGAGCGCCCTGGCCGCGGCCGCGCGCGCCTGGTCGGGCAGGGCGATGCCGAGCATGTGGGGGACCCGGTCGCTGGAGGTGAGACGCAGGCCGATGGCCTCGACCCGGCGCTGGATGCGGTCGGTGAGCAGGCCGAGGGTGGCGGCGACCCGCGGGACCTCCCAGTCGAGCAGCTGGCGCAGGCCGGCCACGGCCATCGGGGTGGTCTCGAAATGGGTGCGCCCGCCGACGTCGAAGCGGCGGGCCCCCGGCTGGTAGCGGTCCTGGTAGTCGACCAGGGCGGCGAAGTCCTGGGACCCGGCGCGCGAGATCCAGTTCTCCTCAAGGGGGACGCCGTCGCGGTGGCGCTCGTCGACGTACAGGTACCCGAGGGCGAACGGCCCCAGCAGCCACTTGTAGCCGACCGTGACCAGGTAGTCGGGCCGGGCCGCGGCCAGGTCCAGCGGCATCGCCCCCAGGGCCTGGCTGGCGTCGACCACCAGGGCGGCCCCATCCTCGCGGGCCCGGGCGCCGATCGCGGTCAGGTCGACCGCGCCGCCGTCGGTCCAGTGGGTGGCCAGGACGGTCACCACCGCGGTCCGCTCGTCCAGCGCCTGGAGCACGGCCTCGCCCCAGGACCGGCCGTCCCGCCGCTCCACGACGACCAGCTCGGTCCCGGTGCGCCGGGCGAACCGCTGCCAGGTGTAGCGGTTGGACGGGTAGTCGTCGGCCATGACCAGGACCCGCTGGCCCGGGCGGGCGTCGAGGTTGGCGGCGGCCACGGCCAGGCCGTAGCTGGTGGTCGGGACCAGGGCGACGCCCTCGGGGTCGAGCCCGGCCAGCCGGGAGAACAGCGCCCGCCGCTCCTCGGCCTCGGTGAACCAGTCGTCCTCCCCGATCAGCCACGGCCGGGCCCGCCGGCTGCTGGCGGCCGCGCCCGCCTCGACGGCCGCCTTCAGCAGCGGGGCCAGGCTGGCGCAGTTGAAGTAGGCGACGTCGTCGGGGATGTCGAACAGCTCCCGCTGGACCGGGAGCGGCCGCGGGGACGCCGGGCCGGCGACGGGGTCATCGGACGGGAGCATGCGGTAAGTATCCGATACCGCGGCTGCGGCGTCGGGTAGGGGCCGCTACCAGCGGCCCCGGTGGACGACCTGGTCCAGCGGCCGGCGCGGGCGGGTGCGGGCCGAGCCGCCCGGGTGGTCGTCGGCCGCCGGGTGGCCGAGGGCCACGGCACCCACCAGCCGCCGGCCCTCGGGGACGCCCAGGTCGCGGAGGAGCGCCCCGGCGCCGTGGAACACCCCGAACCACCAGGCCCCGATCCCCTCGTCCACGGCGGCCAGCAGCATCAGCATGACCGCCATGGCCGCGTCCATGTCCCAGTAGGGGACGGGCCAGCCCGCCTCGACGTCCATGCCCAGCCCGGCCTTGTCGGGGGCGCGGTAGCGGTCCAGGTAGGCCTGCTTGTCGGAGAGGACGAGCACGATCACGGGCGGCTCGGCGGTGCTGTAGGGGGTGGCGAAGCGCGGGTCGGCGGTCGCCCGCCAGAAGCCGCGGACCGCCTCCGGCCCCTCCAGGACCACCAGGTCCAGGCCCTGGCTGAACCCGGCCGAGGGAGCCCTGGTGGCGCTGTGGAGGATGCGGTCCAGGACCTCGGCGGGGAGGGGGCGCGGGTCGAAGTGGCGCACCATGCGGCGGCGCCGCACGACCTCGCGCAGCTCCATCAGTCGATCTCGGCCAGGGTGCCGTCGAGGTCGGCCAGGGTGATGCGGGCCGGGACGCGGCGGCGGAAGGCGGCCAGGGTGTGGCCGCGGACCCGGTCGATCAGGGGCGGGGCGGCCAGGACGGCCGGGAGGACCACCCGCTCGGCGTCCAGGACCGCGCAGGCGGCGGCCAGGGCCTCGGGGCCGTGGCCGCGGGCCACCCAGGCGGCCCCGTCCAGGCCGAGCTGGCGGGCCTCGGCCAGCTGCTCGGCCAGGTAGGGCCGACCGCGGCGGCTGGCCGTGCGCTGGTTGAGCAGCGAGCTCCGGGGCCCGCCGCCGTTGTGCCGGCGGGCCCGCTCGTAGGGGTCGACCAGGTACAGCTCGGGCGAGCGGTCGAACAGCACCAACCGGGCGCCCTCACGGGCCGCGACGGCGAACGCGGCCTGGCGGGTCGCCTGGTAGGCGGGGTCGAGCCCGTCGTCGGTGGCGGCGAGCACGACCGCGGCCGGCCCGACCCGGTGGCCGGGGCCGGCCGGCAGGTCTCGCGGTGGCCCGGCGACCTCGGGCGGCCGTTCCGGGTCGGCGCCGGCCGACGGGTCCAGGACCAGCGGCGGCAGCTCGGCCGGGTCGGCCAAGGGCAGCCGGGCGGTGGCGCGCAGCTCGCCGGCCGCGAACGCGACCGCGGCCAGCTCCAGCCGGCAGCGGTCGCAGGTGGCCAGGTGGGCGCGCACGGCGGCCGCCGCCGAGGGCGAGAGCTCGCCGCCCAGCAGCGCCGGCAGCTCGTCCTGGACATGGCCGTTCATGTGCTCGTCTCCGCGCCGGGGCCGGTGGCCGGTTGCATCGTAAGGTACAGGGCGTCGGTGCGGCGGACGGGGAGAGGCGGCATGGGAACCCTCGACATCCAGTGGCTGATGCTGCCCGGGCAGCGGCCCTGGCGTGAGCTGCACTGGCTGTCGCTGATGCCGGGGGCGCGGGTGACCGCGGTGGGCGACCCGCGGCCGCCGGAGGCGGTCGCCTTCGTCGGCCGTCCCTACCGGCGGCCGACCGACCGGTTCGTGGAGGCGGGCGCCCTGGCCTGGCTGCGGGACCTGGGCTCGGTCCCGGGCGGGGATGCGTGGGTGGCCTCGCTGGAGCTGTGCTCGCTGGTCACCGGCCAGGCCAGCGCCCTGGCCAGGCGGCGCCGGCAGCGCCAGGCTGTGCTGGTCTGGGCCAACGACCCATCGACGCCGCTGTACCGGCTGCCGCCCTACCGCCAGGCCGTGCGCCGGGCCCGCGCCGCCGACCTGTTCCTCTGCTTCGTGGCCGCGGCCCGCGAGCACTGCCTGGCCATGGGCCTGCCCGCCGAGCGCTGCCGGGTGGTCCACCCGGGGGTCGACACCCGGCTGTTCCACCCCCCGGAGGTGCCGGTGGCCGAGCCGGTGGCCGCCTTCGTGTCACCGCTGGCCGCCAACAAGGGCATCGACCGGGTCCTGGACGCCTTCCGGCTGGTCCGCCGCGCCCTGCCCGAGGCCCGGCTGCGGGTCCTGGGCCGCGGCCCGCTGGAGGGCCTGGTCCGGCGCGAGGCGGCCAGGGCGGGCAGCGGCGTCGCCTACCTGGGGGCCGGGGAACGCGGGCGGGTGGCCGGGGCGCTCCGGGAGGCGGCCGTGTTCGTGACCGCCCCCCGGCCCACCCGGGTCTGGAGCGAGCAGTTCGGCCTGGCCTACGTGGAGGCCATGGCCAGCGGGCTGCCGGTCGTCACCACCGCCTGCGGCTCCAACCATGAGGCCGTGCGGCCACCCAACCTCCGGGTGGCCGACGACGCCGAGGCCCTGGCCGAGGCCCTGGCCGGGTTCCTCGCCGACCCGGCCCGACGGGCCCGGGTCGGCGAGGAGAACCGCCGGGTGGTGCTGGAGCGCCACGAGCTGCACCGCCAGAGCGCCCGCATGGCCGAGGCGTTCGAGGCGGCCGCCGCCGACCCCGCGGGTCGCTGATCCCGCCGACCCCGGGGGCGCGGTCCGGAGGCCGGGCCTCAGCGGCGCCGGCCGGCGACCGCCCCGCCCGCCCAGGCGGCCGCCTCGCAGGTCCGCAGGACCACCATGCCGGCGGCGTGCACCGGGTCGGCGGCCAGCAGGCGGCGGTGGCGCCAGTAGGCGGCCAGGATGCCGCGGACCTGGGCCGCGGCCGCCCCGGGATGGGCCCGGCGGTAGGCGGGCAGGCTGCGGCCGTAGGAGAAGCGCTTGCGCAGCACCGCGGCCAGCCGCAGGCGGCCCTCGTCGTGCACGACCACCGTGTCCGCCCAGGCCAGCCGGACGCCGCCGGCCAGCAGCCGGTTGCGCAGGGCCGCGTCCTCGGTCCCGGTGTTGGCCGGGTCGAACCCGCCGGCCCGGTCGAGGACGTCGGCCCGGACCAGGCGCGGGGCCTCGATCCGGGGCTCGCCGGCGTAGCAGCGCCGTTCCAGGGCCCGGCAGCGGGCCCAGAAGCCGCTGCCGGTGCTGGCCTCGGGGAGGAAGACGGCCCCGGCGCCGGCCGACCGGGCGGCGGCCAGCGACCGCTCGACCGCGTCGGGGGGCAGCACCATGTCGGCGTCGACCCACAGGACCCACTCGCCCGCCGCCCGCTCCCTGCCGAGGTTGCGCTGGGCGCTGCGCTCGGGACCGGCTCGCAGGGCGACGTCGGCCAGGCGGGCGACCACCCCCCAGGTGCCGTCGTGGCTCCAGTTGTCCACCACCAGCAGCTCGACCGGCCAGGTCTGGGCCCGGAGCGAGGCCAGGCAGCGGGCCACGGTGCGGGCCGCGTCCCGGGTCGGGACCACCACCGACACCAGCGGCCGGTCCCCGGTCACGGCGCCCGGTCGCCGTCGGGCCGGTCGGGGCGGCGCAGGACCAGGGCCCGTTCGGCGGTCGGGCCGGGGAGGTCCCCCGGAGGGTCGGGGGGGTCCGGGGGACCACCCCGGACGTCGCGCAGCACCCCCAGGACCAGCAGGGCCAGGCCGGTGCCGGCGAGCACATGGGCGGCCGGGTTGCCGGCGGCCAGGTCCGGCCCCAGCGTCGCCCGGGTCGGCAGCCCCCGGACCAGGACGGCCAGGGGGACGGCGGCCAGCAGCACGACCGACCCGAGGAGCAGCTCGCGCGGGGACGGCGAGCGGACGGCGTCGTAGACGACCAGGGCCAGCCCGACGACCAGCCCGACCCGGCCGCCGAGCAGGCCCAGCACCGCCACCAGGGCCAGCCGGCCCGGCCAGGGCCCGCTCATCGCCACCACCGGCCCCGCACCAGCAGGGCGGCCACCACGGCCAGGGCGGCCAGGGTGGCCGCCAGGGAGGCGTTGGCCGGGCGCTGGGGGGCGAACTCGACCGCGAACCGGTGGGGCCGCGGGTCGGAGACGCGCCAGCCGATCGACCAGCCGTCGAGCAGCTCGGGCGGGCCCAGCGGCTGCCCGTCCATGGTGGCCCGCCAGCGGCGGTCGTAGCCCTGGCCGGCGACCAGGTACCAGGGGGCGGCCGCCGGCTCGGCGGCCAGCTCGGTCCGGGCCGCGCCCGAGGAGGTCACCCTGACCCGCGGCGCGGGCGGCGGGTCGGGCCCATCCGGCGCCTGACCCACGGAAGGTACCTCCCGGCCCGGCGACGCCAGGTGGAGCAGGTCGACCAGCCAGCCGGGGGCGCTGCGCAGGTGGTGGTCGCCGGGGCCCAGCCGCAGGGGGCCGCCGCAGGCCTCGAACCGGAGCGGCTGGCCCTTGGCCAGCTGGTCGAGCGTGCCCAGCAGCCGCGCCTGGACCGGGACGCCGTCCAGCTCGGCCAGGGCGACGCAGCCGCGCAGCCGCCCCTCCGGCCGGTTGGCGGCGTCCACCCGCACCCGGCCGGCCTCGACCTCGCTGATCCTGACCTGGCCGCCGAGGCCGACCACGTCGGTGATGGTGAGGCGCAGCCGGCGCACGGTGCGGGCGGGGAACCGGATCCGGGTCGCGCCCTGGCGCAGCCGGGCGCGGACCGGCCGGCCGCCGTCCAGCGACAGCTCGGCGGCGGTGGCCGCGTCCACGCCCTTCAGGCCCCTGGGCACGTCCTGGCGGACGACCAGGTGGTCGAGCCGGCGGGCCGGGAACGACGCCTCGACCCATTCGCCGGGGCCGCGGCCACCCGGGATCCAGGCGGTGTCCCGGTTGCCGTCGAACGCCTGGGAGGCGCGCACCCCCATCCCGTCGAAGGCCCGCGACGACGACCGGGCGGTCACCGCCGGCGACGCCCCCAGCAGCCGGTCCAGCTGCGGCTCGGCCAGGTCGGGGCCGGGGGCGGCCAGGCCCGACAGGTCGAAGGCCCGCGCCCCGGCCAGCCAGAAGCGCCGGTCCAGGGCCCGCTCCTCGTCGTCGTCCAGCCCCCGGGTCGGCCCGGCCGCCCTGGCCAGCACCACGTCCAGGGGGGCCGAGGCCAGCCGCCGCCGGCCGGCGGCGTCCAGGCCCTCGACCAGCCGGCGGAACCTCCCGGGGAGCACGGTGGTCTCGGCGACCCGGACGCCCGGCACCCCGATCTCCCAGAACCCGACCGGGTTGAGGCCGGGACCGCCGCGGACGGCGCTGATCTCCACGGTCAGCGACGCCGTGGTGGTGGGCGGCAGGGCGACCTCGACCAGCGGCCGGGCCGGGACGGCCGCGGTGACCGTGCGCCCGTCCATGCGGATGCGGACGGCCGCCACCTGGACCGGGCTGCCCAGCAGCGGGCGCAGGACCAGCCTGGACAGGGTCCGCGGGCGGGCCAGGCGCAGGCTGACCGACTGGCCGACCCCGGCGCCGAAGTCGCCGGTGACCCAGGCGGTCCGCGGGTCGCCGTCGAAGGCGAAGGCCGGCTTGCCGTAGGGGACCGGCCCGAACACGCTGCCGGAGCTGGTGGCCGTGACCGAGCCGGCCCCGGACAGGGCGACCACGGTCTGGGCGGACGGATCGCCGAAGAGGCTGAGGGCGGGGCTGCCCGGGTCGACCGGCTGGTCGGCGGCCAGGGTCGGCGACCAGCTGGCCCCGGTCCGGCGGGTCGCCCAGGTGCGGCGCCGGTTGCTGTCGGTGAGCACGACCCGGGCGCCGTCGTCGAGGGCCAGGGCGGCGTCGCCCGGCGTCAGCGACCCAAGCAGCCGGAAGGCCGGCTGCCCGGCCAGCAGCCCCAGGCGGGCCAGGGCCGGCAGGGCGAAGCTGTCGCCGTCCACCAGCAGGGCGCCGGCGGCCGGCTCGGCCCGGACCACCGGCCGCGGGTCGGCCAGGGCGTAGCGCTGCAGCGGCGGCAGGGACGGGTCGCCCGGCCGGGCGGCCACCTGCTCGCCCGGCCGGCCGTAGGCGGCGGCCAGGCGCAGGCCCGGCTGGGCGGCGAGCGCCGCCGCCAGCGCGGCCGGCGGGCCGCCGCCGGTCCTCTCCCCGACCACGTCGTTGCGGGCCAGCACCTCGTCCACGCCCAGGTAGCGGGCCATGGCCGGCAGCGCCTGGGCGTCCGGCTGGTCGCCGGCCAGGGGCACGTCGAGGGCGGCCAGGAAGTTGGCCTGCTCCGAGGAGCCGTTGGGCACGGTGGCGCGGACCACCGACGGCCGCGCCAGCAGCGAGGCGTTGAGGTCGTCGGGCCCCTGCCAGCCCCAGCGGTAGTCGGCCTGGACCTGGCCGGGGAGGAACAGCACCCGGCCGGCCGCCGGGCCCGCCTGGCGGTTGAGGTCGGCCGCGGCCTGCTCCCAGTAGCCGGGCACGCGGTAGCGCTCCAGGTGCAGCCCGCCGGTCCAGGCGGGCAGCACGGCCACGGCCAGCACGGCCAGGGCGGCGAGCAGGGCAGCCGCCCGCCCCGGGCCGTTGCGGCGACGCCACAGCTCGGCCACCCCGGCGGCCACCAGCACGGTGATGCCGAGGGCGGCCAGGGCGCCGGCCTTGTTGGTGGTGCGGAAGGCGATGGCGCCCGGGAGGTGCCGGAAGGCGGCGTCGAGCAGGCGGGCGAACGGGGTCGGGGCGCCGGTCGGGAACAGTCCCACCATCACCGGCACGGCCAGGGCCAGCAGCAGCGCCCCCAGGGCCCTGGCCCGGGCCCGGGAGACCAGGGCGCCGGCGGCCGCCGCCACCGGCAGGGCGAAGGAGGCCAGCACCACCAGCGGGTCGGTCAGGTAGCCGGCCAGGCCGGGCAGGAACAGCCGCTCGCCCTCGCGGCCGTACAGCGTCCACAGGCCGAGCAGGCGCAGCGTCTCGGCGTAGGAGGAGACGGCGGCGACGTCGGCCGGCTTCTCGGTGCTCTCGGCGATCGCCTGGCCGCTGGCGCTGGCCAGCAGGGCCGGGACCAGCCAGTAGAGCGACACCGCCAGGGCCAGGCCGAGGCAGCGCAGCACCGGCGCGACCATCGCCCGCCAGGGGACGCCGCCGGCCAGCCGCGCGTAGACCAGGCAGCAGGGCACGGCCAGGAGCATGAAGGCGGGCACGACGCCGGCGTTGGTGCCGCCGCAGGCGAAGAAGGCGAGCGCGAACGCGGCCGGGCCGCGCCAGGAGCGCCGGTCGCGGACGCTCCAGGCCAAGGCGACCAGCAGCCACGGCAGCAGGGCGTAGGGCTGCAGGATGGGGCTGGTGGCGCCGGCCACGACCACGTACGGGTTGGCCACGTACACGGCCGCGGCCGCGACCCGCCCGGCGGGGCCGGCCTCGGGGGCGACGGTCCGCAGCAGGGTGGCCGCGCCCCAGCCGGCCACCCCGAGCAGCAGCCCCCGCCACAGGCGCACGGCCAGCCAGGCGTCGACCCCGAGGCCGCGGATCACGACCACCACCGCGGCCGCGGGGGCGCTCCCGGCGTCGAAGTTCGGCTGCCCCAGGTAGGGGTCGGGCCGCCAGGCGGCCAGCGACCGGGCCAGCGCCCGCCCCGGGGCCAGGTACAGCTCCGGCCGGGTGTCGGGCGCGAACCACCCCCGGTCGGTCAGGACCAGCACGGCCAGCACGCACACGCCCAGCACCCCGTAGGCGACCGGCTCGGCCAGGTCGCGCCGCCGCCGGCCCGCCCCGGCGGCCGCCCGGACCATGGCCGTCGCCCGCACCGGCGACAGGTCCCGGCTCACCGGGGCACCCCTCCGGCTCACCGGGCCGGGCTCCCGGTCGGGCGCCGGAGGGCGAGGGCGAAGCCGATGGCCAGGAGGGCGGCCACCACGGCCAGGGCGGCGCCGACGATCTCGGCCACCGAGTCGTGCAGGAACACCGCCACCAGGACGGCCTCGGCCGCCACCCCGGCCAGCAGGAGCCGGTACATGGCCCGGTCGGCGGTGGCCATCCCGGTGAAAAGCACCAGCTGGACCAGGGCCAGGCCGGTGCCGAGGGCGGCGAACAGCGGCAGGGTGGGGCCGACGTCCAGGTAGGCCTCGCCGAACGACAGCCGGGCGGCCAGCTGGGGCGCGACCGCCGCCGCGACCACCAGGGGGAAGCCGACGGCGGCCACCACCACCGCCGAGCGCCCGAGCAGCCGGCGCCGGTCGGCCGCGGTCACCAGGCGCGGGAACACCAGGGTGACCACGAACTGGGGCGCCCAGAAGGCGATCTTGGTCAGCACCGCCCCGGCCGCGTACAGCCCGGAGGCCTCGGCGGGCAGGAAGTGGCGGGCCAGCAGCACGTCGACGTTGGCCAGCAGCAGCAGCCCGAGCACCCCGGCGGCGGCGGTCGCGACCTCGCCGCCGACCGCGGCCGCCGGGGACCCCCTGCGCGGCCACCGCCAGCCGGCGGTCCCGGGCGGGCGAGGACGCTCCCAGCGCCCCTGGGCCCGCAACCGGGGCACGGCGACCAGCACGGCCATGGCCGACCCGATCGCCGTGGCCGCCATGGCGCCCTCGACCCCGAGGCCGCCCTCGACCAGGCCGAGGCCGACGGCCAGCCGTCCGACCGCCGCGACCAGCAGCACCGCGGCCAGGACCCCGAACCACTCGCGGCCCTGGAGCATCCCCTGCACGGCCGAGAGCAGCGGCAGGGGCAGGAGGGCGGCGGCCAGCCACAGGCAGGGGCCGAGGGCGGGCAGGTGCAGGAACGCCGCGATGGCCGGGCTGACGAGCAGGGTCAGCAGCCCCAGGGCGGCCCCGACGACGACCACCGCCACCAGCACCCTCGACCAGAGCCGGCCCACGTCGGAGCCGGCCAGGGTGGTGTGCCTGGCCACGACCGCCTGGAGGGCGACCCCGGGCACGGTGCCGACCAGCACCAGGGCCAGCAGCGCCCCCAGGGCGCCGTAGCCGGCCGGGCCCAACAGCCGGGACATGACCAGGTTGAAGGCGTAGTTCAGGACGTTGGCGGCCGCCATGGCCGGGGCGATGACCAGGAACGCCCGCGGCAGCGAGGCCCGCCCCGGCCCCGGCGGTTCCTGGAGCATCAGCGGGTCGCGGTCACCGGCCGCCATCGCCCACCGGGACCCGTCGGGAGGCCAGCGGCACCACCTTCAGGACGGCGGCGCACAGCCCGGGATGGCGCGGCAGGGTCCTCCAGGCGACCCACACCGCCGGCCGGTACACCAGGTCGTAGGCGCGCAATCGCCAGGCGACGTCCCAGCCCCGGGATCGGGCCCGGGGGCGCTCGAAGGCGTACACGCGGACCCCGTTCCACCAGCGCGGGTCCTCCTCGTGCTCGGCCGCCAGGTCGAACAGCAGCCGGTAGCCGGGATGGGCGGCGACGTAGCGGTCGGTGGCCCGGGCGACGATCGGCCAGGAGGCGTCGTCGATCACGACCAGGGCCCGGTCGGCCAGCCAGCGCTCGGCGACCCCGAGGGCCAGGTAGTGGGGGAGCCGGCCGTGGGCGCCGTCGTAGAAGTAGACGCCGATCGGCTCCTCCAGCCCCGCCCCGGTCCGCAGCAGGTCGAAGCAGTCGCCCTCCAGCACCCGGGCCTGGCCCGGCCCGACCCAGCGGGCCAGGTTGGCCTCCAGCTCGCCCCTGGCCCCGCCGTCCGGGTTGAACTCCAGGAAGCTCTCGATCGCGGAGAACCGCCGGCCCCGGTTGCCGAGCATGGCCCCGATGAGCGACAGGCCCTTGAAGGCCCCGACCTCCAGGTACGCCTCCCCCGGCTCCAGGTGGGCGGCGGCCAGGTTGAGCAGGGCGAGCTTGTGCTCGGTGGCCATGCCGGGCACGTCGGCCACGACGTCGCGGAACCTCCGGTCGACCGGGTGGTCGGCGCGCAGGTCGCCGTCGAACAGCCCGGCGAGGGTCGCCTGGAACGCTTCGAGGTCCATCGCTCCACTTCGCTGTGGCTACCGCGCGGTAAGTTACCGGCTCGGAAGTCTAGGTTTTCCCATTTGCTTTGTGTAGTGTTCGAAGCCCGGTAAGGTCGGATTTGCCGGCTGACGGGAGGCCACGGTGGGTCGTCGGGTCGGATACGTGCTGGTGTTCCTGGGCCTGTTCCTGATCTTCTTCGGGGTCGTCGAGCGGCTGTACGCCTACCCGCGCCTGAAGAAGGCCCCGCTGGACCAGTACTCCCAGCCGGTGGCCACCGGCACCGGGACCTACTTCAACCGCAGCCCCGACAAGCTGCAGGAGGTCACCGGGGCCGAGCTGCGGAACATCCGCACGGTCAGGGGCGACGTCAAGGCGGGCAGCGACGAGGTGGCCGTCTGGGACTCCTTCAACAGCACCGTGGCCGTGGCCGACAACGGCGTCATCACCGCCACCCAGGAGCGCATCGCCCTGGACCGGGTGACCGGCCAGTCGGTCGGCTGCTGCGGCGAGAACCCGGCCCACCATGGCCTCACCCTGAAGTTCCCCTTCGACACCATGAAGCAGAGCTACCAGTTCTGGGACGGCCCGGCCAACGCCGCCTTCCCGGCCGAGTTCACCGGCGAGGAGGTCGTCGCCGGCGTCAAGGTCTACCGGTTCGAGCAGCGCATCGAGCCGCGGACCCTGCGCACCCAGGAGGTCCCGGGCTCGCTGGCCGGCGACCCGGACGCCGACAGCGTCACCACCAACGTCGTCTACTCCAACCACAAGACGCTCTGGGTGGAGCCGGCCACCGGGATCATCGTCAAGGCCCAGCAGGACGCCAACCAGGTCCTGGAGACGCCCGCCGGCGAGCCGGTCCTGACCCTGCTGGACGCGGTCCTCACCTATGACGACGCCACCGTCAAGGCCAACGCCGACGACGCCTCCTCGGGGGCGCGCCAGCTGCGGCTGCTCGGCACCATCCTGCCGGTCGGCGGGGTGCTCCTCGGGCTGGTGCTGACCGCGGTCGGCCTCTACCTGCTGCGCGCCCCCCAGGGCCGGCGGCTGCGGCGCCCCGAGGGCCAGAGCCGCCCGGCCGGCGCGGTCTGATCGGCAGCCACCCCGGGCGCCGGCTCGCCGCGCCGCCCGGGGACCACCGGCCCGACTGGGCCGCGCGCAACGCCGGGCTGGTCGTGGCCTGCGCCCTCGCCCTCCTGGCCATGGCCCCGCTGCTGGCCAGGGGCTATGTGCTCACCTACGACATGGTGTTCGTGCCCCGGCTGGAGCTGACCAGGAACCTGCTCGGCCTGGACACGGCCGTGGCCCGGGCCGTGCCCGGCGACCTGCTGGTCGCCCTGGCCTCCCGCCTGGTCCCGGCCGACCTGGTCCAGAAGCTCATCCTCCTGGGCATCGTCGTCGCCGCCGGCACCGGCGCGGCCCGCCTGACCCCGACCCAGCGCCCGGCCGCCAGGGCCGCCGCGGCCGCCCTCTACGCCTGGAACCCGTTCGTCTACGAGCGCCTCGTCATGGGCCACTGGGGCCTCCTGGTCGCCTACGCCGCCCTCCCCTTCGTCGCCCGGGCCGCCACCGACCTCCGCACCGGGACCCCGGGGTCGGTCCGCCGCCTGGTCCTCACCCTGGCCATCGCCGCCGCCGCCAGCCCCCCGGGCGGCCTGATCGCCGCCGCCGTCGCCCTCTGCGTCACCGCGGCCCCACCGTGGCCCGAGGACAGGCGGGGGCCCGCGCGGCGCGGGGCGGCGTTGCGTGATGCCCGGGTGCGGGGTCCCGCTCCCGGGGGCGCGCCTGATGGGGCCGCGTCGGCGCGTGTCCGGGCGCGCCCCTCCTTCCGGACGACTCTCCCCCGGGTCGGGATGGTCGTCGGGGTTGCGTTGCTGGTGAACGCGCCCTGGTTGGTGCCGAGCGTGCTGCGGCCCGGCGGGGTGCCGGTGCGGGCGGAGGGGGTGGCGGCGTTCGCCTCGCGACCCGACGGGCCGCTGGGGACGGTGGGCAGCCTGGTCGGGCTGGGTGGGATCTGGAACGCCTTCGCCGTCCCGCCCGGGGTCGGGTCGTGGCCGTGGCTGGGCGGGTTGGCGGTGGTGCTGGCCGTCGCGGTGGCCGGGCTGCCGGCGCTGTGGCGGCGTCTGCCGGCGGGTGCGGCCAGCGGTCTCCTGCTGGCCGCCGGGCTCGGTCTGGTCCTGGCCGCCGCCGACGCCCTCCCCGGGCTGGGGTCGCTGGTCGACCCGGTGGTCGTCCACGTCCCCGGCGGGGGGCTGGTCCGCGACGCCCAGAAGTTCGTCGCCCCCCTCGCCCTGGTCGAGGCGGTGGCGTTCGGGCTGGGGGTGGAGCGGCTGGTGCCGGCGCTGCCGCCGCGCTGGGGCCGGGCGGCCACGGCCGGGCTGGTGGCCGCGCCGGTGCTGCTGCTGCCCGCCCTGGCCTGGGGGACCGCCGGCCGGCTGGCCGCCGTCCCCTACCCGGACGGGCTCGCCCGGGCCCGCGCGGTGATGGCCGCCGACCCGGTGCCCGGGGCCGTGCTGGTGCTGCCCTGGCACCTCTACCTGGGCTTCCCCTGGAACGGCGACCGGGTCGTGCTGGACCCGGCCCAGCGCTGGTTCACCCGGCGGGCGGTCGGCAACGACGACCTGGAGCTGGCCGGCACGACGGTGCCCGGCGAGGACCCCTACGGCGCCCGGCTCGGCCCGGTGGTCGCCGGCGCCGGGCCGCTGGCGCCGGCCCTCCCGGGGGAGGGCATCCGCTACGTGCTGGTGCTCAAGGCGGCCGACTGGGCCAGCTGGGGGCCACGCCTGGCCGGGCTCGACCCGGTGCTCGACCGCCCCGCGCTGGCGCTGTACCGGGTGCCGGCCCGCCCGGCCGAGGTGCGCCTGCCGGCCCCGCCGGCCCCGCCGGTCCTGCTCGCCGACCTGCTGGCGACCGGGCTGGTCCTCGGGGCCGCCGTCCCGGCTCTTCACGCCGGGGTGGGGCAATTGCTATCCTCCGGGCGAAATCACCAAGGAGGTCGCGGATGACCGGGTTGACGCTTCGGTTCCTGGTCGCCATCGCCGCCGGCGCCCTCGTCCTCGCCTTCGTGGCCTCGCTGGCCCTGATCTCCAGCCAGGGCGCCTCCTCGGTCTCCGGCGAGCCGTTGATCGTCTACGGGTCGCGCTGAGCCCAAGCAGCCGGTCGGTGGGTCAGCCGATGGCGGCCTGACCTGCCGCCCGCTCCGAAGCACTGCGCTCGACACAGAACTCGTTGCCCTCTGGATCGGCGAGTACGACCCAGCCGGTGCCGTCAGGCCGGCGCTGGTCGGCCACCATCGTGGCGCCCAGCTCCAGCAGCCGGGCCACCTCCTGGTCGCGGGTCTGCGGTGCCGGCGTGAGGTCCAGGTGGAGGCGGTTCTTGCTGGCCTTGCCCTCGGGCACCTTGATGAACAGCAGGTTGGGCTGGCCGTCCAGTCCCACCAGGAACGCCTCGGAGTCCGACGGCGCATTGCCGTCGTCCGGGTCTTCCCCGTAGCCGGTGACCTGGCTCCAGAAGCCGGCCAGACGGTAGGGGTCGGCGCAGTCGAAGGTGATGTTGCGGGGACGCGCGGTCATGGGAACTCTCCCCTTGCCCTGGCGCGCCTCCCGCAGACGGCGTCGTTAGCTGGCCGCGGGAGGCGCGGAAACGATCTGGAACATGTCCGCGCCTCCTCTCTGGTTGCTGGGATGCCACCGGAAGTATGCCACGAGGCCGGTGGGTCCGGACCACCCGCATCAGCGGCAGTTCCAGCACCACCTCGCTCCGAGTTCCGTGCCGGACTTCTGAGCCTAGGCGGTCGCCCGGCCGGGGGCCGGTTCCTGGCCGCCGGTCCGCCGGGCGTCCGGGGATCCCTCGGCGGGACCGGTCGCCCCGTCCAGCACGGCCGCGAACGCGGCCACCGCCTGGGGCCAGGTGAAGCGGGCCGCGTGGGCCCGCGCCGCCTCGCCCAGCCGCTCCCGCAGGTGCCGGTTGAGCAGGACCCAGGCCAGGTGGCGGGTGAACTCGTCGAGGTCGCCGGCGAGCAGGCCGGTGGTCCCGTGCAGCACCGACTCGCGCAGCCCGCCGGCGGCCCGGAACGCGACCGTCGGCGTCCCGCTGGCCGCCGCCTCGAGCACGGCCAGGCCCCAGCCCTCCTTCAGCGACGGCATGGCCAGGGCCCAGGAGGAGGCCAGCACCCGCTGCTTGGTCTCCTCGTCCACCCAGCCGAGCAGCTCGACGGTGCCCTGGAGGCCGAGCCGGTCCACCGCCTCGCGCAGCCGCGGCTCCCACCAGCCCTGGCCGACCACCAGCACCCGCAGGCCCGGCAGGTGGGCACGGATGCGGGCGGCCGCCTCCAGGGCCAGCTCGACCCGCTTGTGGGGCACCAGGCGGCCGAGCACGCAGACCGACGGGAACGGGGTGCGCGGCACGGCCGCGGCCGGCCCCGGCGCGGCCGTCCCGTTGTGGACGACGGAGACCGCGGCGGGCCGGACGCCCAGGCCGACCAGCTCGCCCCGGGTCGCCTCGGACACGGCCACGTAGTGGGCGCGCCGGTACAGGCGGGGGGCGAGCCGGGACTCGACCCACCAGCCGACCCTTGCCCGGAGGGGCGGCAGGACCACCCGCCACTGCTCCCGGTGGACGTGGTGGACGAGCACGACCAGGGGCCGCCGGCACCACAGGGGGGAGAGGAACGGCAGGCCGTTCTGGACGTCCACCACCACCTCGTGCCCGCCCAGACGACCGGTCAGGTGGGCCCACCAGGCGTGCGGGTAGACGCTGAGCCGCCCGCCGCGGCGGACGACCCGGACGTCGCCGACCCGCTCGGTGGCCGGGGCGCCCGGGTGGGCGGCGCAGAACAGGGTGACCGGCCGGCCCTGGGCGGCCAGCCCGGCCGCGATCCGCTCCACGTAGACCTCGGAGCCGCCGCCCTCGGGATGGGTGGTGTCGCGCCAGTTGAGGATGAGCACGCCGCCCCGGGGCTGGTGCCCCGGTCCCAGGGCCCGCGGGCGTCCGGCGCCGGCGGGACCGGGGACCGGCGGGGTCCCGGGGTCGTGCGCGGGATGGGCCTTCATCGGCCCGGGACGCTACCCCACATTCCGAGGGATTTGAACGGGTTTCGACCAGTTCGACGGTAAAGCGAAGCAGCCGCCCGGTGGTGGGCGGCTGCTTCGGGTGGCCGCCGGAGGCCCCCGGTCCCCCGGCGACGACCTATGCGGCGCGGGTGTGGCGGGCCAGCAGGAGCACGGTCGTCCCGGTGGCCAGCAGGGCGAGCGCGGTGATCAGCAGCGTCCGGGTCCGCGAGCCGGTGAAGGGCAGGGAGCCGGCGTCGTCCCCGGCGCCGGCCGGAGCGCCCGTGCCCGCGGTGGACACGTCGATGACCAGCCGGGACGGCCCGGACAGGGTCGACACGGTGATCGGACGGCGGCGGTCGAGGCCGATGCCGTAGCCGACCACGGCCTCGAAGTCGCCGGTCCGGGCGACCTCCTTGACGGCGGTCAGGCCGGGCGAGGACCGCCGCGGGCCGACGCTGGGCGTGCCGTCCTCCTCGTGGGCGTTGGCGCCGTGGAAGACGACCTCGAGGTCGGCCGTGCCGGCCACCGACACCGGCTCGCCCGAGCCGTCCTCGACCAGCTGGTCGACGTAGCCGACGGTGTGCTCGGGCACGTCGCCCTGGAACTCGAACACCACCCGGTCGAAGCCGGGGTGGCCGGCGGCCCGGACGTCGGCCAGGGTCGGGCTGGACTGGGCGCCGGCGGGCGTGGCCGCCAGGGCCAGGACGACGGCGACGAGACTGGCGACGAGGAGGGTCCGGACGAGCCCCATGCTGACCACCTTCTCTGGAAGCTGCTGGCCAGAGCATGCGCCGGCGCGGTCACGGGGCGGAGCCGGCGCGGTCACGGCCCGGATGCGAGCGCGCATCCCTGCGGCGGCGCTCCCGACTCGAAACGGTCACGGCGGGGGCTGTGGACGCCGGGGTGAGCCGCCGGGCCAGGTTCGGTAGGGTGGCCGCCGAACCAGAGCTGGTCGTTCCCGAGGGGCCAGCCGCGACGGCGAGGAGTGATGCGTGGCCGACACCTACGCGACCCTGGAGACCTCCAAGGGCCCGATCCGGGTCCGCCTGTTCCCCGACACCGCCCCCAAGACGGTCGAGAACTTCATCGGCCTGGCCACCGGCACCAAGCCGTGGCGCAACCCGGCCACCGGCGCCCAGGAGCAGGGGTCCCTGTACGAGGGCACGGTCTTCCACCGGGTGATCCCCAACTTCATGATCCAGGGCGGCGACCCGCTGGGGACCGGCCGGGGCGGCCCCGGCTACCAGTTCGAGGACGAGGTCGACGGTCCCCACCGCTTTGACCGGCCCGGGTACCTGGCCATGGCCAACGCCGGCCCCGGCACCAACGGCTCCCAGTTCTTCATCACCCAGGTGCCGACGCCCTGGCTGGACGGCAAGCACACCATCTTCGGCGAGGTCGTGGAGGGCATGGAGGTCGTCGACGCCATGGCCAAGGTCGACACCGACGCGTCCGACCGTCCGGTCGAGGAGCTCCGCCTCGAGCGGGTCGCCATCGAGCAGGCCGGGTAGCCCCACCGTCGGCCCCCGACGCCTGGTTGACGCCGGGCGCCGGGCGGTGCCACCTTCGCTGCAGGGGATTGCGGGAAGGGGCAGCACATGGAGGCGCAGCCGGGGCTGGAACCGGTGGTGGTGGGGGCGGTACGGACGCCGGTGGGTCGGCGCAACGGCGGGTTGGCGGGGGTGCATGCCGTCGACCTCGGAGCGGTGGCGCTGCGGGCGCTGGTCGAGCGCAGCGGGGTCGACCCGATGCTGGTCGACGACGTGATCATGGGCTGCGTGTCCCAGGTCGGGGAGCAGTCGGTGAACGTGGCCCGCAACGCCTGGCTGGCCGCGGGGCTGCCCGAGGAGGTGCCGGCGACCACCATCGACCGGCAGTGCGGCTCCTCCCAGCAGGCGGTCCAGTTCGCCGCCCAGGGGATCATGGCCGGCGGCTACCAGCTGGTCGTGGCGGGCGGGCTCGAGCACATGACCCGGGTGCCGATGGGCTCGACCATGGGCGGGCCCGGGGTGCCCTTCGGCCCGACCATGCACGACCGGTACCAGGGGCGCCTGGTCCCCCAGGGCATCTCGGCCGAGCTGATCACCGAGAAATGGGGCCTGACCCGCGAAGAGCAGGACGAGTACGCCCTCCGCTCCCACCGGCGGGCCGCCGCCGCCCAGGACGCCGGCCGCTTCGACGCCCAGCTCGCCCCGGTGCAGGCGCCCGGCCCCAACGGCGAGGCGACCTGGGTACGGGCGGACGAGGGGGTGCGGCGGGACACCTCGATGGAGAGGCTGGCCGGGCTGAAGTCGGCGTTCAAGCCCGACGGCCAGGTGACGGCCGGGAACTCCAGCCAGATCTCCGACGGGGCGGCCGCCCTGCTGCTGGCCAGCCGGGCCGCCGCCGAGCGGCTGGGCCTGCGGCCGCTGGCCCGCTTCGCCGGGTTCGCCCTGGCCGGGGTCGACCCGGTGCTGATGCTCACCGGGGTCATCCCGGCCACCGAGCGCGTCCTGCGCCAGACCGGCCTCGGCCTGGACGACCTGGACGTGATCGAGATCAACGAGGCGTTCGCGAGTGTCGTGCTGGCCTGGGGGCGCGAGGTCGAGCCGAACTGGGAGCGGGTCAACCCCAACGGCGGGGCGATCGCCCTCGGGCACCCGCTCGGGGCCTCGGGCGCCCGCATCATGACCGACCTCGTCGCCGAGCTGGGACGCGGCGGCGGCCGCTACGGCCTCCAGGTGATGTGCGAGGGCGGCGGCATGGCCAACGCCACCGTCCTGGAACGGCTGGACGGCTAGGACAAGAGGCCAGGCACGGGGACGGCCGGGACCACGGGACGGGTAGGAGATGCGGCGGAGTTCGGTGCGGCTGGGGCTGGTGGCGGCGGTGGTCGTGGCCGTGGTGCTGTTCGCCCTGGGGCGGGGGGACGTGGTGGTGGCGCTGCTGCTGGGCGGCCTGGTGCTGGCGACCGGGCGGGCGGTGTTCCGCGGCTACAACACCACCAAGGGCCCCACCGGGCCGCCGGTGGACGTCGAGGAGGACGGCACCCTGCTCGTGTTCGCCTGCGAGACCTGCGGCGAGCAGCTGGTCCTGCTGCGCAAGGGGACCGACGTCCCGCCCCGCCACTGCGCCGAGAAGATGGTCCTGCGCCGCATCCCGGTCCGTGGTTCAGCTAATCCGAGGGATGCGGCTGGCGGCCTACCGAGCCGCGGTCCCTGATCCATGTGGGGGGAGCTCGCTCCCCCACGGCCCCCCAAGAGCGCCTGTGCCATGGTCGGGCTAGTCGCCCTCGGAGATGCGTTCGGCGCGGTCCCGGAGGGCGCGGAAGTCCTGGTCGCGACGGTCCCCGGGGAGCAGCTTGTCGGTGCTGGTGAAGCCCCAGCCCTGGTACTTGACGGCCACCCGCGACCAGCGCCGGCGCAGCTCGCCCCCGCAGGCCTGGCACGGCCCGGGGGCGTCGCTGCCCAGGGGTTGGAGGTGCTCCTCCAGCTCCCCGCAGGCTCGGCAGGCATACTCGTAGACGGGCATGCGGTCGTCTCCGGTCGGGTTGTCCCCAGCCTTGTCCCCAACTGGGGAAGAAATGACAGGGATGTAGTTCGGCAGGTGAGCGCGCCGGCCCGCTCAGGTCCAGCGCGTCGCCAGCAGCAGCCCGACAATGAGGGGCGCGAACCCGATCGCCAGGTTGATGTTGCCGAGGTCGTCGAGGAACGACGGCAGGATGTCCATGTAGAAGAGCAGGATGTAGATGAGGCCGACGAGCAGGCAGACGACGATGGTGGGACCGACCCAGGGCGGCGACGGCTTCGGCTTGGGACGGGGCGGCGGCTGGTACCGCCGCCGCTTGGAGCGGGACTTCGGCATTCGGAGGGTTCCTTTCCCGGGGCGCCGCCCGTCCGGGCGGAGGAGGGCGGCGACGACCAACGATCGTACCCCGGCCGGCCGCCTGGCGGCGACGGCCGCGCTGGTCGCCTGCCTCTGCCTGGCCGGGTGCGCGGGCGGCGGGTCGGGGGGCGCCTCGGGCGGCACCGCGGCCCCGGCCGAGGCCCTGGGCGCGCGGCCCCTGGTCGCGCGGGACCAGTCCCAGTTCCGGCGCGACCTGGACGGCCTGCGGGGCCGGGTGGTGGTGGTCAACTTCTGGGCCAGCTGGTGCGTGCCCTGCCGCCAGGAGATGCCGGCCCTCGAGCAGGCCAGCCGGGGCTACACGGAGGCGGGCAAGCCCGTGACCGTCATCGGGGTGGACGCCTCCGACGTCCGCGGCGAGGCGGCCAAGTTCCTCAGCGAGGTCGGGGTGACCTACCCCACCGTGTACGACCGGCAGGGCCTGCGCGGCGGGGTGGCCGCGAGCTGGTCGGTGACGGCCCTGCCCCAGACCTGGTTCGTGGCCAAGGACGGCAGCCGCGCCGGCCGCATCGCCGGGCGGCTCGAGGTCGACGACCTGCGCTCCAGGGTCGACGAGCTGCTGGCCGGATCTTGAGTGGTGTGCCCCGGCCGCCGGCGGGGAACGATGGCTCCCTGGCCGGTCTGGCGCCGCCCGAGGGAGAAGTTGCCGCCGCGAACCGCGTAGGATGGCTGCCGACCTCGACCTGGCCGCCGGCTGTTCGGAGGTGATGGTGCGGAGGCTGCTGCGCGGAACGGGCTGGACGTTCATCGGGATGGGGAGCTTCGTCCTCTACTTCCTCGTCTACCAGCTCGTCGGGACCAACGCCGTGACCAGTCGCGGCCAGGACGACCTGCGCAACGAGCTGCAGCGGGAGTGGTCGGCCCCGGCGGCCTCCGGCCGCGAGCCCAAGGACGCAAAGAAGGCGGTGCCGCGGCGGGTCGCGGCGGGCAAGCCGCTGGCCGTGCTCGACATCCCCAAGATCCGGGTCGACAACAAGGTCATCATCGAGGGCGTCGGCCGCGACGAGCTGCGCAAGGGGCCAGGCCACGTCCCGAGCACGGTCCTGCCCGGGCAGGACGGCACCTTCGGGGTGTCGGGGCACCGCACCACCTACGGCGCACCCTTCTACCGGCTCAACGAGCTGGCCAAAGGGGATACCATCACCGTCATCACCCGTGAAGCGATCTACACCTACTCCGTCACCCGCACCGCCATCGTCCGGCCGACCGACACCCAGGTGCTCGACAACGTCGATGGACCGGACGGCAAGCCCGAGGCGACGATCACCTTGACCACCTGCCATCCCCGCTATTCGGCCCGCCAGCGGCTGATCGTGTTCGGCGACCTCAACAACACCTCGGTCAACACCGGCCAGGTGGCGGCGTAGCGATGAGCTGGCGGGGACAGGGCGGCAGGCGGGCCAAGGGGCGCCGCGGCGGCCAGGACCCCGAGCTCGAGAACACCGCCTGGCTGGCCGAGCTGGAGCGGGAGGCCGCCCAGGCCGGCGACGACGAGGACGAGGACGACTGGGCCAGCACCCTGCGCGGCCGCCGCTCCCCCGACCCTCCGCCCCCGGACCCGCCGGCCCCACCCGCCTCCGAGCCCGGCTGGGCCCCGCCGCGCGACCCGTCCTCCCCGCCGCCCGCCGACGACCGCCTGTACGGCGCCGGACCGGGGGGCCCCGGGACGGGCGCCTGGTCCGACGACCCCGCGCCCCAGGACCCGCCCCCGGCGCCCGACCCCGACTGGTCGTCCTGGCGCCAACCCGCCGGCGACCCGTTCGACGCGTCACCGGGGCCGGCCTCCCCCGACCTGTTCGACGCCCCCCGGGGGCCGGTCCCCGCCGGCCCGGCGCCAGAGGGGCCCGGGCAGGACTGGGACGGCTCGCGGGGGAGCGTCGGCGACCAGGACTGGCAGCCGGCCGACGTGGACACGCCCACCGGGGCGTGGTCGCCGAGCGAACCGGTCGGCCGGGAGCCGGACTACCCGGCGCTGTTCGGTGAGCTGTACCGGCGCGGGGCCGGCCGGCAGGACCCGATCTGGGAGGCACCCCCGGCCGCCGAGCCGCTGCCCGACCCGAGCCAGACCGACCCGCCGGCGGGCCGCTGGCCGTTCGAGGAGACCACCGGGACCTGGGAGCCGAGCGACCGGTCCTTCATCTGGCCGGCCGACGAGCCGCCCTCGACCCAGGCCGAGTGGGACCAGCCAGCCCCGCGGTCCTGGCCGGACGACCCCAGCCCGCAGGCGCCCCCGGCCCCGTCCGCCTACGGCCCGACCCCGCCGCGACCGGACCCGACCGCCCCGACGGCGCCCGACGAGACGGCCGCCTGGGCGGCCCCGGCCCCCGACGCCTGGGCGGACCCGGAGCCGGCCCCGCGGCCCTCGCCGTGGGCGAGCCAGCCGGGCGCCGGCAACGGGGCCTCGCCGGCGGGACCGGTCGCCCCGCCGGCGGCCGGCCCGCCGCCGACGGACTGGGCCTCGGCCATCCCCAGCGACGTGCCGGCGGCCAGGAGGGCGGGCCACCCGGGCGCGGCCACCCGGGAGTGGCGGCCCGACGAGGCCGTCGAGGCCGAGCCGGGCGTGCCCCTGGGGGCCGGGACGGCGGCCGGCGGGGGACAGGCGGGCCATGCCAGGGCCTCAAGGCCGGCCCCGATGCCGGTCGACGAGCCGGAGGAGGAGTGGCCCGCCGCCGAGGGCCGGCGCAAGCGGCCGGCCGGCGAGCGCCAGGCCAGGGCCTGGCCACGGATCGTGGCCGTGATCTCCTGGATCGTCCTGGTGATGGTGGTGTGCTGGTTCTACGTGTTCCCCTGGCTGGAGCGGGTCCTGCCCGAGAACTTCTGACCACCTCCCCAGCCTGCTCCGGAAGCGCCGGTAGATTGTCCTGACGGCGAGCGGCACCGATACTGCTTGCCAAGCCGGCTTGCGCACGCCCGTGCGTGCCAGAGAACGAGGTGGTCCACGATGCCCGAGACGCCGATGCCTTGGCTCGACAGCTACCCGCCTGGCGTCCCCGAGCACGTGGAGCTGCCCGAGGCCAGCCTGGCCGGCCTGCTCGACGACGCGGCCAGGGACTTCCCGCACGCGCCGGCCCTGCACTTCGAGGGCCGCACCATCTCCTACGCCCAGCTCGCCCAGCAGGCCCGGCGCTTCTCGGGCGCGCTGGCCGCCCTCGGGGTCGGCCGGGGCACCAAGGTCGGGCTGATCCTGCCCAACTGCCCGCAGGCGGTGGTGGCCCTGTTCGGGGCGCTGCGCCTGGGGGCGACCGTGGTCCAGAACAACCCCCTCTACACCGAGCGCGAGCTCGGCCACCAGCTGGCCGACGCCGGGGTCGAGGTGCTGGTCTGCCTCGACCTGGCCTACGACCTGGTCAAGGCGCTGCGGCCCCGGACCGCCATCCGCGAGGTGATCGTGACCTCGGTGCTGGACGAGCTGCCGGGGCTCAAGCGGGTGCTGGCCCCCTACACCAGGAAGGGCAAGGCGGCCAGCGCCGGCATCGGCAAGGACGAGCCGGTGAAGCGCTGGCGGGAGGTGCTCGGCTCGGCCCCGACGCCCCCCGAGCCGGCCGAGGTCGACGCCGACCGCGACCTGGCCCTGCTCCAGTACACCGGCGGCACCACCGGGATCTCCAAGGGCGTGATGCTGACCCACGCCAACCTCAGGGCCAACGTCGAGCAGGTGCGGGCCTGGTTCCCCGACGCCGACCCGGGCCGCGAGGTCATGATGGCCGTCCTGCCCTTCTTCCACGTGTACGGGCTCACGGTCTGCCTGCTGCTGGGCCTGCGCATCGGCGCCGCCCTGGTCCTGCTGCCCCGCTTCGACCTCGACGGCGTGCTGGCCGCGGTCGACAAGTACCGGCCGACCCTGTTCCCCGGCGTGCCCACCATGTACGTGGCCATCAACAACGCCGTGGCCAAGGGCGGCCACGACCTGTCCAGCATCAAGGCCTGCCTGTCGGGGGCGGCCCCGCTGCCGCTGGAGGTCGCCGAGCGGTTCGAGCGGTTCTCGGGCGGGCGTCTGGTCGAGGGCTACGGCCTCTCGGAGTCCTCGCCGGTGGCCATCGCCAACCCCATCTACGGCAAGCGCAAGGCCGGCACCATCGGCATGCCGCTGCCCGACACCCTGGCCCGGGTCGCCGACCCGTCCCAGCCGGACCAGAGCATGCCCGCGGGCGAGCCGGGTGAGCTGGCCCTGGCCGGGCCACAGGTGATGCCGGGCTACTGGAACCGGCCCGACGAGACGGCCCAGGTGCTCCAGGACGGCTGGCTGTTCACCGGGGACATGGCGGTGATGGACGAGGAGGGCTACTTCTCGATCGTCGACCGCAAGAAGGACCTGATCATCGCCGGCGGCTACAACATCTACCCGCGCGAGGTCGAGGAGGTCCTCTACGAGCACCCCAAGATCCTCGAGGTGTGCGTGGCCGGGGTGCCCGACAGCTACCGGGGCGAGATCGTCAAGGCGTTCGTGGTCCTGCGGTCGGGCGAGGAGGCGAGCGTCGAGGAGCTCCGCGAGTTCGCCAAGGGCCGCCTGGCCGCCTACAAGGTCCCCCGGTCGGTCGAGTTCCGCGACGAGCTGCCCAAGACCCTGATCGGCAAGGTCCTGCGCCGCGCCCTGGTCGAGGAGGAGCAGGCCAAGCAGGCCAGGCAGGCCAGGGAGACGGCCGAGAGCGGGGCCGAGACGCCGTGACCCACCCGGCGCTGGGCGACCCGGGGCGGGGCCTGCGGATCCTGGTCGTCGACAACTACGACTCGTTCGTGTTCAACCTGGTCCAGTACCTGGGGGAGCTGGGCGCCGAGACGGTCGTGTGGCGCAACGACGCCGGCACCGTCGAGGACGTGCGCGAGCTGGGCCCGGACGGGGTGGTGATCTCGCCCGGGCCGGGGCATCCCCGCGACGCCCGGCTGTCGGTGGACATCGTCCGCGACCTGGGCGGGGAGCTGCCCGTCCTCGGGGTCTGCCTCGGCCACCAGGTCATCGGCCACGTGTACGGCGGCCGGGTCGGCCGCGCCCCCGAGCTGGTCCACGGCAAGACCTCACCCATCCACCACCACGGCGCCGGGGTGCTGGCCGGGCTGCCGGCCCCGTTCGCGGCCACCCGCTACCACTCGCTGGTGGTCGAGCGCCCCGGCCTGCCCGAGGTGCTGGAGGTGACCGGGGAGACCGCCGAGGGCCTGGTCATGGCCCTACGCCACCGCAGCCAGCCGGTCGAGGGCGTCCAGTTCCACCCCGAGTCGATCCTCACCGACGCCGGCCACCAGCTGCTCGCCAACTGGCTCACCGGCCTCCGGGCCCGCACCCCGGCGGCCGCCCTGCCGGCCTAGCTCGTCTCGGTCGTCGGCTCGCTGGTGGTCGGCTCGCTGGTGGTCGGCTCCTCGGTGGTGGTCGGCTCCTCGGTGGTGGCGGTGGTCTGCCGCTCGGTGGTGGCGGTGGTCTGCTCCTCGGTGGTGGCGGTGGTCTGGCGCTCGGTGGTGGCGGTGGTCTGAGCCACCGTCGACGGGGGCGCCGTGGTCAGCGTCGGGTTGTCGTTCCCGGTCAGGGCCCGGGTGATGAAGAACGCGCCCAGCCCGACCACGACCAGGGCCAGCAGGCTGACCACGATCCAGCCGACCGAGGTCCGGCGCTCCTCCTCGTACGGCTCGGCGTAGCGGGTGGCCCGGTCGGCCGGGACCCCGCTCATCATCGCCGTCTGGTCGGCGCCGCCGTCGCCGCGGGGGATCGCCTGGGTGGTGGCGGCTGAGGCCAGCAGCGGGGTCGCCTGCACCGGCTGGCCGTTGCGGAACCGCTCCAGGTCGTCGTGCATCTCGGTCGCCGTCTGGTAGCGGTTGTCGGGCAGCTTGGCCATGGCCTTCAGGCAGATGGCCTCCAGCGGCGCCGGCACGTCCCCGTTGAGCATCCGCGGCGGGGTCGGGTCCTCGCGGACGTGCCGGTAGGCGATCGCCACCGGGGTCGCCCCGGTGAACGGCACCGTGCCGGTGAGCATCTCGTACAGGCAGCAGCCGAGCGAGTACAGGTCGCTGCGGTAGTCGACCGTCTGCCCCTGGGCCTGCTCGGGCGAGATGTACTGGGCGGTTCCGACGACCGCGGCCGTTTGGGTGATGGTCTCGGAGGTGGTGGCCCGGGCGATGCCGAAGTCCATCACCTTGACCTTGCCCTCGGGGGTCAGCATCACGTTGGCCGGCTTGATGTCGCGGTGGATCAGCCCGCGGGCGTGGGCC
>Ga0307296_10000132_pt1 | contig 30937 bp, 28 predicted proteins | sample ER_DNA_153_FD_194467 | JGI IMG/M metagenome (GOLD analysis project Ga0307296, IMG submission 194467) | Bulk soil microbial communities from the East River watershed near Crested Butte, Colorado, United States - ER_DNA_153 | ecosystem: Environmental > Terrestrial > Soil > Floodplain | place... | reverse complement strand
GCCGCACGCCGCGAACGCGAACGCGACGAGCGGAAGGATGATCGCGACCCGGCGCAGCCTCACGCGGTGCGTTCCTGGCGCTGGCGCTTGGGGGTCTCCTTCACCGGCACCAGGGTGGGGTTCACCTTGCTCCGAACGACGTCCTCGTCGATCACGCACTTGGTCACGTCCTGGCGGGAGGGCAGCTCGTACATCGTGTTGAGCAGGACCTCCTCCATGATCGCGCGCAGACCCCGCGCACCGGTCGCGCGCAGGATCGCCTGGTCGGCGATCGCACCGAGCGAACCATCCGTGAACTCGAGCTCGACGCCGTCGAACTCGAAGAACTTGTGGTACTGGCGGACGAGCGCGTTCTTCGGTTTGGTCAGGATGTCGACGAGCGCGGTCTTGTCCAGGTTGTGCACGTTGGTGATCACCGGCAGCCGGCCGACGAACTCGGGGATCAGCCCATACTTGAGAAGGTCCTCCGGGAGCACCTGACCGAGGATCGCACCCAGGTCCTTCTCCTCGACCCGTCGAACGTCGGCGCCGAACCCGATCCCGCGGGAGCCGATCCGGCTCTCGACGATCTTCTCCAGACCGGCGAACGCCCCGCCGCAGATGAACAGCACGTTGGTCGTGTCGATCTGGATGAACTCCTGGTGCGGGTGCTTGCGGCCGCCCTGCGGCGGGACCGACGCGGTCGTCCCCTCGAGGATCTTCAGCAGGGCTTGCTGGACACCCTCACCCGAGACGTCGCGCGTGATCGAGGGGTTCTCGGACTTGCGGGCGATCTTGTCGACCTCGTCGATGTAGATGATCCCGGTCTCGGCCTTCTTCACGTCGTAGTCGGCGGCCTGGATCAGCTTGAGCAGGATGTTCTCGACGTCCTCGCCGACGTAGCCGGCCTCGGTGAGCGCGGTCGCGTCCGCGATCGCGAACGGCACGTTCAACATCTTCGCGAGCGTCTGCGCGAGGAGCGTCTTGCCGCACCCGGTCGGTCCCAGGATCATGATGTTGGATTTCTGCAGCTCGACGTCCTGATCCTTCGCGCCGACCTGGATCCGCTTGTAGTGGTTGTAGACCGCGACGGACAGGACCTTCTTCGCCGTCTCCTGTCCGATCACGTACTCGTCGAGGAACGCGTAGATCTCCTGCGGCTTGGGGAGCTCCTCGAGCTTCAGCTCGGAGGTCTCGGACAGCTCCTCCTCGATGATCTCGTTGCACAGGTCGATGCACTCGTCGCAGATGTACACGCCGGGTCCGGCGATGAGCTTCTTGACCTGCTTCTGCGACTTGCCGCAGAACGAGCACTTCAGAAGATCCGAGTCGCCGATCCTCGCCATGCCCTGAGCCCCCTGAGCCGAGCGGCCGGGCCGATCCCGGCCGTCCGAGGTCGAAATCCTACGACGAGCCGGCGGCCGCCGTTGCGAGTTCGGGCTTGATCTTGCGGCTCGTGATGACCTCGTCAACGACGCCGTAATCGACGGCCTCCTCGGCCGTGAGGATGTAGTCGCGATCCGTGTCCTTCGAGACCTTGTCGAGCGGCTGACCCGTGTGCTCGGCGATGAGCTCCTCGAGCAGCTTGCGGTACCGGGTGATCTCCTTGGCCTGGATCTCGATGTCGACGGCCTGGCCCTGCGCACCCCCGTGCGGCTGGTGCAGGAGGATCCGCGAGTGCGGCAGCGCGTAGCGCTTGCCCTTGGTCCCCGCGAGCACGAGCACCGCGGCCGCCGAAGCAGCCTGGCCCATGCAGATCGTCGAGACGTCCGGCTTGATGTACTGCATCGTGTCGTAGATCGCGAACAGCGACGTGATGTCCCCGCCCGGCGAGTTGATGTACAGGTTGATGTCCTTGTCGGGATCCTCGGACTCCAGGTGCAGGAGCTGCGCCATGATGAGGTTGCCGACGGCGTCGTCGATCGGTGTCCCGAGGAAGACGATCCGCTCCTTGAGCAGACGCGAGTAGATGTCGAACGAGCGCTCGCCTCGGCTGGTCTGCTCGACGACGACGGGAACGAGGTAGTCCTTCATGACGTCTCCTCTGCTGTTCCGCCCGTGGCCGCGACCTCTTCGGAAGACCCTTCCGACCGCTGCGTGGGCTCCTCGGTGCCGGGGTCCGGGCTGATGTCCGCGTGCTCGACGAGGAGGTCGAGCGCCTTGGAGCGGATGATATCACCGGCGAGTGCTACGACTTGACCGCTCCGGTTGAGACTCTTGGCGAGGTCCTTGGGTTCACGTCCGATGGCCGCCGCGAGGCTGCCGATCTCCCGACCGATCTCCTCTGCGGTCACCTCGATCCCCTCCTGGCGCGCGACCGCCTCGAGCACGAGGTCGGCCTTGATCGCGCGGATCGCGTGGTCGCGCGCGTCGGCCCGGAACCGGAGCTCGTCGAACCCCTGCGTCTCGAGCAGCTGGGTGAGGGTCATCCCCGCCTGCTCGGCGCGCTCCTGCGCATGCACGATCCGGTGCTGCACCTCCTCGTCGACCAGCGGATCGGGCAGGTCCACGTCCACCGAGTCGATCATCGCCTGGAGCACGCGGTCGCGAACGTCCGCATCGGCCGACCGCTCCCGGTTCTTCTGCAGCTGCTCGCGGAGCTCGGCCCTCAGCTCCCCCAGCGTGTCGAACTCCGATGCCACCTTCGCGAACTCGTCGTCGGCTTCGGGCAGCTTCTTGCCTTTGACCTCCTTCACCAGCACCCGGAAGGACACCTCCTGACCCGCGCGGTCGCCCGCGCCGGGGCCGAGCGTGTCGTTGAACGCGAGGATCTCGCCAGCGCGCTTGCCTGCGAGCTCGGCGTCGAGCTTGTCGCCGAACTCGCCGGAGCCGACCGCGTAGAGGTGGTCGGGGCGGGTGGCCTCGGGGATCTCCTCGCCATGCACGGCCGCGTGCAGGTCGAGGACGACGTAGTCGCCCTCGCGGGCGGCGCGCGACACCGTCTCAAGCTCAGCGAACCGCTCGCGGAGCGAGTCCAGGTACCGCTCGACCTCGTCCTCGGTGATCTCCACCTTCGGTCGTTCGACCATCACACCCTTGTAGTCCGACTCCTCGAGCTTCAGCCGCGGCCGGACCTCGACCACGGCGGTGAACACGAGCGACTTGCCCTCCTCGACGTCGCCGAGCTCGATGTCGGGTTCGGTGATCGGCGCGAGATCGTGTTCGCGGAGGGCATCCCGGTAGTAGGTCGGCACGGACTCTTCGATGAACTCCCCCAGCACCGCCTCGTGTCCGACCTGCGCGTCGATCACCTGTTTGGGGACCTTGCCCTTGCGGAACCCGGGGATCTTGACCTGCTGCGCGATCTTCCGGTACGCGCGGTCGAGATCCTTGTCCACCTCGTCCGGTGGGATCTCGACGGTGAGCTTGACCGTGTGCTTGTCGGTCTCTTCGAGGGTGGTCTGCATGGGCTCCCGAGCGTAACGGAAAGGAGCATCCGGTATCGTGCGCCGCGGGCTCGCTCCGAGCCCCTGCGCCGGGAGGGCCGGTGGTCGAGCCAACGATCGAGACAGCGTTCGACGAGGAGCTCGCGTTCGCGCACGAGCTGGCCGATCTCGCCGGGGAGATCGGTCTGGGGTACTTCCGCGGTTCGTTCGAGGTGACGATCAAGCCGGACCGAACCCCGGTCACCGAGGCCGACGTGGCGATCGAGTCCGCGATCCGGGACGCCGTCAAGGAGCGCTACCCCGGCGACAGCGTCCTCGGCGAAGAGGGCGGTCTGCAGGGCGAGGGTCGACGGCGATGGATCGTCGACCCGATCGACGGGACGAAGAACTTCGCCGACGGGGTCCAGATCTGGTCGAACCTGATCGCGCTGGCCGTGGATGACGAACCGGTCGTGGGGGTCGTCAACCTGCCCGCGCTCGGCGAGCGGTACGACGCCTCGCGTGGAGGCGGCGCCAGGTTGAACGGAGAGCCGATCCAGGTCTCGCGCGCCGACCGCGTCCCGCGCTCCTTCGTGGTCTTCGCCGGCATGGAGGACTGGTTGTCGGGTCCGTTCGCGGGCGGTGTGCAGGGCCTCGTCTTGGAGGCGCGCAGGAACCGGGGGTTCGGCGACGCCTGGGGCCACTGCCTGGTGGCGCGCGGCTCGGCGGATGTCATGGTCGAGCTCGAGCTGGCCACCTGGGACTTCGCGGCCCTCCAGGTGATCGTCGACGAGGCGGGCGGCCGGATGAGCCAATTCGACAACACGGCGCTCGCCCACGGCGGGACGGTCGTGACCAGCAACGGTCTCCTGCACGACGAGATCGTCGCGAGGCTGCGACCCGAGAACTAGGAGCGGTCGTGCCGCGAGACCCGAGGTCGCGCCCCGGACCGCGAGTCGCGGCCAAGCGCGAGCTGATCGTCGAGACCCCGTCCGAACGTTCGCCGAGCCGAGTACCAGGGCGCCAAGGTGGAGGACGTCGCGGCCGAGCTCGGCATCTCGAAGGGCTCGGTCTTTCAGCACTTCGGGAGCAAGGCCGGCTTGTTCCTCGCCGCGCAGAGCCGTCGAGACGCTCCCCGCGTGGCTCGACGCGCCAGACGACGTCAGAGCGGAAGGCTTCTGGTCGGTGCTCGTCTACTGGCTCGAACGGACGGAGCACCTCGTGCAGGAGAACTGGGCCCGTATCGGGTGACGCTCATGGGCACCTACGGGACCGACCCGGCGCTGCGAACGGAGATCAACCGGTACATGGTCAGCGAAGATCCGTACGGGACGCTCGAGTTCGTGGAGTTCGGGATCGGCACCGGAGACCTGCGGGCCGATCTCGACGTGGAGATGGCGGCGTCCATGCTGGACTGGATGGCCGGTGGGTTCCAGGACGCGCTCGTCAGCAAGGACCTCGACCCGGTCCTGCTCCACCGCCATCCGAACCCGAGCAGCAGCGGGCCCTGCGGATCGAGCAGTTCGTGGACCTGCTTCGCCGTTCGCTCGGTGCGGCGCCGTAGAGCGGACGGCTCAGGAGGCCGGCAGACGCCGCATGGCCGATCTCGCATCGGCCACGGTGACCTTCCCCTTGCGGTAGTTCCGCAGGGCGAACCGATCGCACGTGGTCTCGGCCGACATCCCTCGACCGTGATGCCGGTACAGGTACCAGTGCATCCATTCGTGCAGGTACAGGAACCGGAGCACCTCGCGCGGCGTTCGGAACGTCACACCTTCGGTCAGCCAGATGAACCGGATGGACCGTCCGAGCCTGCGCTTGGCGCCGAACGCGACCACCTCCCCGAACGGGAGGAACGGCTCGGGGACCTGGAGCGTGATGGTCCGCGTGTCGAAGTCGGTCTGCGCGGCCAGGTGAGGCTTCTCCCGGTAGCGGAGGGGCTTGACGTGGATCTCGAATCCGTCGGTCTCCGGCAGGCCGGCCAACATCCGGCCGGCGCGGCCGTCCGGCAGATCGTCCATCGTGGAGGTGAGGTGCACGGACGTAAGGCTAGCCATGCGCAACGGTCGGGGCGGGCGGATTCGAACCGCCGGCCTCCTGCTCCCAAACCAGAAGCGGCGCGAGTCATCGAGCTGCGCGAAGAGTCACTCCTGCTGGTCAGGGCCAACATCACAAGCAACATGTGTACGTTCGGATCCCGTCACGTTCCGTTGGTTCTGCTACCTCGGTGCTACCTCGCGCGGATGAGCCCATCCGCGTCAAGGAGGGCTCTGGATCGGTAGCCGGGTCGTTTCAGTCGACCAACAGGCGGCTTTGAATTCGGCTCTCAGAGGTGGATAGGGTCTTTACCATCTGGTGGTTCGGTTCCGATGGGTCGAACCTTCACAAGCTGACGGATACGTTCTCGAAGTCTGAGTCCGGCCCGGTCTTCTCCCCCGACGGCACCGAAATCGTGTTCTCGCAGTTGGATCCGCAGGCCGCCGATTGCGATCTCTGGCTCATGGATCCGAACGGGACCATCATCGGCCAGCTCACGGATACGCCCGCGGTCAGCGAGTACCCGCTCGCCTGGCAACCCGTGTGATGCCCGATCTGTACGGGTGGCCGCCGCAGACATTCGTGGGACTGCGTTGACAGATCCCATCCGCTACCCGCTCCTCGCGCAATACCTGACGGTCGCGATCGCAGTCGTCGCGGTTGCTCTGATGCCACTCCTCCCAAACCGGTCTGGTTCCGGGTCGCGGCCGTCCTCTTCTTGGTTAGGAGTCCTCTTGATGGCCACTCGGAATGCGCGACGATTCCGCGCACCTCGCCGAAGGCGCCAGATGGATGTCGATGAATGACGACGCCGACCTCCGCTCGCGCCTCGAGACGCTCATCCGAGGGCGCGCGACGTCCTCCGACGCGTCCTGATCCGCGAACCAGGCCAACCGCCACGCGATCGCCCGACGTTCCTCGAACGTCGGCGTTCGCGTGGCCCGGGCTAAGACATCAAGGGCGTCTCTGCCGGAGCCTCGTTCGCACCGTCGGCGGTGCGTTCCTCCCTGAGCGGCCGTCCGCTCCGCACGATCCGGTTGAGCCAGATCCCCGCGAGCACCGAGGTGACGATCGAGAGCATCACGAGCGACGCGAAGAAGGATCGGCTGACGATCCCCGCGCCGAAGGCCGTCGATGCCAGGACGATGCCCGGGCCACCTCGAGCGTTCATGGCGGCGGCGAGATTGAGCGCTGTCGGATGACGTTCGCCCGCCAGGCGAGCCCCCACGTAAACGCTCGCACCCTTCACCGCGGTCGCGAAGAGCAGGAACCCGGCGAAGAACACCACGTCGAAGTCGTGCAGCAGGTCCAACTGGAACCCGACGAGCGCGAAGTAGCACGGGACGAAGAACGCGAAGGAGAACCGCTTGATGCTCTGGCCCGACTGGATCACCGCCTCGCTCTTCGCCGTTCCCACGATGATCCCGCTCACGAAGGCGCCGAGCATTGGGGCGATGCCGAGGACGACGCACAGGGCCGAGACCGCGAACAAGAACGCCAACTGCAAGGCCAAGGCGTCTACCCGACCGAGGAAGTTCGGCCGAACGGATAACGTTCGTCGGAGCAGCCTCGGACCGAGGAGTAGGGCGACCCCGAGGAATGCCGTCTCCGCCGCAACATGATAGGCGATGTTCCAGCCCGACGTCGGATCGGGGCTCAGGACGGCGGGAAGGCCGAACGGCGAGCTCTGGTTGCTCTCCGCGAGTCCCAACGCGACGGCGAGCGCCACGTATAGGACGACGTCCTCAGCCACCGCGGCCCCCAACACGATGCGGGAAAACGAGGTCCGGATCACGCCCAGGTCGAACAAGATCCTCGAGATCACGGGAATGCTGGTGATCGCGATCGCGATGCCGAACACGATCGCGAACGACTCCGGGTTGGCGTTCGGGCCGCGCAGGGTTCCGGCGTCGATGATCGAGATCAGAAGCAGCCCCAACAGGAATGGGACCAGGATCCCCCCGAGGATGACGCCCACGATGGTTCTGCGCTCTCCGCGGTCGAACAGCGAGCGGATCTCGGCCCCCGAGCAGTACATGAGCAACAGCAGACCGAGCTGGTAGACGGCGCCGAGAACCGCCGCCACCGGACCGGAGTCGGGGAAGATCCAGGCCATCACTTCGGGGAACAGTGCGGAGAGCAGCGTCGGACCGAGCAGGAGACCCGCGACGAACTCTCCGATCACTCGCGGTTGACGCATCCGCACGAACGCATTGCCCAGCACGTGCACGGCGACGAGGAGGACGGCGAGGGCCGTGAGCATCTGAGCGGTCTGCTCTGCAGTCATCGCGTCCGCGCTCCTCGAGCAAGATGGGCGGCCCAATACCACCGAGCGATGGGCGTCCGGCCTCCGGGGTTCGCACCCGGGGCCACTTTGACCCGTCCCTCGCTCGACGGCCTCGTGAACCGCGTCTAACGATATGTCTCGACCGGAGAGCCGGAATCCCGCCATGGGGGTATCGGCCCTACCGCGCGTTGCGTACGGCGTGGACGGTGACAGGAGCCATCCGCCAGCTTCCCTGTCCGCCTCCGCCTCGAGGACGCGCTCGGCGATCTCCTGCCCACGGCCAGCCCATCTCGGTCGTGTTCCCGGGCTCCCCGATGCGTTCAGATCCACGAGGTCGGCTGAAGTGGAAGACTTTCGAAGCTGACGTGAGCGGGGAAGAAGGCTCGTTTTCGCTTGCAAGCAGGGACGCCGTTTGGTCGGTCTAGCTGCAGCCATGAGGCAGGGGGTTCGAATCCCCTTGGGTCCAAACAAGCCTGGTATCCGGACCTTCCTTGATCGGCAGCCGCATCCCCTGGATCCACGAGCTCGGCGAGGGTCACCGTATCGGGGTGCCGCTGCTCATCGGCAGGTCGAACATCGCCGATATCGGCATGGGCGTTCCGGTCCACCTGGTACATCCATCTGCCTTCGCTCCACCGGAACTCGCTCAGTGCGTCGTAGCCGCAGTTCGGCAAATCAAGCGTCCGAGCCGATGTTGACGAAGCACGGGAAGCCGCTACTCGAGAGTCTGGGCTAGACGGTCGAGTCCACGCGGTATTCGGCTCTCTCCTGCGCTGCTCGCCGATGTCGAGCGCGTCCTCGCCTACACCGCTGGGACGAGGCTCGTGAGATCCGTCCATCAGGACCACGGCCCTCGTCTCGTGGGCCGCGGCGTGGCTTGCCGGTTCGTGATGCCGCTCCCACCCCCGAGGGTGGGAGCGGCTCGCGGCTCAGTGAGTGATCGATGCGTCGTCGGCCTGGAAGCACACGCCGACGGGCGAGTTGCTCGTGAACGCCTCGAAGTCGAGACTCGATCCCGGCGTGACCGGCGTGTAGATCGCCGTCACCTGTTGCCACGACGAGGTCAGCGCCATCGACTGCACCACCGATCCCTGGAGCACGCCGCCCGCGTACTCCCGCACGCGGAGCTTGAGCGTACCGGAGGTGTCCGAGCGGGCCCAGATGCTCGCGGTGTAGGGACCGGCCTCCGTGAAGCTCACCCAGCTCGGCTTGTCGTCGAGCCCGCAGCTTCCACCGGCCACGGAGTTCGAGATCTCCGCGGCCCAGCCGCCCGAGTTCCCGCCCGCGACCCGGCTCACCGTGTTGGCCGTCGCATCGCCCTTCCAGCCGGACGTGTCCACCTCGAATCCTGGGTTCCCGACCAAGTTGCTGGACGCGGCGGCCACGGTCCAGGTCCGCTCCGCCGGACTCGCGTCGACGTTGCCGGAGCTATCGGTTGCGGCAACCTGGAAGGTGTGTGAGCCGGCGGTCAGGTTCGTGTAGGTCGTCGGTGACGTGCACGGGGCGAACGCGCCGCCGTCGAGGCGGCACTGGAACGTCGACGGCTCGTTGGCCGAGAAGCTGAAGGTGGCCGACGTGTCGGTCACGGAGCCCGACGGACCTGAGTCGATGAACGTGTTCGGCCGGGTCGTATCGGTGGGACCGGCCTGAAGTGGGGCGAAGCCGATCCCCGCGTGGTATTCACGGCCGAAATTCTCACCGTCGCTGCCGACCCACAACCCCGCCGGGGTCGCGTACAGGGCCATCGTGCCATGGTTCCGAGACTTGGTGGGGTTCCAGGGGAGGGCCATGCCGGTCACCGGGTCGATGGCACCGATGCCCGGGCGCTCGACCGCACCGGGACCGGCGGAGTCGCGCCCCAGGGGGTTGTCCAGCCAGCGTTGGTGGCCACCCACGTACACCGCCGGACCGGTGGCCGCCACGCTGTAGAGGGTGTCGCCGCCCGTCCAGTTGATCCAGGTCGGCTGGGCCGTGGAGCTGACGTTCGTCGTTTCGAACCGGCCCGCGGCATCACACATCCCGGTGGTGGTACCGCTCGGCCCTCCGGTGGTGACGATCACGAAGTAGGAGCCATCGGGGGAGAAATCCACGCCTTGGGCCCATTCGCGCCGGCTGCCGCCCGCCACGCAGTTCTGGGCGAAGCGGGGCGCGTACCAGGTGCTGAGCGTCGCGGTCGGGCCGAGGTTCAGCATGAAGGCCCGTCTGCGGTTCTGGCCGTTGACCGTGGCGAAGTTGCCCGTGGCCACCAACCGGGTGCCGTCCGGGGAGACCGCGATGTGTCGGACTCTGGTCTCGTCGTCCGGGTTGACCGTCCCGGCGACCGTGATGTTGATGGCGCCTGTGTCTGCGCCGGTCGTCGGGTTCAGCGCCATCACCTGCTTCGTGAAGTTCCCCGCCGCGATGAGGGCACCGTTGGCGAGCTCGAGGGCGTGCACCGTTCGCATGCCCGTCGGCGCGAAGGTGGGGTCGATCCGATCGTTGACCAGGTCGTACTTGAGGATTCCCCGGCGCGTGATGCCGTTGACACTCGAGAAGGCCCCCGCGATGAAGAGCGCGGTCCCGTCGGCGGTTGGCTCGATGGCGCCGACCCTCCCGTTGAAGGACAGGTCGAGCGGTGAGATGACCCCCGTCTCGCTGTCGAATGCGACGAAGTTCTGCCGTGCATACGTGGTCGTCCTCGCCGGGTCCTCCACGTGGAGGAACTCACCACCCGCGTAGATCGTGCTCCCCACCTGCGCGAAGGCGCGCACGTCGAACGACGTCTGTTCGAAGACGATGTGCGGGGTGGTGTCGGCGGGGTTCTCCGACACCACTGCAGGATGCAGCAGCGAAGCCTGCGCCGGCAGCGTGCTCCCGACGACCAGCGCGACCGTGCACAGCGTGGAAACCGTCGCCTTCTTGAGGATCCTCACTCGTACCCTTCCTTTCACGATCTGGTGGTTCGTTCAGCGAGCCACGTCAGGGCGTGACCCAGCCGGGCTGGTCGCTCGGCCCTGGGCGAACCGTAGATCGACGGAGAGATCCCCGCGCCACCCGTCGTGCGTACCGGGGCATACATCGAACGGAGTAACCGACGTACACCGCTCCGGCGTGTACCCCCACCGCGACTCCGGCTTGACACGGCCATCTCGCAGGCCCTCACCCCACTTGACAAGACTCCCTCGTCCGTTGGTCGTAGCGGCAGCTACGTCGGCACGCGCATGTGCGAGATCGACGGAGGACCTACCATCGATCACTTCCGACCAAGGGACAGGGCCGTGAGGCGGATCTGCATCGTCATCGCATCGGAGCATGCACTCGGCGTTCACGTTCGCCCGGAGGCTGCAGCGCTCGCGCGGCAGAGCGGTGCGTTCGAGGAACTCGACGTCGTCGACTGGGGGGAGCCGGCATGGACGGTGGGCACCTCGCCCCTCCTCGCCGCCGCCCGGTGAGCGCTCGCATCAACGACGCGACAACGATGCGACCCGACCCGTCGGCAGCAGCGCTCTCCTTCGCGGCCCACGACACCCACATGCTGTCTCTCGCGGTGGCGCTCGCCGGAGCCCTCGACGAGGCCCAGATCCCGTACTGTCATTTCAAGAGCAACGAGGCCCTCGATCGATCGATGCGGGGTGAAGCTGACCTCGATCTGCTGATCGGGGCCGAGGGAGCGCAGTCCTTCTCCCAGATCCTTCTCAGGTTGGGGTTCAAGGAAGCGCGCCTCGCCGCGGCGCGCGAGGTCCCGGGTGTCTCCCAGTCCTACGGACTCGACGCGCCGACCGGGCGCTTGGTGCAGGTTCACGCGCACCGCCACCTCGTGATCGGCGATCACACGACGAAGAACTTCCGGCTCGACATCGAACCCGAGTACCTCGCCGAAGCCGTCCCCGCGCCGTTGCTGCGCGTCCCCCGCCCCGAGCACGAACTCGTCCTGTTCGTCCTCCGGATGGTCGCGAAGCATTGCACGCTGGACGCGATGATGATGCTCCAGGGCAGGCTCTCGACGTCCGAGCGGCGCGAGCTGTCGTGGCTGAGCGAGCGGTCGAGCCCCGACCGTGTGGCCGGCTTCCTTGGGGCCGCCCTGCCATACGTCCCAGCGGAGCTGTTCAGCCGTTGCCTCCGTGCGATCCGACCGGGTACCTCGGTGTGGTTCCGCGCGCGCACCGCCGGACGGCTCCATCGGGCGCTCGACGCGCATGGACGGCGTTCCCGACGCGGCGACGCGGTGCTCAGGATCTGGCGTCGTATCGTCTGGGGCACCCGAAGGCTCGTGCGCGGTGCCCCCAAGAAGAAGCCGGCGGGCGGGGGGTTGCTCGTCGCGATCGTGGGCGGCGACGGCGCAGGCAAGTCGACCGCGGTCGCGGACCTCGCGGGCTGGCTGTCCGCCGTGTTCGCGACGAAGACGATCCATCTCGGCAAACCTCCGCCGCATGTCGCGACCCTCCTCGTGAAGGGGCCGATGGTCGTCCTCCGACAGCTCGGGCTCTTCCGGGCCACGCGGGTACCAGCGTACCGACTCCAGGACTCAGGGGCACCCTTCCCAGGTCACGCGTGGCTTCTTTGGAACGTGTTGACGGCACGGGATCGATACCTGGCATACCGTCACGCGCGCCGATGGGTCATCGGAGGCGGTCTCGTCGTGTCCGATCGCATGCCCCTGTCACAGCTCCGGACGATGGACGGCTGCCGTACGTCATGGCTGCGCGGGTCTGCCCGGTTGGGCTACCTGGCACGCAGGCTCGTCGCCCTGGAGATGTCGTACTACGCGAAGATCGAGCCACCGGACGTCCTGATCGTTCTTCGCGTAGACCCAGCGATCGCCGTCCAGCGCAAGTTGGGGGAGGACGATCCGGGTTCCGTGCGGGAGCGTGCCGGAGAGGTCTTCGACATCGACTGGGCGGGCACGCCGGCTGTCGTGATCGATGCGGCGCGGCCGCGCGATGAGGTCGCGTCGACGATCCGCCGGATCGTGTGGTCGAGACTGTGACCCCAGGCTTCGTCGTCGAGCTGTTCGGGCTCCCGGGATCGGGCAAGTCCTACCTCGCGGAGGAACTCCTCCGGATCTCGGCCGACATCGGGCTGCTTGTGAACCTTCCGGCCGCGTGTGTTGGGCCGGCAGTACCTTCCCTCCCGAGGAGGGCTCGGAAGCTTGGGCTCGCGGCCGGGCAGATGCTGCAGCAGCCCGTCCCATCGTTCATCACGATGCGAAGCATCGTGATGTTCCAGCGCCCACGCACAGAAGGCCTCAGCCGCTGCGTGCAGTGGGCGATCACGCAGCGACTCCTGACTTCCGCGGGTCTCTCTCCGGGTGTGCACCTGTTCGACGAGGGGCTCCTTCAGGCACTTTGGTCCGTCGGGCTTCGTGGTGACGTGACACCCACGCTTCGCTCGCTCGAACAGCGATCCGGCCGCTACGCCATGCCAGACCTTGTCGTCACCGTGCACGTGTCGATCGACGAGATCGAAGATCGATTGGCGGCCAGGCTCTCTCGGCATAGCCGCCTCCAAGGGCCACCGGATCCCATCGCTCGAAGGAGGGAGCTCGCACGTGGCGCGGAGCTCGTGGGGTCGCTCGTCGCTTGGTGGGAGCACGTCGCACCCGGACCGGGACGCCTGATCGAGATCCGGAACGATCCGGGCCGCGATCTCCACGGCGAGGCGGTCGCGCTGCTCGACATGATCGCGTCGCGGGCCCACCTCGCCTCTCGGCCGGTCGCCTAACGCGATGGTTCGTTCTAGCAGCGCACCTCCTTCGGCAGGTCGGGTCGTCGTATCCAACACGGTATGGCGCGCCGCGGCGTTCGGGGCGCGGGCCGTGGGCGGAGTCGTCGTGACGGTCCTCGTCGCGAGGACCCTGGGCCCCCATGACTTCGGTCGATTCCAGTTCGCGCTGGCCCTGACCCTGCTGCTGAGCTTCGTGGTGATGCTCGGTCTACCCAAGCTCCTCGTGCGAGAGCTCGCGCGAGACCCAGACGGAGCGGTGACTCGGATCGACTCGGCTCTGTTCATCTGTCTCGTGGCCGGCGGTGTGGTCGGCGGACCCCTGCTCGGTGTCGGCTGGCTGGCGGGTGCCGACATGTCGCTCCTCCTCATGGCCGGGCTCACCATGATCGCGGACTCCATGTCGCGGATCGTCATGTCGCTCTTCTGGGCCGTCGAGCGGATGCGATACGAGGCCGTAGCCGTCGGGATCCAGGAATCGGCGTTCGTGACCTTCACGCTCCTGGTCCTCGCGGCCGATGGCGGCGTGGAGGGCGTGATGCTCGCCTACCTCACGTCGCGCGCGGTCGGCTTCGTCGTTGCATGGGTGATCGCCGCCACGAAGCTCTCCTGTCCTACGCGTCCTCGCCGACACGCGGGGGTGGTGCGTCCGATGCTCAAGGCCACCGTGCCGTTCGCCATCGACGATGGCCTGAGCCTCGCATACGTCCGGATCGACGCCGTACTCCTCGGCGTGCTCAAGGGTCCGACCGCCGTCGGCCTCTACCAGTCGGCGACGAACCTCGTCCTCTACCTGAACGTCCTGCCTCGCATGCTCAACATGTCGATGTACCCGCAGATGAGCCGAGCTTGGCCCGATCATCCGTTGGCGCTCCGACACTTGAGAGACGCGTCCCTCCGAATCCTGGGGGCCGTCGCGATCCCCATCACCGTGGGATCGTTCTTGCTCGCGCCGGAGATCTTCGGGACCCTCTACGGTCCGAAGTTCGAGCCGGCCGTGCGCTTCTACCAGCTCTTGGTGCTCGTCATCCCCTTGCGGATCCTGGGGAACACGCTCGGTACCGCGATCACGTCGGTCGACCGGCAAGCGCAGAGGGCGTTCATCGTCGGGGTGGCCGCAGCGCTCAACCTCGGGCTCAACCTGATCCTCATCCCGATGTGGTCGATCGACGGGGCTGTCGTCGCGACGCTCGTCACCGAGTCGTGGGTGTTCCTCGCCTACGCGGTGCTGCTGCGCCGCGCGCTTGGCCCATCGCACCTGCTCTCGGCGGTCGCCGCTCCCAGCCTAGCGTGCGTGCCGCTCGCCCTCACCGTGACGGCCCTGTCCCCGGCCCCGCTGGCGTTGCTGATCGTCGCCGGAGCTGCGGCCTACGTCGTCGCCCTCATCGGCATCGTGCTGGTGACCATGCCGCGGCCCGACCTCAACCCAAGAGCGATCGTCACGTCGTTCCTCGCGCGGAGGTCGTGACGCCTCGACGAGCTCATGTCCCGCCGAGGGTGAGGACCGGGCTCGGGGGTTCCGCATGGGCAGCCCCGTCGTTCGCCGCCATCAGCGGGACGAGCTCGTGCAGCAGCGCCGGGGCGTACGGGCGCCTCTGTCTGGCGCCCTACGCCGAGGTACACGAACCCCGCTCGACGGGCGGCTTCCCGGATCCAGGAAGCGACGCCGATCGTCGTCACGATGCCAACTGCCTCGTATGCAGGAGGTGACCGGTACGCGATCCGCGCCGCGAGGAGGTGCTCTCGTCGACGCCCAGGAGGCGACAGGAGATCACCCGTCGCCAGAGGGCGACATCCGACAACCAGACGCGCCGAACAGATCCCGCTTCGAGGGTCAGCATCCGATCATCCAAGACGGTGTTCCTCCTACGTTCGACGTACGTTTCGCGCGTAGCCCGACCTGCGTCCGAGACGCGTAGCCCAGGTACGGAGGTCAGCCGATGCCCCTCTCGGACGGCTCGGACAGACTGCTGGCTGACCGTCGAGGGGAGGAGCGTGGTGGCAGCGGATCGTCAGGGCCAGGCGGCGTTTCGATGCATCGGGGGCCATCGTCCCCGGGTGCGCGATCGCGGTACTGTCGCCGATCCCGAGCCTCGCCGCGACCAGAACTGTTCCGTTCCCTGTGACGGCGAACGAGGCGGTGGCCGCGGACACCCCGGCCACGGAGACACGCGTTGCTGCCGTTGAAGGTCCTCGCGGCGGTGGCGTCGCCATGATCGTGCACACACGCCGCACGCGTGGGCGCATGCCCAACTTCCTGGTCATCGGCGCGATGAAGGGCGGGACCACCGCCCTGTACCGGTACCTCCAGCCCCACCCAGAGGTCTTCATGCCCCCCGTCAAGGCGCTGGAGTTCTTCGTGGCGGAAGCGAACTGGAGACGTGGCGCTCAGTGGTACCGCCGGCAGTTCGCGGGCGCCGGCTCGAACGAGATCGCAGTCGGGGAGGCGTCGAACGCCTACACGAAGTACCCGCGGTTCATGGGCGTTCCCGAGCGGATCGCCGCGCAGATCCCGGACGTACGGATGGTCTACGTGGTCCGCGATCCGATCGACCGGATCCGGTCCCACTATCAGACCCGCGTGTGGCAGGGTGACGAGCGGGCCCCGATCGAGCGAGCGGTCATCGACGACCGGCGCTACGTGGATTACAGTCGCTACTGGTTCCAGCTGCAGAGGTACCTCCAGTGGTTCTCCCCCGAGCAGTTCCTCGTGATCACCACCGACAGGCTCCGCAACGCGAGGATCGAGACCCTCCGTCTGGTCTACGACTTCCTCGACATCGACAGCACGACGATCCCCGACAACGTCGAGCGCGAGTTCTACCGGTCGGGCGATCATCCCTACAGCTCGCTCGTTCCCCTCAAGGTCCGCAAGGCGCTAAAGCGACACGTCCCCGCCGCCAAGCGCGCGAAAGAGCTGGAGAACCGGATCTTCCAGGTCTTGAACACGGCACGAGGGGAGAGATCCGCGCCGCCTCGGCCGCCGATCGCGATGCCATCGGCCGTCCGGGACCGGCTCGCCTCGATGCTCCAGGAAGATGTGCGAGGGCTCCGCGCTTTCGTGGGACCCGAGATCGACGGATGGGGGATCGCGTGACGGTTGTTGCGGGCCGCGCCGCGGTCAGAGATGCGGGGGAACGTACGATGAACGGCCGCACGCGTCGACGGACCCTCAACGGAAGCGAAGGAGGGGTGCGCGGGTGAGTATGGCCGGCGTTCGGATCATGTGCACCTTGGGGCCTGCCTCCTTGAACCCCGTCGTCGTCCGAGAGCTCGACGCCCGTCGCGTGGACCTCCTTCGCATCAACCTATCTCACACGCGGATCGAGGACGTGCGGGCCGCGATCGACCTGATCCGTGCTTGCTCCGATGTGCCGATCAGCCTTGACACCGAGGGAGCTCAGGTCCGATGTGGCTCCGTGGTGCCCGACCTCGTCCTGGAGACGGGCTCGATGATCGACCTCCTTCCCACGGCCGTCCAAGGCGATGCGCACAGGATCTCGCTTCGACCTCGGAGCATCTTCGAGACGCTCGAGCCGAACGCCACGATGACGATCGACTTCCAGGGGGCCACGCTCCGCGTGATCGGGCTGCGCGGGAACGGTGCCCGGGCCGTCGTCGAGCGAGGCGGTCGAGTCGAGTCGAACAGAGCGGTGACGATCGCGCCGGCTCCCTCGTTGCCACCGCTCACGCGGAAGGACGTGGCAGCGATCGAACTGGGCCGCCGCCTGGGGATCGGCCACTACGCCCTCTCGTTCGCCGCGTCCAAGGAGGACGTGGCATCGGTGCGAGAGCTGATCCCATCGGACGCGCACCTCATCTCGAAGATCGAGAGCCGAGCCGGCGTGCTCAATATGGACGAGATCATCGTCGGATCGGACGCCGTTCTGATCGACCGGGGCGACCTGTCGAGGGAGATCCCGCTCGATGAGGTCCCCTACTACCAGAAGGTGATCGTTCGCCGCGCGAACCGATGGCAGAAGCCCGTGTACGTGGCGACCAACCTCCTGGAGTCGATGGTGATCAACGGTCGGCCCACCGTGGCCGAGGCCAACGACATCGCGAACACCCTCCTCGACGGGGCGCACGGCCTCGTGCTGGCCGCGGAGACCGCCATCGGCGTCGACCCAGTTGGAGCGGTCGACATGGTGCTTCGCTGCATCTTGGCGTTCGAGCGGACCCACTTCAGGGCATTCCCCGAGGGATCTCCCGCAGCGCCACCGCCGGAGATGAGCGCCTCCGTGGCCTGAGCGCCGGTACGCGCTTCACCAGTCTTGAGGGGTCGGAGCTGCGGGAGCGATGCCGCGTCGATCGAGAACTACGAGGGCTCGGGGCGGCGGGGCGGACTGTTCGGGCTCGCAGCCCACGCCCCGGCTCAATAGCGTTCGAGTGTCCCCGGTTCTGAGCGGCGCTACGGCAAACGCACGTCTTGGGGTGGGGTCGCGTCGAGGCCGAGGTCCCGGATGAGACTGGCCATCCGACGGGCTGCGGTGTCTTCGACCTGGACCGCCGGATGCATCGCGCGCTCACCTGACACGTCCCTGATCACGAGCCCCTCTTCTGCGATCAAGCCGCGGGCCTGCTCTTTCCGATCCCAGGCCTCGGCGGCCGCGGTCAGGATCACGACGTCATGAGTCTCGAGGTCGTACCCCTCGACAACCGCGCGCCACCATCGCCTCGCGCCTCGGGACAGATGGGTAGGGGCTCGGGTGGGACCGGTAGCAGCGCTCGGTCCGAAGGACCTGCTGATGGCCTGAGTCATCCGAATGCAAACCTCTTCCGGCGTGGCACTCGCGCAGACGGCCAACCGGATCCGGCGGCCCTTCGCTGCATCTTGCCACAGAGGAACCGTGTCTCGACAAGTCACCCGGAAGGGCTACGCGGTTCGTCGGATTGGGCTCTCGCGAGGGACGCGGGCTGAATCGTGCGCCTCAGAGCACAGGCTCGCCGTGCGGCGCGGGCTCTCGGTGCGCCCAGTGTCCGGGGAGACGCCGAGACGGCGACCGGTACGGCAAATGCGTGACGCGGCCAAGCTACTCGGGCGCTAGCCTCTCTCACGTCGTCGGCCTCCTACCGGCGACAGGATGTGCCGGAACAAGGGCCTCCGCACCTGGGGCTCTAACGGTGTCGGTAAAACGGTTCGAGGTCCGAGCCGAGGGCAAATCTGCTGAGGCAAAGGACTAAGGCCCCACGTCAACGGGCAGCGCCGCGGGTGACACCACCGACGACCTTGGTCGACTCGATCAGTGTCCGGGTGCCCAAGGTGAGGGTAGCCAGTCCCTCCATCCGCCCCTTCTGGGGAGCCTGCTTTTCGGGGCTCCCCAGATCGGGTTGAAGCCGTCGACGATCAGCGGATCGGACCAGCCGTTCCCACGACGACCGCCTCGTCGTCGAGCGCCTCGTCGACAAGGTCGTCGGCCGTCGCGGCTTGCTTGGTGACAGCGTGACCGGCATGCTCGAGGATCTCGCGCTCTCGGCGTGCCACGGCCGGATCGTAGACGTCCTCGGGGTCACCCCGAGTGCCGCCGAGACTCCGCGAGCCAAGAGAGCGGGCTGCAGGAGCCACGCAGAACGATCCCCACAAGGCACCTAGGGTGAGGGGTCCCCCGCCGGCATCGAAGGGATCAGCGGAGCGCAGCTCGAGGTCGTCCAAGCCCTCGCTTCCGTGTCCTCCTCCAGGCGATGTGCGCATTTGTACGCGCTAGGCCTGTTCGTCGCAGATCTGGGGTGGAGGGCGGTGAGTAAAGTGCCATCTACCTGGGACTTTGATTGTCGGGGCGGGCGGATTCGAACCGCCGGCCTCCTGCTCCCAAAGCAGGCGCGCTGCCAGGCTGCGCTACGCCCCGTGCGATGGATGCTAACGCGCTAGCCGGTCGGAACGTCCAGGACCGAGAGGTCTTCGATCGGAAAGTCGTCGAACGACACGGCCAGGCCGGCCGGAGGGTCGATGGTCGGGCCCGCTACCGCCATGCCGACGCTGAGCATGATGCTCTGAGCATGATGCTAGCGCCGGCCGACCTCGCGATCGCTCCGCCACTGGTTGACGCGGATGTCGTCATTCGCCTTCCCGGGCGGTCTCTACCATGCGGGCGGCGCGGGTCGCCGGACGTTTGGTCGCGTCGATCCACTCGAGGATGGCCCCGGCGTCGACGCGGGAACGCGTCGAAGTGCCGCAGCGCATCGTGGTAGCCCCTTGACCACGGCCGGGAGGTCGCGGGGGACGCGGAGAGGGTGGCTCGCATCCAGCCGCGTCCACGACGCCGTCGGCCTTCGCCCGCTCGAGCGCCGCGGAGGCCAGGCTCCATCATCCGACCCTCGGCGATCAGGCGCTCGGCCGTCGCTTGTTCCCGCCGACCACGCGCTCTTGGGTCTCCTCGGCGCGAGTCACAGCTTGTAGCGCTCGGCGTCGACCGTGTTGCCCTTGCTGTCGATCCACTCGAAGCAAAGGGTCTCCTCGACCACCTCTTCGGTTGTCGCCGACGAGATGGAGCTGTCCTTCTTCGCGATGACCACCCAGACGCCTGCGGGCCGAGCGTCGCTAGGCTGCAGCCATCTCCTCCACGACGCGCGGTATCACGGTCGCACCTCGGGCGGCTCGTTCGTCCCCATAGCCGGTGCAACGAGACGCCACGGCCCCGTGTTCCCCTCGATCCAGATGGTCATCCCGTAGCTGGTGCTTCCGGTCCTGCTGGGACCCCCGAGGGCAGCGACGTCAGGCGGCGCTGTACGTGACGTGCAGGATCGGAGCGAACGTGCCGTCGAAGGCCTCCGCCGTCCGCTTCCCGGTGCCGGTGATGATGACCGCCAGGGCGTTACCGGGGGCCCAGCCGGACCGCGCGATGATCTCCCGGACGATAGGGGAGATGTCGGGCGTCCGCTGATCGGGGCCGTGCACCTGGATCGTGGGCCACGGTGGCGGCACCCACGCAACGCTCGCGGCAGTGCGGGGACGCGACGAGATGTTGAACGTGCTGGAGGAGAAGGTGGTCGGCTGATCTGCCGCCTGACCCTGAATGGTGAGGGAGGCGGCGCCCGTGGTGACCTCGTCCGACTCGAACTGGACATAGGCGTCGAGGATCGTGGCTCCCGGCGGGATCGGCACGCTGGCGAACCGCAGGCCGACCGTCTGATTGGTCCCATCGAACACCAGCTCGAGGTCGGAGCTCGTCTTCGAGACGCTTCCCGTGGCCGACTCCTCGGCGTCATCGGCGCTAGCGACGACGCGGGTGTCGAGCATGACCGTGCCCGCGGCGTACACCGTCACGCTGACGTCGTCGCTTGCCTGCAGGGTCGAGTCATCGGCGGTCAGACGCAGGACGTAGGTACCGGAATCGGTGAAGCTCACGGTCGTCGTGGGGGACGTTGGGTCGGTGAACGTCGCCGTCCCCGGTCCGCTCACCTGCGACCAGCTCGGCGTCACCGACCCAGGCGGGTTCGGCAGCCCGTCGTCGGCGACGGACGCCCGCATCGTCGCCTGATCCGGCAGCGTCACGGTCTGGTCCGGACCCGCGTCAGCCGTGGGCGCGCGGTTCCTCTTCGCGCAGTCGACGGATCCGGAGCGAAGATCCACGCCGTTCACATCCTGGAACGTCCAACCGATGGAGTCCGCCGACTCACCGCCGGCGGCTCCGTTCAACGTCATCGCGACGAGCCCGGCGGTCTTCCCCTTCGACCACGCCACGCGTTGGGCGCTCGAGTCGGTCACCGCGCTACTGAGACTGTGGCCCCCGGAGCCCGCGATCAGTTCGACCATGTGTGCGTCCGCGGTCGCCGCGTTGAACGCGGCGTCGAGGGGCTTGTACTCGGCCATGCTGTGGACGTGGCCGGTGAGGAGGAGATCGCCTCCGTTGTTGGCGAGCAGGCTCCACATCGACTTCTGCCCGGACTTGACGCTGCCGCCGCTGATGGCCGGGATGTGCCAGTAGGTCACGATGCACGCCGGTGCCGCGGGATCGGTGATTGCCGCCCGCACGAACTTGTACTGTTGGCTCGACGCCGACATCGATGCTTCCGAGTTCAGATCTAGGAATAGGACGCCTCCGAACGTGAACGAGGTGAAGAGCGGCCGTCCGTGCCAATAGTCGATCCAGGAGGTCGGATCGGGCCCCTCATGGTTGCCGACCGTGGGCTGAGTGACATCGGCGACCCTGCCCCACAGCGTCCCGCCCCCGGGCACGTCCAGCGCCGATCGCCCGTAGTGGTTGAGGTTCTCCGCGAACGTCCCCGTCTCGTAGACGTCCCCCAGGAAGAGGAACAGCGAGGGATCGATCGCGGCGAGCCGAGCGGCGACCGCGTTCGAGGTCGGCTCGTTGGCGGGCCCGTCGCCCGCGGCCAGCACGACCGGATCGAGCGCCGAGGTATAGGGGCCGGGGAGGTAGTTCGCCCAGTCGTTCGGGGAGTGCTGGAAGTCACTCGTGTTCCCGTTACCGAGCGTGACCGGGACGTCCACAGGGGTCGCGGATGTCGACCCGTACTGCACACGAAGGACCCCCGTCGCATCGAGGTACTTCTGGGTCGGCCACACGAACGAGTAGTTGTTGGTCGAGGGGTATGGGCCGAACCCCTCGATGAGCGTCTTCGCCGCGGCGCCCGAAGGGATCCAGGTCGAGAAGACCGTGCCCTTGTTCGGGGAGTTCGTGATCGTGATCCCCGCCTCTCCGGTAAGGAAGCCGTCGGGAACCGCCACGCACACGGTGTGGCTCCCGGAGGAGCCGCAGTTGCTGATGACCGCGCTGTCCGCCGGCACCGACGCGCCCAGGGCAGCGGTGAGCGGGATCAGCACCAAGGACCACCGTAGGATCTGCTTTGAGCTGGACGTCATCACGTTCCCTCACCACGGCGTGCTGCCGCTGGAATACCTACAGGCAAAGATGGCTCCCCCGGTCGACTAGTCTCCGTCAACTGGCTCTTCCACACTACCAAGCGTCGCAACCGCGCCATCACCGATTCGGCGTATGTGCTCTACGTCGTCAATGTCGTCGTGCAGTAACCCGAGATCCTGGCGGGTACCTCGCCTATGCGGACACGGGACCGCCCCGAGTTCCGCGAGCGGCCTTCAACTCAACGGGAGTTCCCGGGTTCGAGAGGTAACCGAGCTGGCACTCGGCGAGTTGGTGGAGAAACGCCAACGACGCTGACTGCGTTATACGGCGTTCAGGGGGCTTGCGTCCGCCTTGCTCACCGTTTGGAGCCCCGATAGATACACGGTGACGGACGTACGGGCGCGGGAAACGCTCAACCGTGTCAACGTATTCAAGTCGACCAGAGGTCGTGTGCCATACGGCCTCTACTTGGCTGCGTGCCGTTCTATCGCGGACGCGGTAGATGTTCCCCAAGGTGATGTCTCGAAGTTGCGACAACTGGATCGGGCCCTCTGGAAATACGTCCAGAAGCACAGTCGGACGGTGGCGGTCGCAGAATGAGATATGCGTGAACCCGTCTTCCCCAACCCGGTCCTGTTGCTTCGCCTTTCGAAGGTGGGCAGATGCTGGGTCGGGATCAGTCGATCTTGCGGCGCGACGGCGCGTCGGTAGCAGCGCCGAATGTGACACTGGGTGTACGGGGTCAAACTACCCCCGACGACCTGCGGCAGGAAAACTCACCCGGGTCGATAATCACAGGGATGATCAGCGCCATTCGTTGCAGCCCAACGAGTTTGGGGTTGCCCTCGGGAGCCCGTTGCGGCGCAGGTCGTTCCGAATGCCCCAAAGGATCCTTCGACACGGATGGTTCAATGCGTTGACGTCGCCGTTGGGAAGATTGCGGCGCTGTCTGCTCCTTCGACCTCTGGGTTCCGGGCCCAGCGCCAGACCCGGGACCAGGACCAATACCCGCCGTAGGCAAGCATGGGCAACGCGCTGAGGCAAGTCTGCGCGTGCTAGAGCACCCTCCGAGATGGTTGAGGCCCAGGGCGTTCGAGCCGCACGTGGACACCCGTTGCAGCACAACGGACCCAATCAGCCTCTTCGTCGAGACGGTCAGCGGCGAGTGAGCGAGAACACGTGGACCATCGGGCATGTCGGCCGGACGTCATTCACGGTGTCCCGGAACAATCATCGGCCGCCGCTGATGCCGTCGATTGGCAGAGCCAGACGATCATCCCGGGATGGTCGTTCGATCTGACGCGGCATGAGGAAGCGATTGCCTAGAGCTGCGACCGGAGGGTTGGGATGCGGTCGTCCAGACCTTGAACCGAACGAGCTGTTAGGCGGAACTCAGGAAGGCTCCGGCCGGAGGATTATCGAGGGCGTCTTCGTTCGAAGGCATCGTCGTCGACGGGGTGAGGTATCGCGCCGTGACGTACTCCGCGGCCCCGAACCGGTGCAGATAGTCGTCCCACACCTTCGCGACCACTTCGTCTGGCGTGAGCATGACTTTCATGTCAATCTCTATCCGGTATCCCAGACTTGGATGCAGACCCTATGCCCGGGTTGCAGTCGACACATGGTCCGCGACGCGTACCTGCGATACCGCGGATCGGGGATGCCCCCAGGCAACGCCTCAACCGTGCGCCGCATTTCAAGCCTCGGAGTCATGCCGGTCATTGGCGCACCGGGAGCCCGCGCCGCACGGCGAACCGGCGGTATGGTACTCCACCTCGTCGATACGGGGCCATTGTCAGTACGTACGTCGAGTGGATGATGCTCCCGTCCAGAGAGCATCCTTACGCTTCGGGTGCGGTCGAGGGACACCGGGGTCGTCGTGGCATAGGCCGCGTGAAGAAGAGATCTCGGCTTCCCAAGGGACCCACCGCCCAGGTCCCCCCTCGGTGTCCCTGATCGCACGAGCAGGGTCCCGCACAAGCAGGGTCTCCCAGATCAGCGCAGGCCGCCGAACGGGCGCGCGCCTCCGTGTGACCCGCGTCCAGATGCCCGATCCTGCTCGCACCCGTCGCGCCAGGAGCGACGTAGACCGGCGTCCTACAGGCCCCTGGGTCTCAACCCGAAGGCTGCACCGGTCCCAGTCACCGCTATGGCTACACCAACGGACGAATCGAACTTCGCCTCTACGGCGGCCATTCGCCTGCGCGAGAGCGGAGCGCTACCTACCACCTCCTGTGGACCCTGCGCCGGCAGCTCGAGCTGTGGGGCTCGTCCGTGAGCGTGGCGGACGAAGCGAACCGACGGGCGGCCCACCACGCGGCTCCCACCGGCGATGACCGGTCCTACGGCCGAACGATCCGAGCACCGTACGGAAACTCCTGCGTCTGCGCGAGTACGGGAAGCGATCGTCGATCGACAATGATGGACGGGGTTCCCCAACCCCCGGAGCGAGTTCGCCCTGAGGAGGGGAACCTATGCATAGGTCAGCGGCTCGGCCCGGTCTGCGCCGAGACAGATCACATCCGGCAGCGTTGCTCGAGGAGGCATCATTGGAGGGTCAGACATGCGGCGTGTAACTCGACAACTGGTCTCACTGAGCGTGGTTCTCACCGTAGCGATGGTCGGGATGGGGACCGCGCAGGCCCTGATCAGCACGACGCAGCCTCAGCTCACCCTCAACCATTTCATCCGAACCTCCCCGTTCGTGGGGACGTCGACGAAGGTCTCGGACAACGAGGGCAGCGCGTATGTCGCGAGTGACGACGCCCTGTGGATGGCGGACGACAACGGCGACGCGCTGTGGGAGGTCGACCGCACGACCGGGGCGCTGCGGCGGAAGCTCGCGCAATCGGCCTTCATCAACGCGCCACGCTTCGGCGTCGGCGGCACCGCCGGTCAGTCGCGCACCGAAGACCTCGAGGCGCTCGCCTACGACGCGAACGCCGACTTCATCTACGCCTTCTCCGGGAGCACGAGCGCGACCCCGACCGTCTTCCGCCTGACACGTGACGCCGGCCACCAGTTCCAGGTCGAGTCGTGGCAACCGCTCCCGTCCGAGTGGACCGGCGCGGGGTGGCGTTCGGCCGACGGCCTCACCTACGTCGTGAACGGCTCGACCATCCGCACCTACGACTTCGCCACGAACACGTTCGGGCCCTCGTTCTCGATCCCGGGGCTCTCGAAGGTCTACGGCATCGACTTCGACGACGCGACCGGCGATCTGCTGGCCGTCAACAGCAGTCAGCGCCTCTACCGGGCGTCGATGAGCACCAGGACGCTCCTGCCCGGATGGACCGGCATCAGCCTGACCGGGTTCGGTCTCCTCGACACACGAGCGGTCGAGGTCATCGGTGAACAGGTGTTCGTCACCGACGGAGCCGACAGTAACAAGCGCTCATCATCGAGCCCCATGTTCCACGCGGTCTTCGTGCTCGACGTCAGCGGGCCCGGCGGGCCGGGCCCGACCGCGGGCTTCACCGCGACGCCGACCAGCGGAGCGGCGCCACTCACCGTGAACTTCACGGACACGAGCACCGGCTCGCCGACGAGCTGGGCCTGGGCCTTCGGGGACGGCGGTATCTCGACCTCGCCCTCGCCCTCGTACACGTACAACAGCACCGGGACCTTCACCGCGACTTTGACCGTAAGCAACACGCTGGGATCCAGTTCGGCCTCCCGCACCATCACCGTCAGCCAGCCGTCGGCCCCGATCGCGAGCTTCACGGCGACGCCGACCAGCGGCGCGGCACCGCTCACGGTGAACTTCACGGACACAAGCAGCGGCTCGCCGACGAGCTGGGCCTGGGACTTCGGGGACGGCGGCATTTCTTCCTCGGCCTCGCCCTCGCACACGTACGGGACCACCGGGACCTTCACCGCGACGTTGACCGCCACCAACGCCCTCGGGTCCAGCTCGGCCTCGCACACGATCACCGTCACGCACACCGCCGTCATCTCCCCCTCCGACGACACCCAGATCAACCTGTCGGGCACGCCCGTGCCGGGGTCTGCGCCGAGCTTCAGCGCGGACGGCTCACCGGTGAGCGACGGCCTGCTCAAGTTCAACGTCAACGTCGTCGGCCAGATCACGGGCGCCAAGCTCCGCCTGTACTGCGTGGACCCCTCCTCCGCAGGCGGCACCTTCTACGCGGCCGCCGAGACCAACCCCCCCTGGAACGAGGGAACGGTGACGTGGGCGACCTCCCCGGTCGCCGGCGCGAGCTACGGATCCCTGGGCGCGGTCCAGGTCGGGTCCTGGTACGAGATCGACCTCACGGCCCTCGTGACGGCGAACGGGACCTACACCCTCAGGATCAAGAACACGTCGACCAACGGCGCCGACTACGCCACGAAGGAGGGGGCGGCTGGAACCGCTCCCCAGCTCGTGGTGACGACCGCCTGATCAGGCTGGACGGTGAGCGGCAAGCGGTTCCTCCCGGATCTCGCGGTCCCGATCGGACATCGGATAGTTCATCTCGCCACCTCCGCCCGGAGCATAGCGCCCGGCTGAACGGCCGTTCAGTCCGAGGAGGGCGAGGGGACCGGGACACGAGCGTCGTGGGTGATCAAGAAGGGGTCAACGGTCGCAGGCAGGCTCGAGCTCGACATCCCGTGGGCGGTGAGCCAGGCGTTCCGAACCCCGGTCCACATGGAATAGGCCTGATCGCCGGTGAGCACAGTCACGGCCGCCGGAGCCGGGCCGGGGTAGGTCCCGGGCCCCAGCCAGCACACATAGTTCGTGCCGATGAACACCGCGTCCGGCGGGAAGCCTGCGGCGTCCCAGCCTTCCGCCGGCTCCTGTGCAAGCGCGAAGACGGAGTCAGCGATGACGGGCGTGTGGTTCTGTACTCCGCGGCCCTGCCACTTGAAAAAGTACCCCGGGCCATCGTTCCCGGCGTTCGCAGTGTGGATCCGCACGTAGCAACGCGCGACATGGATGAAGCGGGATTCGCCCGGCCGGATGGAAGCGAACAAAGTCCGTGACTCGTTCTGCTCGGAGATGAAGGCTCGCACCCCATCCATCAAGCAGTCCTGGACCGCGCCCGGCATGAAGTCGTCATCTTCGATGCAGTCGTCGCGGATCGCCGAGAAGTAGGAGTCGTGAAGGATCCACGAACCAATGTTCGCTGCGACCTGTTGAGGCTTGATCCCGTCCTCGATGTTGTGCACGCGGAGGTAGGAATACGTCGTCAGCCCGCTCGAGTACGACTTGATCGCTGCTCCTCCGTAGCTGTGCGCCTGATCCCACGTCCACGTCGTCGGGACGCGGCCGAGAAAGAGCCCTCCCAGCCACTCGATCTCGACGCCCGGGGACGCATCCGAGCCCACCTCCGCGCAGATCGGGCTCGTGCCACCGGACGCCGTCGATGTCCACCTAGTCGCGTCGTATCGGTGGCCCAGAGCGGGCTTGGGATCGACATAGCCCTCGTCGGTCGTACCGGTAAGTACAGTGGTCCTCGCGCCCGGTGCTACTGGTGCGAGCGTGCCGGTCGATGTTCCATCCCCACCGGAGCCGGCGGGCGCCGGGCTCCTGCCGCCGCTCTGCTGGCGCGTACACGCGGTCACAAAGGCCGGCACTCCGCCGACCAGGGCGGCGCGGCCCATCCGCCGCAGGAACTCCCGACGGGTGATGTCATCGGACCATGCCCGCACATCTACCATTGCATCATTCTTCCGCTTTGGCGCCTTGTACGGACCATCTGGTCCTCCTCCGGTTTGGCGGCCGGTTGGCGGCGAAGATGGGAGCGGGCAAGGACCGAGGCGCGACCCACTGCGCGCGCCTCGGGCGGTATTTTGGGCAGGTGCGCTGATCTGAGAGGCCCTGCTCGTGCGATCAGGGACACCGAGGGGGGACCTGCGACGTCGGGTCTATGGGGAAGCCGAGTTCTCTTCTTCACGCGGCCTATGCCATGACGACCCCGGTGTCCCTCGACCGCACCCGAAGCGTAAGGATGCTCTCTGGACGGGAGCATCATCCACTCGACGTACGTACTGACGATGCCCCCGTATCGACTAGGTGGCGTACTGCACCGCCGGTTCGCCGTGCGGCGCGGGCTCCCGGTCCGCCCCCGTGACCCGTCGTGATCCTGAGACCGCTGACCCAGGGCACCGTCTGACCGCACTTGGAGCAGTTGAGACGACCGTCTGAGTTCGAGCCGCCATCATCCGTGACATCCGTGGTGGCCGTTGTCACTGACCCTGCCGTTCGCACGCAAGAACGCCCAGGTGTAGCCGTCGTTTTGCAAGGTCATCCGAAGCACTCCGAACACGTCGGTAATCCGTCTCTGCGACCCGGGGATCGGATCGCCGAACGGATAGCTGCCCGCTCCGCCAGTTCCGACGACGAACTCCCGAATACCCGTACGCGGTTCGCGGTCGCCACTCGGCGACAGGGGTGCGAATCGCTCGTAGTTGTGTTCGTGCCCGTTGAGAACGACGTCAACTCCCTGTCCGTACAGCACCTGCCACAGAGCGGCCATGTCCTGGTCGGATCCGTGATTGGTGCCGGAGGACCAGCGGGGGTGGTGCCAGTAGGCAAGCTCACACATCGCGTCGCTCCGAAGAAGATCATCCCGGATCCAGTCGAGTTGTGCGTTAGAGATGCTCCCCGGTCCGGAATTCACCGCAACGAGGTGCCAGGCGCCGAGGTCGAAGCTGTAGTACCCGCCATTACTGCGATGCGCCCGCTGGCCAAAGTAGTCGAAGTACCCGTCGGCGCCCGCTGTGTGATAGTCGTGGTTGCCCGGGACCGGTCGCGTGATGTTCTTGAAGCGGCCCCACGTCGGGTCGTACGAGGCCATGAAGTCGGCCAGCTCACCGTCGGGGTACTGGTTGTCCCCGAGCGTGAGCGCTGCTGTCGGTTCGATCGATAGAACGAGTCGAGCAGTCCGTCGCTGTGGTGCGTCTGGCTCTTCCTCATGCGCGATGTCTCCGGCCGCCGTAATCACCGGAGCCCCGGCGACTGCCGGGGAGGCGAAGAGGAGCGCGGCGAACAGGAGCGCAGCGACCACAACGGCGATCCTCAAACGGACCATCGCCGATTCGCTCATCGCGGCGGGACAGTAGCAGCCCTCGCCAGTGGGTGCGAGGTCTCTCGAGACCGCAGGCTCGCCCTGCGGCGCGAGCTCTCGATGCGCCGTCGCTGAAATGCTGGCACTGGTGTGATGGTCGTTCATCGCTCGACGTCGAATTTGAACACGGCGAACTCCAGGCGGTCATTGCCACTCCGACTGGCACCGTCCAACACGAAGAACCGGCCTCCGATGCGCTCCACGGCACGACTGTCCCGTACACCGAACGGCGTCAGATCGAACGACCACCCCGGGATGATCGTCTGGCTCGGCCAATCGACGGCATACAGCACCTCGCCATTCGTGACGGCGTACATCTCCGATCCATCCCGGGAGAAGCTGAGGCCGAGGATGCCGGTCAGATCGGTGATCCGGAAGGGCTGGCCGAGTGCGTTGCTTGGGTAATCGTAGGTCCAAAGATCGGGTCCCTCGGCGACGTACACACGATGATCGGCGGAGTTCCATCCTGCGGCCGTGAAGTCGTTGGTCCGCTTCAACGGCTGCCACGAGTCGAGCCGAAGCACGCCGCGACGGCGCGTCAGGCGGAAGACCGTCGGTCGGACCGATCTCGTGCAGCATTTCCCAGAGAAGACGTACAGAACATCGTTTGCCGCGTCGTAGGCCATGCTCTCGAAGTCCTCGGTCCGGTTTCCTCCGGCACGAGGACCGCTGCCGAATCGACGCGTGGATTGGAATGCTTGTGTACGAATCACCCGTTTGAGGTTCCCGGTCTTCCGGGCCACTTCGAAGATCGCGTCAGATTGGTCGTCTGCCAGCCAGAGCGAGTGATCCCTCCGAACGTAGGCGCTGCCCTCACCGTCGTCCATCGAGATCCGAGTGTGAACGAAGGGCGTGGTGCGGATGACGCCAACGCGCCTCAGATGCGGCGTCGTCTGTGCAGTCGACGACGATGCGGTGAGAAGAGCTGAAAGCACGACGGTCCACACGAGCGTTCGAACTCGGCGACCCGACCTGCTGGTGATCGCGCGCACGGTCCTCCTTCGCACCTCGTCTCGTATGACGGAAGCTTCTCCCAATGCGACGAGATGGCACATTGGCCTTTCTTCCTACGTCGTTCGCAGAGAACCACGCACAATGGGCCGCGTTGGGGCGATACGTTACCTTTTCCCCTCGCGGCGGCCGCCTGCTCGGCAACACCCGTTCGAAGTCGGGCAGCATCAGGACGTGAAGCAGTTCCGCATGGGGAGCTGGCCCGAGAGCATCGAGGCGTTCACGGAGCTGACGCTCGACCTGCTCCAGGTCCACGGGGTCGGACGCTAGCACCTGATCGTCGGTGATGACTCGGTCGGGCCGTCTTCACCACGGGCAACTAGGCGCCTCACGGGTCATCTCGCTTCGGGCGCGGATCCGCGCACGGTCGACCCGGCGATGTCCGCCACGGACGCCCTCGCCGTCCCATCGCGCCGGTGATAGAAAGGGGACCCGATGCGCACCCTCCCTCGATCACCCATCGGTCTGAAGGACGCCGCGGTGGACCTGCGCGGGGTGACGAGGCTGTTCGGCGCCGCACCGGCGCTCGTGCGCGTCGACCTCGCGATCGAGCGGGGGGAGGCCGTCGTCCTGCGAGGACCGAACGGCGCGGGCAAGAGCACCTTGCTCCGGATCGTCGCGACGGCGCTGTCCCCGACCTACGGCGGTGGCTCGGTGCTCGGGTTC
>Ga0307296_10000131_pt1 | contig 31027 bp, 27 predicted proteins | sample ER_DNA_153_FD_194467 | JGI IMG/M metagenome (GOLD analysis project Ga0307296, IMG submission 194467) | Bulk soil microbial communities from the East River watershed near Crested Butte, Colorado, United States - ER_DNA_153 | ecosystem: Environmental > Terrestrial > Soil > Floodplain | place... | reverse complement strand
AGGCGTCGCGCGATCTCCAGCGACTTCTCGCCGTCGTCTGCCTCTGCGAATGAGTACGGGCCGTCGAGGCTGATCCTGATCAGCTCGCGGAGTGACGGCTCGTCGTCGCAGATGAGCACGGTCGCTAGGAAACCGGCCATCCGGCTTCATGGAAGCAGATCCTGACCGAAACACCTAGGTGGTGGCGTTCCGTAGGATGGCGCCGCCTTGGCCGAGCCACCCGAAGAGACCGTGGAGCCGAAGGCCTGTCCGCGCGGCCACGGCCCGATGCGACTTCGCACACGCTGGGCCGGACAGCAGGCGCACCCGGGCCGCAGCGGATCACGCGGGGAGCCGGTGACGGAATGGGTCTGCCCGCGCTGCGGACGGACCGCTTCCGTCGACTGAGCTAGCTCGGCCGCCTGCCTTGTGAGCTTCGCAACGATTTGCGATAATTGCTTCCGCGCCTTGACCTCGCGCTGGGATCCGCCTTGCAACGTCGCCGGTCCCTGTCACTGGGACGAGTCGCGATTAAGGGCTCGTCCGTCGCGGGGCAACGGCTTGTGCGCCGCGGCGGACGTCCCGTCGGCGCGGAACCATGGCCCCGGGAGGAGTCGAACCTCCGCGCACGGATTCGAAGTCCGTCGCTCTATCCGCTGAGCTACGGGGCCATGCGGCGGAGGGTACCGGCCTCTAAGGCCAGATCGAATCTGCGTTACCCAGGTCGAGCGCTCCGCCTTTGCGACAGTCGGCGGACCGATACGCGGGCAACTCTTCGCCGTAATGGCGCCAGTACGCATGGACGAGTGACGCGGCATATGCGGCGGACGCGCCTAGCCTGATCGCGGTCGTGTTCGCGAGCTGAATCGCGTCGCACTCCGCGACGAACTCCTCGGCGATTCCCTTGCTGTGCTCCGGCTCGTGGCTCAACGTCACGATCGCCGCCGCAAGCATCAGTTGCCCGGCATCGTCAACCGGTCGGGCGTGGTCGTAGGCGAGATCGACGAGGCCGTCGCACACGGTGGGCCCGAGATTCACTCGGCTGCCGCTGATGCCGGCAAAGCCGAGCGTGGCCGGGCCGAGCTTCCCGTGGGTGTAGCTCCTCTCCTCGCGCATCAGTCGAGCCCAGTCGCCGATCGACCAACATCGGACCTCGATCGGCTTGCCTGCCAGCCGGCTGGCGATCCGGCCGAAGCGCGGCTCGATCCGGCTCTGCTCTGCTTTGCCGGCGATGACCGGCAACGCGCGAACCTCGCCGGGAGGAAGCATTTGATCCGCCTGCAGCAACACCGCCGCCGCTCGCTTCGCCTCGTGTTGGGCTTCGTCGATCTCCGAAGCCCGGCGCTGAGAGACGGCGAGCGTGATCGCGCTGTGGAATCGCTGCAGGTGCGTGCATGCGGTGCGGAAGGTGTCGTATGCACGCTGGAGACGGCCCGTCGGCGCAGAGCCCACCTTCGTCGTCAGATCCGAGTCGCACGAGCCGGCGGGCTCGAGCGCGCGCGCGTGAAGGACCATGGTCGGACCGTCACGGCGCATCAGCTTCCCGGCGAGCCCCGGTGTCGTCTCGACGCGTGCCGCCGTCTGAAGCCCGCGCAGCAACCGCGTGTCCCAGGCGCCCAGCTTCCCCAGCCACGCAACCTCTGCGGGCGAAGCCCAAGAGCCACTCTCCACCCCGGCTCCGAGGACGCGTCCCTCCGTACTCCGCTGGTGAACGGCGCAGCCGACCGTCAAAGCCACGGCAGCCAGACTCCCGGTCAGACCCAGGAAGAAACGCAAGAGAAAGCCCTCGGAGCTCACGCCTACGCAACGGGCATGACTCCAAGGGAGGTACGTGACAATCGCCGCGAAGGCGGGCTAGGCCCGCCTTCGCCGCCACCGCTCTACGAAGCCGCGATACCGACGAAAGTCAGGCGCCGTAGGCGCGACTTTCGTCGGTGAGGTGGCTGATGGGACTCGAACCCACGACCACCTGGACCACAACCAGGGGCTCTACCAACTGAGCTACAGCCACCGTGCTCGGCTCAGGATAGCGGTGCTTCGGCGAGATGCTGATTCCGTCGACCTCGAGGATCGCAGCGACGACTATGCCTTCGCGGCGCCGGTCTTGGCGGCCTGCGCCTCGTGGCGTCCCTCGGCGAACTCCTCGATCAGCTTCTTGTTGAACGCGGGAATGTCGTCCGGCTTGCGGCTCGTGACCAGACCGTTGTCGACGACGACCTCCTTGTCGACACGGTTTGCGCCGGCGTTGCGAAGGTCGGTCGCGAGCGACGGCCATGACGTCACCGTCCGGTCGCGAACGACGCCCGCCTCGATCAACAGCCAAGGCGCGTGACAGATGGCTCCGACGGGCTTGCCCTGCTCGAAGAACTGGTGCACGAAGTCCACGGCGTTCTCGTCCAGCCGCAGCGTGTCGGGATTGCCAACACCACCGGGCAAAACGAGTGCGTCGTAATCGGAAGCACTCGCCTCCTCAACAGTCCGGTCCACCTTGAACGTGTCCGCCTTGTCGTAGTGATTGAACCCTTGAATCTCGCCGTCCTTGATCGACACGAGCTCGAGCTCAGCGCCAGCCGCAATCAATGCCTCCCAGGGCCCGGTGAGCTCAACCTGCTCAACCATGTCGGTAGCGAGAAACGCAATCCTCTTGCCCTTCAACTCATCAGCCATTTCCTGACCCCCTCAAGTAGTAGTCAAAGAAACGCCTACCCGATCAAGAACCGTCTAATCGCCGCGAATGCCGGCTATGCCGGCGTTCGCCGCAACGGCTCTCCGGCAGAAAGAGAGGCCGCGGGAAGTCATCATGGCGAGGCGAAGCCGCGGCGGACTTCCCGCGGCGATGCGCCTGGGAGGATTCGAACCTCCGACCCGCGGCTTAGAAGGCCGCCGCTCTGTCCACTGAGCTACAGGCGCCGGAGGGACAGGGTATCGCGGAGGTGGCTTAGCGCCTGACGCCGAAATCGGCGGTCACGATGGTGACCTCGCGTCCGCCGTACGCGCCGGATGCCGATGCGACGTGGACTGCCGAGAGGCCGATCTCACGCCAGCGAGCGGTCAGCAGGATCTTGCGATGTTCGGGGCTGTTCAGCCACATGTTGAGCGCACCGACTGCGTCGACGTCAGGAGAGGACCAAAGGAGGTTCTCTCCAACGGACCAGTAGTGCTTCCCGGAGATCGAGTAGTAGCGGGAGATGCGCTTGTCGAAGGACGTTCCGTTCGCGGAGTCGTGACTGAAGTAGCCGCGCTGCGCCATCTCGGCCGAGTGTTCGCGCGCGGCCGCTGCGAGCTTCGAGGAGAACCTCAGGGATGCAAGCTTGTGGTCGTGGCGGAAGCTGTTGATGTTCGTGAGCACGCCCCGCTCGAGTGAGCTCATCGTGCTTGCGGGCTGCTGACTCGTCGCACCCGCGGGGGACGCGACGGCCCAAAGTCCTACGACCGAGGCGACGAGGGCGAGGCAACGAAAGGCGCGCTGGGCCACCTTTGTGACATCGGCCTCTGTCTTGCGCGCTTAAGGGACACAGCGTCCCTCGAACGAGGGAGTCGGGTCAGGTCGCCGCCGCGGGGTCCGCGGCGCGGCGGTGCCGCAGCCAGTCTGCGAAGACCACCTGCAGCGAGCCGGCAACGGGGATCGCCGCGAGCGCCCCGAGGACACCTGCGAGCTCGGCGCCGATCAGGACGGAGATGAGGATGACGAGCGGCGAGAGCTGCACCGTGCGTCCGTAGACGATCGGCTGCAGCAAGTGGTTCTCGATCTGCTGGTACACGATGAAGAACACGACGACCACGATCCCCGCAGGTATGGAATGGAGAAACGCGACGCCCCCCACGATGATTGCGGCGATGGTTGCACCCGCTAGAGGGATCAGGTCGAGAATGGCCACGATCAGGCCGAGCGCCACGGCAAACGGCACACCCATGATGAGGAGCACGATCGTCGTCAACGAGCCGGCAATCAGGCTGATGAGGAGATTGCCCGTCACGTAGCCGCCAACGGTGCGGTAGATCTCGTGGCCGACTTGTCGCCAGCGTCGCCGTGGCTCTTCCGGCAGCTGACGCAGGAACGAATCGACCCAGCCGGGCCCTTCGAGGAGCATGAAGAAGGTCATGAAGGCGATCGTCACGGTCGCCAACACGGCGTTGACGACTCCCTTGGCCACCGCCAACGCCGCACCGGAAACGCCGAAGAGCTTCGAGGCACCGCCCTCCCTCAGGGCCTTCCTCGCCTTGTCGACGAGGTGATACTTCTCCTGCAGGAAACCGAGCCGGCCGCGGCCCTTCGTTAGGTCATGGAGGTAGTCCGGCACCTTCCCTGCGAAGTCGTTCACCTGGTTGACGAGGGTCGGGATGAACAGGTAGGCGATCCCCACGATCGCGATGAGCGCAGCGAAGAAGACGATCGCCGCCGCGGCTCCACGGCGATGAATACGCCGTTCGAGCCAGTCGACGGCCGGGTTGAGGGCGAGCGCGAGAAAGAGCGCGATGAACACCCACGAAAGAACGTGCCGCGCGATCCAGATGACCTCGAGGACGATCGCGGTCGCGATCAGGAGCCCGATGACACGAAAGATCGTTCTCGGGCGGAAGTCGACGACGCGAAGAGGCGGGTCCGCCACGGCCGCAGCATCGCGATCAGGCCGGACGGTACAGTCCGCCCTGATGCAGGCGATCATCCAGACGAATCACGGGCCCATCCACGCGGAGCTCTTCCCGGACGACGCGCCGAAGACCGTTGCGAACTTCGTCAGGCTCGTGAACGACGGTTTCTACGACAGCGTGATCTTCCACCGCGTCATTCCGGACTTCATGATCCAGGGCGGCGATCCGACCGGAACGGGGTCGGGAGGCCCGGGTTACTCCTTCGAGGACGAGTTCAACGACCACAAGGTAGAGCGCGGCGCACTTGCGATGGCGAACGCCGGCCCGAACACCAACGGCAGCCAGTTCTTCATCGTCACGACCGACGCGGCCCCCTGGCTCGACGGCAAGCACACCGTCTTCGGCCGTGTAACCGAGGGCATGGACGTCGTCGACAAGATCTCCGAGCTTCCACGCGACGCGCGAGACAAGCCGCACGACGACGTCGTGATGGAAAGCATCTCGGTCACTGACGGCTCCGAGTAGCCGGCGCTCCTTCTGATCTAAGCGCCCGACCGGGCTCGAACCGGTGCCATGACCTTGGAAGGGTCAGGTGCTACCACTACACCACGGGCGCGTAGCTCGGCAGTAGCGTAGCGACGTGGATCCGCACTCGTGGTCGCTGCACTGGGACGTGCTCCTGGCGATCGGTGTCCTCGCTGGGGCGTACCTCTGGAGCCAGCGGCGTTGGCCCGCCGACGCGATCCGGCGGGTCGCCTTCGACGTCTCCGTGATCCTGTTGCTGACGGTCTACATCACGCCGCTGCACACGATCGCGGTGCACTACCTCCTCTCGGTACATCTGCTTCAGAACGTCGTGACGGCCGAATGGGCGCCCGGCCTCGTCGTGTTCGCGCTGTCGTCTTCATTCGCACGGGACGTGAGGCGCTTCCGCGTCGTTCGCGTGCTCACGCACCCCCTCGTCGCGCTGCCGCTGTGGCTTGCGACGTACTTCGTCTGGCACGTGCCGCCGATCTACGACGCCGCGCTCGAGCGATCCGGCTGGCTGCTCGATCTCGAGCATCTGACGTACTTCCTCGCCGGCGTGCTCATGTGGTGGCCGGTCGTGCACGGGCGTTACTCCGACGGCGTGAAGGCGCTGTACCTCTTCGCCGCGTTCGTCCTCGCTGCACCGCTCGGCCTGCTCCTCGCACTTCTCCCGCGGCCGATCTACGACTTCTACAAGGACGCGCCTCAGCTCTGGGGTCTCTCCGACAAGACGGACCAGGAGATCGCGGGCGTCACGATGGCCGTCGAGCAGGCGATCGTCTTCTTCGCCGTGTTCGCGTACTTCCTCCTGCGCTTTCTGCGCACGGAGCACATCGCGGGCGTCTTCAGCGAAAGCTCGAGATGAGCGCACCGCCGCCGACGACGAGCGCAGCGGCGAGTAGAAGCCGCGGGCCGATCCGCTCGGACTTGCGCAGGAGCACGATCGAGATGAGCACGGCGAAGAGCGACTCGGTGGCGACGAGCGGCGCGACGATCGTGACCCGCCCGCGGTCGAACGCGGAGTAGAGACACGCGTAGCTGATCCCGTAGACGAGCCCCGAAGGCACGAACGGGCGGGCCGCGCGGCGGACACGTCCGACCGCATCCGGTCTCGAGGCGACCACGATCGCGATCACGAGCGTCGCCGAAACGAGCGACGCCGTGGCGGCGACAAACCCGGGAACGTCGGTGCCACGCGCCGCCCAGCGGACGAGGTTGTCACGCACCGAGAACAGCACCGCCGCGCTCAGGCCGAGGACGATCCCGAGCGAAAGCAGCGCGGCAGGGCCGCCGCGCTCGCCGACGAGCAGCGTCCCGCCTGCGACGACGAGCAGCGTCCCGAGGACCAGCGCAACGTGCAGCGGCTCGCCGAGGAGAGTGACCGCGATCGCCGCCGAGAGGACCGGCGAGATCCCGACGATGATTGCGGTGCGCGAGGGGCCGATGACGCCGACGGCGCGCGTGAACAGGATCTGGCTGATTCCCGGCGCGAACAGCCCCGTGACGAAGAACGGCCAGGTGTCCTTCCAGGCCACGTGGGCGAAGTCACCGGTGAGGAGCGCGAGCGCCGCACAGATGACGCAGGCGATGACCGTCGTGACGAGCGACGCGGCTTCAGCGTCGATGCCGCGGGCGAGCGCGAATCGAATCGTGACGGCGAGCGCACCGAAGAAGAGCGCCGAGCTCGCGGCGAGAAGGACGACCAAGGTCGGGGCGGCCGGATTCGAACCGGCGACTTCTGCGTCCCAAACGCAGCACTCTAACCAGGCTGAGCTACGCCCCGCCGTGCGCAGACTACCTGTGTAGGTTCGCGCGATGGTCCAGCCGCGCCCGGCGCTCGGGTACCTCATGGTCGCGGTTGCCGCAACGCTGTTCGCCGTCAACGGAACCGTGTCGAAGGTCATCCTCGGCTCCGGTATCGGATCCGGAGAGCTGACCGAGGTTCGCTGCGCCGGCGCGGTCGTCGGACTCGCGCTGATCGCGGCCGTGACGCGCCCGAGCTCGCTGCGCGCCCGGCTCGGAGATCTTCCCCTGCTCGTCGCACTCGGGATTGCGCTCGCACTCGTACAGTGGTCCTACTTCTTCGCGATCCACCGCCTCGACATCGGGATCGCTCTGCTGATCCAGTACGTCGCCCCGATCCTCGTCGCGCTCTGGGCCCGCTTCGTCTTCCACGAACCCGTGCGCCAGCGCATCTGGGCCGCGCTCGCGGTCTCGCTTGCCGGCCTCACGCTGATCGTCGAGATCTGGCACGGCGGACGCCTGAGCGGGGCAGGCGTCGCAGCCTGCATCGTGGCGGCGATCACGTACGCGGCCTACGTGCTGATCGCCGAGCGAGGCGTTCGTCGGCGCGATCCGATCTCGCTCTCGACCTGGGGCTTCCTCTTCGCGACGCTCTTCTGGACCTTCGTCGCGCCGTGGTGGAACTTCCCCGGCAGACTGGCCGACGACGACGCCTCCCTGCTTGGGAACCTTGCCTCGAGCCACCTGCCGGTCTGGCTCCTGATGCTCTGGATGGTCGTCCTCGGGACGATCGTCCCGTTCGCACTCGTCGTCGGTGCCCTCCGCCACATCTCGGCCACCAGAGCCGGAATTACCGCAATGCTCGAGCCCGTCGTCGCCATCGTGGTGGCCTGGGCGTGGCTCGGAGAATCCCTGGCGCCGGTCCAGCTGTCCGGTGCAGCTCTTACCCTTGTAGGTATCGGGCTCGCGCAGACCGCCCGGTGAAAAAGCCGCTCTGAGCGAATTCCATGTACCCCTTTTGGGGGAGGCGACCCCCAAAAGGCGGCTCTGTAGACTCCCGCGATGCTGATTAAGAGAAAGATTCTCGTAGCTTTTCTGGCACTTTCCGCCCTCCTGGCCTCGGCCGCTGGGGCCGGGGCCCGAGGCCTGTCCAGCTCGGAGGCCTCACTACTCCAGACGATGAACGCCGTCCGGACCAGCCGAGGGCTCGCCCCGCTTCGGCTGGACGTCCGCCTCCTTCGGGCCGCACGCGGCCATTCCGCGGACATGATGCGCCGTCAGTACTTCGCCCACGGGTCGGTCGCCGCCCGGGCTCTCGCCCAGCGGGCCCACGGGCCGGTTTACGGCGAGGACCTTGCATGGGGCACCGGGGTCACCGCTCAGTGGGTCGTGAACCGGTGGCTCGCAAGCCCAAGGCATCGGGCCGTCCTGCTCCGCCCCGGCTTTCGCCGGATCGGAATCGGTATCGCCTTCGGGACGTTCGCCGGGCACGGTGACGCCGCGGTCGTGACGGCCGACTTCGCCGGTCGCTAGCCCGGAGCCTGAAGCACAAGCGCGGAGGCCTCTCTGGAAGGGGCCTCCTACCGCTACTCGGATTCCATCAAGGTGCGCAGCTCGGAGAGCTTCTCGGCGCGGAGATCGTCGCGCTCACCACGATCCAAACGGTCGAGCAGTGCCTGCACGAGCGGGGCGAGCTCGAGCGGGTTGAAAGGCTTTGTGACGTAATCGACGCCGCCGATGTCGAGGCCGCGGGCTCGATCCCGGAACTCGGCGCGAGCCGTCAGGAAGATGATCGGGATCCCGATCGTGCGCTCGTCTTCCAGCAATTGCTCGGCGACGCGCCACCCGTCGAGGCCGGGCATCATCACGTCGAGGAGGATCACGTCGGGGCCTTCGTCACGCGCCTTCTCGACCCCGGACGGCCCGTCGGCAGCCTCGATCACGCTCATGCCCTCCGCCTCGAGGTTCACGCGGCAGAGCAGGCGGATCGGAGCCTCGTCGTCGATTACGAGCACTTTGGTCATCTGGGGCCCTCTCGATGGTCGCCGCCGCTATACCCGGACATTCGCGTCCTTACTCCCGCGCCGCCGGAAGTTCGAACGAGAAGCTCGACCCTTCACCTTCGGTGGAGTCCACCCAGATGCGTCCGCCCATCGCCATCACCAGCTCTTTCGCGATGAAGAGACCGAGCCCCGTGCCCGCGGCGCCGTCGCGCGCGGCCGACTCGGCGCGGTAGAACTTCCGGAAGATCCGGTCACGCTCGGCGGAGGGAATCCCGATTCCCTCGTCCATGACCCGGACCTCGACCCGGTCGGCGTTTCGGCGAGCCCCGACGGTGACCGTCCCGCCGTCCGGCGAGTACCTGAGCGCGTTCTCGACGAGGATGTTGAACACCTGGCGCACCTTGTCGGGATCCGCCTCGGCGGCAAGCGGCTCCTCCGGGAGATCGACCTCGAGGCGGTGTGCGTTCATAGCACCGCTCTCCTCGACGCTCGCGACCAGCTCGGAGACCACCGAGCCGAGGTCGATGCGGCCGAGGTCGACCTGCAGGTCACCGGCGTCCAGCCGCGCGATGTTGAGCAGCTGGTCGACGATCTCCGTCAGCCGTTCCGACTCCGACGCGATGTAGCCGAGGAAGATCCGGCGTTCTTCGTCACCGAAGGGAATGTCCTGTCGCAAGAGCGTCTCGGCGAACCCGTAGATCGATGTCAGCGGCGTGCGCAACTCGTGTGAGACCGCCGCCACGAAATCCGACTTCACCTGCTCGACCATCCGGTCCGCGGAGATGTCGCGAAACGCGAAGATCCGGCCCGCGACCGCGCCGAGCGGGTCGCGCATGACCGCCTCGCTCAACGACAGCCAGACTTCGCCGCCGCCGCGCGGCACCGACACGAGCCGCTGTCCCGAGGTGAGCGTCTCGTCGTCCGGCGACTCGAGCTCGCGCTGCAGCACCTGCATCGTGGTGTGACCGATTGCCTCGCTCTGCGGTACGCCGGTGATCTCCTCGGCGGCGGCGTTCCACAGCACGACGCGGCCGTCGCGGTCGACGGCGACGATCCCGTCGGCAATGTTCGCCAGGATGGCGACGCTCCGTTCTTTCTCGAGCGAGACGCGGGAATAGAGCTCTGCGTTCGCGAGCGCAGCCGAAGTGTTTCCTGCGAGAGCGAGCAGGGCTTCGATCTCTTCCGGCCGCCAGTCGCGTGGTCGCCGCGCGTAGACGGACAGCACGCCCGCAAGCGTTCCTTCCGGACCGGAGAGCGGCACGCCCAGGTACGCCGCGTAGCCGGCACTGAGAATCTCGTCTGTTCCCGCAACCCGGGCGTCAGCTGCGAGATCGTCGACGGCGAGCGGCGAGCGGGACTGGAAGACGTCGCCGGAGAGGCCGGCCGTTGCAGCCGCGCGGGTGCCGATTGCCTCCTCGGCGCCTGTGCCCGAGGCAGCACTGACCACCAGCTCGTCCTCCTCGAGTGTCCGCACGGCACAGGCGTCTGCCCCGAGCAGCGCCGGCGCCTGCTGCACGACCTCTTCGAGGACGGCAGCCGGGTCCAGCTCGGTCGCGAGAGCGCCGCCCGTGCGCGCGAGCTGCTGAGACAGCGCCCGGGCTGTCCGCTCTGCTTCGAAGAGCCCGCTCCGTTCCAGCGCCGCGGTCGCGGCATCGCCGAGATGGCGAGCGATCTCGAGATCCTCGTCCGTGAACTCACGCTCGCCCGCAAAGAAGACGACAACGAGAGCAGAACGTTCGGCGCGCGGGCTCGCCGCCGGGACCGCAAGCAACGCGCCGTATCCCACCTCTTGTGCCAATGCCTGCCACGGCTGCTCGAAGCGGTCGTCGCGCGTCACGTCCGGAGAAGCGAGGACATGACCGTCGTCGGCGGCGGCCCTGAGGCAGTCCGCGGACTCGGGCAACCCGTCCTCGAGCGCCTCGGCCAACTTCGGCGGTAGATCCGCTCCGGCGGCGAGCTCCATCGTCGCGCCCCGAGGCATCAGTACGGCTGCGAATGCACCTTTGAGAGCCTCGGCCGCGGCCCGAGTCAGTGTGTCGAGCGTGTCCGAGAGCGAGAGCGACTCACCGAGGACCGCCGCGATCCGGAAGAACGTCGCCTGCTGCAGCAGACGAAGCTCGTTCTCCCGCAGGAGCTGGGCGACACGCACGGACAGACCGATTTCATGCGCTACCGCCTCCGTCAGCGCGATCTCATCGTCACTCCACCGGCGTGGCGTCGTTCGATGGAGCGCCAGAACGCCGATCAGCTCGTCGAAGACGACGATCGGCACGGCAAGAGCCGCGCGGGTTCCGATCGCGAGCAGCTTCTTTCGCCCGCCAATCGACTGGTCTTCCAGCTCGGGCGCGGTCTCCACATCTCCGACAGCGACGGTCCGGCGGTTCTTGACCGCGAGGTTCGAGACCGCAAGCTGAGCCACGTCGTGGATCGGCTCCAGGCCCTCTGCTTGCCATTGAGCCGTCGGAATCTCGCCACGAGCGCCGAGCCGGATGAAGCAGCGCTGCACCCGGAGCTCGTGCGCGGTTTCCTCGATCGCGACACGTAACAGCTCGTCGATCGCAAGCTCCGAGCGGACGCGGGCAGAGATCCGCGCGATGAAGCGCTCACGTTCCAGCGCCTCCGCGAGGTCGGCGGAGCTCGAGTCGCTAGAGCTGCTCGCAGGAGGAACCGGCGCCGGCGTCTCGGAGCTCTCGGCTCTCCGCCCGTTCGTGACGACCGCGACAAGGAAAGCCACGGCCAGTCCAACGAGGATCCCGAGGCTCAGCCAGACCCAGACGGCCAGCGCCACATAGCCCGCAGCGATGACGAGCAAGGGCACCGCATCGAACCACAGAGCTGGGATGGCTTGTGACACCGGGGGGTCCAGATTGTAGGGAGCGGCCGAACGGCAGTCGAGGCGCGCGCGAAACTCCGCTGAGCGGCGCTTTCCCTCGCGCGGGCCGCTTTCCTCCGGATTCCAAAGATGGGCCGTTCGGCCTATTGGAAAGCACGATTCGACCCGTTAGCCTCGGTTCCACTGGGCGATGCGAACCGCGGTGCGTTCCTGGCCTTGCAGTCGCGGTGAGCACTAGGAGGAGGCCCGTCGCCACCGACCCCCCCGAGCGACGGGCTTCTTCCTGTTCTCGAGACGTACTACCACCGGTCGAGCGGACCCGGTGCTACCGTGGCCGCCGGTTTGGTTCAGCGCGTTTTCGTTGCGTCACCCCGGGGTTACTGTGCGGGAGTCGAGCGTGCCGTCGAGACGGTGGAACGCGCGCTTGCCCTCTACGGAGCGCCCGTCTACGTGCGCAAGCAGATCGTCCACAACGCGCATGTCGTCGGCGACCTCGAACGGCGAGGTGCGGTCTTCGTCGAGGACGAGAACGATGCCCCGGCCGGGGCGATCCTCGTCCTCTCCGCACACGGCGTGGCGCCCGCAGTGTTCGACCGTGCGGCCGCTAGACGCCAGACGACGATTGACGCCACTTGCCCACTCGTGACGAAGGTGCACGTGCAGGCACGGCGCTATGCGGCGGAAGGCAGGCGGATCGTGTTGATCGGCCACGCTGGCCACGAGGAGGTGGTCGGAACGATGGGCGAAGCGCCGGACGCGATCCTGCTTGTCGAGAACGTCGAGGACGCGGAAGCGCTCGATCTTCCCGTCGACACCCCGCTCGCCTACATCACCCAGACGACCCTGTCGGTCGACGAGACGGCGGAGATCATCCAGGTGCTGAAGCGCCGCTTCCCGCAGATCCACGCTCCCCAGCGCGAGGACATCTGTTACGCCACCTCGAACCGTCAGTGGGCGGTCAAGGAGATGCTCGACCAGATCGACCTACTGCTCGTGATCGGCTCGCGGAACTCGTCCAACTCGAATCGACTCGTCGAGGTGGCGCGCGCTGCCGGAGTTGGCGCTTACCTGATCGAGGACGAGACCGGAATCGACGAGCGCTGGCTCGAAGACGTTCAGACCCTTGGGCTCACGTCGGGCGCGTCCGCACCGGAACGCCTCGTCGTCCGCGTGTGCGATTGGTTCCGTGCGCGTGGCGTGAGCGACATCAGCCCGTTCTCGTCGGCCTACGAGGATGTCGTCTTTCGACTGCCCGTCGAGCTGCGTCGCGCAGAGATATCTGCCGCTTGACCGGCTGCAGGAAGCGCGCAAGCCGCGCAGCCTCGGCCTGATCGAGCGAGACCGCGCCTTCGGCGACGCCAGTCTCGTCCCAGACGCTGAAGCGAACGTGCGGGTCTCGCGTCAGATAGCGCGAGACCCGGAGCGCCTTGCCCGCGTCACGGGGGTGCGGCGCGAAGAACTCGACGATCTTGCTTCGCTGCCGCGACGCACACCAGGGACAGAAGCGGAAACGCTCCTCGATCTCGCCTGCACAGCGCGCGCATCGCGCCACCTTCATACAGTTACACAGGCGCCGACTCGGCGGCGCCGCACGGAGGCCGTGTGGGCTCGGCCCACTCGGCCGTCTAACGCCCGCTCTAGGACAGACCGCTTAGCGCATCCCTCCTGAAATCGGCTTAGCATCGCTTGATGCGCGAGGTCCCGGACCGGATCGGGCGGTTGCCGGAGCAGTATTTCACTGCATTGCTGGCGCGGGTGGCCGCGGCGGCCGCACAGGGTGGCGAGCCGCTCGTCGACCTTGGACGCGGAAACCCCGAGGTCGGCCCGCCGGCTCACGTCGTTCACGCCCTGACCGAGTCCGCCGAGCGCCACGACGTCCACGGCTACGCGCCCTTCTCGGGCCTGCCCGCGCTGAAGGAAGCAATCGCCAAGCGCTACGGCGAGCTCTACGACGTGCACCTCGACTCGGCCCGGGAAGTCGCCGTCCTGCCCGGCACGAAGACGGGCTTGATCGAGTTTGCGCTCTGCGCAGTCGAGAGCGGCGGCACGATCGTCCTACCCGATCCCGGGTATCCCGACTACTTCTCCGCCGTCGCCCTCGCCGGTGCGAAGCACATGCCGTTCTCCGGCTTCGACGTTGGCGCCGGCGCGATGTACCTCAACTTCCCGTCCAATCCGACCGCAGCCACCGTCCCAGACGGGTTGTTCGAGGAGGCCGTCGAATGGGCCGACCGGACGGGCGCGTGGATCCTGCACGACTTCGCTTACGGTGACCTCGTCTTCGACGGCCGGCGCCCGCAGAGCTTTCTCGCGGTCGAGCACGCTCGGCGCGTTGGCATCGAGTTGTTCAGCATGTCGAAGACCTACGGCATGGCGGGTTGGAGGCTCGGGTTCGCGCTCGGCAACGCGGAGCTCGTTCGTCGCATCGAGCTGCTGCAGGATCACGCGTTCGCCGGGATCTTCCGGCCTGTGCAAGAAGCCGGGATCGCAGCACTCACCGGCCCGCAGGACTCGGTGGAAGAACGTCGCGCGACCTACGAGCGCCGACGTGACCGTGCGCTGGCCGCCCTCGAGGGAATCGCCGCGCAATCGGAGGGAACGTTCTTCGTCTGGTTCCGGCTCCCGACCGATCTCACGGTCGATCGCCTGCTCATGGAGCATCGCGTCGCGGTCGCGCCCGGCGAAGGCTTCGGCGCGCGCGGCGCAGGCTGGGCGCGTCTCTCTCTCGCGGTGCCGGACGAGATCCTGGATCGCGGTCTCGAGCGGCTGCGCGCCGCGTTCGCCTAGGTCTTCTCGATCTGCGCCTCGGCGACAGGTCCGATGACGATCTCGATCGCCAGGGTCTCGTCCTTGATCCGTTCCTCGTAGTCCAGCAGGTCTGCGTCGGTCTCTGGGAGCGCGACTCGAATCCGGTCCGTGAGTGCAAGCCCCGCTTCCTTGCGCATCGTGTTCAGCTGATGGGTGAGGTCGTAGACGCGACCTTCCTTCCGCAGCTCGTCGTCGAGCTCGGTCGACACTGCGACCGTGAGTGAATCCTCTTCGGCGAGCGCCCAGCCCTCGCGGGCTCCACGTTCGACGAGGATCTCGTCGGCCCCGAACTCGCGGCCGTCGACCCGAACGCCCCCGCCTTCGAGCTGCTCGAACTCGCCTGCTTGCAACGCCGCCGTGACCGCGCCCAGCTCCTTCCCGAGCTTCGGCCCCAGTAGGGGGAGGTTTGGCTTGACCCGCAACTCGGTCGCCTCGACCGGCCCGAACTCGACTTCCTTGACGCGCAGCTCTTCGCCGATCTCCGCGGCGTGGCTCTTCGCCTTGTCGGCGCCCTGAACGACCATCCGGCGGAGCGGTTGGCGCAGCTTCAGGCCGGCCTCTCCGCGCGCCTGGCGTCCGAGCTCGACGATGGCGCGCACCTCGGCGACCTCTTCGAGCAGCTGCACGTCGAGTGCGCCTCGCTCGGGCCAGGGCTCAAGGAAGACCGAGTCGGGCTGGTCGTCCGTGCGCAGCACGCGCCACAGGTGATCGGCGAGAAACGGCATCACCGGTGCGATCACCTGGACGCTGCGACTGAGCGCGTGCCAGAGCGCCTGCAGCGCTTCCGCGTCCTCGTTCCAGAAGCGTCGCCGTGAACGGCGGATGTACCAGTTGGAGAGATCGTCCACGAAGGCCATGAACGAGCGCGTGATGTCAGGTGTCCAGAAGCGTTCGTACGCATCCTCCATGTCGGCGACGAGCTTGTCGGTACGCGCGTACAGCCAGCGGTCCAGTGCCTGCGACGTCTGACTGTTGCCCGGCTGCGGCCGAAAGTCCGCAACGTTCGCGTAGTCGACGAAGAACTTCGCCGAGTTCCAGAGCGTGAGCAGACGGCGCTTGATCTCGCCCGCCGGCGTGTAGCCGAACTTCACCCCCTGCGACGGCGCCTGCTCGCAGTACATCCAGCGCATCACGTCGGCGCCCATCCGCGACAGCGCCTCCTCCGCCTCGATCGTGTTTCCACGAGAGCCGTGCATCTCGTGGCCGTGCTCGTCGCGCACGTCCTCGTGACCGAGCACCTGCTGGTAGGGCGCGCGGCCGTCGAGCACGACCGACATGAAGAGGAGCGAATAGAACCAGAGCCGGATCTGCTCACGCATCTCCGTCACCCACTGGGCGGGGAACCACTTCTCCCAGTACGCGTGATCCGGAAGGTCCGCACGTGTCAAGCCCTTGGCCGCGCCCGTCGCATAGCCCTCGGGGATCCACTCGGGGTTCTGCCAACCGAGCGTCGAGAAGGGGACGATGCCCGCGTCCAGCCAGACGTCGCCGACCTCGGGCACGCGTCGTACCTCCTCGCCGCACGCCTCGCAACGGATCGGCACGTTGTCGACCCAGGGGCGGTGCAGCTCCTCGAGCTGGTCGAGCCCCGACGTCGCCCGTTCCTCCAGCTCCGCCTTCGAGCCGATCACGTTCGTGTGCCCGCACGCGCAGAGGTAGATCGGGAGCGGGAGGCCGAAGTAACGCTTACGGGAGATGTTCCAGTCGCCCAGGTTCCGCAGCCAGTCCTCCATGCGCTTGCCGTAGAAGGCCGGCGTCCATTGAACGCTCGCGTTCGCCTCGAGCAGCTTCGGGCGGAGCTCTTCGACGGCGATGAACCAGTCGTCAACGACGAGGAAGATCAGGGGCGTCTCGCAGCGCCAACAGTGCGGATAGCGATGAACGTAGGTCTCCGCGTGCTCCAGGAGGCCGCGCTCGCGGAGATCGCCGGCGATTTGATCCGCAGCCTCGACGGTCGATGTTCCATGCAGCCAGCCGTACTCCGGAAGGAAACGGCCGCCTTCGCCGACCGGGGCGAGCACCGGCAGGCCGTGCACCTTCGAGAGCTCGAAGTCCTCGGAGCCCGCGCCCGGTGCGATGTGGACGATGCCGGTCCCTTCGTCGAGCGAGACCTCGTCCCAGGGGATGACGCGGTGCACGATCCCCTGCGCCGCCTGGAGATGATCGTAAGGGCCCTCGTATTCGAGCCCGACCAGGTCGGAACCGCGCACGCGCTCCACGAAGGTCTCGTCGGGGAAGCGTTCGACCGCGACCCACTCGCCGGTGTCCTGTTTGCCGTACTCGGCTTCGGGATTGACCGCGGCCGCGACGTTCGCCGGCAGGGTCCACGGGGTCGTCGTCCAGACAACGAGCGACTCCCGGTCACGTCCCTTCAGAGGGAAGCGGACGAACAGCGACGGATCCGACTTGTCGCGGTAGACGTCGGACTGCGACAGCTCGTGTTGCGAGATCGAGGTGCCGCAGCGCGGGCACCATTCGGTCGAGCGGTGTCCCTGGTAGAGCGAGCCGCGCTCGTGCAGCGTCTTCAGGAACCGCCAGATGTACTCGATGTTCGTATCGCTGAAGGTGTAGTAGTCGTTTCCCCAGTCCATCCACTGGCCGAGCCGGATCGACTGACGTGTGATGACACGCGCCGACTCCGCGACCAGCTCGCGGCAACGACGCGCGAACTTGTCGAGCCCGTACTCCTCGATCTCGGGCTTCGAGTTGAGGCCGAGATCCCGCTCGACCTTGACCTCGACCCACAGCCCCTGACAGTCGAACCCGTTCTGGAAGCGCTGGTCGAAACCACGCATCGCCTTGTAGCGCTGGAAGAGATCCTTGTACGTGCGGCCCCAAAGATGGTGGACGCCCAGGCCGTCGGTCGTGTTGGCCGTCTTCGGTCCGTCGAAGAAGCTCCAGTGAGGTCCGCCCCGGTTGCGTTCCCGGAGCCGGTCGAAGATCCGCTCCTCGTCCCACCAGGCGAGGATGTCCTCCTCGAGGGCGGGGTGATCTGGATACTGGGGGAGCGCCTCGAACACCTGGCCGATTGTAGGGATGGAAGAAACAGACGTTCCGAAGCGTTGAACTCTGGGTACGGCCGATGAATCAGCTAGAAAGGATCCAATGACAACTGCAGTGACCGAACAGAGCTTCGACGAGGAAGTCGTTCAGAGCGACAAGCCCGTGATCGTCGACTTCTGGGCGGAATGGTGCGGCCCGTGCCACGCCGTCGCGCCCGTGCTCGACCGCATCGTGGAAGAGCGAAACGGTGACCTCAAGCTCGTCAAGGTGAACATCGACGAGCAGCCGGCGCTGTCGCAGCGCTTCGGGGTCCAGTCGATCCCGACCATGATCCTCTTCAAGGACGGCGAGCCTGCCGCAGCAGCGATCGGGGCTCAGCCGAAGTCGGCGCTCGAGAAGGCTCTCGGGCTCGCCGACGCCGAGAGCTAACTCCCTTCGGCTCGTTCCTTTTCGGCGTGCGGGATGGGCGAGACCGCCCGTCCCGCAGGCTCGCGGACCAGGTTGAGCACCCGCATGCCGTGCACGAAGACGACGGCACCGCCCAGCCAACCGCCGAGAGTGAGGACGCAGAACCCGATCACCGTGAGCGCGAATGCGCCGCCGCTCACGTTCCCGTGCGTGTACGACGCATGCCCGAAGATCGCTGCCAGCGCGAAGAAGACCGTCGCGGAGACCATCGCGATCATGTGGAACGTCGCCGTCTTCCAGAGCTCGGTGCCGCGCTCGATCGACAGCCACTCGAGCAATCCTGTCAGCGCCGTCGGGACCGTCACGATCAGGCCAAAGACCAGTGCAATCCACCAGCCGTAGGCGCCGGAGTTCTCTGTGATGCCCGTCACCTCGGCGAGGCCCGCGACGGTCGCGAACGTGTAGGTGCCGATGGTGACGTCGGTCAGTGGCGGATGAAGCGGATGCCCGGGAAGCCCACGCCAGAGATAGCTCGGTTTCATCGGCCCGGAATCTAAGCGATCCCGGACGCGGTCGCCACCTGGGAGTGGCTACGCCTCTTGCGAGTCGAGAAAGCTCAGGAAGGCTGCGTGCTTCGCAAGCAGCGCCTCGATCTCGAGGACCCCTGCCCCGGCCCAGTCCTCGAGCCAGGTCTCGCTGAGGTCGTCCTCGATCTGATGCAGGCCGCGTTCGCTCATAGCCCTAAATATCGGCACGTCCGCCGGACGGCACCATGGGCCGAACGGCTCATTTGCCCGTCGGCGAGTCCCAGTAATCTGCGCGCTCCCGTGGCCGGATTCCTCCTCATCAATCCCCGCTCGGGCTCCGGGTCACCGAGTGCCGAGGAGCTGGCGCAGGAGGCGAAGGCGCTCGGGATCGAGACGCACATCCTCCGCGACGGCGAGGACGCGGCCGGGCTCGCGCGCTCTGCCGACGCGGACGCGCTCGGGATGGCGGGCGGTGACGGATCGCTGGCGCCGATCGCCGCCGTCGCGCTCGAACGAGATCTGCCCTTCGTCTGCATCCCGTTCGGCACGCGCAATCACTTCGCCCGCGACCTCGGGATCGACCGGGACGACCCGAGCGGCGCGCTGCAGGCGTTCGGTGGGACCGAACGACGCATCGATGTAGGCCGTGCCGACGAGCGTCTCTTCCTGAACAACGTCTCGCTCGGGATCTACGCCCGTCTCGTTCACAGACGCGAGGAGCATCGCGGGCGTCGAGATGCATTCGCGCGTGTGCGTGCATGGGCGATCCTGCTGACGCATCGCCAGCCACTCGGCATCAACATCGACGGCATTCCTGTCGAGAGCCGGCTCGTGCTCGCCGCCAACAACGCGTACGTCCTCGAGCTCCCGTCGCTCGGGGAGCGGAAGCGGCTCGACGAGGGGAAGCTCTACATCTACTGCCCGGATGCAGAGCCGTCGGAGCGCAGCGGCGAACGCTTCGTCGTGGACGCGGCCGAGCACAGGCTCGAGGCGGCGATCGACGGCGAGCCCGACGTCCTGTCGACCCCGGTCGAATTCAGGATCGAGCCCCGGGCGTTACGAGTGCTGGTCCCGCCCGAGCGCGGCTGAGAGCACCTCGGGATAGTGGGAGAAGGCGAGCTCTGACGGCCCGGGTAGACCGTCCGGCTCGAACCAGCGCAGCTCGACGAGGTCGTCGCCTGCGCGAGGCTCGCCGCTGACGCGAGCCGTCCAGGCGAGGCAGAGCACGATCCGGCCGTCGTACGGCTCGAGCCAGAAGCCCAGGAACTCGCCCGGCTCGAGCTCGAGGGCGGTCTCTTCTCTGACCTCGCGGCGCAGCCCGTCGAGCGGGTGCTCGTCCTCGTGCATGAATCCACCGGGGAGATCCCAGAGGCCTTTGCCCGGGTCGAAGGCACGGCGACCGAGGAGCACGCGCCCCTCGTCGTCGAAGCACACCGCCTCGGCCCCTGGAACGGCGTTCGCGTAGCCGACGTAACCGCACGCCGGGCACTCGACGCGGTCCTCCACCTTGTGGATAGCCTCGCCGCAGACGGGACAGAACTTCCAGGCGTCGAGCGCACTCATAGGAGAGACCATGCACGATCCGCCCGAACCGACCGAGGAGGAGCGCGAAGAGTGAGCCCGCGTGCCGCCGGCGCCACGCAACACGAGCTGTCGCGAATCGGCCTGCTCGCCACCCTCTCGGGGGAGACGCTCACGAAGCTTGCGGCGCAGATGACGCGCGAAGAGCTTCCTGCCGGCGCCGGCGTCGTCTCCGAAGGTGAGGCCGGTGACCGCTTCTACGTCGTGCTCAGCGGCATGCTCTCCGTGTCGCAGCGCAGCCGCGGCCCGCAGAGCGTCCTGCGGCCCGGCGACTACTTCGGCGAAGTCGCGCTGGCGATGCACATGCCGCGCACTGCATCCGTGCGGGCGCTCACACCCGTGACGCTCGCGAGCTGCGACCGCCAGACGTTCGCCGAGTACATCAGGCCGCTGTTCGTCGACGACGAATGAGCGTCTGGTACGACGTCCACGGCGAAGGGCCGGCCGTCGTGCTCGTGCACGCAGGCATTGCGGACTCGCGGATGTGGGAGCCGCAGCTTGACGCTTTTTCGGAGTCGCACACGGTCATTCGCGTCGACCTGCCGGGATTCGGACACTCGGAGATCGAGACCAATCCGGTCTCGTACAGGGGAGCCATCGCCGAAGCGCTCGATGCTGCAGGCGTCGCGCAAGCGGCGGTCGTGGGCACCTCGCTTGGTGGAAGGGCCGCGCTCGAGTTCGCACTCGATGCGCCCGGACGCGTGTCGGCGCTCGTGCTCGTCGGCCCCGGCATCGACGACCACGACTGGTCGGAACAGGTTGAGGCCTACGGCGCGGAAGAGGAAGCCGCTCTCGAGCGCGGCGATCTCGAACGTGCCGTAACGGTGAACGTCGACTTCTGGGTCGCGGGTCCCCGCCGCACCCTGGGCCAGATCGATCCAGCGGTTCGCGAGCTCGCTGCCGAGATGCAGCGTCATGCCTTCGAGCAGTCGAAGGGTCATGACGACCTGCGGGCGGCGCGGCTCGACCCTCCGGCGTCGCAGCGGCTCGGCGACGTCGCCGTCCCGACACTCGTCGTCACCGGCGACGAGGACGTCGAAGACATCGAGGTGATCGCCGAGCGGCTCGCCCGCGACATTCCGGGCGCGGAGCGTGCGCACATCGCCGGTGCCGCACATCTGCCGAACCTCGAACGGCCGGAGGAATTCGACCGAATCGTCCTTGGCTTTCTCCGCCGGCACGGCGCCTGAGTCAGTTTTCGAGCACGGCGTCCGACAGGCGCGGCCACGCTTCCTTCGACCAGTCACCGAAGTCGAGGTTCGTCAGTACTCCGAGCCCGAGCCCAACCTCGGGATCGAGCCACAGGAACGTCCCGCTGCCGCCGAAGTGGCCGAACGTCCGCGGCGAGTTGTTCGCTCCGGTCCAGTGAGGTGACTTGTCGTCGCGGAGCTCGAACCCGAGCCCCCAATCGTTCGGGTCAAAGCGGCCGAAGTCGGGGAGGACACCCGCGAGGCCGGGGAACTGCACGGTGGTCGCCTCCGCGAGTGTCTCAGGTGCGATCAGCGTCGGCCGTTGCAGCTCGCGCGCGAAGGCGAGGAGGTCGTTCAGTGAGCCATGCAGGTCCGCCGCCGGGGAGCCACGCAATTCGGCTCGCAGCCCGAGCGGCTCGAGAACGCCGGCGGCCAGATACTCGGCGAACGGGATCTCCGCCCGCGCGGCGATGTGCTCCGCGAGCGTCTCGAAGCCGACATTCGAGTAGACCCGCCGCTGGCCTGGCCGTCCGGCCGGCGCACCCGGCTCGAACGGCAGGCCCGATGCATGCGCGAGCAGATGCCGGACCGTCGAGCCCTCGGGCCCGGCCGGCTCGTCGAGATCGATCACACCCTCCTCCGCGGCAACCAGTGCGGCGAGCGTCGTGACGAGCTTCGTCACGGATGCCCAGCGCACCACCTCGTCCCGCGCCCCACGGGTCGCGACGACGTCGCCGTCCCGGACGACACCCGCTGCCGCGAACGACGCGGGCCAGCCCTCGATCTGCCGAAGTGCTTCCTCCACCGGCGGGCGATACTAGACGCGTGACCCGCAGGCTCGTCTCTTCCGGCTCGCCCTACGAGAAGACGATCGGCTTCTCGCGCGCGGTGCGCGACGGCCGTCACATCCTCGTTGCCGGCACCTGCGCCGTGATGGCGGACGGCGGCGATCCCCCCGGCGACGCGTACGGCCAGGCCAAGCGCTGTTTCGAGATCATCGCGGCTGCGCTCGCCGAGGCGGGCGCCACACCGGAGCACGTGGTGCGCACGAGAACCTTCCTGCTCGACGCCGCAGACGCGGCGGAAGTCGGCCGCGCCCACGGCGAGATCTTCGGCGGCGTTCGCCCGGCGAGCACCATGCTCGTCGTCTCGGCGTTCCTCGATCCGCGCTGGGTCGTGGAGATCGAGGCCGACGCGCTGCTCCCGGAGGAGTAAGACTTCCGCTATGGATGGCAAGCAGATCTACCCGGAGTCGATTACGGGGAAAGGCTCTCGGTTCGCGCCGGGAGGCAGCGTGCTCGATCACGCCTTCGGCAAGAGCGACCCGTACACGCTTGGCGTGGAGGAGGAATACATGCTCCTGGACGCCGAGACGTTCGATCTCGTGCAGCACATCGACACGGTGCTCGCCGCGGTCGCAGGGCACGAGCTCGAGCCGGTGATCAACGCCGAGCTGATGCAGTCCGTGCTCGAGATCGCGACGCCCGTGTGCCACACGACCGGCGAGGTCGCGGATCAGCTCCGCAAGATCCGCGGCTACGTCTGCGGCGTTGCGCGCGACCAAGGCCTGCGCGTCGGCTCGGCCGGAACGCATCCGTTCAGTCTCTTCGAGCGCCAGCGGATCACCGCTCGGGATCGCTACCGCTCGCTCGTCGACCAGATGCAGTACGTCGCCCGCCGCGAGCTCATCTTCGGCATGCACATCCATGTGGCGGTCGACGATCCCGACAAGGCGATCCAGGTCGTCAACGGGCTCCTGCCGCACATCGGGCCGCTGCTTGCGTTGTCGGCGAGCTCACCGTTCTGGCGGGGCGAGCCGACGGGGCTGCGCTCCAGCCGGCAGATGATCTTCGCCGCCTTCCCGCGCTCGGGGCCGCCGCCGCGATTCGAGAGCTACGCCGACTACGCAGAGGTCGTCGGCCAGCTCGAGAAGACCGGTTGCATCGCCGACTACACCCACATCTGGTGGGACATCAGGCTGCATCCGCGGCTCGGGACGATCGAGCTCAGGATCTGCGATGCGGTCACCCGCCTCGAGCACGTCGTCGCCATCGTCGCGTACTGCCAGGCCCTCGTGAAGCTCTTCTCCGAGCAATTCGATCGCGGCGAAGAGATCCCGTCGTACCACCGCATCCTCACCACGGAGAACAAGTGGCTCGCCGGACGCTACGGCCTCGAAGCGCCGCTCATGGATCTCGCAACGGGACGCCGTAACCGCGTCGCCGTTGCGCAGCTGATTCGTCGCACCCTCAAGGAGATCGAGCCCCACGCCCGCGAGCTCGGCTCCGACCGCGAGCTCGAGGGGATCGAAGAGATTCTCAGCAACGGCAACGGCGCCGATCGCCAACTGCGCGTCTTCAACGCGAACCGGGACATCGTCGAGGTCGTCAGTGAAATTGCAGACGCCACGGAAGTGGCGGCCGACCTTCAGCCGGCGAAGTAGTCTGCGCCGCGATGTTGGAGGTAGGTGACAGGGTCCCGGCTGCGTCCGTCTGGACCGCTCCGAACGAGCGCCGGACGATCACGGATCTCCTTGCGGACGGTCCCGCGCTCTTCGTCTTCTACCTCTTCGACTGGTCGTCCACCTGAACGCACGAGATGGAGCTCCTGCGTGACAGGGGCCCGGAGCTCCGGCAGGCGGGCATCCGCCCATTCGGCGTCTCCGGGGATTCCGAGTGGACCCACATCGCCTGGGCGCAGGCGCTCGACTTGAACTTCCCGCTCCTCTCCGACTGGAACAAGGAGGCGATGAAGGCGTTCGGCGTGGAGGGAGAGTTCCGCGGCCACCGGGGCGTGGCGAATCGAACGGCGTTCCTCGTCGACGAGGACGGTACGGTCCGCGGCGCATGGCGTTACGACACGGCCGAGGTGCCGGACTTCGACGAACTGGTTCGCGCCGCGCAGGCTATGTAGCGCTCGGCGCCGCGCTCTACCTCGCGGCGGGCGTCGCGGCGACGTGGCCGGCCGTCCGCGATGCACGCTCGCACTTCCTCTCGGGAGGTGCGCCCGCCCACGGCGAGGCGTCGCCCGGCGATCACCTGCAGACCCTCTACCACTACTGGCTCGTCGGGCATCAGCTCGAACACGGACGCGCTCCGTGGCGTGATCCGTACACGTTCCGCCCCGAGGCGAAGCCGCAAACGAACTTCTCGGGCTGGCCCTACGGGATCCTCTTCTGGCCACTTGGGGCCGCGCTCGGCCTCGTCGTGGGCTGGAATGTCCTCCAGATCCTTTTCTACGTCCTCGCCGGGCTGGCGGCGTGCGCCTGGCTCCGCGAGCTCGACCTCCCGCGTGGCCCCGCGCTCGCGGGAGGGTTGGCGTTCGCGATCGCGCCGTACCGGGTCGAGCAGAGCGTCGGCCACCTGCTCGGGCCGATCTCGATCCTGATCCCCGTCTCCCTATGGGCCTTCGAGCGGGCCCGGCGTGGGAGCAACTGGTGGCTCGCCGTCGCCGGCGCCGCGCTCGCGTCGATCCCGCTGTCCGGACAGGTGCATCTCGCGCTGGGTGCGATCCCGTTCTTCGTCGCCTACGCGCTCTTCCGGACACGCGACCCGCGCCTCCTGCTCGGTGCCGTCGGAGGAGCCGTGGCCGCGGTCGGCGCCGGTGCGCTCGTCCGCCAGCTGGTGATCAGGCATTCGACCCAGGCGGGCGGCCGCTCGCTCGACGAGATCTCCTTCTACTCCGCCCGCGCGGGCGACTTCGTCTCGCGGCACGTCGACCACGCGCGGAGCGAGCAGTTCGTCTTCCTCGGGTGGGCCACCCCGCTCGTCGCGATCCTCGGGCTCGTTCTACTGCTCCGGGCGCGCCGCTATTCGCTCGCCGCGATTCTCGGGCTCGGAGCAGTGGTGCCGGTCGTGCTGGCGCTCGGCACGGACACGCCCCTCTACTCCGCGATCTGGCACGTGCTGCCGCCTTTTCGTTTTCCGCGCGTGCCGGAGCGGCTGCTGCCGATCGCATCTCTCTGCATCGCGGGCCTCTTTGCCTTTGCGATCGCGCAGACTCGGCGCAGCGTCGTCGCCGTGCTCGCCGTTGCGCTTCTCCTCGTCGACCTGCATGTGCACGTGTACGGCAGGTCCGCTCCCGGCGATCCTGCGGGCGCGGCGCCGTCGGCGGCGGGACGCCTGCTCGAGCTACCCGTGTTCGATCCCGGCGTCCACTACGGAAGCGTCTATCTCTGGTACGACACGGCCGCCCAGAGACAGCGACCCGGCGGCTACTCGACGACGGCACCGAAGCCTGCCAAGAGCGTCGCGGACCGCCTGCAGCGGCTCAACTGCGGTGACTGGAGCGGAAAGCTCGCGGACGAAGTCCGGCGTCTCGGCGTCGGCTCGATCGCTCTTCACCGCGGTCTCTTCATCCGCAACCCCGCAGTCCCGAGCACGGGCTGGTTCGCCGCACGCGGTCTGCTTGCACAAGGCTGGCGCGTCCAGCGCACTGCCGGCCCCGTCTGGGTCTTCGAGCGCGGCGGTGTCGGGATCGCGCCGACACGCGTCGAACCCGCGCACTCCCGGCCGGTCTTCTGCCAGGGCTGGTTCGCCATGGAGGCGGGCTCGGGCAGGTACATGAGCGAGACGCACGCGCCCTTCTGGATCTACGGCAGCGGCACACTTCGCCTGAGCTTCGCCCCGTCTCCGCTTCAGCGTCGCGTCACAGTCGACGGACGAGAGAGCCTCAGACTCCGAAAGCGCGGCTGGCATCTCGTCGCCGTCGACATCCCCCACCTGCGCGAGGTGCCGGAAGAGACACGAAAGGTCGGCCTGAAACTTCTGCGGGTCTCTACATCCCCATCGCGTGGTAACCCGAGTCCACGTACAGAGTCGTCCCCGTGACGTTCTTCGCATCGTCCGAGAGCAGATAGGCCGCAGCCGCCCCCACGTCGTCGGCGTCGATGTGACGGTGAAGGGGTGAGCGCTCCTCGACGATTGCCTCCATCGACGAGAAGCCGGTGATCGAGCGCGCAGCGAGGGTTCGCACCGGGCCGGCCGAGATGGCGTTCACACGGATGTTCTTCTCGCCGAGATCCCACGCGAGATAGCGCATCGACGAATCGAGCGTCGCCTTCGCGACGCCCATCACGTTGTAGTGCGGGACCGCCCGTTCGCCGCCGAGGTACGTCATCGTCACGATCGAGCCGCCGCCCCGCGCCTCCATCAGCGGCTCGGCGGCACGCGCACACGAGACCAGGGAGTACGCACTCACGTCGAGTGCCATCCAGAAGCGGTCACGGGGCGTGTCCGTGAAGCGACCCTCGAGGTCTTCGGCCGCCGCGAAGGCGACCGCGTGCACGAGCAAATCTAGGCCGCCGTCGAACGCCTCGCCCACCTCGCGGAAGACACGCGCGACATCCTCGTCCGAGCGCACGTCGCACTCGGTCACGAGCGGGCTGGACAACGACTCGGCAAGGTCCCGAACGCTCTTTTCGATGCGCTCGCCCTGGTAGGTGAAAGCAAGCTCGGCCCCGGCATCGGCGAGCCGCCGCGCGATCGCCCAGGCGATCGACCTCTTGTTCGCCACCCCGAGAACCAAACCGCGTTTGCCTTCGTAGGTTGTGGTCACGACCACGAGCATAAATCCCTTGGGCTAGATTGCGGTCTCCTTGCGCCGTTCTGTAGGCCTTCTCGCGTTGGTGGCGGCGCTCGTGTCGGCCTTTCCGGCTGGCGCCTCGCTCGTTCACATCAAGCGCACGTTCGGCGACGTCACCGTGCCGCGCGTCCGCACGGGCAAGCTCACGATCCCACGCGACCAGGCGTCCGGCCGGGTCCGCGTGATCGTCGGTCTGCGGCTCCCACCGCTGGCGGCGAGCTACCGCAGGAGCTTCGCCGCCTCGAGACCGACACGGAGGCTCGACCTCGCAAGTGAGAGCTCGCGGCGCTATCTGGCCCGGGTCGTCGCCTCACAGCGGGTTGCTGCCGGGCAACTCCTGAGAGCGATCCCGCAGGCGCGAATCGGCCGGCGCTTCCAGGTGGTGCTCGACGGCCTGACGGTCTCGCTGCCGGTGACGAAGCTGCCGGCCCTCGCCCGCCTCGGCTTTGTCCGGAAGATCTACCCGAGCATCCAGTATCACCTCTCCACCAGCACGAGCCCTTCGGTGATCGGCGCGACCGAGTTGCAGACGCTCACCGGTGCGAAGGGCGACGGGATGAAGATCGGGATCGTCGACGACGGCGTCGACAGCACGAATCCGTTCCTGAGCCCGGCCGGGTACTCGTATCCTCCGGGGTTTCCGAAAGGCGGCCTGAAGTGGACGACGCCGAAGGTGATCGTGGCGCGCGCCTTCCCGGGCCCGCACTCCGGACGCCTCGGACGGCTGCCGATCGATCGCAGCGCCTCCTTCCACGCAACGCACGTTGCGGGCATCGCAGCCGGCGACTCCGGGACCTGCTCGGCCGGCGGTGCCGATCATCCGCCGACGTGCGGCCTCTCGGGCGTCGCTCCGCGCGCGTACATCGGGAACTACCGCGTCTTCAACGTGCCGACCCCGATCGGCCACATCGCCAACACGCCAGAGATCGCCGCGGCGTTCGAGTTCGCAGTGCGTGACGGCATGGATGTCATCAACTTCTCGGGCGGCGGCGCCGAGACCGAACCGGCGAACGACGCGATGATTGACGTGATCCGAAACGTCACCGCGGCCGGCGTCGTTCCGGTGATCTCGGCCGGCAACGACCGCGACCAGTTCGGGACTGGCTCCATCGGCTCCCCAGGCTCGTCGCCCGATGCGATCACGGTTGCAGCCGTTTCGAACACACACGTCTTCTCTCCAACGATGTCGGTGACGGCGAGCGGTGCTCCGTCCGAGGTCAAGCACATCCCGATCGCAGGCGCAGCCGGCACGTTCTTCCCCGGGGGCTACGCGTTCACCGCGCACCGGCTCGTCGACGTGGGCGCGCTCACCGGGACGAACGGTGTCGCGGTCGACCGCCGGCTCTGCGGCCCGGAGACCGACACGAACGACGCGACCCAGACGTTTCTACGGCCAGGCTCGCTGACCGGAGACGTCGCGCTGATCTCCCGCGGACACTGCACCTTCATCTCGAAGGCCGTGCGCGCCCTGGCCGCAGGTGCGGCCGGGCTCGTCATCGTCGACAACCGCGCTGGCGGCCCGGATGCGATCCCGCTCCAGCTGCCGCTCCCCTCCGGGATGATCACCGACCTCGACGGAGCGCAGCTGCGCGCGTATCTGTCCTCGCACGGCGGCGCGGCAGACGTGACGATCGGAAATGCCATCGAGCGCGTGGAGACCGGGCGCAGCGGCGTGATCACCGACTTCTCCTCCGGTGGGCCGACCGCGTTCGACCACCTGCTCAAGCCCGACGTCTCCGCGCCGGGAGGGCAGATCCTGTCGTCGACCTTGCCCGAGTTCACCGGCGGTTCGCCGTTCGCCGTCTTCGACGGGACGAGCATGTCCTCTCCGCACGTGGCCGGGGCGGCAGCGCTGCTGCTTCAGCTCCACCCCGCGTGGACACCGCAGCAGGTGAAGTCGGCACTCGTGTCGACCGCCGGCCCGGCGTGGGGAAACACCGCCCGCACGGAGGAGGCGCCGGTGACGCTTGGCGGCGGCGGGCTCGTCGACCTGCCCAACGCGACGAAACCGAAGGTGTTCACCGAGCCCGCGTCGCTGTCCTTCCAGGACCTGAACGTCACCAAAGGGAGCGACAGCCGGGCACTCCTGGTTCGCATCACCGACGCCGGCGGGGGCGCAGGGATGTGGCAGGTCGAGCTCTCGTCACAGGCGACTTCGCCGGGCGCGTCGGTCGACCTTCCGCCGGCCGTCGTGGTGCCGCCCGGCGGCGAGGCCGACCTGGTCGCTGTCGCACGCGGAAGCGCGACTGCGAAGGCCGGCGAGGACTACGGGTTCATCCTGCTGCACCACGGGTCTGTGACGCGCAAGATCCCGTACGAGTTCTCCGTGGGCCGCCCGCAGCTCGAGCTCCTGCAACCGAAGCGGCTCGTGAAGTTGCAGGTAGGAGAAACGGTCAACGGCCCAAACCGGGTTTCGGCGTACTGCTGCCCGGCTGCCCCCTTCGGACCGCCGCCCGACTACGTCGGGCCGACGATGAACGAGACCGGAACGGAGACGCTCTACGTCACGAGCATCAACCAGCCGGTCGCGAACATCGGCGTGGCCGTCGAGGCCGCCACCGGCCTCGTCCACCCATGGTTCCTGGGCTCGCCGAACGAGCGAGACGTCCAGGGCTACGCCGGGACGCCGGTGAGCGTCAGCGAACTGACCTACGACTTCGGGGTCGACATCGGCGCGGCCGGCGCCTCGTTCCCGAAGGTGCAGCGCTTCTACGTCTCGGTCGATTCCGGCTCCGATGACTTCACACACCGCTCGCTGCCCGGCGCCTACGTCCTCCGTTCGTGGGTCAACGACATGCGACCACCGAAGATCAAGGTGCTCACGAAACGCGTCGCCGCAGGGAGACCGACGATCGTGGCGCGCGTCGTCGACAAGGGCGCAGGCGTCGATCCTCTGTCGCTCGTGATTGCGTATCGCGGCGCGCTCGTCGGCGCGGCCCTCTACGACCCGGTCTCGGGTACGGCGATCTTCCCGTTGCCGACGCAGGCTCCGCGGATCCGGGCAGGACGGAACCCTGCGGTTCTTTCGGGATCCGACTTTCAGGAGGCGAAGAACGTCAACTCGGTCGGCAACGAGATCCAGCCGAACACGGCCTTCCGGCCGGTTCGCATCATGGGCGTCTCGGGGCCGGCGCTCACCTGGGTGACGCCTGCCGAGAACGCGTGCGTCGGCAAGACGGCGGGGCTCCTGGTCGCTGCCAGCTCGACGAAGCGGATCACGTCCGTGGGGTTCCTCGTCGACGGCAAGCAGATCGACATCGACCGGAAGGGGGGCTCCGACCTCTTCGCAGGCTCATGGAAGACGCAGCGCGCGCCGGCAGGTCGACACGCGCTGCGCGCGATCGCAACCGATGCCGCCGGGCGCACGCTCGCCTCGACACGGCACGTGAGGGTCTGCCGGTAGACCGCATAGCCGTCGTCACCGGCGCGTCGCGTGGGATCGGCGAGGCGATCGCGCGCGCTCTCGCCGCCGAGGGATGGCAACTCCTCTTGGTGGCGCGGAACGAGGACCGGCTTCGCGCTCTCGCCGCTGAGCTCGGTGCGGAGTACGAACTGTGCGACGTCGGCAAGCGCGAAGACGTGGAACGCGTCGCGGCGTCCGTGCTGGAACGGCACCCGCAGATCCAGCTGCTCGTGAACAACGCGGGCATGCCGGGTAGATCAAGCTTCGCGGCAATCGATCTGGAGCTCCTCGAGGAGGTGTTGCGTGTGAACTACCTCGGCGGAGTCTGGATGCTCCGGGCCCTCCTCCCCGGGCTCGAGGCGGCCGGACGCTCCGACGTCGTGAACATCGTGTCGGTCGCCGGCACGGTCGCCTTCGCGCCCGCCGGGCCGTATTCGGCGTCGAAGCACGCGCAGCTCGCGTTCTCCCGTGCGACCGCAGCCGAGTTGCGTACGCGCGGCATTCACGTGCATACCGTCAACCCGGGCTTCGTCGAGACAGAGGGCTTTCCCCAGGCGACGAAGCTACGCAGCTCGCTCTTGCGACGCCTCGTCGTCGAGCCGGACCACGTGGCCCGACACGTGGTCAAGGTGATCGCACGGGACAAAGGCGAGACGTTCGTGCCGTGGTTCTATCGCACGGCAGCGATCGTGCAGACGCTCGCGCCGGGGCTCGTTGCGCGGCTCGCCGGCCGCTCGGGCTATCGACCCTAGCCCGGCTTCCGCAGGAGATACCAGGCGCTCTCGGCGACGTACTCCTCTGGCCCGCCGGGCGATAGCTGCACTGCTCGTTGTCGAGCATCGCCC
>Ga0307296_10000130_pt1 | contig 31033 bp, 34 predicted proteins | sample ER_DNA_153_FD_194467 | JGI IMG/M metagenome (GOLD analysis project Ga0307296, IMG submission 194467) | Bulk soil microbial communities from the East River watershed near Crested Butte, Colorado, United States - ER_DNA_153 | ecosystem: Environmental > Terrestrial > Soil > Floodplain | place... | reverse complement strand
CTCGGGCAACCGCTCGGCGAAGGCAACGTCGATCACGACGCCTCTGATCTCGATGACCTTGCCGACGTTCTGGCCGTTGTTCTGGTCAGGCATGAGTCTCCTGGAGAGGTGGTGGTTCGGGTGCGCTGCCGAGGCCGTGGCGTCGCCGCCGGCCCAGGAATGTGAGTCTAGCGAAGCGTCGCCGCTGCGGACCCACCATGGCGAACGTCCTTCCGTCCTCTGTCAGCGCCGCCACCCGGGAGGCGTGATCGAGGCTTCAGACGTACGAGGTTACGAGCGACGGAAACATCCAGGAACAGTATCCGCCGGGGACGCAGCGTTACTGCGCGGCGCTACCGCTCGCGGAGAACCGGCCCGCCACGCAGCGAGCGCTTGGCGTTCACGGCGCGGGCCTCCTGGGCGGCGCCCAGGCGCTCGAGCGCGGCCGAGGTGCTCAGGTTCATCGTGTCGAGCCCCGCGGCGAAGCCACTGGTCGCAAGCGGGCGAACCGTCGGGCTCGAACCGGTCTGAACCGCGGACGACGCCAGGATGCTGCCCAGGCCGACGGCGGCCACGGCGACTGCCGCCACGGCGGGCGCGAGGCGAAGCCGGCGACGCGGGCGGGCGATGCGGCCGAGGTCGATCATCGCGTCGAGCGGCTCGAGCGGCTGCGAGCGAAGAGCTCCGGTCAGCCCCGAAATCCCGTTTCGGAACTCGCGGCATGAGGGACAAGCAGCTAGATGCGAGCGCAGCAGGACGCGCTCAAACGTCGACAACTCGCTGTCGAGCTCGATCGACGCCCACTGCCGGGCGCGGTCGCAATCACCGTTCATGGGACTCACAGTAGCTTCGACGGCGGCTGCGTCGAGAAGTTAGACCCCTCAGACGAGGGAGTGGCGCGCGTCGACGAGCACTCCGATCACGACGAGGATCAGCCCGAGCAGGATGAACACCGCCGAGTTGCTCATCGCCTCGCTCTGCTCCTCCTTGGTGGCCCAGCGAAGCCGGCGCGCGCCGAAGCCGGGCAGCGGAAGCATCGACGGGCCGACGGGCTCGGACTTCACCCGCGCGGGGCCTCGATTCCCGACGAAGAAGCCCGAGACCATCAGGAAGCACCCGAGGCCGTAGAAGCCGAGCGAGATGGCGCGCTCGAGCGACGCGCCGACGAGGAGGCCCAAGAGCCCCGAGACGGCCACGGTCAGCGCGGACGAGATAGCCACCAGGACGACGAGACGGCGAAGCGCCGCGAGCATGTGCTTCTACGCCGGTAGCTGCTCGGACTGCTCGGGCTGCGGAGCAGTCCTCGAGCCCGGGCGTCGCATCTCGCTCGCGGTCAACGGCCAGCGCTCGAGCGCGTAGTGGCACGCGGCGACCTGGCCGTTGCCGAACGAGTAGAGCGGCGGCTCTTCGACGTCGCAGTGGCCCTCGACGAAGCGGGGGCAACGAGGATGGAAGTTGCAGGCGCTCGGCGGGTTCACCGGGCTCGGCACGTCGCCTTCGAGCACGATCGCCTCGCGCTTGCGCCCCGCCTCCGGGTTCGCGATCGGCACCGCCGAGAGCAGCGCGCCCGTGTAGGGATGCTTGGGCTCGCGGTAGAGGACCTCGCGCGAGGCGATCTCCGCCACCTTGCCGAGGTACATCACCATCACGCGGTCAGAGATGTGCCGGACAACGTTGAGGTCGTGCGCGATGAAGACGTACGTCAGGCCGAAGTCGTCCTGCAGATCCTTGAGCAGGTTGAGGATCTGAGCCTGAACCGAGACGTCGAGCGCCGAGACGGGCTCGTCGCAGACGATCAGCTTCGGGTTGACGGCGAGCGCGCGGGCCACGCCGATGCGCTGGCGCTGGCCGCCCGAGAACTCGTGCGGGAAGCGGTTGTAGTGCTCCGGGTTGAGGCCCACGACCTCCAGGAGCTCCTGGACGCGGCGCTTGATCTCGGTCCCCGAGCCGAGCCCGTGCACCTCGAGCGGCTCGCCGATGATGAAGCCGACGCGCTTGCGCGGGTTCAGCGACGCGTACGGGTCCTGGAAGATCATCGTCATCTCGCGCCGGATCGGCCGCATCGCCGGCCGCGAGAGGCGCGTGATGTCGCGGCCCTCGAACATGATCTTGCCGTCTGTGCTCTCGAGCAGCTTCACGATGCAGCGGGCCAGCGTCGACTTGCCGCAGCCGGACTCGCCGACGATGCCGAGGGTCTCGCCCGACTTGATCGTGAAGGAGACTCCGTCGACCGCCTTCACCGAGGCGATCTCCTTCTGGAAGATGATCCCGCGCGTGATCGGGAAGTACTTCTTGACGTTCTCGACGCGCAGCAGCTCGTCGCCCGCAGGCGCGGTCTGCGAGTACTCGTAGGCGGCCTCCACCTAGCCGGCCTCCGCCATGGTCGCCGCCAGAAGCTTCGCCGCCTCACGCTCCTTCGTCTCCTCGTCGAGGTGGCACTTCTCCAGGTGGTCAGGATCGCGCTGCGTCGGTTTGAGCTCCGGGACGGTCGTCTTGCAGACCTCCATCACGTACGGGCAGCGCGGGTGGAACCGGCAGCCGTTCGGCGGGCGCAGCAGCGACGGCGGCTGGCCGGGAATCTGCGTCAGCCGCTCGACGTCGGCGTCGAGGCGCGGCAGCGAGCCCATCAGGCCCCACGTGTACGGATGCTGCGGACGGTTGAAGAGATCGTGCACCTCGGCCTGCTCGACCACGTTGGCCGCGTACATCACGAGCACGTCGTCCGCGACCTCAGCGACGACACCCAGGTCGTGCGTGATCATGATGATCGCGCTGCCGAAGTCCTCCTGGAGGCGCTTCATCAGCGAGAGGATCTGCGCCTGCGTCGTCACGTCGAGGGCCGTCGTCGGCTCGTCGGCGATCAGCAGGTCGGGGTCGTTGATCAGCGCCATCGCGATCATCACGCGCTGGCGCATACCGCCCGAGAACTGGTGCGGGTAGTCGTCGATGCGAGCCTCGGCCTTCGGGATGCCCACGGCCTTCAGCAGCTCGAGCGCGCGTGCGCGCGCGACCCGCTTCGTCACGTCGCGGTGCAGGAGGACGGCCTCGACGAGCTGCCGGCCGATCGTGTGCACCGGGTTCAGCGAGGTCATCGGGTCCTGGAAGATCATCGAGATCTCGTCCCCGCGGATCGCGCGGAGCTCGCTGGGCTTGGCCGTCAGCAGGTCCTTGTCCTTCCAGAGCGCCTCGCCGCCCGAGATCGTGTTGCGCTTCGGGTTGAGGCCCATGATCGTCAGGCACGTGACGCTCTTGCCGCAGCCCGACTCACCGACGATGCCGAGCGTCTGGCCCTTCTCAACCTGGAACGAGACATCCTGGACGGCCTTGACGATGCCGTCCTCGGTCCGGAAGGAAGTGCTCAGTCCTTTGACGTCGAGAAGTGCCACCGGTGTGGTCTAGGTTAGCCGGATCCGCGGGTCGATCCACGCGTACAACAGGTCGACCAACAGGTTGAAGACGATGATCGCGATCGTCGCGAAGACGATCACCCCCTGCACGATGGCCAGGTCCTGGGTGTTGATCCCGATGATCGCCGTCTGGCCGAGACCCGGCAGCTGGAAGACGTATTCCGTGAAGATCGCCCCTCCGAGCGCGATCCCGATGTCCATCCCGAGCATCGTTACCACCGGGAGCAGCGCGTTGCGCAGGACGTGCGAGACCATTACCTGGCGCTCCGGCGCGCCCTTCGCGCGAGCGGTGCGGACGAAGTCCTCGTTCAGCGTCTCCATCACGTTGGCGCGGATCATGCGCACGTAGAGCGCCGCGAACAGGAGCGCGAAGGTGCACCACGGCAGGATCAGGTGGTAGAACCACTGCCAGGGCCCACCGGGCAGCCCGGAGTCACCGGGCGCCCCGAAGAAGTTGGCGTAGTTCGCGATCGGCGTCCACCCCAGCCTGACGCCGAACACGTACTCGAGGATCAGCCCGATCCAGACAGGGTGAGCCGAGACCCCGATCAGGACGAACACCATCGCCGCCCTGTCGATGAGCGACCGTGGCCTGAGCGCAGAGAAGATCCCGACCGTGAGGCCGATGATCATCCAGAGAACGGCGCCGCCGAAGACGAGCGAGGCTGTCACCGGAGCGGCCTCCTTGATGCGCTGGTTGACGCTCTGGCTCGTCGCGAACGACGTGCCGAGGTCCTGGTGGAGCACGAGCTGCTTGAGGAAGCGGTAGTACTGCACCGGCATCGGCTTGTCGAGCCCGAGCTTCCGGGTCGCCTGCACGAGGCAGGCGCGCTTCGCCTGCTCGCCGCCGCACACGGCACGCGCCGGGTTGTTCGGCCCCACGTAGAAGATCACGAACGTGACGAAGGTGATCACCAGGAAGAGCAAGATCGCCCAGAGCATTCGTCTGACGAGATATCTGGCCACGCGCGCTCTCTCCTCTAGAAAGTCGGGGCGTTTCCGCCGGTGGGGTCAGGATGTTACTGGGTTGAAAGCACGTGAGGCGCCGGACAAGCCGGCGCCTCACGCGTAGTGCACTTACTTCGTCGTGCCTCCTACTTCAGTGCCGCCGTAGCCCAGTCCCAGTCCTGGTAAATGCCCTGGTAGACGAGGCTCTTCGGGTTGACGCGGTTCGAGAAGATGTAGCGGTTGTTGTACGTCCGCTCCACAGCCATCGGAGCCGCCTGGTTCATGATGTCCAGGTCGAGCTGGCCGTAGACCTTGAGCCGCTTCGGGCCGACGAGCCTGGCCGCAGCGGTCATCTTCTTGTTCCACTTCGGATCGTTGAAGTACGAGTAGTTCACGTTGTTCTCAGCCTGGATCGATCCGCCGTAGAGGAGGATGTTGATCCAGTCGTACGGATCCGGGTAGTCCGAGCACCAACCCATGTTCGTACCCATGTCGAGGTCGGTGTTCCTCTTGCCCATTGCGTCGTAGAGATCCGCGCCCGAGAACGGCTTCATCGTGATGTTGCCGGGCTTGAAGCCGAGCCGGATCAGGTCACGCCGGACGATCTGGGACTGCGCGATGTTCGAGGCGCTGTTCGTCCTGTAGCCGACGTTGATCTTGCCGCTCTTGAAGTGGCCCTTAGCGAGCTTCTTCGCGGTGGCGAGATTCGACTTGTACAGCTGGACGTTCCTCCAACCGGGGACACCCGGGTTGAAGATGTGCGTCCACGGCTGACCCGCGTACGGACCGGCCTGGCTGGTGTAGTCCTTGCGGTTGATGACGTAGTTGACCGCCTTGCGCAGGTTCGTGTTGCCCTTGAACAGCGAGCGCGAGACGTTCATCGGGAGGTAACCGGTGCAGTTGACCGGCATGCTCCAGAAGCGGCCCCTGTTCAGGCCGTACTTCTTCTTGACGCCCTGGACCTCAGCCGAAGGCAGAGGGCCCTCGTCGAGCTGGTTCGCGATCGTCTGGTTGAACGCGGTCTGCTCGTTGAGGTTCCACGAGACGTCGACACCCGCGAGGTTGTGCGGGCGCGTGCGGCCGGGGCCCTTCTTGTAGAAGGGGTTCCGCCGCAGCTGCGTGAGCCGGTCGGGGTTGTTCCGCACCATGTAGTACGGGCCCGCCGACGGCAGGTTGGTCTTCGTGACGTTGACGACTTCCTTCGTGAGCGGAACCTTGAAGGAGGTGGCCTGGAAGAACGGCATGGTGATCTTCGCCATGAACGTTCCGTCGGGCTTCGTCAGGTTGATGGTCAGCTTGTTGCCCTTGACGACCACACCGCTGACGCTCGTCGCCTTGCCGTCGTTCACCTTCTTGGCACCGGCGATGTTCGTGCCGCTCGAGTCGGTGATGAACGGCGCGCCCGGCGAGGCCAGGTCATGGTTCGCCGTGCGGTCGATGGCCCGCTTGAAGTTCTTCGCGGTCACCTTCGAGCCGTCGCTGAAGCGGAAGCCAGGACGGATCGTGAACGTGTACCTTCGACCGTTGTTCGACACCGTGAACTTCGAAGCGACCTCGGGGATCAGCTTGCTGCCCGCGGGGCCCTTCTTGTCCGGATAGTTGTAGAGCTTCGCGGCGGTCGCGTACTCGAGCGACCACGCGGTGGTGACGTAAGCGAGCTGCTGGTCGACCTGCGTGGAGGCCCCGACGTTGCCGTACCGCCAGATGCCGCCCTGCTTGAGCGCGTGGCTGCTAGTGCCAGCACTCGCAAAGCTCGCTGCGATCAGAAGGCTTGCCCCGGTCACGAGCATTGCGACCGCGAGCCATTGCCGTCTGTGCATGTCTCTCCTTTCCGTGAATTCGAGCCAAAAGATGCCTGGCTCCGAACGGGCGCCTGCCCCGTCCTACAGGCTTGAGACGCCCAAGTAACGAGTTGGTTAGTGCGGATTTACTGCTGGCTGGAGCGCGGATCGAACGCGTCGCGGAGCCCGTCTCCGAGCAGGTTGAACGCGAGCGTCGTCAGCAGCACCGCGAGCCCCGGCCAGAGCATCAGCAGGGGGCGGGTCGTGTAGTACTGCGGCGCGTCCGAGAGCAGGTTTCCCCAGCTCGCGGTCGGCGGCTTGATCCCGAGGCCGAGGAACGACAGTCCCGCCTCGAACAGCACGTAGCTCGCGACGATCAGCGTCGAGTAGACGATCATCGGAGCGATCAGGTGCGGCAGCACGTGTGAGCGGATGATCCGGGAGTCGCTGGCGCCGATCATCCTGGCCGCCTCGATGTATTCCTTCTCGCGGATCGAGAGCGTCTGCGCGCGCATGATCCTCGCGGGATAGAACCAGCCGAACATGGTGAAGATCAGCACCAGCGTGACCACCCCGTTCGGGAACAGCCCCCCTAAGGTGACCGCGTCCAGCTGCGGGCCGACCGTCGCGGCGAGCGCGACGATGAAGAGCAGGAGCGGGAAGGCCATCGTCACCTCGGTGATGCGCGAGATGATCGTGTCGACGGAGCCGCGGAAGTAGCCGGCGATCGAGCCGAGGATCACCCCGATGAACATCACGCCGAACGTCGAGAGCAGCGCGACCTCGAGCGAGACGCGCGCGCCGTAGAGCAGGCGCAGGAACTCGTCCTGGCCGAGGCGGTTCGCGCCGCCGAGCACCAGGATGTCTCGATGGTTCGTGTAGTAGTTGTCGATGTGCGTCCAGGGGTTCGCGGGCAGCAGGCTGACGCTGTCCACCGCGGCCGTGCCGGTGAAGATGTCGTCCGGCCCGTGCCCGATGTAGTGCCTTGCGATCGGGGCGCCGCCAAAGGCGAACAGGATCAGGAAGATGATGAAGACGCCACTGGCGATCGCGACCTTGTCGCGCTTGAACCTGCGCCAGACGAGCGCCCAGTAGCTTCGCGCCTGAACATCGTCTTGCTCGCCGAGCTCACCGCCGCTCTCGACGGCGACCGCCTCGGCGAGCAGGCCCTGGCTGGAGACGATGGGGTCTTTTTCTTTCTGCGCCATGAGTAAGGCCGAAAGGAACTGGTTCGGGACTATAGACGAGCGCGGAGCGCCGGAAGTTTGTCGGACCGCTAGCCCGTGAGGGCGTCGGCCCCGGCGACCACCTCGAGGATCTCCTGCGTGATCTCCGCCTGGCGCGCCCGGTTCATGTCGAGTGTGAGGCTCGAGATCAGGTCGGCGGCGTTCCCCGAGGCGTTGCGCATCGCGGTCATCCGCGCGCCCTGCTCGGAGGCCGCCGACTCCAGCAGCGCCCGGTAGAGCTCGGTCTCGACGTAGACCGGGAGCAGGCGCTCGAGGATCTGCTCCGGCTCGGGCTCGTAGATGAAGTCGCCCAGGAGCGCCGCTTCCTCGGCGTCGCTCTCGTCGCGCTCCAGCAGCTGCTCCGGGATGGGCAGCACGTCGCGCTCGACCGCCTGCTGGACGAGCGCGGAGACGAACTGGTTGTAGACGATCACGACGCGGTCGACCTCGCCGCTCTCGTACAGCTCGGCAGCCCGGCGCGCGATCGCCTGCGCGTCGGTGTAGGCCGGGCGGTCGCTGAAGCCGATCCAGGCTGTGTCCACCTCATAGCGACGGAAGGTCAGGGTCGAGCGGCCCTTCTTGCCGGCCACGAGCCAGCGGACCTCGGCGCCCTCGCCGCTCAGCTGCCGCTCGAGCGCGAACGCGTGGCGCAGGACCTGCGCGTTGAAGGCGCCGGCCAGCCCGCGGTCGCCCGTGATCGGCACGATCGCGACGTGCTTCACCTCACGCCGCTGCAGCAGCGTGAGGCCCTGCAGCGACGTGCTCGCGCGGGCGGTGCCGATCATCAGCTCGGTCATGCGGTCGGCGTACGGCCGCATCGCCTCGATCCGCGCCTGGGCGCGCCGCAGCCGCGCGGAGGCGACGAGCTCCATCGCCTTCGTGATCTTGCGCGTGTTCCGGATCGAGCGGATCCGGCGTTTGAGGTCCTGAACGGTTGCCATGGCTACGCCGCGGCCGGGGTCTCCTCGGAGGCCTTGAAGCCCTTGGCGAAGCGCTTGAGCTCCTCGTCGAGCCGGTCGCTCAACTCGTCCGGGAGCTCGCCGCCGTCGCGGATCTTTTTCAGGATCGAGTCGTCGGCGCGCAGGTGGTCGCGGAGCTCCTGGAGGAAGCGCGGCACGTCGACCACCGGGATCGCATCGAGGTAGCCGTTCACGCCGGCGTAGATCGCGGCGACCTGCTCCTCGACCGGCCACGGGTCGTACTGCGGCTGGTTCAGCAGGGAGACGAGGCGCTCGCCGCGGGCGAGGATCTTCTGGGTCGCCTGGTCGAGCTCGGAGCCGAACTGGGCGAAGGCCTCCAGCTCGCGGTACTGCGAGAGGTCGAGCTTGAGCCCGCCGGCGACCTTGTTCATCGCCTTGATCCGGGCCGAGCCGCCGACGCGGGAGACCGAGATGCCGACGTTGATCGCCGGCCGCACGCCCGAGAAGAAGAGCTCTGACTCGAGGAAGATCTGGCCGTCGGTGATCGAGATCACGTTCGTCGGGATGTACGCGGAGACGTCGCCCGCCTGGGTCTCGACCACCGGCAGCGCTGTGAGCGAGCCGCCGCCGTGCTCGTCCGAGAGCTTGCACGCGCGCTCCAGCAGACGCGAGTGGAGGTAGAAGACGTCGCCCGGGTAGGCCTCGCGGCCGGGCGGGCGGCGCAGCAGCAGCGACATCTGCCGGTACGCGTCCGCGTGCTTGGAGAGGTCGTCGTACATGACGAGCGCGTGCTGGCCGTTGAACATGAAGTACTCGCCCATCGCGCAGCCGGCGTACGGCGCCATCCACTTGATCGGCGCGGCCTCGGAGGCGGCGGCGTTGACGATGATCGTGTAGTCCATCGCCCCCTCCTCCTTTAGCTTCTCGTGCACCTGGGCGACGGTAGAGGCCTTCTGGCCGATCGCGACGTAGACGCAGATCAGGTCCTGGCCGCGCTGATTGAGGATCGTGTCGACGAGGATCGCCGTCTTGCCGGTCGTGCGGTCGCCGATGATCAGCTCGCGCTGGCCGCGGCCGATCGGGATCATCGAGTCGATCGCCTTCAGGCCCGTTTGCACGGGCTCCTTCACGGGCTGGCGCGCGATCACGCCCGGCGCCTTGAACTCGAGCGGCCGGCGCTCGCTCGCCTGGATCGGGCCGGCGCCGTCGATCGGCTGGCCGAGCGGGTTGACGATCCGCCCCACCAGCTCGGGCCCGACGGGGACGCTCGCGACCGTGCCGGTCCGCTTGACCGGCTCGCCTTCCTTGACGTGCTCCCACTCGCCGAAGAGCGCCGTACCGACGTTGTCCTCCTCGAGGTTGAAGGCGAGGCCCGTGACGCCGTGCTCGAACTCGAGCATCTCCGACGCGACGCAGTTCTCGAGCCCGTAGACGCGGGCGATCCCGTCGCCGACCTCCAGCACGGAGCCGACCTCGGCGAGATCGCTCTCGACGTCGTACTCCTCGATCCGCTGCTTGAGAATCGAGGTGATCTCTTCGGGGCGAAGCTTCACTGGTTCTCCTCTCTCATACCTCTCATGCCGTTGCCAGCTCTCGGCGGAGCCGGTCGAGCCGGCCGCGAACGCTTGCGTCGAGCCGGTGGGAGCCGACCTGTAGAACGATGCCGCCGATCAGACCCGGGTCGACCGCGCGGCTCGCCTCGACCTTGCGGCCGGAGGCCTGCTCGATCTGGCCCAGCAGCTTGCGCGCCTCCTCGTCGGAAAGCTCGATCGCGGTCGTCAGCTCGGCGTGGACGATTCCCTCGTGCTCGGCGACCAGGCGCTCGAACTCGCGGCCGATCTCCTCGAGCTGGTCGGTCCGGCCCTTGTCCACGAGGACGAGCAGAAAGTTGCGCAGCAGCTCCTCGCTGCCGGCCAGCACGTCCTCGAGCGCGGCCGCGCGGGCGCGCGGGTCGAGCTGCGGATTGCGCAGGAGCTCCCTGAGCTCGGGGACTTCGCTCTCGGCCGCCACGACGCTGGCCAGCTGCTCGCCGACAGGCCCGAGCTTGTCCTGCTCCAGCGCCGCCTCGAAGAGCGCGAGCGCGTACACCCGATCCACGACACTCACTCGTCGCGCTCCAGGACGGAGAAGTCGAGCTCGCCGACGGCTTCCTCGATCAGGCGCCGGTGGTCGGCGTCGTCGAGCGACTTCCGCGTCACCTTGGACGCGGCGAGCATGCTCAGGTCGACGACTTCGACGCGGATCTGCTCGAGCGCGCGGCGGGTCTCCGCCTCGATCTGCTTGCGCGTCTCCTCGAGCCGCCGCTGCCGGTCGGACTCGAGCTCCTCGCGCATCCGCCGCTCGTTCGCGTCGGCGACGCGGCGAGCCTCGCTGAGGATCTCCTCTGCGTCGGTCTGCGCGCGGCCGATCAGCTGCTTGTGCTCCTCGAGGAGCTTCCGCGCCTCCTCGCGCGCATGGTCCGCCTCCTCCAGCGACTGCCGGATCCGCTCGCGCCGCTCGTCGATCGCCTTCTGGATCGGGCCGAACGCGTAGCGCTTGAGCACGAACAGCGTGATCAGGAAGCAGACGATCGTCCAGATCATCAGCCCCGGCGTGACCTGGATCAGTGGGTTGGCGGCGACGGGCATCGGACTAGACGAGGACGAAGGCGAGAATCGAGCCGAGCAGGCCGTAGAAGACGACGGCCTCGGTGAGCGCGAAGCCGAGCCACTGGATGCCCTGCAGCTCTCCGCGCAGCTCGGGCTGCCGTGCGACCGACTGGATCATCGAGGCGAAGATGTTGCCGATGCCGATGCCGGCGCCCAGGGCGCCGAGGCCGACACCGAGCGCGAGGCCGATCGCCTTGCCGGCCTTCGTGACGTCGCCGCTCGTCGCGGCGAGAACAGTTCCAAGCACGAGGAACCTCCTTAGTGCTCAGGCTCGATGGCTGAGCCGATGTAGATGGCGGACAGGGCGGCGAAGATGAACGCCTGGATGCCGACCACGATGATCACCTCGAAGAGGTAGAAGACCGTGGCGACGGGAAGCACGAGCGGTGCGAGGTAGATGCTCTCGAGGATGAACATCAGGCCGATGAAGGTCAGGATCAGGATGTGGCCGGCGAGCATGTTGGCGAAGAGACGGACGCTCAGCGAGAGCAGTCGCATGAACTGGCCGATGATCTCCAGCGGCACGATCAGCAGCAGCAGCGCCCTTGGCGCTTCGGGGATCCAGCTCTTGAAGTAGCGGATCGGGCCGTTCCAGCGAATGCCCTCGACGTGCGTGAACACGAAGGTCAGGATCGCGAGCGCGAGCGTCACCGAGAGCGACGAGGTGGCGGCGTAGATGCCCCAGACGGGGAAGCCGTGCCAGGTCTCGCCCGTGAGCGGCAGCGGGATGAACCCGATCAGGTTCACGACGAAGATGAACAGCAGCAGCGTCGCCACGTACGGGAACCAGCGGCCGATCGCCTTAGCGGGCAGGCCCTGCTCGGCGATCTGCACCTGGGCGATCTCGTAGATCTGCTCGCCGACCGTCTGCCGGCGATTGAGCGTCTTGCCCCGCATCAGGACGAGACCGACCAGGATCGTCAGCACGGTCGCGAGGAGCAGGTAGACGACCGCCTTCGTGATCGACAGGTTCAGCGGACCGAGGTGGATCGAGATCCACTCGTGCTGCTCGAACTCGGTCGTCGGGTCGAACTCGCCGCGCGCGAAAGCCTGCGTGGGCAGGCTCAGGGCGAACACGCTCGCTGCCAGCAGGGCGCGTTTCATGCCCGCGGCTCCTGCGAGTAGTAGCCGAGCACCGAGAACGCGAGCTCGGCCGTGTAGGCCGCGCCGTAGACGAGCGCCGCGGCCAGGCCCGCGTCGCGATCGGACGCGACCAGGGCGAGGAGAACGGCGAGCACCGCCAGCAGCTTGATCATCATGCCGAAGGCCAGTACCCCGGAGGCGGCGAGGTTATCCGGCGACGGCTTCAACCGGCCGAGCAAGAGGCCGAGCGCCTGCGCACCCACCCAGAGGAGCGCGGCGACGGCCCAGCCGGTGAGCGGCCAGCCCGTGACCAGGAAGAGTGGCAGGGTGATCGCGATCACGAGCGCCCCTGCGCCCGCGGGGAGCCAGCCGTGCCGCGGCAGCGGCCGCGGAGCTCCGAGGATGCCGACGCGCGTCAAAGGACGTTCCGGTAGCGCTTGTAGACGGCGAAAACGCCGGCCGGCACACCGACGAAGGCTCCGCCGAGGATGCCGAGGCCGACCGAGCCTGCCGCCCAGCCCACGAGCGCGCCCACTCCAACGCTTGCGGCGGTCACGCCCCCGAGGAGTGCGCCAGCTCCGGCCGGCTCGAAGGTCGAACGGGGACTGGGCTCCATCGGGGCGAGCATAACAAACCTTGTGACACCGGAAATCGGCTCAACCGCCTCGTTTTCGCCGGACTTTGTTTCACGGTTAGGATCATCCGGGTGCGCGTCGTCTTGATCCACGGCAGCGGTGGCAACGCCGCGAGCGCGTGGGCGCCGGTGCAGGGGCTCTCCGACCGGTTCGAGCTCGTGGCGCCGAACCGCGGCGGCTACCCACCCGGGCCGCTGCTCGAGCGAATCGACTTCGACGAGCAGGCCGAGGAGCTGGCGCCCCTCCTCCGAGACGGAGCCCACCTCGTGGGCCATTCGTACGGCGGCCTGATCGCGCTGCTGATGGCAGCCCGGCGCCGCGAGGCCGTGCTCTCGCTGGCCGTCAGCGAGCCGCCCGCCTTCGCGCTGGCGCCCGGGAACCCGGACGTCGAGCGGCTCGTGGAGCAGCTCGACCACGTCCAACGGACCGTGCGAGAGCCGCGCGAGTTCGCGGCCGGCTTCCTCGAGCTGGTCGGCAGCAACGCGGAGCTGCCGGATCCGCTGCCCCCGGACGCCGAGCAGAGCATCCGCGCGACGATCGCCGAGCGGTCGCCGCTGGAGGCGGTGATCCCGCTCGACGAGCTCGCGGCAACGCCCTTCCCGAAGCTCGTCGTGTCGGGAGCGCACCACCCCGCGTTCGACGCCGTGTGCGACGTGCTCGAGCAGCGCCTCGGCGCGGAGCGCGCTGTCCTCCCGGGCGCCGGCCACAGCATCCCGCGGGCGCCCGGCTACGCGGCTCTGCTCGAGGACTTCCTCTCGCGCTAGGCGGTGCGGCGCGCGGCCGCCTCGCGCGCTTCCTGCTCGCGGCGGCGGATGCGCGGGTTGGCGAGCTTCACGATCTCGAGCAGGTAGACCATGTAGATCGAGGCGCCAAGGGCGACCGCGCCGATCACGGCGACGGCAACCGTCGACCAGGTGTGCCAGACACCGTGCGCATGCGGGTGGATGAAGCGCGTTGCCAGCGCGGCGCCAGCGAGCAGTGCGCACCAGGCCCACAGCGTGAGGGCGGCGCGGCGCTCCGAGAAGCCGATGTTCAGGAAGCGGTGGTGCAGGTGCGTCTGGTCGGCCGCGTAGACCGGCTGGCCGTACTTGATCCGCTTGGCGACGACGAACGAGGTGTCGATGATCGGCACCGCCAGCACGAGCAGCGGGAACAGCAGTGTTGCGACCGCAGCCGTCTTCAAAAGCCCCTGAACGGCAAGCGCCCCGAGCGTGAACCCGAGCAGCAGCGCACCGGAGTCGCCCATGAAGATCCGCGCCGGGTAGAAGTTGTGACGCAGGAATCCGAGGCAGGCGCCGAGCACGATCGCGGCCAGGATCGCGGGCTCCGGGCGCCCCAGCGAGAGCGCGATCACGCAGAAGGTGAAGCCGGAGATGGCACAGACCCCGGCAGCCAGCCCGTCGAGGCCGTCGAGGAAGTTGACCATGTTCATGATCGCCACGATCCAGAGCACGGTCAGCGGGATGCCCACCCACTCGGGCAGCGCGTGCACGCCGACCAGTGGGAAGGTGAAGCGGTGCACCCAGATCCCGAAGCCGGTCGGGATCGCCGCGGCCGCGATCTGGCCGCCGAGCTTCTCCCACCAGACGAGGCCGCGGAAGTCGTCGATCGCGCCGACCGTGGTCGCGACCGCCATTCCGAGGAGCAGCCCCTTCGTCTCGCGGCCGAGCGGCAGGAACGCCAGCGCCGGCACGAAGATCCCGAAGAAGAGGGCGAGCCCACCGAGCCGCGGCACGGTGCTGCGGTTGACGCGCCGCGCGCCGGGCCGGTCGACGGCGCCGATCAGCCTCGCCATCCCACCGACGGCCGGCGTCATCAGCACCACAATCGCGAGCGCGAGGACGGCCCCGTAGAGCACCTCGAGGTGGTCGGTAAGCGTGTTCCAGACCACTACTTCGTCCCGTAGAGGCGGTCCCCGGCGTCGCCGAGGCCCGGGACGATGTAGCCCCGCTCGTCCAACCCGCGGTCGATCGAGGCGGTGACGACCCGCACGTCGGGGTGTTCCTCGCGGAGGTGCTCGATCCCTTCGGGCGCGGCGACCAGGCAGACGAGCGTCACCGAGCGCGCGCCGGCGTTCTTGACGGCCGCGACGGCAGCAGCGCTGGAGCGGCCGGTGGCGAGCATCGGGTCGAGCACGATCGCGTCGCGCTCGCCGTCGCCGAGCTCGGGCAGCTTCACGTAGTACTCGACCGGCTGCAGCGTCTCCTCGTCCCGGTAGAGGCCGATGAACCCGACCCTCGCGCTGGACACGAGCGAGAGCACGCCGTCCAGCATCCCCAGGCCGGCGCGCAGCACCGGGCAGACCGCCACCTTCTTGCCCGCGATCCGCTGCACCTCGGTGCGCTCGAGCGGCGTCTCGACCTCGACCGTCTCGGTCGGGAAGTCCTTCGTCGCCTCGTAGGTGAGCAGCAGCGTGACCTCGTTGGCGACCTTGCGGAAGTGGACGGTCGGCGTGTCCTTGTCGCGCAGGTACGAGAGCTTGTGCTGGACGAGCGGGTGCGTGACGACGGTCACGCCGGACAGCGTCTCGGTCACGTCACGTAGGTCGTGAAGCCGCGGAAGCCCGGGTACAGCGGACGCCGCTCGCAGAGCACGTCGACCCGCGCGGCCAGCGCCGTAACGTCCGCCCCGTCGGCGAGGGCGCCGCAGATGACCGCGCCGACCTCGCGGAAGTCGTCCTCGTCGAAGCCGCGCATCGTCGCCGCGGGGGTGCCGATCCGGATCCCCGAGGCGACAGTCGGCGGCCGCTCGTCGAAGGGGACCGTGTTCCGGTTGACCGTCAGCTTCACCTCGGCGAGCCGTTCCTCGGCGTCCTTGCCGCTCCACTCGGTCGAGCGCAAGTCGACCTGCAGCAGGTGGGTGTCGGTGCCGCCGGTGAGCACGTCGAGCCCGCCCTCCTGCAGGCTCACCGCGAGCGTGTCGGCGTTGGCGCGCACCTGCGTCTGGTACTCGCGGAAGGCCTCGGTCGCAGCGATGCGGAAGCAGGTCGCCTTGGCCGCGATCGTGTGCACGAGCGGCCCGCCCTGCATCCCGGGAAAGACGGCGCGGTCGACCGCCTGCGCGTGCTCCTCCCCGCAGAGGATGAATCCGGCCCGGGGGCCGGCGAGCGTCTTGTGGGTCGTCGAGGTGACGAAGTGGCAGTCCTTGACCGGATTCGGGTGCAGCCCGGCCGCGACGAGCCCGGCGAAATGGGCCATGTCGCAGAGGAGCAAGGCGCCGACTTCGTCCGCGATCTCGCGGAAGCGGTCGGTCTCGACAGTGCGCGGATACGCGGAGCCGCCGCAGACGATCAGCTTCGGCTTGTGCTGCTTGGCCAGCGCGAGCACCTCGTCGTAGTCGACCACGTTCGTCTCGCGCGAGACGCCGTAGTGGACGATCGTGTAGAGCCGCCCGGAGAAATTGACCTTGAGCCCGTGCGTGAGGTGGCCGCCGTGGGAGAGCTCGAGCGAGAGGATCGTGTCGCCCGGCTGGAGCGAGGCCATGTAGACCGCCATGTTCGTCTGCGCGCCCGCGTGGGGCTGCACGTTCGCGTGCTCGGCGCCGAACAGCTCCTTTGCGCGATCGATCGCGGTCTGCTCGATCTCGTCGACGACCTCGCAGCCGCCGTAGTAGCGGCGCCCCGGGTAGCCCTCGGCGTACTTGTTCGTCGGCACCGACCCGACCGCCTCGAGCACGGACGGCCAGGTGAAGTTCTCGGAGGCGATCAGCTCGATCTGCCCCCGCTGCCGCTCGAGCTCGCGGCCGAGCAACTCGGCGATGGCCGGGTCGATCTCGGCGAGCCCGGCGGTACGGAGATGCTGCACGGTCTCCTGCGCTACCGCCACGCCGTGGATGGTACTCGCGCTACCTGCCGGCGGCGGCCGCGAGGGCCCGTTCGATCGCCTCAACGGCCGGAACTGTTCCCTCCCGGATGACCCGCGGCTCCTCGCCGGTCAGGTCGAGCACGGTGGACGGGGTGCCAGGGAGCTCGCCGCCGTCGAGCACGGCTGCAGCGCCGGCGCGGATCTCCACCGGCACGTCCTCCAGCCGCCGCGGCTCTGGACCGCCGTGCAGGTTCGCGCTCGTGGCGACGACCGCGCCCACCTGCTCCAGCACCTCGGCTCCGGGCCCGGTCAGCTCCGGCACGCGCACGCCGATCTGCTCGGGCGTCGAGCCCGTGAGCCAGCGGTAGCGCTGACCCGGGTTCGGCAGGATCAACGTGAACGGCCCCGGCAGGAGCGCGCGCACGAGCGTTCCCGCTTGGTCACGCAGCTCCGGGACGAGCTCGAACAGGAGCTCGACGTCCTTCGCCAGCAGCGCCGTCGGCTGCTCCGGCGGGCGACCCTTCATCCGGTAGATCTCGCGCGTGGACGCCTCGTGGTGCGGGTCCGCGCAGAGGCCGTAGACGGTGTCGGTGGGCAGCACCACCGGCCGGCCGTCCCGGATCGCCTCGACCGCCTGCTCGATCAGGCTCGTGCCCCGACGCCGAGGAACGAGAGCACGGCTTCGCGGAACTGGTCGGGGCCTTCCACGAAGATCATGTGCCCGACTCCCTCGAGAACAACCGTCTCGGGCTGCGGGATCCCCTCGCTGAGCTCGGCGGCGCAGGCGGGGCCGGTGATGAAGTCCTTCTCGCCGGTGATCACGAGCGTCGGCATCGTCAGGCTCGGTAGAAGCGAGCGGAGGTCGAAGTGCTCCCAGATCTGCGTCTCCCACATCTTCGTCGCGTCGACGCAGAGCTCCTCGCCCTTCATCGACTCGATATAGGCGCGTTCCTCGTCGCCGTAGCTCGCGAGGTAGAACGGCATCATCCGCAGCACCAGGTCCATCAGCTCCCGGCCGTCCGCGAAGTCGCCGGTCAGTTCGGTCTCCAGCGCCGCGCGCGCATCGTCGTACCAGGGCTCGCCGGTGCGCTGCTCGAGCGCCGCCTGCATCGCGGCCTCCTGGTCGGGCCCGTGACGCGGCAGCGTGCTGGCGAGGATCAGGCGCTCGACCCGGTCCGGGAAGCGCGCCGCGTAGGCGATCGCGGCGACCCCGCCGTGCGAGTGGCCGAGCAGGAGCAGCCGCTCGAGCCCGAGGTGCTCGCGCAGCTCCTCGAGGTCGGAGGCGTAGTCGTCGATCGCGTAGCCGCTCGGGTCGAGCGCCGGATCGGAGCCGCCCGTCCCACGCGGATCGACGAGCACGAGCTCGAGGTCGGCGTCGAGCCCGCCCATGTTCGCCAGGTAACGCGAGGAGAAGCCGGGGCCGCCGGGGTGACAGACCAGCGTCGGCCCGCTCCCGGTCCGCTCGTAGGCCAGCGTGCGCCCGTCCTGTGTCGTCAGCCTGCCCATCGACCCTCCGCAACCCGATCCCTACCGGCCAGATCCGGAGTGATCGTAACGTCGTCGAAGCCGATTTCCGAAAGCAGGCGCTCCACCCGCTCGCCGGCTCCGCACGCGGTCTCGAGCACGAGCCAGCCGCCGGGCCGCAGGGCCTCGGTCGCCGCCCGCGCGAGCTGCTCCGTGGCCCCGGGCGCGACGAGCGCGACGTGGGGCTCCCAGTCGCGCACCTCCGGCTGCAGCGTCGGCAGCTCTTCGGGCTCGACGTAGGGCGGATTCGAGACCACCAGGTCGAAGTCGTGCTTGCCAAGGCCGCTGGTGAGATCGTGCTCGACGAGCCGGACCCGGCCGTTCACGCCGGTCACGTCCAGGTTCTCGCGCGCGAGCGCGAGGGCATCCGGCGAGACGTCGACGGCGGTGACGCGCGCCGTCGGCACCTCGTCTGCGATCGCAAGCGCGATCGCTCCCGTGCCGGTGCCCACGTCGAGCACCTTCGGCTCCTCGAGGCCGCGGATGTGCTCGAGCGCCCGTTCGACGACGACCTCCGTCTCGGGTCGCGGGATCAGCGCGCGCCGGTCGGTCTTCAGCGTCAGCCGCCTGAAGCCCCACTCGCCCAGGATGTAGGCGAGCGGCTCGCGCTTCTCGCGCCTCACGACGTTGGCGTCGAAGGCTGCCTCCTGCTCCGCGTTCAGCTCGCGGTCAAGTTCCGCGTAGAGCAGCGCGCGGGCGCAGTCGTCGCAGGCCTTCGCCAGCAGGAGCTCGGCCTCGAGCCGGGCGGACTCCACCCCGGCTTCGGCGAGCCGCGAGGTCGCCCGGGCAAGCGCTCCGCCGAGGGTCACGCCTGCGCAGTCTCGAGCGCGCGCCGCCGCTCTTCGGCGGCCAGGGCCTCCGTGAACTCGTCCAGCTCCCCCTCGAGGATCTTGTCGAGCCGGTGCACGGTCAGGTGTACGCGGTGGTCGGTCACCCGGTTCTCGGCGAAGTTGTAGGTGCGGATCTTCTCGGCCCGCTGACCCGAGCCGATCTGCGAGCGGCGCGCCTCGGCTTGCTCGGCCTGCTGGCGCTCCCGCTCGGCCTCGTAGAGCCGCGCGCGGAGGACGCGCAGCGCCTTCGTCTTGTTCTGAAGCTGCGACTTCTCGTCCTGCATCGCGACCACGATCCCGGTCGGCACGTGGGTGATGCGCACGGCAGAGTCGGTGGTGTTCACGCTCTGGCCGCCAGGCCCCGTCGAGCGGTAGACGTCGATCTTGAGGTCGTTCTGGTCAAGCTCGACCTCGACCTCCTCCGCCTCTGGCATCGCGGCCACGGTGGCGGTGGAGGTGTGGATCCGGCCCTGCGACTCGGTCTCGGGCACGCGCTGGACGCGGTGGGTGCCGGCCTCCCACTTGAAGACCGAGTACGCCCCGTCGCCCTTGACCGCGAAGACGACCTCCTTGAAGCCGCCGGACTCGTTCCCGCTCGCCTCGAGCTGCTCGACGCTGAAGCCGCGCCGCTCCGCGTAGCGCGTGAGCATGCGGAAGAGATCAGCTGCCCAGTGCGCGGCCTCGTCCCCGCCGACGCCCTGGCGGATCTCGACGATCACGTCCTTGCGGTCGGCCGGGTCGGTCTCGACGAGCGCGAGCTTGAGCTCCTCCTCGAGGCTCGCGAGCTGCTCCTCGAGCTCGGGCACCATCTCCTTCAGGTCGCCGTCGTTGCGCGCCGCCTCGAGGTCGTCGTTCAGGTCTCGCCACCTCTCCGCCAGTCGCGCCGGGCCCTCGAGCTCCTTCGCGCGCCGTCCGACCTCCGCGGCTTCGCGGTGGTCGTTGTAAACGTCGGGGTCGCTCAGCCGCTCCTGCGTCTCGCGGTAGGAGCGCTCGACCTCGTCTACGAGCTGGGCGAACTCGGCCATGCGGCCAAGGTTAGCGCCGTGGGGGCCCGGCCCTCGCGAGCCGAGCCCCCTCTGCGCCTGGTCTAGAAGTCGACGAAGACGCCGCCCGAGTCGATCGGGGTCGAGTGCGCGCCCTGGTCGTGCGGCACGCCGACGGTCGCGACTCCGGTGCAGCTCCCGCCGAGGCCGTCAGTGACCTCGAAGGCGATCCGGTAGACGCGGCCATCGCCGGTCCCGCTGCGCTCTGCGCGCAGCCAGACCTGGTTCGTTCCCGCCGCAGGCAGCGCGTCCGGCGAGGTGTCGCCGTCGCCGAGCCCGTTCAGCGGCTCGTCCTGGGTGACACCGGTGACGCTGGTGGTGATCGGGTTGCCGTCCGGGTCGGTTGCCCCGGTCAGCGTGTTCAGGTGCAGCTTGTGATTGGGCGGCCACAGGTTCGGGCCACCGGTCACGGTGCTGCAGATCGGGTTGTGGTTGAGCGTCGTCACGACGGTGGACTGGTTGTTGCCGCCCACCGGGTCGAACTGGTTGCCGGAGACGATCGCGGTGTTCGTGAGCGTCGAGCCGGCGCTTCCGGCCGTGACCGTGACGTCGAAGCTCTGCGACGCCCCGGGGGCGAGGTTCCCGACCGTGCAGGTGACCACCCCCGCGGCGTGCGTGCAGCCCGCGCTCGCGGAGACGAACGTCGTGCGCGAGGGCAGCGTGTCCTTCACCACCACGCCCGTTGCAGCCGCCGGACCGTTGTTGGTCGCGGTCAGGTGGTACGTGTAGGTGTCGCCCTCGGTGACGAGGCTGGGCCCCGTCTTCACGACGGCCAGGTCAGCGCCGTTGACCGTGATCGCGACGGACTGCTGGAACTCCGGCCCCGACAGCTGGCCGTTCTGCAGGAACGCGACCGTGCAGTGGAGCGTCGTCCCGCCCGGGTTGGACGGATCGACGGTGAGCGTCTCGACGAAGTTCGCGTCGTCGCCGCTCGTGACGGTCACGCTCGGCACGTTGTAGGTCGCCGTCAGGCCCGCGTCGCACGTCGGCGACGGTGTCACCGTGACCGGCAGGTTCTGCAGGCCCGCGAGGATCGCGTCGGAGACCTGGTTCGGGTCGTTGACGGTAAAGAGCTGGCCACCGGTCGCGTTGATGATCGTGGTCGCCTCGCCGGAGACCGAGCCCGGCGGCCCGCAGGTCGCGTCGTAGTCGGCCTCGAAGCCGCCGAAGAGCTGGTTGTCGTTCAGCCCGTTGGCGTAGCCGCCGGTGTTGAGCGAGACCGCGATCACGCGGATGTTCGCGGCCGCGAGCTCCGCGGCCACCGAGGCCGTGGTCAGGTTGGAGGCGAGCCCGGTGAAACCGGTGCAGACCGGATCGTGACCAGGCGCGTCACCGAACCAGACGACGACCCTGGTCGAGTCGCTGCGGAACCCGATCGTCGGGTCCGTGGCGAGCTTGTGGAGGGCGAAGAGCTGCCCTTCCGGGCCGTCGTGCCCCGAGCCCGCCGGTGCCGTCCAGGCGTTGATCGCAACGGTCGCGGCTGCGGCGGTCCCGATCGAGGCGCCGTTCTGGAAGACGTACGGGTCGAGCTGCGGCCTCTGGAAGTCCTTGTAGTCGCCCGCTCCGAACATCGCGCCGGTCGTGCTGCCGTTCACGGTGGACATGATCGCCCCCGCATTCGCCTGCACGTTGGCGATCGCGTCGCCCATGCTCCCGGTCGAGTCCGAGAGCACGTAGATGTCCGGCTTCGGCGGGATCGCTTGCGTGTGCACCACCTTTGCGACGGTGATGTGGTCGCCCGGGTTGAGCGTCGCCGTCACCGATGACGGAACGACGCCCGGTGCGGCCGCGGCTACGCCCAGCCCGACGGCCAGCGCGAGCGCTGTCGCCGCCAGGATCCCGAGCGCGATGCGGCGGGTCGTGTCTTGCGTCTCATCTCTCTCCCTTGTTTCGCCCGCTGCGATTGCGACGGGCGGCGATGACCAGATTCGCCGCAGGCGAAATCCGACGTTAATGCGCCGAGGAGGGCTGCGAGAGGCTGCAGCCGTTTGGTGATCGCCGCAGACGCGGAGCGGGCATCGGCGGCCCCCTGTGTCGCGATCCCTACTTACATCACGTTACGAAAGGACCCGGGTCTGCGCAACACCCGGGCGAGGGACTGCGCTAGGCCATGATCTCGACGCGCTCGGCGGCCTTCCGGTCCTCGCGACCCTCGAGCGCGAGCACCTCACGGAGGGCGCGGATCGAGACTTCGAGCTGGTCGAGCGTGGGCTCGCGGGTCGTCAGCCGCTGGAGCCAGAGGCCGGGCGCGAGCAACGTCATCAGGAAACGGTTATCGGTGTGCTTCCCGGCGAAGCGGATCAGCTCGTAGGCGATCCCGGCGATCACCGGCAGGAGCAGGATCCTCGAGGCGATCAGCCAGTACCAAACCGGCCGCCCGAAAAAGGCGAACACGAAGATCGCAATCACCATCACCCAGAGCAGAAACGCCGTCCCGCAACGCGGGTGGATGAGGCTAAAGCGCTGGACGATCTCCGGCTTCAGCTCCTCTCCGGCCTCGTACGCGTTGATCGCCTTGTGCTCGGCGGCGTGGTACTGGAAGACGCGCCGCAGGTCGGGCAGGAGCGAGATCAGGCAGAGATAGAGGATGAACAGCGTGACGCGGATCAAGCCCTCGACGATCACGAAATAGCCCGTGGTCTCTATCGGCAGCCAGTTCGTGATCAGCGCCGGCGTGACCTTGAAGAGCAGCACCGCGAAGGCGATCGCCACGGCGAAGGCGAAGACGAGCGCGCCGCGGGAGAGCTCCGTGTCGACCTCGGCCTGGCCGTCCGAGCCTTCCTCCTGCGCCGCGTACTGGGCCGAGATCGAGAGGGCGCGGAAGCCGATCGCGAGCGACTCGCCGAGGGCGACGATGCCGCGGACGACGGGCAGCCGGAAGAACCAGTGCCGCTTCATGACCGACTCGATCGGCCGGCAGACCTCGGCGATCTGCCCGTCCGGCTTGCGGACGGCGACGGCCCAGTTCGAAGGGCCGCGCATCATCACGCCCTCGAGGACGGCTTGCCCGCCGATCGGGGCGCTCATACCTGTTTAGGCCTTGCGGCCGGCCTTCTCGAGGCGGCGCTGGAACCGCTCCACGCGGCCGCCGCTGTCCATCAGCTTCTGCTTGCCCGTGTAGAACGGGTGGCAGTTCGAGCACACCTCGACGTGCAGCTCCGGTTTGGTGGAGCGCGTCTGGAACTCGTTCCCGCAGGCGCAGTGAACGTGTGCGAGGACGTACTCGGGATGGATCTCGGTCTTCATTCTCCGGCCAGGATAGCAGCGGCGGTTTGGGTGGCCACGTTGCCGCCCGAGACCACCGCGACGACCCTCTGGCCCGGTTCTACGCCCGCTTTGTGGGCGAGTAGCGCCGCCGTCGTGGCGGCGCCGGCGACCTCGGGCGCGAGCTTCGCGCGCGTGTACAAGAAACGGAAGGCGTCCTCGAGCTCCTCCTCGGTGACGAGCACCGACTCGATCCCGAGCGCGAGGCACTGCCGCACGCAGTTCGCGCCTGCGTAGGGGCCGTTCAGGCCGTCGGCGATCGAGCCGGCCTCGACGGTGACCGGCTCCCGCGCCTTCAGGCTCTCGTGCAACGCGCGCGAACGCTCCGGCTCGACGGCAACGATGCGGGTGGCCGGGTTGCGGCCCTTCACCGCGGTTGCGATCCCGGAGATCAGGCCGCCCCCGCCGACGGGCACGAGCACGACGTCCGGATCCGGGACGTCCTCGAGCAGCTCGAGGCCGACGGTCCCCTGGCCCGCCATCACGGCCGGGTCGTCGTACGGGTGGACGAGCGTGCGGCCGGTCGACTCTCTCAGCTGCTCGAGGCGCTCGAAGGCGGCCGGGATGTCGGGCGACTCGGTGTCGATCGTCGCGCCGTAGCCGCGCGCGGCCTCGACCTTGAGCGGGCTCGCGGTCTGCCACATCACGACCAGGGCGTCGATCCCTTCCTGCGCGGAGGCATACGCGAGCGCCTGCGCGTGGTTGCCGGCGGAGATCGAGATCACGCCGCGGCGCTTCTCCTCGTCGGAGAGCTGCGCGAGCTTGTTCAGCACGCCGCGCGGCTTGAACGAGCCCGTCTTCTGGAAGAGCTCGGCCTTGAGGTGGACCTCCGCCCCGGCCCGCTCGCTCAGCGTCGCCGAGCCGAAGGTGGGCGTGCGGTGCAGCCGTCCCGCGATCCGCTCGCGCGCGGCCTCGACGTCGGCGAGCTCCAGCACGGGGTCGGGCGCAAGCATCTACGTGAGCTTGTACTCGGGCCCTGCGCCGCCCTCTGGAGGGGTCAGGCGGCCGCCCTTGGCCGTGATCGCTCCGCACTGCACGCAGTTGGAGGGCGTCACCGCGACGTGCACGTCGCCGTCGCCTGCCTCTTCGCCGACGTCGTACACGGCCGCGGGGCACATGCGCTTCCAGAGCTCGGCCACCTCCGGCGCAACGCGGTCCCGCACGCGCAGGTGATTGGGCGCGTCGTCCCGAGTCTGGTTCCCGGAGAGGAAGACCGAAGAGAGCTTGTCGAAGGTGAGCTTCCCGTCGGGCGCCGGGTAGCGCTTCGCCCGGTCGGTTCGGATCAGCTCGTGGTCGGCGTCGCGCTCGGTGCGCGCGTTCCCCGGGGGGACGGCGCCGCGGGTCACCGTCATCGCGCCGGCCATCGCACCCCCGATCAAGAGCCCGCGCCCGAAAGCCGGCCGCATGTTGCGCACCTGCTTCAGGTCGCGCCAGACGAAGCTCTGCGCGAGCGCTGCGTCGTAGCCGGCGAGCGCACCGCGCCGGCCCGGCGACTCGCCTCGCTGGAGCGCAGCGAAGGCCGCTTCGGCCGCGAGCCGCCCCGACTCGACCGCGTAGTGGATGCCCTTCAGCGCCGGCACGTTCACGAGGCCGGCCCCGTCGCCGACGATCAGCAGGCCCGGCGCGTGCAGCCGCGTCGGCAGCGAGAGGAAGCCGCCCTCCGGGATCGTCTTGGCTCCCCACGCGACCCGCTCGCCGCCCTCGAGCAGCTTGCGCACCAGCTTGTGCGTCTTCAACTCCTGCAGCACGTCGTGCACGGACAGCTCGACGTCGCGGTAGTCGAGGCCGACCACCATCCCGACCGTGACCAGGTCCTCGCCCATCGGGTAGATGAACGAGCCGCCGAACTCGCGGTACTTCGCGCCGCCGCGCAGCGGCCAGCCCAGCGTGTGGATCACGCGGTCGAGCGGCTTCGCGACCTTCCAGACCTCCTTCACGCCGAGCGCCCAGACCTGCGGGTTCTCGCCCTCGAGCCCGAAGCGGTCGAGCGCGATCCCGGTTAGGTGCCCCTGCGTCCCCTCGGCGAGCACGGTCACCCGCGCGTGCACGTCCGAGCCGGGCTCGAAGTTGCCGAGCTCCTCCCCGCCTTTCCCGCGGCCGCGGTCGCCCGTGCGGACGCCGCGGACGCGCCCGTCGCCGACGAGCAGCGCGTGGCCGGTGGTCTCGGGGAGAATCGTCGCGCCGGCGTCCTCGGCCTGCTCGGCGAGCCAGCGGCCGAGCTGTGAGAGTGACGCCACGAAGTTCCCGTGGTTGCGCATCGTCGGCGGCTTGGGGATCCGCAGCGCCCGCTTCGGGGTGAGGAAGTAGACCGCCTCGTGCTCGACGCGCCCGTAGAACGGGAAGTCGCTCGTCTTGACGCGGCCGTCGAACAGCTTGCGCAGCGAGCTCGGGTTGACGACGGCGCCGGAGAGCAGGTGCGAGCCGGGCTGCTTGCCCTTCTCCAGCACCGCGACAGGGACGTCGCCGAGGCGCTCGGCCAGCTCCGGCGCTCCCTCGAGCAGCTGCCCGAGCCTGATCGCGCAGGCGAGGCCCGCCGGCCCTGCGCCGACGATCAGCACGCCGACCTCGATCTCGGCCTCGCCCGGAGCGGCGATGAACTCGGCCGGCGAGAACGACGGTGGGTAGTCCGAGGGCCTCAAGCGGCCTTGCGCGCTCGGACGAGCTCGGTCAGCTTCGGGACGATCTCGTTCAGGTCGCCCACGACGCCGAGGTCGGCGTACTCGAAGATCGGCGCGTTCGGGTCCTTGTTGATGGCGACGATCAGACCGGAGCTCTGCATCCCGACCTTGTGCTGGATCGCGCCCGAGATCCCGACCGCGACGTAGAGCTTCGGCGAGACCGTCTTGCCGGTCTGCCCGACCTGCGCCGCGTACGGGTACCAGCCCGCGTCGACGACGGCGCGCGTAGCGGCAACCGCGCCACCGAGCGCCTTGGCCAGCTCCTCCACCTGCGCGAACCCCTCCGGCGCGCCGAGGCCACGGCCTCCGGCGACGATCACGTCGGCGTCCTCGATCGACGGCCCCTCGCTCTCCTCGTGCGCCTGCTCCACCATCGTCGCGGCCAGCGAGAAGTCCTGGAAGCGCGCCTCGAACTTCTCCACCTCCGCGGAGCCGCCGCTCTCCTTCGGCTCAAAGGTCCCGGAGCGGACCAGCGCAAGCCGCGGCTCGGAGCTCCACCCCACCTCGACGTAGACGGAGTCGCCGAGCGCGGGCCGCTTGCCGACGAGCTTGCCGTCCTCGACCGCGAGATCGGTCAGGTCGTAGTTGAGCCCGGCGTCGAGCCGCGCGGCCAGGCCGGCCGCGACGTCGGCCGAGAGCACGCTGGCCGCGAACAGGACGGCATCGAAGCCGCCGTCGCGCACCAGGGTCTCGAGCGCGTCCACCCGCGGCTGCGGGAGCGGCGAGCCGAGCAGCACGTCGTCCTGCACGTGCACGCGCTGTGCGCCGAACTTGCCCGCGTCGGCCGCGAGGCCCTCGACCTCGGAGCCGAGCAGCACCGCCTCGACCTCGCCGCCGAGCGAGGCCGCCTTGGAGAGCACGCCCAGCGAGTCTTTCTGCAGCCGGCCCTCGTGGTCCTCGAGGAGGACGAGGAGCTTCATAGAGCCTTGCGCTCCTGAAGGAAGTCGACGATCTTCTCCGCCGCCGAGCCGTCGTCCTCGATCTTGACCGTGTCGCCGCGCGCGGGCGGGTCGCCCAGCGCCTCCACCGTCGTGCGGGAGCCCGGCTCGCCGGCCTCCTCGGCTGGCACGCCCAGGTCGGCGAGCGAGACCGTCTCCTGCGGCTTCTTCTTCGCGCCCATGATCCCCTTGAGCGACGGGTAGCGCGGCTCGTTGATCGCATCCGAGACCGCGATCACCGCGGGCAGCGGCGCCTCGATCACGTCGTAGCCGTACTCGGTCTGGCGCTTGCCGCGCACCTTGCCGTCCGCGAGTGTCAGCTCCGCGACCTGCGAGATCAGCGGCCGCTGCAGGCGGTCGGCGACGGCTGCCCAGAGGACGGCGCCATCGCCGTCACTCGCCTGCTGTCCGAAGAGGACGAGGTCAGCACCTTCGCGCTCCAGCGCCGCCGCGAGCACGCGGCTCGTCGCGACGAGGTCGGAGCCCGCCGCGGCCTCGTCCGAGACCAATACGACCCGGTCGGCGCCCATCGCAAGCGCCCGCCGCATCGCCTCCAGCGCACGCTCCGGGCCGACGGACACGATCACGACCTCGCTGGCATCCGCCCCGGAATCGGCTTCCTTGACCTTCAGTGCCTCTTCCACCGCGTTGACGTCGAACTGGTTCAGCGCGCCCTCCCCCGAGCGGTCGAGCCGCTTCGTCTCGGGGTCGATCCGCCGGGCCGCGGTGGCCTCGGGCACGTATTTGGCGCAAACGGCGATCTTCATGCGCGCGGGACTCTACCGAGGGGGCCCCTGCTAGGGTCCGGCCCTTCGGACCGACCGGAGCCACCTGATCAGCCACCGGAAGACAGCCCGAGGAATCCTCTTTCTCGTCCTCGCTCTCCTTGCCCTTGCGGCCGGAGCGGGCGCCGCCACGCCGAAGAAGATCGTCTTCCCGGTGCTCGGGACGGTCACCTACGTGGACGACTTCGGCGATGCTCGCGCCGGAGGAGTGCACCAGGGGATCGACATGATGGCGCCGAAGCGCAGCCTCGCGCTCGCGGCCGAGGCGGGCAAGGTCGAGTTCTGGGCGCACTCCGCGAACGCCGGCTGCATGCTCTACCTGCACGGCCAGAGCGGCACGGACTACTACTACATCCACCTCAACAACGACCGCACACTCAAGAACGACAACCGCGGCAAGTGCGTCGCGGGGACGGCATACGCGAAGGGCCTCAAGGACGGCGCGAAGGTCGTGGCCGGCCAGCCGGTCGGGTACGTCGGCGACTCGGGCGACGCGAACGGGATCCACCCGCACCTGCATTTCGAGCTCCACCCGGGCCGCAAGGGCGCGGTCGACCCGTACCCGTGGCTCCAGCGCGCGTCGCGGCTGCTGTTCTCCGCGCCGAGGGGCGCGCCCTTCACGCTCGAGCTCCGCGGGACCGTGGCCGCCGTGACCGAGGAAGCGGTGCAGATCCGGCTCGCCGCGGTGAGCGCGTGGCCGATGCGGCAGCGCCAGTCGAAGCTGAAGCGGCGGGTGCTCGTGAACGTGCCCGCGGATGCGACGGTGCAGCGCGTTCCGAAGCTGGGCGCGTACGGCACGGCAATGATCCTGACCGACGCGAAGGTCGGGCAGCAGCTCGACGTCTGGACGGCTGCGGCCCCGACGACGCTCCGGGCCCAGCGCGGCGACGACCTTGCGCTGAGCGCCTCGCTCGTCTCGGTCCTCGCGCCGACGCGTTAGCGGCCGACGAACTTCGGCTCGCGCTTTTCCGCGAAGGCGGTGAGGCCTTCCTTCGCGTCCTCGGTGGCGAACAGGCCACCGAACTCGTCCGCTTCCCGCTGCAGGTTGTCGACGTGGTCGCCCTGCAGCGCGTGGTTCAGCGCGCGCTTGGCCGCCGCTAGGGCGACCGGGCTCTTCGAGGCGAGCAGCTCCGCCACCTCGCGCGCCTTCTCGAGCACCGGGTCGTGCACGCCGTTGACCAGCCCGAGCCTCAGCGCCTCCTCCGCTCCCACGAGCCGGCCGGTGAGCACGAGCTCCTTCGCAACCCCGAGCGTGGTCGCGCGCGCGAGACGCTGGGTGCCGCCCCAGCCCGGAATGATCCCGAGGTTGATCTCGGGCTGGCCAAGGCGCGCGGCCGAGGCCGCGTAGCGCAGGTCGCAGGCGAGCGCCAGCTCGCAGCCGCCGCCGAGGGCGAAGCCGTTGATCGCCGCGATCGTCGGCTTCGGCATCGTCTCGAGCAGCTCTGCGCAGTTGTGCCCGAGCTCGCCCCAGGCCATGGCCTCCTCGACCTCGAGACCGCTCATGTACTTGATGTCGGCGCCCGCGACGAAGGCCTTGTCGCCCGAGCCCGTGACCAATACGACGCCCACCCCGGGGTCCGCGGCAAGCTCGCCGAGGCGGTCGCGCAGCTCCTCGAGCGTCGGCCGGTCGAGCGCGTTCATCGCCTCGGGCCGGTCGACGATGACGGTCGCGACCGCGCCTTCGCGGTCGACGCGAACGGCTATGCCGGAACCTTCCCGCGCAGGAACTCGACGATCTCGCTCGTCGGCGCCCCCGGGGTGAACACCGCCGCCACGCCCTGGCGCTGCAGCTCCTCGGCGTCCTCGTTCGGGATCGTCCCGCCGAGCACGACGAGCACGTCCTCGGCGCCGTTGTCGCGGAGCCCGTCGAGGATGCGCGGCACGAGCGTCATGTGCGCGCCGGAGAGGATCGAGATGCCGACCGCGTCGGCGTCCTCCTGGATCGCGGTCTCGACGATCTGCTCCGGCGTCTGGTGCAATCCGGTGTAGATGACCTCCATGCCTGCATCGCGGAGTGCGCGTGCGATGATCTTCGCCCCCCGGTCGTGCCCGTCAAGGCCGGGTTTCGCTATGACGACACGGATCTTGTTGGCCACCACAATGAGTATATGAGCGTGAAACTGACGGTCGTCGGCTGCTCTCCGGCCTGGCCGAACCCCGGCGGCGCACAGTCCGGCTACCTGCTGGAGGGCCCGGGACGGCTGCTGCTCGACTGCGGCCCGGGCGTGCTTGCCAAGCTGCGCGAGCGCGAGGCGTGGCCGCGGGTGGACACGATCGCGATCACGCACTGGCACCTCGACCATTGGGGCGATCTCGTGCCCTGGGTCTGGGGATCGACGCTCGGGCCCGGTGAAGGCGTCGAGCAGCCCGAGCTCTGGGTGCCGCCGGAGGGCCGTGAGATGCTCTGCACGATCGGCGGCAGGCTCGGCCAACCCGAGATGTTCGAGCAGGCGTTCCGGCTGAAGGAGTACGTCGAGGGCGAGACCTTCCAGACCGCGTCCGGGTTCGAGGTCACTCCCCACCGCGTCCTCCACTACCAGCTGCTCGCCTTCGGCTTCCGCGCCTGCGCGAACGGGGCGGTGGTCGGCTACTCGGGCGACTCCGGGCCGAGCGACAGCCTCACCGACATCGCCCGCGACGCCGACCTGTTCGTCTGCGAGGCGACGCTGCTGAAGACGAACCCGGAGGGTGGCACGCGCGGCCACCTCAGCGCCCAGGAGGCGGTCGAGGCCTACGAGGCCGCCAACGCGAAGCGCCTGCTGCTCACGCACCGGCCCTTCGAGCGCCCGCTCGAGGACTCGCTCGAGCTCGCCCACGACGGGCTGGAGATCGAGATCTAGAAGAGGGTGGTCGCCGGCGCTATTGGCCGGTCGGGACCGGCGGCGTCCAGCGCGGCATCCAGTAGTTCACGCGCCAGTGATAGTTGGTGCGCGAGCCGACCGGGATGAGGCCGAGCTGGAAGGTGACCGGCCTGGTGCTGATGCCCGGCTTTCCGGCGAGGCCGACCTCGACGAGGATCTCCTTCGTCGTGGCGTAATCGAGGTAGTACTGGACGTGCTTGGTGTCCACGCCCGGGTACGGGATGACCGGGAGGTCCTTCGCAGCCTTCCAGCGGGCCAGCGAGTAGCCCGCACGCAGCTCCGGAGCCACGACCGGCCAGGAAGCCTCGACGTGCTTGCGCGCGACTGCGGTGCCGATGAACGTCGAAACCGCCTTGCGCGTCTCGGGATCGAGCTGCGAGTACGTCTTGATCGTGATCCCCTCCGAGTTCTTCAGCGGGGTGCTCTTCGCCGGCAGCGTCGGGTGGAAGCCCTTGTCCGGCTTTGCGCTCGTCTTGTCGCTGCCGCCCACCAGCTTGACCGTGAGCGCCAGCGCGCCGGCCGCCAGCACGACGACGCCCGCCCACAAGAGGTAGCGGTGAAAACGAGGTGAATTGATCGCAGTCTGAACTGAGCTCATTTGGGTCAAGAGGTGTAGACGCTCAACGTAGCCGGATGTTAGAAGACGGGAGTCTCGCGCCAGGTGCCCCACGCCTCGCGCA
>Ga0307296_10000129_pt1 | contig 31175 bp, 21 predicted proteins | sample ER_DNA_153_FD_194467 | JGI IMG/M metagenome (GOLD analysis project Ga0307296, IMG submission 194467) | Bulk soil microbial communities from the East River watershed near Crested Butte, Colorado, United States - ER_DNA_153 | ecosystem: Environmental > Terrestrial > Soil > Floodplain | place... | reverse complement strand
GATGATTTTCGCCGTCGTCGCAACCGACCGATCGTCGCTGATCTTGCGATGGATACGCAGACGCCGCACGATGTTCTCGCAGTCGACGATCGCATCGTCGACCACCGCCCCCAAGGCGATCACGAACCCCGCCAGAATCATCGTGTTGATCGTGACCCCTCGGAGGTGCAGCACGAGCCCCGCCGCCGTCAGCGACAGCGGGATCGTCACCGCGCTGATCAATGCGCTGCGCCAGTCGTAAAGGAACACGATCAGGACCAGCATCATGAGCAACACGCCGAGCAGGAGAGAGTGCGAGAGGTTCTGGATGGCATCATCGACGAAGTTGCCGGCTCGGAAGATCTGCGAGTCGATCTCGATCCCGGGCAGACCGGGTCGCATCTCGTCGAGCGCCGCCTCGACCCCCCGCGTCACCTCGAGCGTATTTCCCCACGGGAACTTCTCGACGACGAGGAGCAGGCCTGGGCCGTTGTTGACCACGGCGTCGCCTCCGAGCGGCTGGTGGTCGACCAGCACCTTGGCCACGTCGCCGAGCACGATCGTCTTCCCGTCGCGCTGCTTGACGACCACCTGGGACATGTCCTCGGGCGAGATGATCGGCAGGATGTGGCGGATGGCGAGCTGCTGATTGGGAGTCTCCATCGACCCACCGGTGCCGATCACCGCTCCGTCCGAGTACTTCAGCAGACCCGCGTCCAGCGAGTCCGCCGTGGCCGTCATGACTTCGTCGAGCGACACATGAAGCTGCCGAAGCCGCTTCGGGATGACCTGGACGTGCATCTGTTGCAGCCGTTCGCCCCAGATCGCGACGTTGGCGACACCGGGCACGCGGAGCAGGCGAGCTCGGATCTTCCAGTAGGCGGTCGTCGACATCTCGATCAAGGAAACGGAATCGGACGACAACCCAACGTGCATCACCCGGCGAGTGGCCGAAACCGGCGGCATCATCACCGGGGGAGCCGCCCACGTCGGCAGACTCGGCGTGACGATCCGGACGCGCTCCGAGACCAGCTGGCGCGCCTCGAGGAGATCGGTCCCCGGCTCGAAGAGGAGCTGGATGGACGACAGATCCGACACCGACCTCGATCGGATGGTCTCGAGCTTGGGCACGCCGTTGAGCGCCTCCTCGAGCGGCACCGTGACGAGGGACTCGACGTCGGTCGAGGAGAGTCCGAGGCTGATCGTCTGGATCTCCACCTGCGGCGGGGCGAACTCCGGGAACACATCCAGCGGCGTGTTCCGCAGCTGGGTGAAGCCGTAGACCATCATGCCGGCCGCCATCGCCACGACGATGAACCGGAGTCTGATGCTCGACGCGACGATCCAGCGCATCATGGCCGAAGCGATCCCTTCGAGGTCACTCTTCGACGCCGGTCTCGGTGCCGTACAACTCCGCAGCGCCCTGCGTGACGACCTCCATACCGGAAGGCGGGCCGTCCGAGAGGAACACGTCATCTCCGCGGATGTGGTCGACGACGATCGGGACGCGGACGAACGTGAGGGGTTTGGGGTTCGTATACGTCCATGTGTCACCGGTCGCCGTGTAGAACACGGCGGCGTACGGGATCGTCGTCGCCGATCCCGCGTCGAGCACCGGGTCGACTTCGATGTCGAGCCGAATGGCGGCCTCCTCAGTCAACGTCACGCGCGCCACGTCCGAACCCTCGATCGGCTCGAGCGTGGCCGGCTCGTGCTGGGTCTCCTCTTCCTCCGCCACCGCTGCGCACGCCGACAACAGCAGACCGGCGATGATCAGAAACCATGTCATCGATCGACGACGGGGCAACATCTCTTCTCCTCTCCTAGGAAGTCGTGACCTCGGAACCCTCGAATCGGGTCAGATCGACCGTGGGTTCGTCGAACACCACGGAGAGGTCGGGTTCCGAGTGTGCTCCGAAGCGCCGGTAGAGCGCCGGGACGATGAACAGCGTGAGCAGCGTGGTCGAGACGAGGCCGCCCAGGATCACGACGGCCATGGGCTGCACGATCTCGAGACCGGCGATCCTGCCTGCGATCGCGAAAGGTGCGAACACGAGCGCCGTCGTGAAGAACGAGGTCAGGATCGGTCCGAAGCGTTCCCCCGCGCCTCGCAGGACGAGGGCGTCGCCGAACGACTGGCCTTCGTGTCGCTCGAGGTGCTGCGCGTGCCGGATCTGGCTGACCGCTTGGCGGGCAGCGAGGCCGAGGACGGCGAGGAACCCGCCGATCGATCCGATCGAGATGACGCGGCCGTCGAGCAGCGCGCCGACCGCGCCTCCTGCCAGGCTGAGGGGCAGCAACAGGAACACGAGGGCGGCGAGGCGCCAGTTGCCGATGGCTGCCTGCACCAAGAGGAGGACGGCGATCGCGGCGCCGATGGCGAAGCCCAACGCTTCACGATCCGCCGCCTGGCCGGCGGCGAAGTCCCCGACCAGCGTCGCGTGATACTCCATCGGGAACTCGACCCCGCGAAGTCCCTGTCGCACGTCCTCGACGACGGCGCCCAGATCGCGCCCCGCCACCGACGCCGTGACGTCGATGCTCCGGGAGACGTCCACATGCCGGATGACGGTGGGAGAAGATCCGATCCGGACCGTCGCCACATCGCCTAGGCGCACCTGCCCACCCGCGGGAAGATCGATCGAGAGATCCTCGACGCTTGAGAGGTCGTGCCGAACCTCCGGCGTCCCCCACACGACGACGTCGAACACCTTCTGTTCGTCGAAGAGACTGCCGACCTGGATCCCGGAGAGCAGGGTGGCCGCCGCCCGCCGAACGTCGCCCGGCACGATCTCGTAGCGCTCCGCCGCGTCGAGGTCGACCTCGATCTCGAGCGTCGGCTCCTCGGACTGGGCGGCGACGAGGGGATCCTCGACGCCTTCGATCCCGGAGAGGACCCGCTTCACCTCTTCCGCCTTGCTGCGGAGGACCGTCAGATCTTGACCGAAGACCCGAACCGCGATCGGATCATCCGCCCCCGACAAGATCTCTTCGATCCGTGCGGAGGGATAGGTCACGACTTCGCGCTCGAGGCCCGGGTAGCCGTGGACGACCTCGTCGATCGACGCCCTCGTCGCGTCGTAGTCGGCATCAGGGTCGACGGTGATCCACAACTCGCTGCCTTCGGTGCCGACCACCTGATCCGACAACAGCGCACGACCTTCGTGTCCGCCGACGGTGAGAACCCCAGGGATGTCGCGTATCTCCCTGCTCATGAGTGCTGTGATCCGTCCCATCTCGGTGAGAGACGTGCCGGGCGTACCGCTGAGACGAACCAGGAGGTCCGTATCCTTGAAGTCCGGAGTGAATGACTGCCCGAGGAACGGGGTCGTGGCGAGTCCGACCAACAGGATGATGCCCATCAGGACGAACGCCGTGGCCTTCGAACCGACGACGCGCGACAGCCCTCGCTCGTAGCGAGATCGGAGCCAACGAACGACCGGTGACTCGCGTGACGCGAGCGGTGCCTTGGCGAGCAGCGTCAGTCCGAGCACCGGCGTCACCAGAAGCGCGACCAGCAGGGACGCCACCACCGCCGCCGCGTAGGAGACCGCGATCGAGGGGAAGAACGAGCCGAACGCGCCTCGCGTGAAGAAAACGGGCACGAACACGACGAGGGAGATCAACAGGACGGCGAGGCCCGCGCCCCGCATCTCGATCACCGATTCGCGCACGACGAGGGTGGCGGACCCGCCGCTGCCGTCCGTGGGCCGCTCACGCAGTCGACGCGCGACGTGCTCCGCGTCGCCGACCGCCTCATCGATCACGACGACCAGCGCCAGCACCAACCCGGCCACGATCATCGAGTTGAACGTCGCGTGCGACCACGACAGCACGAGGATCGCCGCCAACAACGAGGACGCCATCGCGATGACGGCGACCAACGCGGTTCTCCATGAGAACAGGAAGGCGCCGAGGGCAAGCAAGAGGAGGAGGGCGCCGATCGCAAGCATGGTGATCAGGTTCTTGCTCGATGTCTCGATGTAGGTGCCGGGTCGGAACAGCGACGTGTCGATCGTGATGCCCGACAGGCCCGGTCGCAGATCGTCCAGCGCCGCCTCGACGCCTCGCGTCACGTCCAGCGAGTTCGCGTCCGGCAGTTTCTCGATGACCAGGAGCAGGCCGGGCCCGTCCGAGAACACCGCGTCGCCGATGAGCGGCTGATGATCCTCGACGACGTCGGTGACTTGGCCGAGGCGGAGGGGGGCGCCGCCCGTGTCTTGCACGATCACCTTCGCGAGGTCCGCCGGCGAGGCGAACGGCACGGCGTGTTGGATCCCCAAACGCTGGGTGGGCGTTTCGATGATCCCTCCGGTTCCGGGCGTGGACGCCTCGACGAAGCTCAGGTTCGACACGAATTGCGCGTTCGCGGTCGTTTCGATGATCTGCTGGAGTGACACGCCGTGCGCGCGGAGACGCTCGGGGTCGACCAGAACCTGCAGCTGCCGTTCCCGCTGACCCCACACCGACACGTTGGCGACACCGGGAACTCCCATCAGGCGCGGCCTGACGTTCCAGCGGGCGAGGAGGGACATCTCGATCAGGGAGAGCTCGTCCGAAGAAAGCCCCACCATCATCACGCGACTCGTCGACGAGACCGGCTGGAGCATCTGGGGCGGCTTCGATACCTGCGGCAGCGCATGGGCTTGTGTGAGCCGCTCCTCCACCACCTGACGGGCGTCGAGGATGTCCGTGCCGGGCTCGAAGACCATCTCGATCGAGGAGAGTCCCGGAAGCGAAGCCGAGCGGATGGTGTGGAGGAACGCCACTCCGTTGAGCAGATCCTGCTCGAGGGGAACCGTGATCAGCTCTTCGACCTCCAGCGCGGAGAGCCCAAGTGCCTCCGTCTGGACCTCGACGGTCGGAGGTCGGAACTCCGGCAGGACGTCCTTGGGCATGTTCCGGAGTTCCCCGGTGCCCAGGACGATCATCACCCCGGCGACGAGCAGAATGAACCCTCGCGCCTTGAGGCTCGATCCGATGATCCACCGCATCATGGTCGGAACCCCCCAAGATCGTCTGTGCGGAGAGTACGAACGGAGGGGACGGCGGTCATCGTCGCGCGGGACGAACACTCGTCGTCGCCGGAGACGAGCGGCGCTACGGTGTTCGCATCATCGGGGGGCCGGGCTGACGAGACCGGTGCTATAGGCGAACACGACGGCCTGCACTCGATCGCGGAGCCCAAGCTTCTCGAAGATGTGCCGCACATGGGTGCGCACGGTGGTGTCCGCGATGAAGAGACTCGCCGCGATCTCGCTGTTCGAATGCCCCTGCCCGATCAACGTCAAGACCTTGCGTTCCATCGGCGTCAGCCCGTCGAGTTCCCGCGCCTGATCCGGAGCCGGCGGACGCGGGCTGATGAAGGTCTCCAAGAGGCGGCGGGTCACCGATGGCGCGAAGAGCGTTTCGCCGTCGGCGACGACCCGGATGGCCTGCACGAGCTCATCCGCGCGGATGTCCTTCAGCAAGAAACCGCTCGCGCCGGCCTCGAGCGCCTCGACCACGTACTCATCGATGTCGAATGTCGTCAGGATCAGGATCTTGGAGGCTTCGCCTTCGCTCGACAGGATCCGAGTGGCTTCGACGCCGTCGAGTTCGGGCATGCGGATGTCCATCAGGATGACATCGGGATGCAGGAGCCGAGCCTGGTCGACCGCCTCGCGGCCGTCTGCCGCCTCGCCGACGACTTCGATGTCCTCTTCCGGTCGCAAGGTCATCTCGAAGGCGGCCCGCATGAGCGGTTGATCGTCGGCGATCAGCACACGGACGGTCACGTCGGATCCGTATCCAGCGGCAGAGCAACGACGACTTCATACCCCTCACCGGGCCGCGGTCCGACCCGAAGCCCCCCTCCGAAGAGACCAACGCGCTCACGCATGCCGAGATGCCCATATCGCGCCCGGAGCGGGTCCGGGTCCACATCGCCAGGCCCCGAGCCGTCGTCGGAGATCGTCAGGTGGAGGCTGGACCGTTCGTAACGGATCCCCACGGCCGCGCTCGCCGCACCCGCGTGCTTCAACACGTTGGTGAGCGCCTCCTGGACGATACGGAAGGCCGAGAGGTCGAGGCCGGCGGGCAGGGGTCGAGGGGTCCCCTCGACCGTGAGCTCAACGCGCAGTCCCGCCTCCCGCACCTGCGACAGGAGCGTGTCGATATCGTCGAGCCCCTGCTGCGGGTCGCGCACGTCTGGCCGATCATGGTCCGTCCTCAAGAGCCCGAGGAGCCTGCGCATCTCCACGAGCGCCTCTCGACCCGAGTCTTCGATCGACCGCAACGCGAACCGCCCCTCCTCCGGATCGACAGCCATCACCCGCTGGGCGGCGGCCGATTGCGCCACGATCACGCTGACGTTGTGCGCGACCATGTCGTGGAGCTCTCGGGCGATGACGCGACGTTCCTCGGCCACCGCCTTCAAAGCCGCCTCCTCTCGTTCGTGTTCAAGTCGCGTCGCCCGGTCTTCGAGGGTGATCACTTGCGTCCTCTTGATCCGCAGACCGTCGCCGATGAACCACACCGCGCCGACGACCAGCCCTTCGGCGAAGAACGCGTCCAGCTCGATCGGCTCCTTCGACCCGATCAGGAGCAGGAGGACGACGACCGCGCTCGCGAGGGCAGCCGGGATCGAGATCGTGCGGTCGCGGTGTGCCGCCACCGTGTAGAGCGCGAGTAGGAAGCCGAACGAGGCGAACGATGGCAGGTAACCCAGGAAGAAGAACAAGAACATGGCGCTGCTACAGACCGCGAGGACGAGGACCGGCGCCACACGTCGCCAGGCGAGTGGAACCGTCTGCAGGAGGGCCAGGACGATCCCCACCGTGTCGAGTCGTGCGTTCGCCACGTCCGTCCCGCCCTCGGGAAGGTCGACGTGCAGGTGAACCAGTAGGCCGACGAGCGCAGCCGTGGTCAGGAGCGACGCGATGAGCGCGTCTTGTCCGAGCGGCTTCGAGAGGGTACGACGGATCGGGCCGCCGGCAGATCCGGCGGCTTCCCGACCGCGTTTGGAGACTTCACCTCGGAAGATCGCGGATGCGCGACCGAGATCCTGAGAGACAGTCGGAAGATCCCGTTCCGCACTCTTCATCCGACCACCCCTCCCATCGCGGGGACCTCTGAAGGCGAGCGCGCCCCTCGGTCCGCTGGCATGGACGAGAACGTAAACCGATGGAGCGGCGCAACTCAATGGTCAGATTTCGGTCCCCAGACTGTCAGCTCCTGGCGGCCATCCCTCGACCCTCGGGCTCCAACTGCTATCGGGCGCCCCAGACGGCCATGGCGGTCTCGGCGATGGTTCGAAGTTTCCCGCGCTCGTGTGCCAACGTGACCTGGTTCCCCCCGACCGAGGTGGCGAACCCGCATTGGGGAGAGAGGGCGAGCCGATCGAGTGGAACGAACCGTGAAGCCTCCTCGATACGCGCCGAGAGCTCCTCCACCGTCTCGAGCCTCCCCGATTTCGTGGTCACGAGGCCGAGCACGACCGTCTTGTCCTCCGGGACCCCCGCGAGTGCATCGAAGGAGCCCGACCGATCGTCGTCGTACTCGAGGAGCAACCGCGCGGCGCGAACGCGCGGGAACAGCTGGCCGGCGAGCCACTCGTAGCCTCCGGAGACGAGCCACCGACTCATCTGGTTCCCCCGGCAGAGGTGGAAACCGAACACCACATCGGGGTGATCGGCGATGACGAGGTTGTCGAGCTCCGTGCCGAGCTCGATCCATCGGTCTGCCGGCCACCCCCGGCTCTCGTAGAACTCCCGGTACGCGGGATCGATGAGCAACGGATAGTGGGGGGCGTCGAGCTGGATGTAGGTCGCCCCGAGACGGACGAGCTCGGCGACCTCCTCACGGAGGATCTCCGCGACGTCGCCGAGGAACGACTCCAGGGAGTCGTACGCGGCGGCGGAGCGGTCCGGGTCCCAGAAGTTCGCGAACAGGCTCGGGCTCGGGAGCGTGACCTTCACGATCCGATCCGTCCGGCCTCTCGTATACGTGAACTCTTCCGCCGAGAGGAACCGCTTGCGCCGGAGCGTGTCGACCACGGCGATCGGTGGTCGTTCGATCTTGACGTCCCCGAGCTCGTCGCTCCGCCACGTCCCCCACAGGAACGCGTCGAGGTCCCAGTCGGCGAACCCATCGACCGCCTCGATGAGTTGACTCTGGAAGGAGAGACGTCGCATCTCACCGTCGGTGACGACGTCCAGGCCGCTCTCCTCCTGCAAGCGCAGCGCCCCGTCGACGGCCCGATCTTCGACGCGCTTGAACGCTGCGGGGGAGAGTTCGTTCCGGGCGAGACGCTCGCGGGCCTCGAGAAGCTCGGGTGGTCGGAGCAGGCTCCCGACGACATCGGCCCGCGCCTCGAGAGGGCTCAGCACCCTCGCCTCCTGACCCGCGGCTACCTCCCCGTCAACGAGAAGTGCATGTAGTCCTTCAGCGTGTGCCAGTGGCCGCCCCACTCCCACCCGATCCGTGCGAACGAGCGGACCACGACGTCGCCTTCGTGGATCATCCCTTCCCGGTGGAGTGACCGGTTGCGGAACGGCAGCGCGATCGCGCGGAGCACCGTGCCGTCGTTGCGCACGTACGGATTCTGCAAGGGATTGATGTCGATCGCCCAGCCGTAAGAATGTTGGGACAACGTGGTGGTGCTGCCGGTCGCGAGCCGACAGTTGAACGAGGCGGTCACGCTTCGCCTGCTCCTGTCCCAATAGTCCTCGGGCCGGATCGGGCGATCCTTGGCGGCCAGCTTGATCTCCTCGATCGGGAAGTGCGAGCGGAACAGCCGCCGGAAGACCCAGAGCACGTCCGACGCGACGCGCTCGTTCAGGACCAACGGACCCGTCTTCACCTCCCCGTCGAAGTTCCAGTAGCTCACCTCCACGAGGCGGAGGTCCCCGATGGGCACGGGGCATCCAGGTGCCCAGTTCCGGCCGATCAGGCGCTCGCGAAGCGAGGGCCCGATCGGCGACACGCTCCCCCGGAACACCGGCACCACGGTGGGAGCGGGTGAGGTGGGCATCGAGGAGTCGACGAGTGGCGGCGGGCTCGTGGAGCCAGCCCCGGACGCGGCCGTCGCGCGCTCGGCGGCCGGCGTCTGCGAGCATGCCGCCATCACGACGACGAGCGCGAGCAACGTGGAGACGGATCGGGTCATGGACTTCATCCTCCCACCGTCGGCCGACCGGGCTCCGAACCTGTATACGTGGAGAGGGGTGTCGAGACGGGCAAGCTGCTGACCAGGGTCGTGATCGAGCACGTGTCGCCCGCCGTGGACGGCGGGCTCTTCCCCGCAAAGACTTCCGTCGGCGACATCGTGCCGATCGAGGCCGACGTGTTCACCGACGGCCACGACCTTCCGGCGACCCGCGTCTTGATCCGACACGAAGATGAGGACCCCCGGGAGATGCCGATGGTTCCCCTCGGGAACGACCACTGGCGATCCGAGGTGCCGATCGAGGAGCCGGGAACGTTCCGCTTCCGTGTGGAGGGCTGGATCGACTCATGGGCGACGTGGCGCTCCGATCTCGAGAAGCGGCTGGCCGACGGCCAGGACGTGGCCGTCGAGCTGAAAGAGGGGGCGGGGCTCGTCGGCGATGCCGCGCGGCGCGCGCGCGCCGCCGGCGTCACCGGCGAGGCCGACCGGCTGAAGGCAGCGGCCGCGGGGCTCCGCCGTCTCGATCCCGCCAAGGCGGCCGAGCTCGCCACATCCGGAGATCTCAACGCGCTGATGGGAAGACACCCGGAGAGGCGCCGTGGCGCCGCCGTCTCCGCTGAGTACGTCCTCGTCGCCGCCCGGGAGCGCGCGCGCCACGGGGCGTGGTACGAGCTCTTCCCACGTTCGGCCCCCCGGGAGCCGGGGCGCCACGGGACGCTCCGGGATGTCGCGGCACTCGTGCCGGACATCGCGGAGCTCGGCTTCGACGTCCTCTACCTCCCGCCGATCCATCCGATCGGCGAGACCAACCGCAAGGGTTCGAACAACACCACCACCGCGGGCCCGGACGATCCGGGAAGCCCGTGGGCGATCGGATCGGAGGCGGGCGGGCACACCGCGATCCATCCGGAGCTCGGGACGTTCGACGACTTCGAGCATCTGTTGGCCGAGCTGAAGCGCCGGGATATGGAGCTCGCTCTCGACCTCGCCTTCCAATGTTCCCCGGATCACCCCTGGGTGAAGGAGCATCCCGAATGGTTCCGCCATCGCGCCGACGGCACGATCCGCTACGCGGAGAACCCTCCGAAGAAGTACGAGGACATCTACCCTTTCGACTTCGAGACGAAGGATCGAGAGGGACTCTGGCGGGCGCTGCTGGACGTCGTCTGGTTCTGGATCGAGAAGGGAGTGCCGATCTTCCGCGTCGACAACCCGCACACGAAGCCCTTCGTCTTCTGGGAGTGGCTACTCTCGGAGGTGAAGAGGGACCGTCCCGACGTCTTGTTCCTGTCGGAGGCGTTCACCCGTCCGCGCGTCATGGAACGCCTGGCTAAGATCGGCTTCGACCAGTCCTACACGTACTTCACGTGGCGGCGGACCAAGCAGGAGCTGACCGAGTACCTGACCGAACTCACGCAAGAACCCGTCCGTGATTTCCTGCGACCGAACCTCTGGCCCAACACCCCCGACATCCTCACCGACCAGCTCCAGGAAGGTGGGCCGCCCGCGTTCCGCCTGCGGTACCTACTGGCCGCGACGCTCGGCGCCAACTACGGGATCTACGGGCCGCCGTTCGAGCACATGGACCAGGAGCCGAGGGGGCCGGGCTCGGAGGAGTATCGCGATTCCGAGAAGTACCAGCTGCGCTTCCGGAAGACCGCCGCGGCCACCGGGATGCGGGAGCTGATCGCGCGCGTGAACGTGATCCGCCGTGAGCACCCTGCGTTGCTGCATGACCGCTCGCTGCGGTTCCATCCCGTGGACAACGACCAGCTGATCGCGTACAGCAAGACGCTCCCCGGCGGGGCCGAGCCTGTGGTCGTCATCGTGAACCTCGATCCGCTGCATCCCCAGTCCGGCTGGGTAGACTTGCGCATGCCGGAGCTCGGGATGGCCTGGGATGCAACCTTCTTGGCTCGCGACCTCCTGGCCGGTGAGTCCTTCGACTGGATCGGAGCTCGCAACTTCGTGGGGCTGCACCCCGGGCATCAGCCGGGACACGTGCTCGCGGTCGAACCCGCCGGGAGCCCGGCTCCGTGACGGCCCGTGCCCGGGCCGGCGCGGAGAGGGCGGCCGCCGAGACGGAACCACAGACACTGAGCGTGGCGCCGCTCGGGGCGCCGGCTTCGCGTTGGTACAAGGACGCGGTCATCTACGAGCTCCACGTGCGCGCGTTTCAGGACAGCAACGCCGACGGTGTCGGCGACCTGGCCGGACTCGTCCGACGGCTGGATCACATCCGAGACCTGGGCGCGACGGCGGTCTGGCTGCTCCCGTTCTACCCGTCGCCGCTGCGTGACGACGGGTACGACATCGCGGCGTACAAGGCGATCCACCCCGCCTACGGCACGATGCGCGACTTCCGGACCCTCCTGCGCGAAGCACACCGAAGGGACCTGCGCGTGATCACCGAGGTCGTGATGAACCACACGTCGGAGGAGCATCCGTGGTTCCAGCGCGCCCGCAACGCCAAGCCCGGCTCATGGCAGCGCAACTTCTACGTGTGGGCGGACGAGCCCGACGGCTATCCCGACGCTCGCGTCATCTTCGGCGACTTCGAATCGTCGAACTGGGCCTGGGACGCCGTGGCCGGACAGTACTACTGGCACCGCTTCTACTCCCATCAGCCCGACCTCAACTTCGACGAACCGCGGGTGCGAGCGGCCATGTTCGACGTCGTCGACTTCTGGCTCGGCCTCGGCGTGGACGGCCTGCGGTTGGACGCCGTCCCCTATCTATTCGAACGCGCGGGGACGAACTGCGAGAACCTCCCGGAGACACTCGAGTTCCTTTCCGACCTCCGCCGGCACGTCGACTCGAAGTTCGAGAACCGGATGCTCCTGGCCGAGGCGAACCAATGGCCGGAGGACGCCGTCGCCTATTTCGGGAACGGCGATCGGTGTCACATGGCTTTCCATTTCCCATTGATGCCGCGGATGTTCATGGCGAATCGGATGGAGGACCGGTTCCCGCTGATCGACATCTTGAATCAGACGCCCCCGATCCCCGAAAGCGGTCAGTGGGCGACGTTCCTGCGCAACCACGACGAGCTGACCCTCGAGATGGTGACCGACGAGGAGCGCGACTACATGTACCGCGTCTACGCCGAGGACCCCCAGGCGCGCGTGAACCTCGGGATCCGGCGGCGTCTGGCGCCGCTACTCGGGAACGATCGCCGCCGGATCGAGCTGATGAACGCCCTTCTCTTCTCACTCCCCGGGACGCCCGTCATCTATTACGGCGACGAGATCGGGATGGGCGACAACATCTACCTGGGCGACCGGAACGGCGTGCGAACGCCGATGCAATGGAACCAGGACCGCAACGCGGGATTCTCCGGGGCCAACCCCCAGCGCCTGTATCTGCCGCTCGTCGCCGATCCGGAGCATCACCCCTCCGCCGTCAACGTCGAGGCGCAGCAGAACAACCCATCGTCCCTGTTGTGGTGGATGCGGCGCCTGATCGGGGCGGCGCGCCGCTCTCCGTCGCTCTCGCGTGGCGACATCGAGTTCCTCTATCCCGAGAACCGCAAAGTGGTGAGCTTCCTCCGCACGTTCGGTGATGACCGCACGCTGGTGGTCGCCAACCTCTCGCGGAGCGCGCAGTTCGTAGAGCTCGACCTCTCTCGGTTCGACGGCATGATCCCCGTCGAGCTCTTCGGCCCGACCGAGTTCCCACGGATCGGACAGTTGCCGTACTTCATCACGCTCGGACCGTACGGGTACTTCTGGTTCCGGTTGCAGGCCGACGAGCGAGAGGAAGAGATCGCGACATCGCCCGTGCCCACGCTCAGGTCGTCGGGATCGTGGGATGAAGTGCTTGACGAGCCGGCGCGGAGCGCGCTGGAGCGATCCTTGCCTCGGTTCCTCGTCCGGCAGCGATGGTTCGGCGCGAAGGGCAGGCGGATCTCGACGGTGACGATCGCGGACACGATCCGCGTCAGGGCCGCCGAGCGCGATGGTGTGCACGGCCTGGTCGCGCTCGTCGACGTGACCTTCACGGAGGGCGAACCCGCCACCTACGCGCTCCCCCTCGCCGGAAAGCGCGAGGGCGAAGACATCGGCGCCGAGTACGTGGTGGCGAGGGTCGAGACCCCGGACGGGACCTGGATGGTGGTCGACGGGCTCCGGGACGCGGCGCTGGCCGGCGCGCTCCTCGAGATGATCGAGCGAAGGCGCGTGGCGCGCGGCCAGCGCCGGCGTCTCGTCGGCACACGGGCCGAGGGGTTCGCGCGGCTCCGTGGCCAGGGCCCACTGGAGCCGCAGTTCGGCTGGGGCGACCAGAGCAACACCTCGGTGACCTTCGGTGACAAGCTCGTGCTGAAGGTGTTCCGGCGCCTCGAGGAAGGCATCAATCCGGAGCTCGAGGTGGGCGGGTTCCTGACCGATCGCACCGTCTTCCGGCACTCCGCGCCGACCGCCGGCGCGATCGAGCTGCCCGACGGAGGAGGCGGATCGACGGTCGCGATCCTCCAGGGATACGTGCAGAACGAGGGCGACGCCTGGGCCTACGCGCTCGACGCGGTCCGTGAGTCGTTCGAACGAGCGTTGGCGCTGCCTGCCGATCAGCCGATCCCCCGCGTGGAGCGTTCCGTGATGGACATGGTCGGCGAGCTGCCCTCGCTCCTCACCTACGACCTGATCGGGCCCTTCCTCGGCTCCGCCTGGCTCCTCGGTCGCCGGACGGCGCAGCTCCACCTCGCGCTCGGCTCGCGCCCGGACGACGCGGTGTTCAGGCCCGAGCCGATCACGCGCATGTACCAGCGCTCGCTGTACCAGTCGATGCGCTCGCAAGCGGTGGCCACGCTCCGCCGCTTGGGCGATCACGAGGTCGGACCCGACGTCGAAGAGCTGCTCGCACGCCAGGACGAGCTGTTCTCCCGGTACGCGGTCGTGACCAGCGACAAGATCAGCGGCCAGCGGATCCGGGTCCACGGCGACTACCACCTCGGCCAGGTCCTGTGGACCGGTCGGGACTTCATCATCATCGACTTCGAAGGCGAACCGGCGAGACCGCTCAGCGAGCGAAGGATCAAGCGTTCGCCGCTGAGAGACGTGGCCGGGATGCTCCGCTCGTTCGATTACGCCACCCGCACCGCGATGCGGTCGCCGTGGGTCGAGGACCTCTCGTCCGAGGAGAGGACCTCGCTGGCCGGCTGGGCACAGTCCTGGAGCCACTGGGTGTCGGCCACGTTCCTGGATCACTACTTCGAGGTCGCGGGCGACAGCCCGTTGCTGCCGCAAACGGAGGAGGAGATCCGCCGGATGATGCACGCCCTGTTGCTCGACAAGGCCGTCTACGAGATCGCCTACGAGCTCGACAACCGCCCCGACTGGCTCCCCGTGCCGGTCCGCGGGGTACTCGACCTGCTGGACGAGGGCCCGTGAGCGACGAGCGCAGAGCCCTGCGGGAGCTCGCTCGTCGCTACGGCGTGCAGGAGAGCTACGCGAACGTCTTCGGTCAGCGGGTGCACGCGGGCGTGGACAGCACGATCGCCGTGCTCCGTGCGATGGGGGCGCCGGTCGCGGCGCACCCCGACGCGACCGGCGCCCTGCGGGCCCGAAAGGAGGAGCTCGCCCGGCGCCCGCTCGAGCCCGTGACCGTCGCGTGGGACGGACGGCTCCCCTCCGTGGAAGTGCATGTGCCGACCTCGAACGCCGGCGAGGAAGTGCGGTTCGCGCTCACGCCCGAAGGCGAGGAGCCCGATCGGTGGGGATCGACGAGCCCGACCGTGGAGGGTCCGCCCGAGTCTGGGTTCGCACCAGCGCGGCTCAGGCTCGGCCAACGGCTTCCGACGGGCAGACACCATCTCTGGGTGGAAACGAACCAAGGGCCGGTTCACGCCCTCGTGCTCTCGGCACCACGCACGTGCCCACAGCCCGACGGACGCTGGTGGGGTGTGTTCGCGCCCCTCTACGCGCTTCGCGCCGAAGATGACTGGGGTGTCGGGAGCTTCTCCGAGCTGGCGAAGTTCCGAGGATGGATCGGTGGTCTCGGCGGCTCGGTGGCCGCGACGCTCCCCTTGTTCGCGCAGTTCCTCGACGAGCCGATGGTCGAGCCGAGTCCCTACTCGCCGGCGAGCCGTCTCTTCTGGAACGAGACCTACATCGACGTGACCCGCGCACCCGGCCTCGACGGATGCACCGAGGCCCGAGAGGCGCTGGACGACCCCTCCTTCGAGGAACAGCTGGCCCGCCTGCGCAAGAACGATCTCACCGATCATCCTGCGGTCGCCGCTGCGAAGCGACGCGTCCTCGACCCCCTCGCGCAGCAGACGTTCACGGGCGCGCTCCCGGCCGGCCTGAGTGATCTCGCGTCGAACCCGCGGGCCACCGACTACGCGCGGTTCCGCGCGGAGGTGGAGCGCCGCGGAGCGTGGTGGGGCGCGTGGCCGCGAACCGAGCGTGAGGGCTCGCTCAGCGGGTCGGCGCTCGACGACGATCGGGCGCGCTATCACCTGTTCGTGCAGTGGCTGGCCACCGAGCAGCTGTCGGAGGCCGCCGGCCGCGCGAGCGCGGCCGGCGGTCTGATGCTCGATCTCCCGATCGGGGTGAACGGCGCCGGCTACGACGTCTGGCGCGAACGTGACTCGTTCGCGCCCGACGTCGCGGCCGGCGCCCCGCCTGACGCCTTCTGGTCCCAGGGACAGGATTGGGGAGCTCCTCCGCCCCATCCTCACGGGACCCGTCTGGCCGGCTACCGCTACCACGACGAGGTCTTCCGCACGCTGTTCCGCTACGCCGCGGTCGCGCGCATCGATCACGCGATCGGGCTCCACCGCCTCTACTGGGTGCCGCGCGGCGCCTCCGCCAAGGACGGCGTCTATGTCCGCTACCGGGCCCAGGAGTGGTACGCGCTGTTGTCGATCGCCGCGAACGAAGCAGGGGCGGTCGTCGCCGGCGAGGATCTCGGGACGGTGCCGGGCTACGTTCGACCGGCGATGAAAGCGCACGGGCTCCTTCGGACCTATGTCGCGCAGCGGGAGGCCGGGAACGCCGGCCTCCCCGAGCCACCCGCGGAGTCCGTCGCGGCGCTGAACACCCACGACATGCCGACCTGGGCAGGGTTCTGGCGCGGGACCGACGTGCCTCTTCGCGAGGAGCTCGGCCTGATCGATCGCGATCAGGCCGAGCGGATCCTCGAGGCGCGACGCGGGGGGCGCGGAGCGCTCCCCGCGTCGCTCCCCGGGCTCCTCGCCGACCCCGACGGCCAGGACCCGCGCGCGTCGTTGGAAGCGTCGCTCGAACGGCTCGCCGCCAGTCGGGCCGCCATCGTGATGGCTTCACTCGGCGACCTGTTGCTCGAGGCCGACCCACAGAACGTGCCGGGCACCGGACCGGAACGCCTGAACTGGCGCCGCCGGTACCCGTGGACCCTCGAGGAGATCCAACGCCGCCCGGACATCGCCTCGACGCTCGAGCGGATCGACCGGAGCCGCCGGGCCGGCACGGCGGAAGAGACCGCCGTCACCCAAGAGAGCGGCACGCCGTGACCAAGGTCACCACGCCGGACCTGACGGCGGACGACCTCTACCTCTTCGCCGAAGGGACGCACGGCCGGCTCGCCTCGAAGCTGGGCGCCCACCCTGGCCCCGACGGCACCTCGTTCGCCGTCTGGGCTCCGAACGCCGAAGGCGTCTCCGTCATCGGCGATTTCAACGGCTGGGACACGGGATCCGATCCACTCGAACCCGTGGCGTCCTCCGGCATCTGGTCCGGGCGTGTCGAGGGAGCGCATGAAGGCCAGACCTACAAGTTCCACATCCGCTCCCGCTTCGCCGGCTACCGCGTCGACAAGGCCGACCCGTTCGCGTTCCGGGCGGAGACGCCGCCCAAGACCGGCTCGATGGTGTGGGATCTCACCTACGACTGGGGCGACGCCGAGTGGCTCGGTGCGCGAGCCGACCGGAACGGGCTGTCGACGCCGATGTCGATCTACGAGGTCCACCTCGGCTCGTGGCGCCGCGGGCCGGATGAAGGCTGGCTTGGCTATCGGGTCGTCGCGCCCGAGCTGGCGGAGCACGTACTCGACCTCGGCTTCACCCACGTCGAACTGCTCCCGGTCATGGAGCATCCGTTCTACGGCTCGTGGGGCTACCAGACGACTGGGTACTTCGCGCCGACGGGCAGGTTCGGCACGCCACAGGATCTGATGTTCCTGATCGACCATCTGCACCAGCGTGGTCTCGGCGTGATCCTCGACTGGGTCCCCTCGCACTTCCCCGCCGACGAACACGGCCTCGCGTACTTCGACGGAACGCACCTGTACGAGCATGCGGATCCCCGTCGCGGGTACCACCCGGATTGGCACACGTTGATCTTCAATTACGGCCGCAACGAGGTCAGGAGCTTCCTCCTCTCGAGCGCCGACCACTGGCTCCGCACGTATCACGCCGACGGACTTCGCGTCGACGCCGTCGCATCCATGCTCTATCTCGACTATTCGAGGGAGGCCGGCGAATGGCTGCCGAACGTGCACGGCGGTCGCGAGAACCTCGAGGCCGTCTCGTTCATCCGCCGGCTCAACGAGGACGTCTACCGAGAGCACCCCGGCACCCAGACCTTCGCGGAGGAATCCACCGCGTGGCCGATGGTGTCCCGGCCGACGGACGTGGGTGGGCTCGGCTTCGGGTTCAAGTGGGACATGGGCTGGATGCACGACACGCTGGAATACCTGCGTCGCGACCCGATCCATCGGCGCTACCACCACGGCGAGCTCACCTTCCGGCAGGTGTACGCCTACTCCGAGAACTTCGTCCTGCCGCTGTCCCACGATGAGGTCGTCCACGGGAAGGGCTCCCTGCTCGGCAAGATGCCCGGTGACGCCTGGCAGCGGTTCGCCAACCTGCGTCTGCTGTTCGGCTACCAGTGGGCGCAGACCGGCAAGAAGCTCTTGTTCATGGGCGACGAGCTCGGGCAGCCCAGCGAATGGGACCACGACGCGAGCGTCGAATGGCATCTGCGGGACGACGCTCGCCACGGCGGCGTCATGCGGTGGGTGCGCGACCTGAACGCGCTGCATCGAGCCGAATCGGCGCTGCACGCCCTCGATGCGGAGCCTCGCGGGTTCGAATGGATCGACGCCTCGGATGCAGAAGGCGGCACGCTGTGCTTCCTGCGGCGTGGGCCGTCCGAGGCCAACGTGGTCGTGGTGGCACTGAACCTCACACCGATGCCCCATGAGCGATTCCGGATCGGGCTGCCGGACGGTGGTGTCTGGCACGAGGCCTTGAACAGCGATGCGGAGGTCTACGGAGGGTCCGGTTTGGGGAACCTCGGGCGCGTCGAGGCCGAGTCCTCCCCCTGGCACGGGCGCCCGTTCAGCGCGCGGATCGTGCTTCCGCCGCTTTCCTGCGTGTTCTTCCGGCCCGGCACCGACGGGCATGGAGGAGTTCAGGCCTCGTGACGATCCGGGTCTGGCCGGGGAGTCCGTACCCCCAGGGCGCCACGTGGGATGGGGAGGGCGTGAACTTCTCGCTCTTCTCCGAGCACGCGACGGGCGTCGACCTCTGCCTGTACGACCGGCCGGACGACGCGGTCGAGGCGGAGCGCATCCCGCTCACCAACCGGACCGACCTCCTCTGGCATGCCTACCTCCCCGACGTGCGACCCGGCCGTCTCTACGGCTACCGCGTCCACGGACCGTACGAGCCGCGCGAGGGTCATCGGTTCAACCCGAACAAGATGCTCCTCGATCCGTACGCGAAGGCCGTCAGCGGGCCGGTCCGGTGGCATGACGCCGTGTACGGATACGAGATCGGGCATCCCGACGAGGACCTCTCCTTCGACGAACGCGACAGCGCCGGCTCGATGCCGAAGTGCGTGGTGATCGACCCGGCATTCACGTGGGGCGAGGACCGCCGCCCGGAGACGCCGTGGAACCGCACCGTGATCTACGAGACGCACGTGAAAGGTCTGACCAAGCTCCACCCGTCGATCCCGCCGGAGATCAGGGGCACGTACCTCGCGCTCGCGCACGACCCGGTCCTCGAACACCTGAGGTCGCTCGGCGTCACGGCGGTCGAGCTCATGCCCGTGCACCAGTTCGTCGACGATCGCGTCCTCGTCGAGCGAGGCCTGTCGAACTATTGGGGATACAACTCGATCGGATTCTTCGCTCCGCATCACGCGTACGCGACACGATCGGTCGGCCAGCAGGTCTACGAGTTCAAGTCGATGGTGAAGACACTGCACCGAGCCGGCATCGAGGTGATCCTCGACGTCGTCTACAACCACACCGCCGAGGGGAACCACCTCGGTCCCACGCTCTCCCTTCGCGGGATCGACAACAAGGCCTTCTACCGGATGTCCCGCGACGATCCGCGCTACTACATCGATTTCTCCGGCACCGGGAACAGCCTCAACATGCTGCATCCGCGGGCGATCCAGCTGATCATGGACAGCCTCCGGCACTGGGTGCTCGAGATGCACGTCGACGGGTTCCGCTTCGACCTGGCACCCGTCCTCGCCCGAGAGCTCTACGAGGTCAACCGCCTGGGAACGTTCTTCGACATCATCCAGCAGGACCCGGTGCTCTCGCAGGTGAAGCTGATCGCCGAACCGTGGGACGTCGGACCCGGCGGCTACCAGGTGGGCAACTTCCCCGTGGGATGGGCCGAATGGAACGGCCGGTACCGGGACTGCGTGCGTCGGTTCTGGCGAGGCGATCCCGGCCAGCTCCCGGAGCTCGCCTTCCGACTCTCTGGCTCCAGCGACTTGTACGAGGCGAGCGGCCGCAACACCTACGCCTCGGTCAACTTCGTGACGGCGCACGACGGCTTCTCGCTGCAGGATCTCGTGATGTACGCGGAGAAGCACAACGAGTCCAACGGCGACGACAACGAGGACGGGACGGACGAGAACTTCTCCAACAACTGGGGCGCCGAAGGCCCGACCGATCAGCCGGAGATCGTCGAGATCCGCCAACGGATGAAGCGCAACCTGATGGCCACGCTCCTCCTGTCGCAAGGAGTACGGATGCTCCTCGGCGGTGACGAGCTCGGACGTACGCAACGAGGGAACAACAACGCCTACTGTCAGGATAACGAGGTCAGCTGGTTCGACTGGGAGCATCGCGACCTCGACATGCTCGCGTTCACCCGGGAGACGTTGAAGATCTTCCGATCGAACCCGGTGTTGCGGCGGCGCTCGTTCTTCAGCGGGATGCTCGACGGCGGTCGCCAGAAGGACGTCATGTGGGTGCGCGAGGACGGCGCGGAGATGGCCGACGAGGACTGGTCGAACCCGAAGAACCGGGTCCTCGGGATGTTGATCCCGGGACGTGCGACCGATGAGCGTGACGAGCGAGGCCGGAGGATACGGGGTGACACCGTCCTGCTCCTGCTGAACGGCGGTGCGCGCTCGAGGAAGATCACGCTGCCGCGCCTGGAGGGAAGCGGTGTGTGGCACGAGGTCCTGAACACCGCGCGGCCCGGTCACACTCGGGCGGTGCGCCGCGAGGCGCTGAACCTCGTGGCGCACTCGCTGATGCTGTTGCAGTTCGAAGGGGCGGAGCGGTCGTCGGAGCGGGCCGGGGGCCGCGCCTGATCCTCGCGGGTCAGGCGCGGCCCCCGGCCGAACCCTCCTAGGTCTGAAGAGCCTCTCGAGCCTTCTCGTTGTCGCTCGTCACGAGCACCGCTCGATCGCGGGTCGCGAGATAGGCGACCGAGATGTTGATACCGGCGGTCGCGACCTTGCCAGCCACCCGGCCGAGCGAGCCCGGCCGGCCGGCCTCCTCGGACGTCAGGTCGACCACCACGGCCTCGGCTTCCCCTTCGATCTTGATGTCGGCGAGGATCAGCGCGTTCTGCGCCACCATCGCGTTCTCGACCAGCACGTGTACGATCCCGGCCCCGTCGTCGGTCGTCGCACAGAACCCCTCGATGTTGACGCCCGCGTCGCCAAGCGCCTCGCCCATGTGGGCGAGCTGGCCCGCGCGGTCGTCGAGCAACACGGTCAGATCCGTTGCCATCCCCTCACCTCTCCTCGACCACCGTCGCTGTCCCTACATCCCCAGTGCAGCCAATGCCTTCGCGTTGTCGTCGGTGACGGCGACGGCCCGGTTGTTCGTCGCGAGGTACACCGCCTTCATGTTGACACCTGCGTCCGCGACCGCCCGCGCCATCTTGCCGAGCGTGCCAGGAGTGCTCACGTCCCCGGGGATCTCGCTCACGATCGCCTCGGACTCGCTCTCGACGGTCAAGCCGGCGCCCTCGAGTGCTGCCCTCGCCGCGGCGCCGTCCTCGACCAGGAGGTGGATCACGCCGCGATCGCCCAGCCCCATACCGCAGAGCCCTTCGATGTTGATCCCCGCGTTCCCCAGTGCCTCGCCGATGTCGGCCAGCCCGCCGGGACGGTCCTCGACGGTCACACCCAGATCCGTCGGCATCCGTTGCCCCCTTCCCTCGCCCTACTCCCGGTGTACGCCCCGAGCGAGAACCCGTCAAGTCGTGCACCAGGACCACGATGGTTCTGCTCATGAAGCACGCGCACATGTCGATACGTTTGGGCATTGTGGAAGACCGTCGCGGCTTCAGGTCTGGCGCTCGGTCTGCTTGCCTCGGCCTGCGGGACCAACGGCTCGAACGGAGACGAAGCGACCAAGGAACTTCGGGCGGCGGTGGAAAACACGATGACGGCCGGGAGCTTCCATGTCGGGTCCGTTCAGATGCTGGAAGGCACGGAGAGTTCGATGGAGACCGACTATGCGTCACCAGATCGCTTCTCCTCGAGGGGGCCCGGTCGAGCCAGGGTCACCACGATCGTGATCGGAAGGGATCGCTACATCTCCGAACCCGAGGACATCGCAGAACCCGAGGAGGTCAAGCGATTCTTCGAGGCGAACCTCCCCTGTGCGATGACGCTCGAGGAGGGGTATCTCGTCCCGTCTCTCGCGAGACTTCGTGAGGTTGAAAACGTCAGCCGCCTCGGCGGGACGTACTCGTTCAACATCGATGCGTTCGCGGAAGGAGCTCGGGGGACTGCGCAGATCGAAGGCGGCCGCCTCGTCTCTCTGTCATTGCACTTCACGGCCCCGGCATATGGGGGCGAACCTGTCGACGAGCGGTACACCTTCAGCGGCTATGGAGCGCCGAGGCCGATCGAACCGCCTCCGCCGAGCCGGGTCGTCGAGGACCACCGATTCGGGGACCTCCCGATCCTCGATCACAACGGCCGCCCTCTCCCCTGCCCGTGAACGGCTGACGAGCGGCTCGTCCTCTGGAGTTGCCCACGCTCGAGACCGGTACGAAGATGGACGCATGTTCTGTCAACGCTGCGGCTTCGGTCAGCCGAGCGACCATCGGTTCTGTGTGGCGTGCGGAGCACAGCTTGCCAGGCATCTCATACGGGCGCGCATCCCGAAGGTCACCCGACTGTTCCTCGGGATCCAGACGAGCGGGCAGGATCCTCTCGGCGCCGTCCTCCGCGTGAGCCGCTACATGGAGGACCACGAGTTCTCCGCACCGGAGGGGACCGTCGTCATCCCGGGCGATCACGCTCGTGTCTCGATCTGGCTCGTCGATCGACCAGTCGCCGCGATCAGCCTCACGGAGTCCGATGCGGAGGCACTTGGGCGGTTCCTGCTCGATCCCGAGCCGACATCGTGGCCGTCCGCCGACACGGCGAACGCCACGGGTTGACCACAAGCGGGGAGAGGCTCGTCGGTTCTCCTCTCTTCGGCCTCTCCACGGCGGCCGACCGGCCGCCCCCGAGGAGCGCTATCACCCGACGCCGCCTGGCGGCGGCGCCTCCTCGGCACTCGGTGCGGGCACCGTCCGTGGGGGGTTCGTAACCCGCGTCCGCGGCGCCGCGATCTCGACGTCGAGGACCAGCGCGGCCGGCGCTTGTCCGCCGAGTCCGTCGACCGTGAACAGGTCTTCGGGTTCGCCGCAACCGCCGGCGGCGACCAGCAACGTCGTTCGGTCGAGCCACCCCAGTGCCTCTGTGGGCCGGGTCTCGTCCGGCATCGCGGTTCGCGTCTCTCCCCGCTCGAGGACGAGTGCCTTGTGCTCTTCGCATGCTTCGCCTTCGGTGACAGCCTGGAGTGGTCCCACGGGAGCCATCCGGAGGCCACCCGCCACCGTTCCCTCGGGGCCGCGCCATGCCGTCCCGAATCCGGTCCGGGTCTCGAGCTTCATGAAGTGGAGCTCTGGGATGCCCCCTTCGTGCTGGGCCGTCCACCAGAGGACCCTTCCGTTGGGAGAGAACGCGAGCGAGGTGAACTCGGTCTGCTTGGAGAAGACGAGACGCTGAGGATCCTTGCCTTCGTTGGTCGAGAGCCAGATCTCCTGTCCCTCAGGCGTCTCCACCACGAACGCCAGCGCGAGACCGCTGGGGTGATAGGCGACCTCGAGGTACTCCCCCGGAGGCAACGATACGAGCCGGATCAATCGATCGTCGTCGACGTACCGCTTCCTCGGGATGCCCTCCGCGTCGGCGAACACGACCGCGAGGCCGAGGGGATGTCCCCAGTCGAAGGCACGTACCGAGGTGTCGATCCCCGGCAGATCCGGCGCGTCACCTCCGATACCACGGATCTCGAACCCGTCGAGCAGGACGCGGTCGCCCTGCGGGCCCCACGCGAAAGGACCGGCGTCATCGACCGGGAAGAGGCAGGCGAGGTCGCCGTCGGTGGGGTTGAGCGCCCATGCGCGGCCATCGGCGACGAACGCGACCGTCTCGGATGCACCGGCGCCGCCGGTGCATCCCGCGGGGAGCGGTGTGCCGTCGGGCAGGCGAGGCCCGGTGGCAGGAACGACGGAGGGCGTCTCCGTCGTTCCCCCGGGCGTCGGCGTCTCGTCGTCGGCCGGCGACCGCGTGCACGCTCCCAGCAGCAGGGCGGATGCGAGCACGAACCGGACAAGCCGCATGGCTACGTTCGGACGCTACACCCGGGTAGGCCTCCGGGCGAGGGGCGACGACTAGAGGTTGCCCCGGAGTCCCCAGAGCTCGGGGAAGAACCGCTTATCCAGGGTGGTTCGCAAATACCCGACGCCGGAAGAGCCGCCGGTGCCCCGTTTCGCTCCGATCTCGCGTTCCACCATCAGGACGTGGAGCGAACGCCACCGAGCGATGCTCTCGTCGTGATCGAGCATGGCCTCCGAGACGGCGAAGAGCTCGCGTTGCTCTCGTGCCATCGCGACGAGTGAAACGGTGCGCTGCTCCTCATCGTCCGCCGGCATCGGCAGGCCGTTGGACTCCATGAGGGCGCAGAAACCATCCCAGAGCGTCGGTTCAGCGAGCCGGGCTAGGAGGCGACCCCGCTCCTCCGGAGAGGCCGCGAGGTCGCTCAGCATCCGCTCGTCCTTCAGGCCGCTGATGAACTCGAGCTCCCGGAACTGAGCTGATTGGAACCCCGAGGCCGGGGCCAGATGGTCGCGGAAAGCGAGGAAGTCCTGCGGCGACATCGTCTCCAGAACCTCGATGTGTTCGATCAGGACGCGCTCGATCGCGCGGACGCGCTCCAGATAGTGACGCGCTCGCTCGGTATCCCCTGTGAAGAGACGATCGCGGACGGATTCCAGCTCGAACAGCAGCTGCTTGAACCAAAGCTCGTACGCCTGGTGGACGACGATGAACAGGAGCTCGTCGTGGACGGGGGGGTCCGAGAGGAGCTGCTGGAGCGAGAGGAGCTCGGGGAGCTTCAGGTAGCCGCCATAGGTGAGGAGGTCGACCTCGACCTCGCTCGTGCGGCCGAATCGGCGCTGCCTCCCCTCGCTCATCGCTCCGAGCCTAGCGAAGGGCGCCATCGCACACTCGTGCCGAGCCCGAACCCATATCCTGGTGTCGCCTCGCGGAGGGAGGCGGCGGGTGGACGACATCGAACGGACCGAGGACGCCGGCATCGCATCGACGGCGGCCGAGCGCCGACTCGCGGCGATCGTCCAGTCGTCCGACGATGCCATCTTCAGCGTCACCGCCGACGGTCTGATCGAGGACTGGAACCCCGCAGCGGAGCGGCTCTACGGTTTCCGCGCCGACGAGATCGTCGGGAAACACGTGGAGCTCACGGCCCCACCGGAGCGTCGCGACGAGGTGGCCGAGAACATCCGGCGCGCGATGGGGGGCGACTACGTCCGAGATCAGGAGACCGTTCGGCTCTCCCAGGATGGCCGGCGGATCGACGTCTCGCTCACGATCTCACCGATCCACGACAGTGAAGGCAGGGTCGTCGGGATGTCGACGAGCGCGCGCGACATCGCCGACCGCAAGAGCGCCGACGAGCGGTCGCGCGCGCTCTCCCGAGCCCTCGAAGAGGCACGAGACACGCTCGAGCTCCTGACCGTCGGCGCGGCGGACGGCATCACGATCCAGGATGCGCGAGGAGCATTGGTGTACGCCAACCTCGCGGCGGCGCGCCTTTCGGGTTACGGGTCGGTGGACGAGTTCATGGCGGCCGATCCCCGAGAGCGCCTCGCTCACTGGGAGATGCTGACCGAAGACGGCGAGCCGTTCCCGATCGATGAGCTCCCGGGCCGCCGGGTGCTCGGTGGCGTGCCGGAGGCCGAGGCCGTGCTCCGCGTCCGCGATCGACGCGACGACCACGAATTCTGGTCGCTCGTGAAGGCCACCGCGACCTTCGACGCGCAGGGCAACGTGCGACACGCGATCAACCTGTTCCGAGACATCACCGGTCAGAAGGAAGCCGAGCGATCCGCGAACCGGAAGGCCACGCAGATGTCTCATCTCTACGCGATCACGGCGGCGCTGTCGGGCACGACCGACGTCGCTGCCATCGCCGAGGCGTTGGCCGAGCAGACGCTGACGGCGTTCGAGGCATCCCGGGGCGCTGTCGTGCTTCGCTCGCAAGAGGGCTCTACCCTGGAGACCGTCGCCTGGCGGGGACACGAATCCGGAGTGATCGAGCGCTGGCGGAGTTTCCCGTTGGACCCCACGACGCCGGTCGGCGACGCGGTCCTCAGGAATGCACCGGTCGTGATGGGGTCTCGTGACGAGTGGCTCGCGCGATACACGGGTCTCGAGCGGGATCAGATACCGGCGGCTGCGGCTTCGATCCCGTTGGACCTCGGAGACCGGGCGATCGGTGCCCTCACGCTCAGTTTCAACGAACCTCGCGAGTTCACCTCGGAGGACATCGGGTTCATGCTGGGCGCCGCACGGCAAGGGGCACAGGCGTTGGAGCGTGGTCGCTCGGAGGAGATCCGGCGTCTCGCCGAGGCGCGGCTCTCACTCCTCGCACGGGCGGGCGGCCTCCTCGCCGAGTCGCTCGACTACACCAAGACGCTCGCCGCCGTGGCGAACCTCGTCGTCCCTCGACTCGCCGACTGGACATCCGTGGAGATCTTGGAGCCGGACGGTTCGATCCGGTCTGTGGCCGTCGCGCATGTGGACCCCGAGAAGGTGGCGGTCGCCCAGGAGTTCCGTCGGCGGCGGCCCCCGGAGCTCGCGTCCCCGACCGGCGTCGGGCACGTGATCACGACCGGGCGAACCGAGGTCGTTCCCGAGATCACGCCAGAGATGATCGCTGCGATCGACGATCCCGAGGTGGCGGAGCTTGTCCGTGAACTGCAGCTCCGTTCCGTCATGATCGTGCCGCTTTCTGCGCGAGGCAGGACCCTCGGCGCGATGACGTTCGTATGGGCCGAGTCCGGTCGGACCTATTCCTCGGCAGATCTCGCGCTCGCCGAGACCCTCGCGGCGCGTGTGGCGCTCGTGATCGACAACGCGCGCCTCTATCGCGACCGAGATCACATCGCCCGAACGCTGCAGCAGAGCCTGCTGCCGCCGGAGCCCCCCGCGATCGACGGTGTCGACCTTGCCGCCCGATACCGACCGGCCGGCGAGGGTATCGAGGCGGGCGGCGACTTCTACGATGCGTTCGAGATCGGTGAGAGCGAGTGGACGGTGGCGCTGGGCGACGTGGTCGGGAAAGGTCCTGATGCCGCGGCGCTGATGGGCATGGTGCGGCATACGATCCGCGCGGCCGCGATCCGAGAACGCGCCCCGGCCAGGGTCCTGGCTACCGTGAACGCGGCCGTCGGCCGGCAGACCTCCGAGGAGCAATTCTGCACTGCCGTCGCGGCTCGGCTGCGTCCCCAAGACGATCAGGTGATCGTGTGGATCTCGGTGGCGGGGCATCCGTCTCCAGTGGTCCTCCGAAGCAACGGTTCCCTGCAGTGGATACGAGGTGCCGGGGCACTCTTGGGGGTCTTCGACGACGCGGAGCTCGGCGAGGACGAGCTCCGCCTCGCCGCGGGAGACACGTTGCTCCTGTACACCGATGGCGTGACAGAGGAGCGGGGCGCCGATGGGGCGTTCGGTGAGGAAGGGCTCGCGGCCGTCCTCCAGGGGGCGGCCGGGGCAACGGCCACGGAGATCGTCGACCGCATCGAGGAAGCCGTGCTCGCCCACGGGTCCGGCGAGCCGAGGGACGACATCGCGATCCTCGCGGTCAGGGCGACGGGCTAGACGCGTCTACGGCTGCCAGGCGCCCACCGCCGTGCGGAACGGGTGCACCTCGACCTCTTGCCAGACCCCGTCCGTGACGTAGGGGTCGCGAGCGATCCAGGCGTCGACGTCCTCTCTGCCGGGGAACTCGACCATCAGCATCGACCCGATCATCTCGCCGGTCTCCGAGAGGATCGCCCCGCCGACGAGCACGTTTCCGCTGTCGACGAGCGGACCGATCCCCGCGAGATGCGCTGGTCGCGTTCGTTGGCGTCGCTCGAGCGCTCCCTCGTCCGTCCCGTCCCTCGCGATCACCAGGAACTGCATCCCGCTCCTCCTCCGATCGGTTCGTGAACGCTCAACCTATCCGGCGCGATGTGTCGGCTCACTGCACATCTCGGATACGAACGAAGGTGAAGCCGAAGAGGAGCACGATCGCCGTGTAGCCGAGGATCACGAGGACCGCGTGGCCGGGTGTGAACGTCACCGGCCCCTGGATCGATCCGAATTCCGTCGTGCGCCAGCTCAGGAACGTGACGATGTTGTCCCCGAGCAGCCAAGACATCCACAGTGGGCGGAACGCGCGGATGAGCCCCTCCACCACGGCGGTGTACACGAACACCACGCCGAGCGCCGCAGCGGTATGCCGTCCAACGGCGGCGACGGCTCCGCCGATCACGGCTGAGATCGCCGCGATGATCGACACTCTGAGCGCCGTCGACGAGACGTTCGTCCCCCAATCACCGTCGACGCCAGCCGTTGACCCACGCAAGGCCGCAGCGACCGCGAGACCGGCCGACAAGAACGCGACGATCACAAGCGTCATCGCGAGCACTCCGACCGCGATCACGACGATCCTCGCCGCGAACCAACGGAGACGCCGCGGCTCCCACGTGAAGATCGTGCTGATCGTTCCCGTCTGCCAGGACGCGGCTACCACCGAGGCGCCGACGATGAGCCCAAGGATGCTCGTGATCGAGGAGATCCCCTCGAGGACCTTCGGTAGATCCGACAGCTTGAGATGCGATCGCATGTATTGGCTGGGATCGCCGAAGTTCGCGCGACAGAAATCCTCGAGCGAACCTCCGATCGCCACCCCCTCCCAGTCGGACACCAAGCAGTTCGCGACCTCCCGATCCGCACGGGCTCGCGCCGACACGAGTTCGGCGTCGGTCGGAGGTGTGGATTGGAAGGCGGCGATGACAAGCCCGACGCCGGCCCCCGCCAGTGCCCCGACCAGAAGGACAATCACCAGCCTTCTCGACCGGAATCGAAGGAGCTCGGACGAGAGGAGACGCCTCACGCGCCCACCTGGTGATCGTCGCCGGTGAGCTCGAGGAAGGCCTGTTCGAGATTCCCTTCGTCCGGTTGCAACAGGGACGGGTAGAGCCCCTGAGCCACGAGCGCCCGCGTCACGCGCTCACCCTCCTCCGGTGGGACCGACGCCCGGATCAGATCACCTTCGATGATCGCGGCGATCCCGGCATCGACGAGAGCGAGACGCCCTGCCTCGAGGTCGGGAACGCGCACGGCGATGCGGGCGCCGCGACCTGATGCGAGCACGTCGTGCACCGAGCCGGCGGCGACGAGGCGGCCCCGAGCGAGGATCGCGACCCGATCGGCAACCTGCTGCACCTCCGACAGGATGTGGCTCGAGACGAACACGGTCCGACCTTCGGCACCGAGGCTCCGCAGGAGGTCGCGAACCTCGACGATCCCGGCGGGATCGAGGCCGTTGGCCGGCTCGTCGAGGATCAACAGCGACGGATCCTTCAGCAACGCCGCGGCGATGCCGAGGCGTTGCTTCATCCCCAGCGAGTAGGTCCGGACCATGTCGTTCGCGCGGGCTGTGAGCCCGACGCGATCGAGCGCGGTATCGACGGCATCGCGAGCGATGCCGTCGATCCTCGCCAGGATCTCCAGGTTGCGTCTGCCCGTGAACCGCGGGAAGAGCGCGGGCGCTTCCACGATCGATCCGACCCGCTGGATCACGCGTGAGAGGCCGTGCGGGACGTCGTTGCCGAGGAGACGGGCTCGTCCGGCCGAGGCGGAGACCAGCCCGAGGATGCACCGGATCGTCGTCGTCTTGCCGGCTCCGTTGGGACCGAGGAACCCGAACACACCGCCCTCGGAGACCTCGAGGTCCAGCCCGTCGAGCGCGACCGTCGGCGGTTTGCGCAACCGTCGGTACTCCTTGCGAAGGCCCTCGATCTCGATCACCGCTTCCATCGCGCTCGACCGTACCGCGAGTGCACGAGCCGAGCACGGAACATCCCCCAGTTGCTACCGTCCGGCGGATACCAACAGAGAGAAGGGGCACCGGGTGGACCCGAACCATGAGATCCTCTTCGAACCGGTCCGGATCGGCCCGAAGACGCTTCGGAACCGCTTCTACCAGGTCCCCCACTGCTCGGGGTTCGGCACCGAGAAGCCATGGACCCAGGCGGCGCACCGCGGCATGAAGGCCGAGGGTGGGTGGGCCGCGGTTTGCACCGAGTACGCGCCCTTCTCACCCGAGTCCGACGAGGCGCCGCTCATCGCGGCTCGATTCTGGGATGAGGACGACATGCGGGCGCTGCGTCTGATGACGGACGCCGCGCACGAGCACGGCGCGCTCGCGGGATTGGAGCTGTACCACGGAGGGGCGCACATCGCGAACAACCAGACGAGGCTCCCTTCCGTCGCGCCGAGCCAGCTCGCGAGCGATCTCGAACCCCACGTGGTCCCCAAGGAGATGGACCTCGTGGACATCGCGAGGGTGCAGCGCCAATGGGCGGAGGGCGCGACCCGGGGGCGGGATTGCGGTTTCGACATCGTCTACGTGTACGGCGCCCACGCGTACCTGCCGATGCAGTTCCTCTCGCCCTTCTACAACAAGCGGACCGACGGGTACGGCGGCGCGCTGAAGGACAGAGCGCGGTTCTGGCTGGAGACGCTGGCTGGCGTCCGCGACGCGGTCGGCGCGGACTGCTCTATCGCCACGCGGATCTCCGTCGACGCGCTCGGGCCCGCCGGGATCCACGTCGAGGAAGCCCTGGAGTTCGTCAACCTAGCTGACGACCTCGTCGACCTCTGGGACGTGAACGTCGGCTCGATCGCCCATTGGAGCAAGGACTCCGGCACATCTCGCTACTTCCAGGAGGGGTATCAGCTCGAATGGACCGGCGGCGTCCGTCAGGCGACCGCGAAGCCGATCGTCGGGGTCGGCCGACTGACGAGCCCCGACCGCATGGCCTCCATCGTGCGAAGTGGTGTGTGGGACCTCGTCGGAGCCGCTCGGCCGTCGATCGCCGATCCCTTCCTCCCGAAGAAGATCGAAGAGGGCCGCACCGACGAGATCCGGGAGTGCACCGGTTCGAACGTCTGCATCATGAAGGTCGACGGGTTCGGGCACCTCGGCTGCATCCAGAACGCCACCGCGGGCGAGGAGCACCGGCGCGGATGGCATCCCGAGCGTTTCGAGCGGGCGTCCAACGCCCAGAAGGCCATCCTTGTCGTGGGTGCGGGCCCTGCGGGCATGGAGTGCGCCGTCACGCTCGGACGGCGGGGGTTCGAGGCGGTGCACCTGGTCGAGGCCTCAGACGACATCGGCGGCCGGATGCGATGGGTGCGGCGGCTCCCGACGCTCGGCAACTGGGGTC
>Ga0307296_10000128_pt1 | contig 31180 bp, 32 predicted proteins | sample ER_DNA_153_FD_194467 | JGI IMG/M metagenome (GOLD analysis project Ga0307296, IMG submission 194467) | Bulk soil microbial communities from the East River watershed near Crested Butte, Colorado, United States - ER_DNA_153 | ecosystem: Environmental > Terrestrial > Soil > Floodplain | place... | reverse complement strand
GGTGCTGACGGGTTCAATGCAGATCGGCGATTTGGTCGCGTTTCTAATTCTGATCGCGTTTCTCTACGATCCGTTGAGCCGATTGCATCAGCTCAATCAACTGGTGCAAGCCGGACGCGCGGCGGGCGAGCGGGTGTTTGAAATTCTCGACGAACCCGCAGAGCCGGGATTTGTAACTGCTGGCGCTGACCGCGGCTCCACTCGAGTTCTCGGAGATATTCGCTATCAGGACGTGAGCTTCAGCTACGTGGAGGGATTGCCAGCACTGAGGAATGTTTCCTTTCACGCGCCGCCAGGTGCGACCGTCGCGTTGGTAGGCGCAACCGGGGCCGGTAAGTCGACCGTAGTGAATCTGCTCGTGCGTTTTTATGAATTCACCAGCGGACAAATCTACATCGATCGGAAATCGATTCGTGAATATGACTTGCGTGCGTTGCGCGAAGCGATCGGTGTGGTGACGCAGGAAAGTTTCTTGTTCAACGGATCGATTCGCGAGAACCTCCTCATGGGAAAACCGCAAGCGACTGACGCGGAATTATGGCGCGCAGTGATTGCCGCGAACGCGCAGCAATTTATCCAACGTTTACCAGGCGGTTTAGAAAGCGTCGTGGGCGAGCGTGGAGTGAAATTAAGCGTCGGCGAAAAGCAACGACTCTCCATTGCCCGCGCGCTGTTGAAAGATCCGCCCATCTTGATTCTCGATGAAGCGACTGCGAGCGTGGACACCGCGACGGAGCGCCTGATCCAGGAAGCGCTCGAACGCCTGATGGCGAACCGCACATCGATTGTCATCGCGCACCGGCTTTCGACGATCGTGCGGGCGGACCAAATCCTGGTACTGGATCACGGCCGGATCATTGAGCGCGGCACGCACGACAAGCTGCTATCACTCGGTGGAAAATATACGCACCTATGCCAGCAAAGTCTGCTCGAAAGCTCCCCACTGCGACAAACGGAACCGACGGCAGAAATTGTCGCTTCACAGTCCGAGACAGAAGAGGAAATGCCCGTCTGCTGACAGACGGATTCCGTGGTGACGACTACGAGACCCTTCCGCGCGATGTTTATTTAGCGGAGTGCAGCCTATTGGCACGTCCGCCTGCGGTCGCCACGCGACCTTCGGCGGGCAACAGATCACAGTCTAAGTTCCGGCACGCTGAATGACTGCTTCATATTTTTGTTTCAGCTCAGTGTAACGTCGCTCGGCCTCCATCAGAGCGCGGCGCTCTTCTTCCAAGTTTTGTTCGAGATCACGAATCTGCTCTTGGAAAGGAATGGACATTCCCTCCACCGCTGGCCCAACCGGATCGCCCAGTTGAATTTCAGTCTGGGCATCTCCGCCATCTGTTTGTCCCGTTTCCCACAACTGCGGCATTTCCTGAATCTTGCAACGCGCGCCGTTGCGGGTGTTGATAACGAGAGTTTCGCCGTCGATTTCGCCAAGCCGAATAAATTCCTGAAGAGCGCCGAGGGTTGTCGGCCCGTAAAAATGCTCGCTCGTGAGCTCCACCAACCAGTCCATGCCGAGCTGAGCCAGCATCGGCGCTTTCACCCAAGTCTGCCGATCGTTAGAAAGCGTATCGTGTGGCGCGATCTGCGCCGCCGCAGCCCAGCGCGCGATTTGATCAAAGCGCACCGGACCGAAGGTGCTCCCATCTTCGTGCTTGCGCAGAAACCAACTTTGATTCACGAGCCTGGCATTACTCTGTTGGGGATGGCGAACCTGAAGGCGCCGGCGACGCAGCCGACGCAGCCGGGATAATGATGGTCTGTCCAGCCTGCAGTTTACGGCCATCTTCGATATGATTGGCTTTTTGCAGTTCGTCCACAGTCACTTTGTACATTTTCGAGATGGAAGTGAGTGTCTCGCCGCGTGCGACGATATGCGTGTTCCCGCCGGCCGGGTGCATCTGAGCCCCGGCTTCAGCTGTAGGTGTAGTTGTCGAAGGCGTACTTTCTCCGATCATTACGCCCGGACGCATGTGCGCGATTTGCTGTTCCAGCTTGAGGATCTCCTGAGAAAGCGCGTCAATCTTGGCGTTTTGTTCGTCTATTTTTTTCGCCAGCGCTTCAAGTTGAGCATTATCATCTGATTTGCGAGAATTCGGCGCTGGCGTTTGAGCAGACGCAACGCAAATCAACCCGACAAGGAATGTCGCGCAAAAAATCAATCCGAGCTTCATCGGCGCAAAACTTTGCCATCAGCAGATTTGTCTGGCAAGCGTCATCAAAAGGGAAGCGCGATTCGTAATTTGTTGCAACCCTTAGACGGACCCCGGCTTTAACCTTTTTTTACGGTTCAACAGTTAAACTTTTTAACGACGGAAAGCGTGCAGCTTGCCTTTCCAATATTTGCTCTTAGATTTTTTTATGCCTGAGCGCATTCAGAAACCGGCGGAACCGGCTCCGTGGGGTCCCAAACAAGGCGATGGTGGAGGTCCACGTTCACCGGACGTTTCACGGCCGGACACTAAGGATCTTTTAAAAAAAATGCGCAAGGTGGATCCCAATCAATCCAAGCGCTATCGCCAGCGCACCGGCCAATAATGGAGCGCTCCCCAGTGGAGTTTGACCAGAATTTCTCTGGCGCTGCCGGTGATTTCCCTGCGCTGCTGCGGGGCAAAGGGTTGCTAGCTCCGGCGGCTGCGAATTCCCTCTCACAAGTGGGAACGCCTCCGAAAGCGTGGCAACCAACGGAGGCCACCACAATTCTCGCTTTCAAATTTTCAGGCGGCGTGCTGGTTGCAGGCGACCGCCGCGCAACTGCTGGCAACACGGTTGTGTACGATCGCGCGGACAAGGTTTTGGAAATCGACCGGCACTCGATTATGGCGATTGCCGGCGTGCCGGCAACAGCCTGGGAAATGGCGCGTGTACTCGAACATTCGTTCCAATATTTTCGGCGAACACAACTGCAGGAAATGAGCGTCGACGGCAAAGTACGCGCTCTATCCAAGCTGCTCCGCGACAATTTCGGGTTCGTCATGCAGGGCGTTGGGGTCGTGGTGCCGATTTTCGCAACCTACGATTTTCATCCGAAGCCCGAGGCCCGCCTTTATTTTTACGATGCGATGGGGGCGCAATTTGAAGTGACCGATTACGCTGCAACGGGATCGGGATCGCCGGCCGTGCGCGGCATTCTTTATTACGAAAACAATTGGGGCACGAAACCATTGCAGGAATTGGGCGAAGACGAATCGATATCGATTGCGTTGCGTGCTTTGGATACCGCTGCGGAATCGGACACATCGACAGGCGGCGTAGACCGCAGCGGGAAAATTTATCCGCTGATCAAGATCGTATCGCGCGAAGGCATCGTAACGTTGCCGGAAAGCAAAATTGCCGCGGTGTTCAAGGAAACGGTCGCATGATTGAAGAACCGTATCGTTGGGTCGAGGCGATTGCCAACCGGCGCGAGTACATCGAAGCGCAGCTAGCTCCAGGCAGTCCGATCGCGGCGCTAGGTTATCGAGATGGCATTTTGTTTTTGACCATGAGTCAGACGCGTCAGAAGATTTTCGAGATATACGACCGAATTGCCCTGGGTGCGATAGGCCACCCTGGAGACATCGAGCGGTTGCGAATGGCCGCTATCGAATCAGCCAGCGCGGAAGGTTTCACCCGGTCTGCGACAGATGTTTCATTGCGGCGGCTGGTACATTACTCGCTCAGTCCGGTAATGAAGGCGGCCTTTGAACAGGTTTACGGAGCACCGTACCTGGCACGAATGCTCTTCGCGGAGATCGGAGAACGTCCCGAGGAGGATCTGTTTGTTCGAGTAGAATACGATGGAGAAATCGCGACCAACGGCGCAACCTACGCGCAAGCGCGGCAGGACTTCGCCGCACTCAGTGGGACACAGCAATCCAGAGAACTAATGGAAGCGTTTCTGGCAACTCAGCACGGGCCGGAGGCCGATCTTGCAACAACGTTCAACTCCGCGCTCGATGCATGGAGCATCGGGCATATGACTTTACAAAGCAGTGATGTAAAAGAACAACCAGAACGCACCGCCGTTGCGAAACATCGAGAGGAACAGCTCGCCATTGCTGGGATCGAAGCTGCATTGCTTGAGCGTGATGCTGGCAGGGCAATCCGTTATCGTTTGCTGTCAGACAAGGAATTACGTCCCTTGCTTCGCGATTGATATATGAGGCAAAATCACCGTCCGGAGGTCACAAGTGAAAACGCTTCGGAATCTTCTGGCTCTCTCGGGTTTGTTGCTGATGATGGCGTCTTTCGTCTGGATGCAGTTGCACCAGACGAAAAGAGCTAAGTCGGCGGCCACAGAACAGAGGTCGGCAGTGCCTTCGGCTGCATCTGGTCCGTTCGCAGTAGTCATACTTGATCCCGGCCATGGCGGACAGGATTCAGGTGCCATGTGCGGAGGATTACTCGAAAAGGATCTCACTCTGGACGTGGCGCGACGGATCGATCGGCTGCTCGACTCGGAAGGAATCGCGACATTGATGACCCGCCTGGGCGATACTTACGTCTCTCTGGCAGATCGCGCAGCGTTCGCGAATCGAATTACAAATTGCATTTTCGTCAGCATTCACTTTAACGAGGACAATAAGCCAGTCGCCAGTGGAGTAGAGACCTACTACGCCTCGCATCAAATCACTTCGAGTTCCTCTCTGGCTTCGTGGCTGCCTTTTGTGTGGCGACCGCTTTCCAATTCGCCAAATCCGGAAAGTCAAAGGCTCGCAGGATTCATTCAGGAAGCGCTGGTAGCCCGCACGCGGGCGATCAATCGAGGCACACAACCCGGACAATTTTTTGTGATCGCAAACGTGACTTCTCCTGCCGTGTTAATCGAAGGAGGATTTCTCACCAACAAAGAGGACATTTCCAAACTTGCGAGTGAAGATTACCGCGACCAGATCGCCGCAGCCGTCGCTGACGGTGTTTTGCAATATCGTGACATGATGAGTCACCGTAAGCCAACATTGGCAGTGACAGATCCGGGGAAACGCTGAATAAGCAAAAAAGCGGGGCGTCAAAATAACATCACAATGAAGGCCCAGATCACTGCGCTGATCTTCATCGGGTCGCTTGCGCTGGCGCGAGCGGATCAAGTGATTGAAAGCGTGCAGCAAGCTTTGAAGAATCAGGGTTTCTATTACGGTGAGATCACAGGTGAAAAGAATGCGGATTTAACCGCGGCCATTCGCCGCTATCAAATTCGCAATGGACTGCAGGTGAACGGCGAGCTCAACAACGAAACGCTTCAATCACTCAGAACGAACTCTTCTGCGTCCGCGCAACCACCGGCAAAGTCTGCCTCGCCCGGTCCGGTCGCGCCGAAGTCAGGTGAGCAATCCCCCATCGAAGGAGCAAATGCGACGCCGGAACCGATTCAGCCTTTTACGAATGCGCCGCAAGATCAACAAGTGTATCCCTCCAACCCGGCTGCCCCGTCTACTTCGGGGGCAGGAGTGCTTGCGCGAACGCCTTTTGAAGCAGCGCCGCCCGAAGTGCAACGTAATGTAATAGTTGCTGCCCAAATCGCACTGGCGCGACGCGGCTTTTATCACGAGGAAGTCAACGGCGTCTATGGACCGGCAATGGAGCTTTCGCTGCGAGCGTATCAAGCACGCACTAAGCTCCCGGTGACAGGCCAGCTCGACCTGCAAACGCTCGCCGCACTTCGCTTGCTACCGCATCCGCACCAACCATTTTACGATCCCGCGCGCAGACGCTTGCGCCCCCCGCCCGGTCCTCCGGCCCGCGGTGAATGGGTTCCTGAATAACGTCGCGCAAACTTGTGGCCGCGCCGGGACGCCGGCGTATGTGCTACTTAGGATTGTCGAAGCTAACTGATTGCAGTTCGGCAAAGACTGTGCCGACAAAGATCTGCGCTTCAACGCGAAGCAGCAGTCGTTCGGGATCATCCGACACCCAGATCGTGGCGCCACGAAATTTCCGGTGCGGCTCTAATTGGCGCTGCTTGCCAATCCGTTTGAGCCGCAACTCGAGCTTGATTGCGCTATAACTCCCAGCATGCACTGAAATTTTTTCCCGGCCAACTACTGTGACGGTGGCAAGGTAGGCGTTGGTTGCGGGATAGGCCACGACACGATAAACGGTGCGCTCCTTGAGCGGTTGACTGCGCAAATAAAGCATGGCCGAAAATAAATCGAACAGGTTGGGAAAATTGAACTGGCGAGCCTTCGTTTCCGCTGTGCCTTTCCCCTCTGTTCTCGCGCGAGTCACCCCGTTATTTGTGAATGTGAGATGGGTGACAATTTTCTTTGATCGGTAATTCTCGATTTGCTGGGTTTCGATTGGCCGCAGTGTCTCGGCATTGGCGATCGCCTGATAGCTCGCATCCAATTTCCACAACGCCCCAACAAAGCCAATGGTTCGGCCCGTTCCGTCGAGTTGAAACTTGTTTTCAGATGGCTTCGTAAAATGAACATCTCCAGTAGCAGCCGTGAGACCAGACCACCCGAAGCGGTAGGACGCGCGCAAGGGGCGCATCTCCGGAAAATTTCCAATCGGCTCCTTGCTCAGTGTCGCCTCCCAATTCTCGGCGAGCGAGCTGGAGCAGAACGCGAAAAAAGCAAAGATCGCGGACAGGATGCGGGGCTCGATAACAAGCCATATTTGCGCAGGCCGCGACCGCCCACCAATCCTTTCCCTTTCACGTGGGTCGCTGCTTTTCATTCGTACGAAAAAAATACACGCGAGTTTAGCTCGCGTGTATTTCCGAATTGTCGAATTTAAATCTTAAGGCTTCGCAGCTTTTGCCGGACTGGCGGATGGATTCGCCTTGGCAGTTGAGCTCGCAGCGCGTCCTGGCTTGTTGAGCACAGCGATGATGTCATTCGTAAAATCGACATTGTCCGGCGCATACAGCAGGAATGGGACACCATTGATGCTCATGCCCGACTTATCGAGCACCAGATCGAAATGATTCGCTTTGACCTTCTCCATCACGACATCGGTGATTTCCTTTACGATGCCTTCTCGCACGCGCATCAACTGTTCCTGTAGCTGCCGTTCGCGAGTTTGACGGAAATCGCTGATCTCACGCTCCATGTTTTTGATGTTGGCAATCTTGTCATCGCGTTCCTTTGCCGTTTGAGTCTTCTTATCCGCGCTCAGCGCCGGCGACTCCAGCTGCTTGTTGAGATTGTTGATTTCATCCAGCGCCTTTTTGTAAGACTCCGCTCGATCATCGTATTCCTTCTTGGCGGAATTTTTGGCATCATTGATTTTTACTTCGGCTTCCTTGGTCTTGTTGTACTCCTTGAAAGCGCGCTGCATATCAACCGTTCCGATTTTCATTGTGCCTTGTGCAAGAGCCGCAATCGGAAAGACCAGCGCTAATGCAAGCATTGTAGACAGAGACTTTTTCATAAAATGGAGGATACAGTGCTAGGAATCGCGTTAGACTGCAACCACATATATTCGTTCAAAATTGATAGCCCACGCTAAAATTGAAATGACCACCGCCGTTATATCCATCGCGCTGTATGGGATAGCCATAATCGAGGCGTAGCGGGCCGATCGGCAAATCAAGCCGGAGCCCGACGCCGATGTCGGAGGCGATATGATTGAAACCAAAAGACCACTGGCTGGTGTTAACAAAACCGGTGTCGTAAAAGACTGCGCCCCGTGCTTTCTCGATAATTGGAAAAGTCCATTCAATCGTCGTGCGCCACATTGTCTTTCCACCGAGCGGTTCGCCATTCTCGTCTTGCGGGCCAACTTCGCGAAACGGAAATCCGCGCAAATTGTTTGACCCTCCCAGAAAGAGCCGCTCGAAAATTGGCACGTCTCCCCCACTCCCCCATTGACTTACGGTCGCGACTTCGCCGTTAATCAGGAGGATTGTGTCCCACGGAAGATGAAAATATTGCGATCCCTCAAGGTCCCATCCGTAAATCTGAACATCACCTCCAAGAAAGCCGCCGGCAATAAAAGGTGAAAGGGCGATGCGTTGTCCGCGGCGCGACAGCAAAGGATTGTCGCGTGAATCATACACAACACTGCTAAAGATCTTGCTCTCCACAGACGAGCCTTGTTGTGACAGGATAAAATCACCAGCGTTGGGATCTACATTGTAAATTTCCACGTCCTGCAGCATGTACCCGAGGGTTGCATACGTATAGGTATTGATCGGTTTGCGCGCTTCAAACGAGAACCCGTAATTCCGTTGGTCATATTGGGCGCTCAAGTAATTTGCGTCCGTATAGAAGGCCTGAAAGCCCAACGACAAGCGCCGATCGAGGAAGTACGGTTCAGTCAGCGCCAGAACGAAGTCCTTCCGTTGCGTGCCGTATTGGATGCGTAATCTGAATTTTTGCCCACCGCCGGTGAAAGAAGGCCAATTGAATAGGTCGAAATTGCCCTGGGTGAGCTCAGCGAACCCAACCAACTGGTCGACGGTGCTGAATCCGCCACCAAAAGTTAGCGAACCGGTTCGTTTTTCCTGCACCAGGATGGTGAGGTCCTTGCGTCCGGGAATATCGGTCTCTTCCGGATAAGTCTCGACTTTTGCAAAATACCCCAGGTTCTCGAGACGTTTCTTGGTGATGTCGACGCGCACGGTGTTAAACACATCTCCTGGCGCCACGAGCACTTCGCGCCGGATAACCTTGTCCTTGGTGCGCGTGTTCCCCTCGATAGTGACTCGATTTACAAACGAGCGAACGCCCTCCTCGATGTTATAATGCACATCAATCAAAGCAGGACCGGCCGGTGTCCCCTCGGGCTGAACTACAAGATCGACATAGCCTCCACTGCCGTAAGCATCCGCCACCGCTTTTGCGTCATCGCGCAACTGCTTCGGCGAATAAACACTGCCTTCCTTCATTTTTAACAGGACACGAATCCTCTCCTCCTTTGCAACCTGGTAACCTGTGACGGTCAGCTTATGCACGTGATACTGAGGACCTTCAGAAATCACGATCGTGAGAATCAACGGGCCCTTCTCCTTGCGTTCTCTGCGCACATCTTTGATTTCGACATCGATGTAGCCGTGGTCCTGGTAATACTCGCGGACTTTGTCGAGGTCCTGTTGCAATTGGACCTCGTCCAAGCGGCCAGATTTATCGAGGAAATAAATAGGGGTCCTACCGCGCGTCTTCATTTGTTTACGCAGCACCCGTTCGCCGAAATGCGTGTTTCCTTCGAAATTGATCTTGCTTACTGCGCCTCTCACTCCTTCGCTGACAGTGTAAACAACGCGCGCCGTTCCGCGTTTCTCATCGATTGGATCCACTCGAAATTCAACGCTGACATCATTGTAGCCGCGTCCCTGATAGACCTCGATGATTTTCTGGCGCGCTTGTTCCAGTTGCTGTTCGTCAACCGGCTGATTGAGTCTCAATTTGATTTCCTTGCGCAATCTCTGCGCTTTTACCCGCTCAGCTCCATCGATCACGATCTCACGCAGGATCGAACGCGTTTGCACAGCTACGATTACCTTCACTCCGTCGCCTTGAGGCTGAGCATAAATGCGAACGTTTTGAATCGAGCCGGTCTTGTAGAGGGCCGCAATATCGTCCTCGACGATCTCATTCGAATACGGCTGGCCCACCCTGGTTCGCATTTGTGCAAGAATTCGTTCCTTGCTGACGGTACCGGGGCCCGTGTACTCCACGTCAATCGAGCGGACGATTGGAGGTGCCTGCGGCGCCGCCTGTGGTGCCTGCGCCCGCACGACTGTGGCACCAACCAGCGCGCAAATGGAAGCGGCCCAAATTGCAAACGACGGGGGGCGCATCCATCCAGAAAAATATTTCATAGGTTAAGAAGCGCGGCCCCGCGTAAGCGAGCCCACGCAGGACAGGCGGCTATATCGGAAAGAAGGCGTCACTCGTCAAGGCGAGATTTCTCACAGAGGCGCTCAGTTTGCCCCAGCGGGGTAGGCTCTTTCAATTTAAAAGTTCGTACCAATTATTTCGACGTCGCGGTTCGTAGCCGGCGTCGCGAATAAGGAATTCAATTTGCTTGGCATCTAATCGAAACGTTGTTCCCGCGCTGCTGACAACATTCTCCTCCATCATCACCGATCCAAAATCGTTCGCACCATACCTAAGCGCGATCTGGCCGATCTCCGGACCCTGCGTTACCCAGGAGCTTTGTATATTGTCAATGTTATCCAAAAAAATGCGGGCGAGTGCCTGCGTTCGCAAATATTCGGCCACCCCGGTCGGGTATTGGGTTTTCAAGGCGGTATGCTGCGGCTGAAACGTCCAGCAAATGAACGCCGTAAATCCACCGCTGCGGTCCTGCTGATCGCGAATGCGCCGTAAATGTTCGACCCGGTCTTCGATGGTTTCTACGTGTCCAAACATCATCGTCGCGCTCGATTTCAATCCGAGTTCGTGGGCTGCTTGCATGACCGCCAACCATTGATCGCTGTTAATTTTCAACGGAGAAATTTTCTTCCGCACCCGATCGACGAGAATTTCGCCGCCGCCGCCCGGAATCGATCCAAGTCCAGCCTTCTTAAATTCCGAAATCACTTCGTGCAACGGCATTCGGAAGATCTCCGCGAAGTGCTGAAATTCCGGCGGACTGAATCCGTGAATATTGATGTGCGGATATTTTTCCCGGATGTGACGCAGCAGATCGATATACCATTCGAACTGCAATTTCGGATGATGCCCGCCTTGCATCAGAATTTGAACCCCGCCAACGGAGGAAAGCTCGTCGAGTTTCTGATCGATCTGCTCGAACGAAAGGACATAGTGATCCTCATCCTTCTCCGTTCGATAAAACGCGCAGAACTTGCAGTAAACGTTGCAGACGTTCGTGTAGTTGATGTTACGATCGATGATGTAGGTTACGATCTCACAGCCACGTCCACCGTAGCTTTTGCTCTTGGCCAGATCGCGCCTCGCGTTGGCCAGCGCTCCCACTTCTTCTAGCGGCAGCCGATATAATTCGAGCGCCTCGTTCGTCGAAATTCGTTCGCCCGCGAGCACTTTCTCGGTCAGTCCATCTCGGTTTAAAGAGCCCATCGCCCGCCATTTTATATGACGCTGCGGTCCATTGCACGTAGATGATTCCAATGAAGCATCGAGTAGCAATCGTGGGTGCCGGCGTTTCCGGCCTCACCTGCGGTGTCGTTTTCGCCGAGCGCGGGCACCGCACAACGATCTTCGCCAGAGAAATCGGGCCGCAAACAACCTCAGCAGTCGCTGCGGCGCTTTGGTTCCCTTACGATGTGGAGCCGGCTGACAAAGCCATCCCCTGGGCGCTCGAGACCTACCAAACGCTTATCGAGCTCGCTCGCAATTCCAATAGCGGCGTTTCCATCATCGAGCTGCACCAGTTTTCGCGCACTAAAGAAATTGAGACTCCAGATTGGGCGATCCCGCTGGGCGCGCGCCGACTTTCTGATGTAGCCACGGCGCTGTGTCGCCGTGCGGATGGATCGCGCGGGAAGCGCCTCGACACAGCGAGGCGGCCACAAGATTTTCGGAGCGGTTTCTCGCTGCGCGTACCGCTCATGGACACAACCATTTACCTCGATTACCTGGCGAACCGGTTTTTGAAAGCTGAGGGTCAAATCACCGAAAACGTTTGTTTCGAAAAACTCGAAGACGTCGATCCAAAGTACGATCTCGTGATTAACTGCGCTGGAATCGGCGCCCGCGAACTCGTCCACGATATCAATCTTGAGCCACACCGTGGCCAGGTCGCGATTGTACCTAGGATCAAAGATCTTCCATACGCCGTCGTTTGTGATGACGCTCCATTGATGTACGCAATTCCGCGCACAAACGATTGTGTCTTTGGAGGCACAAACGATCTCAGCGACGATCTTACCGTTGATTCCGCAACAACCGCGCGAATCGTCGCCGAGTGTAGCCGGACATTAGAAATCGAGAAACCGAATGTTCTCACGGAGCGCGTTGGGCTGCGCCCGTTCCGCAAATCAGGGGTTCGCATCGAGCGGGCTCGCTTACGCGACGGCCGGACCGTCGTTCACAACTACGGGCACGGTGGGGCCGGCTTCACGCTTTCCTGGGGCTGCGCCGTCGAAGTTCTTCAGCGCGGTACAGCGTCCAGTTAGTACGCTTCGAACACGGATAGGACCCAACGTGAATTAGGCGGAATAATTCGGCCTAACCGGTCGCCTCGCTACGTCAGTGCGATGCACTGAAAGGAGCTGACGACGTCGTCTGGGCCTTTTTCGGCGAAAAAGCTTTCGTAGTAACCTGGACCGAGATCCCAGTGGGGCCCTTTGTAGTAGTCGTCTCGATAAAATCGCCACACGCCGCTCACCACGATGAGACAACTGATGCGGTCGTTCCAAAAATCGCCGACGTAATTGAAACTCAAGTTGGTGCGGGCGTATGCGCCTTTGAACCCGACGTGATCGTAAAGCACGATTTCCGGCAGACGAGTTGATTGCGTCGCGAGCGGTATGGGCTCTTTCCCAGCCGCAGAAGCGTGATAGCTCAGCGGACCAATCTTCCATTTCATGTCGATGACGCAGCCGTTGTCCGGCGACAATTCAGTTTTGGGTATTCGTGGCATAGGCGTGGACGGCAGTGGTTTTTGCAATTTGATCAAATGATAAGCTCGCTGTCGAGCAAAGAGATTTAAGGAAAAGTTCGGGGACCATAATTGATCAAGTGCAGGAACGCATAGACACAAGGGCACAATTGCCGTCACTGGCTTTTTGCCCGCCCGATGACGCCACATGCAATGCGAGCACCGGAATCGCCAGAAGGCTGGGATTTAAGATCGTCCGCCTTCTCGTGAACGACAACCGAACGTCCGATCACCGACCGTTCGTCGTTCGTGAGCGAGATTTGATGGTCCACATATTTCAGCGTTGCCTTTCCAGAAGCGTCCGCTTGCACATTTCCCATGTCGCCCACATGCCGTTCCGCTGTGTCGGGTCCTGCATGCGGTTTGTGGGTCGGATTAAAATGAGCGCCAGCCGAACTTGCATCGGGTGCGCTGCAATCACCGAACTCATGGACATGAAATCCGTGATTGCCCGGAGTCAGACCGGTGATTTCCGCGTGGACCTGCACCCCATCGGCCTCTTCGGTGAACGTAACCGTACCGCTAACTTTACTGCCTGCGGAGGGATGAAGCACCGCGACAGCTTTCAGAGGTGCCGATGGTTTTTCTGCCGGAGTTTGGGAATGCGCGCTGAAGCCGGCCGCTGACAAAAATATCAGCGCAATAAATGAAGTTTGGAACGAATTCATATTAGCACCTCTATTTCGCAAGACCGGATAAGTCCAGCCGCATCACTTTCTGAGAAACGGCCAGGAACCGTTGGCCGAGTGAGGTCATTCGCTCCGACCAACTATCTCCAGATAAGTATCTTCCAGCCGTTGCGCTTGCGCGCGTAGATCGAAATTTTTTCGAACGCACCCGGCGCCGTTTAGCGCGGTCCTTGAAAGGAACCCGGGATCTTTCACTGCATCGAGAAGCGCGGCCGCCAATTTTTCATGATCGCGCTCGGGCACGAGCACGCCGGAAACGCCGTTCTCGATTGCCTCGGGAATGCCTCCATGCTGGGTAGCAAACACCGGAAGGCCGCTGGCCATTGCTTCCAACATTGAATTTGGAATGCCTTCCTGATTCCCGTCATGTCCAGTCTGGCTCGGGTGTACAAAAATATGCGATTCATCATAGATTTCGCGGAGTTGCTCCTGCGAAACGAAACCTTTGAATGAAACGCGATTGTCGATATTGAGTTCACCCGCCAACTTCTGAAGTTCGCCGAGCAACGGTCCTTCTCCAGCAATCGTTAGGTTTGCCATTGGATGTTGGCGCAGGAAAAGTGCAAAAGTGCGAAGCGTGATAGGCAGACCTTTCTTTTCTATCAGGCGACCAGCCTGGACAAATCGCCATTCGGGCCGCGCGGTGACGAAGTTTCGTTCGCGAAAAGGAAATTTGTCCAGCGGGATTCCGGTTCGTTGGATCTCGATTTTTCTTTCGTCACAGCCCAGATCAATGACCGCGCGCCGCAGCGATTCGGAACGAACGAGGACCAGCTTGACTGCGTCGAGCATTTGCCGCGTGGCTTCGCGATAAGCCGGCTTGTTCATATCGACCGTCACATCGGCGCCGTGAAAAGAAACGATCGACGGTTTCTTCCATGAGCGAATCAACGGCAGCAGATGAACGGCGATCTGGCCAAAGTAAATGTGCAGCAGGCCGGCGGCGGTCTTGCTCAAAACGGTTTGTAACGCGCGCAGTTCCCGGTCCGAAATCTGCCATGGCGCGTCACGCATTTGCCTGAACCAAAAGCGGCGCAAGAAATGCGTCGCCGGCTTGGGAACGATGTAAATTGGTTCAAACGGATAACGTCCGGGTTGTTCGCGCTTCTGCGCAATCACCAAGGGACGGCATCGTCCGATGGCCGTGATCTGTCGATAGATATGCAACATTTCTGGCTTCAGAAATGTCGCGCAATAACAAGCGATGACCGGCCGTGAATCAGGAGATGAAACTTCCAACGCTCAACGCTCAACGCTCAACGCTCAATGATCAATGATCAATGATCAACTAATCGAAATCCAATTCAGATTGAGAACTGCGCGCGCACGTCCGCCGATACGCGGACCGGCCGGCCGGTTTGCGCGTCTATCGGACACCAGAGAGTCCGAGCCTGGGACAAGAGCCGGCCGTCGCTTTTGCGGCGGATCTCGGTGAATCGTTCAAACGTCAGTCGAGTCGCTTCACCGACCCAGGTACACAACACTACTTCGTCGCCAAGCGTGGCGGGCCCTTTGTAGTCTATCTCGTGTCGCAACACCACCCAACCGATGACCTTCTGCGCTTTCGAACTGGCAACAGCCCGCCAGTGGGCAGTCGCAATGTCCTGGACCCATCGCAAGTAAACAGTGTTGTTTACGTGATTTTGCTCGTCGATATCACCGGGCAGTACCGGAATGACCATTTCGAAACGCGCGGACGACATCGGAAAATTCAGGACAAGTTAGAAATGCGAATTCAAACAGGGTGAACGGCGAGTCAGCTTATGTGAAATCGACGCATTAATTCCTGCCGGGCTTCCATGGCAAGTTCAGGACTCATACGGCTAAGGATTTTTTCACGGCGTTCCGGATCCATGGCTACCAGATCGCGCACTAGTTTGTTGCGCGTTCTCCATTTGGCATACTTGCTAAAGCCAATACCAATCGCCAGAAGCGCAGAGATGATCCAAACCGTGATATCTGTCGCCGTCACAAGAAGAATAAAGAAGCAAAACGTATTAGCGACAACCTAACACATCCTGTGCAGCCGGTTGCTATCGGTAGTTTTATCGTCGTCACATGCTGAACAGAGAACAGCAGGAATCTACCCAATCAGAGACACTTGCGGCATCGACCGCACCGTGTGATCACAAAGAATGTATTCGGTTGAGATCGATCGATCGAAACGCCTTCTGGTGATTAGCGCTCTGCAACGAGTTACGGCGGAAGAGGCAAAGCTGGTGGCGCAACGGGTGCGCGAGCTTTTGCACGATGTTGCGCCGGGTTTCCGCGTTCTTGCAGATTTCCGGTGGTTGGAATCAATGGATCCGGCAGCCGCGCCTCACGTTGCCAAGATCATGGACACGCTGGCTGAAAAAGGGGTCTCCTCCGTTACACGAGTGATGCCCGATCCACACAAAGACATCGGTCTCAATATTCTGTCACAATTTCATTACGGCCCCGAAATCCAAATCGCCACATTCGAAACATTAGCTGACGCGCTGCAAAGCTTCACCGAGCGCTGACGGAAAGAAAACTCCAGTCGGTCCTAGAGCAAACCGGCTGTAGTGGCGGGCGTGTCGCCTGCGTCAACGCGCAATCCCGCAGCCGGCACGGCTGCCACTACAGGAACCGGCTAATTTCTCTCCAGCTTATTCGCCCTTGCCTGCAACCCGATTTCCTTCTTTGACAGCCTCGGCTTCGGTCATGTATTTGCCCTTCTTGGTCGTGCCGTAAAAACGCGACCCCTCCCTGTGGTACACATGCGAGTCGGTGTTAACCCACACGCGACCGTGACCTCCGCCGGGTGCAGGAGGATTAGTTGCTTCAGCGGCGCTTCTGTTTTTGGCAGCGGCACTGCTCACAGCAGCGGGACTAGCTGCCGCTGAGCTTTTCGGTTTGAACAAGTCGCCAAGCGAGAATTTAGCAGGCGATGGTGATGCATTCGCTGCCGTCTCCGTCTTTTTACGACCGCCCTTTGCTTTGGGCGCGGCGGCAGGCGACGTAGCAGGCGCTGCAGCCGCACTCGCTCCTGCGCCAGGCTCCGCTTTTTTGCGACCTCGTTTCGCTTTTGGTGCACCAGCGGGCGACTCTCCAGGCGCAGGCGACGCAGTGGTTTCGCTGGTTGATGCCGTCGTTTGAGCTTTCTTGTGCGTGCGATGTTTTGCCGGTGCTCCTGCGGGCGACTCGCCCGGGGTTGGCGATTGCGCTTGCACAGCGCAAGCACTGGCAAGTCCTATTGCAAAAACGAAAGTAAAGAATCTTTTGGTCATAGAGGTGAGCGTTAACAAATCGCCAGATTACAGTCAACGTATTTCCAAGGGCAGCCGATTTTCGGTATGGAAAAACAGTAAAAACCGCCGTGCCTTCGAATCCCGCAACCCCGGGGAATAGCAACGCCTCGGTCGATGCGCGGGGCGCTAGAGTTCGAAAGCTCGCCAGAGGACGAGTCCGTCCGAATGGCGGACTTTCGCTAGTTGAGCGCGGCGGAAGCCTGCGCTAGAATCGGCCGGAATGCTTGACATGTTTCTGGGATGCCTGAAATGGGCCGCAGTCGGTTTCATCGTCGCATTTGCGCTGATGAAGCTGTTCGAGGCAAGCCATATTCACGACGACATCCCCAAACCTGCCTTCAAAATACGTCAGACGAAGCGTGCCACGTTCGTGCTATCGACTTTTGCGGCGATGCTCTCAGCCCTGGTCTGGCTGCTCGTGCAAAAACTGGACTAAAGGCTGTCTGGTCGTAGCCGCTTACTACGCTGTAAGCTGCCGCGAAGTCCGGCTTGGCGAAACCGGATCAGCCCATGTAGAGGCCGCCGTTTACGTTCAAGACATGTCCGGTGATGTATGAAGCCATCGGGGATGCTAGAAACAGGGCCGCGTTTACAATTTCGCTAACATCACCGAGACGGCCGAGTGGAATTTGTTTTATGAAATTTTGCGTCACTTCGTCAGGCATGCCTTTGCTCATGCCGACGTCGATGAAACCAGGCGCGATGGCGTTCACAGTGATGTTCTGACGCGCAAACTCCCGCGCCGAAACTTTCGTGAGTGCAATGATCGCTGCTTTGCTCGAAGAATAATTTGCCTGGCCAAATAATCCGAGCTGCCCACTGACGGACGACATGTTAATGATTCGCCCGCCATTTCGCAGAATGGCGGCAGCCTTTTGCGTGACCGTGAATGTGCCGGTGAGATTTACGCGCACCACACTGTCAAAATCCTCCACCGACATTTTTTTAATCGTGCGATCGCTGATGATACCGGAATTGTTGACGAGAATGTCCAGCCCACCATGGCGATCTTGTATTTGCTTCATCATGGCCTCGACCTGCGTTGGTTGTGTCACGTCACACTCGATCACCAGCGGTTCTTTGAGTTCACTGGCCACATTGGTGGCATCGGTCTTATTTTGTCCCTGTGCGTCCGCCACATAATTCAAGATGCACTGCGCGCCGCATTGACCAAACGCCTTGATCATCTCCGCCCCAATCCCCCGCGAGCTACCGGTGACGAGCGCGACTTTGCCATTGAAATCGAGTGGACCAGGCATTTGACGATTTAACGATTTAACGATTTAACGGTTCAACGCTAGATTTTTCCGATGGCTTCACCGATTCGAATTCTAACAGCGGTTCCGATTTGCGACGGGCATGACAGCGCGATCAACACGATCAATCTGGAATTCATCCGGCACGGGATTGAAGTCATTTACCTTGGTTATCATCGCTCGGTAGGCGACATCGTACGCGCTGCAATCCAGGAGGACGTGCGCGCCATCGGCATCTCGAGTTACAACGGCGGGCACATCGAGTTCTTTGCAGAAGTTGTTGGCCTTTTGCGAAAACGTGGAGCAAACGACATCAAAGTCTTTGGCGGTGGTGGCGGAACGATCACGCATGAAGACGCTGCGGCAATGAAGCGCAAAGGCGTGGACAATATTTTCTTTGCCGGCACTTCACTCACAGAAATGACCGATTATGTCCGCCAGCACTACGGAAGGCCGCGTGGGAAAAGATTGCGCGCCAAATCGCCTGACCATGAACTAGCCCACAAGCTAACCGATATTGAGGACGCTTATGCAGCCAGACGAAAACGGCCAACCCGCAGCGCCAAATCAAAAATCCGCAATCCGCAGTCCGCAGTCCGCAATACAAACGTCATTGGCTTTACCGGCCCAGGTGGCGCTGGCAAAACGACGTTGATTGACGAACTGGTACTGCGTTTTTTGAATCAGAATCCGAAGGGAAGGATCGCAATTTTGTCGCACGATCCGAGCGTGATTGGGGAAGGAGCATTACTTGGCGATCGAGCCACGATGATCAATTCGCAAAATGATCGCGTGTTCATGCGCAGCATGGCGACGCGCGGACAGGCCGGCGGCCTTTCGCCCGCCACGCAGGATTGTCTGGCTCTACTCGCCCGGTCGGGGTTCGATCACGTGATCATTGAAACGGTGGGCACTGGCCAGGAGGCGATGCCGTTTCAAAAAAATGGAATCGTCAATCAGACGGTGCTGGTAATGAACCCTGATTACGGCAGCCGGTTGCAACTCCAAAAAATCGTGATGCTGGATCTTGCCGATATCGTAGTCGTGAACAAAAGCGATCTTCAGCGTGCCCGAACTGCGCACACGGAAATCGAACAACGCCTGGAACAAAACCGGCGTAATCAGCGGCTGATTGACACAGTGGCAAAACGGCATCGCGATCCTGGCGTAGACGAATTATTTGGGTTAATCTCGCGAAGCGAGTTGTAGCGGCGTTTGTGGCAAACGCCGGACCCCAGGATAGGCGCTGAAGAAAGGAACAGATGAGCAAACTTGGACAAGTCGTTGAGTCGATCGAGAAGTACAACAAGTTCGTTCTCGATCAGGTGAAGCGTGCGCGCACCGATGAAAAATTCGGGCGCGAACTGCTGGGGCGCTGGAACGATACCAAAGCGAAAATTCCCGTCTCGCGGACGCCAACCGGGCTGCCCTTGCCGCGCCTGGCGCTACCCGAGATCGATGAGCCCGGCGAAATCGCGCGCTATCTTTTCGCTGAAGGATTACCAGGTGAGTTTCCATTTCTGAACGGCGCATACCGCGAGATGTATTTGGAACCGATTCGCGAGGTCGAAAGCTTCGAAAAAAACGGCGAAGCTGTAGCGGCAGGCCTGTCGCCTGCAAATCGTTTGAAAAAGCAGCCGGCACGGCTGCCACTACAGGAAGAGCCGACGCGCTTATTCTCCGGCTTGATGCTCGCAGAGGATACCAACGAGCGTTTTCACTATCTCACCCAACATCAGCGCACCCACCGGCTCAGCACGGCCTTCGATGGACCTACACTTTATGGCATCGACAGCGACGCAGATGGCGTGTTCGGAAAAATCGGCGAGGGCGGCGTGGCGATCGACACGGTCGAGGACATGGTCAGGCTTTACGATGGTTTTGATCTCGGCTCACCGAATTTTTCCGCGTCGATGACCATCAGTGGTCCCGCGCCGATCATCATGGCGATGTACATCGCGGCGGCGAAGCGCAGGTTTGGCCCGAAAGTTGTTCCAAAGCTCCGCGGCACAATTCAGGCGGACATCTTCAAGGAAGTCCAGGCACAGAACGAAACGATTTTCCCGATCGAAGCGTCGCTGCGTTTTCTCACTGACATGGTTGAGTTCACCACACGGGAAATGCCGCGCTGGTATCCAATTTCCATCAGCGGATACCACATCGGTGAAGCCGGTTCGACACCGGTGCAACAAGCCGCTTACACGCTCTCGAATGGTTTCGCCTACGCGGAGATGTTCGCAGCGCGCGGAATTCCGGTGGATCAATTCGGGCCGCGCCTGTCGTTTTTTCTCGATTGCGGTCTCGACGTCGAATATATCGCGCTCGCTCGCGTATCGCGGCGCATCTGGGCAATCGGAATGCGGGATGTGTTTGGCGCAGGACCACGAGCGCAGCTTTGCAAATTGCATACGCAGACCAGCGGTCGCTCGCTGATCGCAGCAGAATTCAAGAATAATCTCACCCGCACTGCGGTCGAATTAATGCTCGCTTACATGAACGCGACGAATTCGTGTCATTCAAACAGCGCGGATGAACCGTTCACAACGCCAAGTGAAGAGTGGATTCGGCTTGCCGCGCACGGCCAGGCGATCTTGCTGGAAGAGTCCGGCATTTTCAAACACACCATGAATATGTTGAGCGGTTCGCCGGGGATGAAAGCCGTCGAGCGCTCGGTAGAAGCGGCCATCCTCGACGAGTTTCGTGAGATCGAGCGGCTGGGCGGTGTACTCGCCGCAGTGGAAGATCGTTATCAGCGTAGCCAGATTCAGAACGCGGCGCATCGGTACGAGCAACAAATTTACGATGGCGTTCGTCCGATCATCGGACTCAATCGTTATCGCAACGGCACGGACGACATACCGGAAGTGAAACTGGCGCGCACCCCGCGGAAGAAGCAGCAGCTGCAGGTTGATCGCCTGGCGAAATTTAAAAAGAAAAATGCCGAGAAAGCTAAACGCACACTGGACAGACTCGCAAACGTTGTTGAACGCGGTGAGAATTGCTTTCCGATGTTGCTCGAAGCGGCGGAAGTCTGTTCGTTAGGCCAAATCACTGGCCGCTTGCAGGAAGTGGTCGGCCGTTTCCGGCCGATGGTTTAGCGGCCAGTCATTCCTTGGCTGACTCGCGACCAAGCTGAGAGCTTGATCTGTTGATTTACAGTTCAATCGTCTGGCTTCGTTGCACGAATTTTTCAGAAGCGCGCAACAGCGGCGCGCGGCGAAACCTTAAAGAGGGACCAATGATGCCCGGCAAAGCATACATCGGCACCAGCGGCTGGAACTACAAAAGCTGGCGCGACGATTTCTATGCCGAAACACCTCAAAAGCGGTGGCTCCGGTTTTGCGCGGAACGCTTCACCGGAATTGAGGTCAACGGCACGTTCTACAGGCTTCAGGAGAAGAGCACATTCAAAAAATGGCGCGATGAAACACCGGACAATTTTCCGTTCGCAATCAAAGGGCACCGTTACGTCACGCACAACAAGAAGCTGCTCGATGTCGAAGAACCAGTGATCCGTTGTCGCGAATCGGCTTCGCCTCTAGGCAAACGGCTCGCTGCTGTGGTGTGGCAGCTTCCAGCTTTTTTGAAAAAAGACGCCGAGCGGTTGGAGAAGTTTCTAAAGACCTTGCGACATTGGAAAAGCACACAACATGCAATCGAGTTTCGCCACAAATCCTGGTTCGATGATGAAGTAGCCGAATGCCTGCGGAAGTACGCCGTCGCGGTGTGCATGTCCGACGCGCCGGACTGGCGAATGTGGGAGGAGGTGACGACCAATCTCGTTTACATCCGACTGCACGGTCACAGCCGGAAATACGCATCAAACTACAGCAAGCCCGCCCTCAGAAAATGGGCTGCACGCATTCAGTGCTGGCTAAAAGAGAATCGCGCCGTGCACGTTTATTTCGACAATGACGCCGAAGGCGCCGCCCCGCGAAACGCACTTTCCCTGCTCGAAATGTTGCGTATGGACGCAAACCCCGGAAATGAATTGTCTTAAGGAGGACTAGCGCCGCGAGTGAACGCAGCGCGTCCGATGAGACCGACGCCGAGTAGTGCAAGCGCCGCGAGTCCGTTGAACGGGTCTCCGACCAGCATTGCAACCAAAAAGATCAGGCCACCGATCACCACCACCCACACAGACCATGGGTATCCCCACGCCCGATAGGGCCGTCGCAACTCAGGTTCTCGGCGCCGTAGCACGATGAGAGCGAGACAAGCGAAGCAGTAGTTGGCCGCCAAAAAGAATGACGTCATCGCGACCAGTCGCTGGAATGTTCCAGATACAATAAGGCCGACGGCGGTGGCGGTGGTTAAGAATGTCGCAGCGGCCGGTGTGCCACCGGCATTCACCGTCGAAGTGCGCGCCCAGAAGAGCCGGTCGCGTCCCATAGCGAAAATGACGCGGGTACCCATCATCATGACCGCATTTAAAAGGGGCACCAGCGAGATCACTGACAATATTGTGATGAGATCCCGTCCGCGCCCGCCGGCGATAATCTGTGCAGCGTCAGCGGCGGGCAGCGTTGCACTGGAAAGCTCGGAGACAGGCAGCACCTTTAACAACGCTATGTTGACCAGTAGGTAAATCCCAATCACCGACAAGACGCCGCCGATCATCGTTCGCGGAAGATTGCGCGACGGGTCGCGATCTTCCTCCATGAAATACAAGGGGCTTTGCCAACCGCCGTATGTGATAACAATCGCCTGTAAGGCAATGATCAATCCGCTGAATGACATCGAAGGGACGACGAATGCCTTGGAGTCTACACGTGTAGGCACGAGGAAACAGATGGTAACGAGAGTCAAAAACGCGACACATTTCAATGAGGTGGTCAGCTCTTGAAACCGACTACTGATGCGAATTCCGAGCCACTGCAACACCACAACAGCAACAAGGATTGAAACAGCGAGCAATCGAACGGCACCGCTCATTACCAGCCCTAGAACCGCTACGAACTCGGCAATGGCAATCGACACATATGCTAAGACCGAGCAATACATGAGCCAGTCGGTCCAGCCCACGGCGAATCCCGTCGAGCTGCCGAAAGCGCGGCGTGCATAAACGTAGTACCCTCCAGCTTCTGGCAGCATGACGCCTAACTCAGTCAGACAACTCGCACCAAGCAGTGTGTACAGCCCTCCAGCAATCCATAAAAAAAGAATCGCCGATGGCGAGTGGAGCTGCTCCGCGACTAGTCCAGGTGTCCGAAGAATACCGACGCCGATCGTGCCGCCGACGCTCACTGCAAGACCGAAGCCGAGGCCTAGAACGCGTCGAAGCTGGTCGGATTTTTCGGATACCATACGGGCGCAAAGCATAAGACGGAACGACCTTTTCGGAAGGCCAAAAGTCTCCGCGAACTCAGGCTGGAATCCTAACCACCGGACGGGCGCTTCTGACATTGCGGGCAGAACCATGCGGTGCGGCTGCCGATCCTCGCTGATCCTAGTTTTCTTCCGCAACGGGGACACTTTCCACCTCTTCCCCGATGCGGGAGAAGCCATGATCCTGGCATCTGATTCGCATCGGCTTTCGCCGCGATCGCCTTTCGCAAGACGTAGTGACTGGCCCGGAATAGTTTGGTGAGGGCGTTGTCGCCCAGTCGAAAGGTTTCTGTGGCAGGATGCATGCGCACGCGGAAAAGAATTTCATCCGCATAAATGTTGCCAATACCCGCGATGATCCGCTGGTTCAGCAAAACGGATTTCACGGCACCACGGCGTTTACCCAGAACTTTCCTGAACTTCCGGAGATCGATCTTAAGCGCGTCCGGGCCTAATGAGTGCTTTTTCAGAAATTCGTCCACATCTTTTAGCAATCCGATCTGGCCAAACTGGCGCTGATCGTCGAACGCCAGACGATGGTTCTTGGCGAAAACAAACACCACCCGAGCATGCCGCGGCACCGGTTCGTCGTTTTTGAGATACTGCAGCGAGCCGGTCATGCCGAAGTGCAGTCGCAACCAGAGCTCGCCGTCGGCGCGTACAAACAGATGTTTGCCATGACGCCGACTCGATTCGAAGCGGCGCCCTTTCAATCGGCGCGTAAGCTCTCGCGCCGAAGTTTTTTTCAAGATGTATGTATTACGCACATCGACGTCGTCGATACGTTGATGCAATGACGTCGCGTCAAGACATCGCTTGAATATTTCAACCTCGGGCAACTCTGGCATCGGAACTAGTTACGACTAATTCAGAGGTATCCCACAAAACAATCTGCGATCTTATGCTGGCCTTGGATATTGCAGACTGGAATTTGAAAACTTTCGGAACTTTATGTCGAAGGAGTCGATCGAGAGCTTCGTCAGGTTGTTGAAACAGTCGCCGCCCGGCGCTGTCTTTAATCCGTGGTGGCAGGTCGATAAACAAAACGACATTGGCCGCAACGCGCCCCTGATCCGAAGAAAGCATTTGCGTGCCTACCTTCGCAACGGCTCGGCAAGGCAAAAGTCGTTGTGATCGGTGAAGCGCTCGGTTATCGCGGCGGCCATTTCAGCGGAATCCCAATGACCTCCGAGCGAATCTTGCTGGGAAAAAAGGAAAATGTTGGAATAAAACCGGAGTATGCTTTTTCCAGCGTCAAGGCGAAGCGAACGAGCAAACCTGAACAGTGCCCGGATGGTTTTTCCGAGCCGACAGCAACGATTGTCTGGAGCTCGTTGCTCAGGCTTGGCCTAAAGCCCGAGGAATTCGTGCTATGGAATGCGTTCCCGTGGCATTCATTTAATCCGCGTCGCGGTTTATTGAGCAATCGGATGCCCAACAAGTCCGAGCGATCCGCCGGTTTGTCGGTGCTCAACGCTTTCCTCGATCTCTTTCCACGCGAAGAAATCATCGCGCTTGGCAACATCGCTGCCTCTCAACTGCAAGAACTGAACATTGACTCCCATCATGTTCGTCATCCCGCTTCCGGCGGCGCTAGACTGTTTCGCAAGGGGATCGGAACGGTCGCGAATGAAGTCGGCTAGCGAGGTTCAGCAGAGCTCGTGTTATTGGCAACAATTGATTGGTTCTCGGCCAAGCAGAGGAGGATTGGTTTCACAGTGGCTGAGACCGACGCATTCGTAGAAACTCTGATCAACTCAGGCGCCAGTTCGGAGGGTGGCTGATAAGCAGTGTTCAACTTCTCGAAGTCTTCGAGACGAGCGTCGGACGTTTCGGCCGTTTTTTCATCTCGAAGCTTAAGCCGATTTTTGATTTCATCAGGAGTGACCTCTAGTTCTATGAACTGAATTGGTACATTCGCTTTCTTGCATTCGTCGCGGAGAAATTTACGAAGAGCACGCGTGGAAAACGTGGCATCGAGGATGACGGCGTTGTGAGGTTGAAGCGGCCGAGGTCGACGCGCTCGGCTACAGCCAATGGCGGCGAGGCCGTCTCCAATGAGTTTCCTGTAAGTTCGCCGAGTCATTTGCGCCGAATAGAGTTTGGCACGCAACTCTGGTGGGGATCGTTGAGTGAGCGGAACGCCGGCAATTGTCTTGCGAATTTCGTCCGAAGAAAAGACCGGCCAATTCAACTCGCTGGCGAGCCGTTTCGCGATAGTGCTCTTGCCCGTGCCGACCCCACCCATCACGACAAGAATCAATGGCTCGGAGCCGCCGATGGCATACCGAAGCGCGAGACGAAAATAGCGAGCCGCCTGTTTCTCGTGTTCCTGCGGATTGGTCGTTCTTTTCTCTGTCGCCTGGATACTTTCGACCTTCCCGCGGACGAAGGCACGATAACACTTGTAGAAATTCGCTATCTTTGGCACGCCTGCATCGCCCAATTCGCGTGCAGCATTTCGGAGAAACATATTTCCCAAGTCACTTCGGCCTTTGAAATCAAAATCCATAGCCAGAAACGCGAGATCGTTGGCGATGTCAATGAAACGAAACCGGTCGTTAAACTCAATGCAATCGAAGATGGTGGTCGCTTCCGGAGTGAGATGGACGTGGTCGAGACGCAAATCGCCGTGGCAATCGAGAACCCGGTGTTGCTGGATACGCTCATGGAACAGGTTTTCATTCGGCTCGTAGAACTGGTTGGTGTAATGGCGAATCGCCTCGAAAGCGGCGGGCGAAATTGTTTTGTCAATGAAAGGCTCGACCTGCGTGAAATTCTCGTCGGTGCTGATCTTCAACTTTTCGGGCGTGCCCCACTGCTCGATCTTAGGCGTCGGAGTTTCCGCCTGATAGAATCGATGCAAGGTGGAGATCACGCGGTTAATCTCCTTTTCGCCGACTAAATTTTTCTCGAGCAATTCGTTCAAGAACCAGCCATGCGGCAGTTCTTTCATTTTGACGGCGTACTCGACGATTTCGCCTTCGCTATTAAAGGAAAAACCGGATGTAGTCTCGCAGATCGGAACAGCGTCGAGATAAATTTCCGGACAAAGTCGCCGGTTCAATTCAATCTCACGCTGGCAAAAGTAGTGGCGTTTTTCCAGCGTGCTGAAATCTAGAAAGCCGAGATTTACCGGCTTCTTCACTTTGAAGACTAACGGAGGCGCAATGAAGACCCACGAAATGTGGGTTTGAATCGCGCGAACTTCGGCAGGTCGGTGCGGATATGACGCCGGCGATTCTAGAAAAGCGATTAGCTGTTCCTGAGTGTCCGGCACGGTGTGATTCCACGTTTGCGGCGCGCCCCCGCCACCGCGGGCAGGCTGTGGTCGCGCCCTACCAGATTTCGATCGCGCAGTGTCTGGCAATTGGGCGTGGGGCGTTTTCTCCCGCTACGACTTGGGCGGTTCGCTCTTCTTGATCAATGACGTCAAGAGATCGATCGGAAGCGGAAAAAAGGTCGTGGTGTTATGTTCGCTGGAAATTTCGCGCATCGTTTGCAGGAAGCGCAGTTGTAGCGCAATCGGCTCCTTGCTCATCATCGCAGCGGCTTGCACCATTTTTTCCGCAGCTTGAAATTCGCCCTCGGCGTTGACGATCTTTGCGCGGCGTTCGCGCTCGGCTTCCGCTTGCTTGGCCATCGCCCGCTTCATCGTGTCGGGCAGCGCAACATCCTTGACCTCAACGGCCGTGACTTTGACGCCCCACGGTTCGGTTTGCCGGTCGATGATCTCCTGTAATTTCTGGTTGATCGACTCGCGCTGCGAAAGCAGGTCATCCAAGGGGGCCTGACCGAGCACGCTGCGCAGCGTCGTCTGCGACATCAGCGAAGTGGCTTTGAGAAAGTTCTCCACTTTCACGACAGAGGCCTGTGGATCGACCACGCGGAAATACACAACCGCATCGACCGTCACCGGCACGTTGTCACGCGTCATCACCTCCTGCTTCTCAACACTGATGGTGACGACGCGCAAATCCATTCGCACCATCCGATCGACTATCGGGATGAGAAAAATCAATCCCGGTCCTTTTGCGCCCAGTAATTTTCCTAAACGAAAAATGACACCTCGTTCGTATTCGCGCAGGATGCGAACGGCCTGCGGCAGAATAATGATGATAAGAATGATGATCGGTACGGCCCAACCGATCAATCGCGGCAAAGCTTCAATTAATTCCATGGCTATGTATTTCCTTTAGGTTGCAGTTTTAGAGTTAACCCGTGCACGGCGGCAATCTCAGCCTGTTCGTCCTTTTGGATTGGCGTATCGCTGATGGCGTTCCAGTATTCCCCTTCGACGAAAATCCTGCCGCTGCGCGAATCGACTGGAGTCAATGCGGTCACTGTTTTCCCAATGAGTATGTCCGCCCCGACCTTTACCGGCAGCCGTTGCGCGCGCAGACCTTTTCCAATGACGAAAATAAAGAACGCTGCAGTGACCAACGTCGCCGGAATGATGTAATTGAGCGATAAACGAAAAAGCGGGTCGCCACGGTTGAAGAGCATGAGCGAACCAATGAGGAACGCGATGATGCCGCCGACGGTCAAAACGCCGTGTGTTGTCGCATAAACATCAAAGATGAAGAGCAACAGGGCGAGTGCGATCAAAACGAGACCGGTCACGTTAACCGGTAGAATTGCCGCGAGATAAAGTGCGAGGATCAATGCGATCGCACCCACGACTCCGGGAAGAATCGCTCCCGGCGTGGTCATCTCACCAATGATTCCATAGATCGCGATCAGCATGAGAATGAACATCACTTCTGGCCGCCAGAGCTTTTGAAAGACGTGTTCCGACGCCGACATCTTGATTTCAGAAACCTCTGCGCCGGCAGTCTTGAGCGTCTTTCCATCGACCATTCGTCCGTTCAGTTTCTGGAGGAGATCAGAGTTATCCGAGGCGATCAGGTCAATGACCTTTAATTGAAGCGCTTTCTCAGCGGTAATCGATGCGCTTTCCTTTACCGCCGACTTGGCCCACTCGACGTTACGCTGGCGCTTGCCAGCGATCGTCTCGATGTAGCTCACGGAAAAATTCTCCAGCTTCTGTTTCATCGTTTCGTCGGTCTTTTCCTCTCCCCCACTGGGAAAACCGCCTATCGAGACCGGATGCGCGGCACCAATTGTCGTGGCCGGAGCCATTGCCGCGACGCTCGCCGCAATGGTGATGAAGCAACCCGCGCTGGTTGCAGTCGCGCCGGTTGGAGCGACATAAACGACGACCGGCACCGGGGAGCCGAGAAAGCTCTGCACAATCTTCTGCGTCGAATCGAGCAAGCCGCCTGGTGTGTTAAGCTGAATGATTAGACACTGGGCGTTTTGCGACTGTGCTTCCTCAATGCTACGCGAAATGTAACTCGCCGTTGCTGGCCCAATCGCCCCGTCGATATTGATGAGCGAAACTTTCTCCCCTGCGAAAGCTGTCGGGACAATTGCGCAAGCGAGCCAGGGAACAAGACCCATGAACGCACTGGCCATGAGACCTTTCCCCGCGCGCTGCGCTGCGTTGCGCAAAGCTATGCTCCTTTCATCGGCTGCAGCTTGATGGCCAGGTCATTCACCTTTGGCTTCACAATCTTCTCGTAATCGCCATAGCTCATCTTGATCGCGTCGGTGTGCGTGCCTGCTTCGAACACGATGTAATCTTGCTCTGCCAGATCCTCCTCCACATACGTTGGCAGACCATAAAGATTCCCAAAGGGCGGCATCGCTCCAATCGCGCAGTCGGGAAAGAGCGATTTGAATTCCTGTTCCTTATCCAGCGAGACCGGTTTGCCGATCGCTTTCTCGATCTTCTCCAGATCAATATGGTGGTCCGCCGGCAGCACGATCATCAGATGCGCGTCACTGGCTTTGACAATAACCACTTTGGCGTGATGCCGGCCCTTCACGTGCTCGGCCTGAGCGATTCGTTGCGCAGACACTGCCTCGGGGTGCTGCAGAACCTGGTAGCGAACTTTGTTTTCATCTAAGCACTCGATCAGTCGCCTTGGAATTTCCATAATCGCCTCCAATCGAAAAGTAACACTTTCCCGTGCGATCTCTACTCGCTCGAAAACCAGATGGACACCACCGCAAGGCTGCCGAGGAGCGAAAGAATTATGTATGGCTACATGCGAAGTTTGCGAGAATGAATATGACAAAGCGTTCGAGGTGATCGTAGCCGGAAAGCATCACACATTCGATAGCTTCGAATGCGCGATCCACGCGCTGGCGCCAGTCTGCCCACACTGCAATTGCCGAATCGTGGGACATGGCGTGGAAGCAGATGGACAAATCTTCTGCTGCGTTCATTGCGCGCGCACCGCCGGCAAAACGACGTTGAAGGATCGAGTTTAACGCGGCGTAGGTCCGACAACAGCAATAACCGCCGGAATGCCTCGTCTGTAGTTGGGATCCGCTTTACCCCGAAGGTGGACGATCCCGATCGGGCTTCGGAGCGGGCATCAACGATATCGGTATCTTTATCTTTGAAGGAATTATTGCAGAAGGCTTCGGGACTGAAGTAGAAAGGTTCCATGGAGCAAAATCCGGCGGTCCCTCTAACGCCACGACCCAACTGGTGGACGCGAAACTGGAAGTGGTTCGTGCCGGCTGGCTGCTTCAGTATTTTGATATTGTTCGTCGCTTTTGTTGGCGCGATCGCGCTGATCGTCTTCGGCGCGATGAAATCCACTGATGTTTACAAAGACGCCTTGGCGCGAGCCCGGGTGAACTCGGCCGTGATTGAAGTTCTCGGCTCTCCCATCACAGAGGGATTTCTCATTTCAGGAAACACAAACGTTAATGGCGCATCCGGAGAAGCAAACCTTTCCATCCCCATCTCCGGTCCAAAAGGAAAAGGAACGATTTACGTGGCAGCAAACAAGTCGCTTGGCCGATGGAACTATACGGGACTTATCGTAGAGATTGCTAAGACACATCAGCGGATCGACCTCCTCCAGAGCGGTGTTTCGGCAGATTCGCGCTGATCAATCGTGCAACCCGCGACAAGAAAACTTTCCGTCAGCGCAATTCTCTTCGGAATCATCGCGGGGATTATCGGCATCGGAGGCGGATTATTTCTCGGCTTCGCTTTGGGAGCTGCCCTCGCGGCCGCTTTTCATGTCTCCACGTTTGAAGGCGAGGCCGGGTATTTTGCCGCGGCGATCGCGCTGCTGGTGACGTGCGTCGTTGCACCGGGCCTGATTCTGCTCACGCTTTACTGGCGCGGCACAAGAGGACTTTGGCTTTTCGTCGGGTTGGTCGGAGTTTGTTTCTCGCTCGCTATTATTACGGTGTCCGGTTTTGGAATTTGGTATGCCGGTCAACCGCATGTTTTGAACATTAACGGACCGACGCCACAGCTGGAGTTTGAAGTGAAACCACCGGCCGGACAGTCCGTCCAAAGTCTGGCTGACGTTCAGCCTGAGCTCGATACAGACCGCAATGCAATGCCAGGCTATTGGCACACCGATGCGCCTCAAGACCAAGGAGTGCGAACGGGTTACGTCGAACTTTATTTCCGAACTTCGCAGCGCCTCTTCGTCCTAAAATTCCCTGGTCAGGAGGACAAGATTTTCCGCCTCAAGCTGCCGGCCAATCCAATGAGGACCAAATATCGGGCCTGGTCTGACTGGCAAAACCCGGACTTTGTAGCGAAAGCGGGCCAGCAACCTTCTCGCCCCTCTGGCGGCAACGACTATCAGATTCGCTACAAAATGGATTATCAAGACCGATAACCTTGAGCGCATTCAGGTGGAACGCGTTATCCTCAATGCGTTTTTAAGCACGGTTTACCTCCAGCCGCGCCGCGCGTAAGTTTCTGACATGTCGATTTCTGAGGAAGAGGTGAAGAACGCTTTGAAGTCGGTGAAATATCCCGGCTTCACACGCGATATTGTTTCATTCGGCCTTGTGAAATCGGTCGAGATCGAGAATGGCGAAGTCAAAGTACAGATCGCCCTGGCGACGAATGATCCAAACGTTCCGGCGGCAATTAAGAGCCAGGCTGAAAAAGCACTGCGAATCATCGATGGTGTCCAGAGCGCAAAGGTCCTGATCGATATTCATGCGCCGCCCGCAGGCGCAGGCACCGGCATGGGAGCGACCCGAATTCCGGGAATCAGACACG